>ERZ761607.1816-NODE-1816-length-24888-cov-9.121089_pt1 | contig 24888 bp, 17 predicted proteins | sample MGYA00511164_ERZ761607 | MGnify/ENA primary metagenome ERZ761607 (study PRJEB28899, sample SAMN02445080) | bioreactor sludge metagenome | biome: EBPR sludge | place: Australia: Brisbane, Thorneside Wastewater Treatment Plant | collected 2011-06-22 ... | reverse complement strand
ATAATAAACGGATATAAACAAAAAACGGGACTTATGTCCCGTTTTCTGTTTAATTAAGGAGGAGGATAATGAAGCAAACTTATTTCACTAACATCATTTTTTTAGTATCCCTGAAATTATCAGTTTCAAGTGTATAAAAATATAAACCACTTGACATACCATTAAAGTTCAAATCTACTTCGTAATTTCCTGCCTGCTGTAAATTATTTACTAAAATTTTAACTTCCTGACCAAGTAAATTATAAACTGTAAGTTTTACTTTTGTATTTTCAGGAATTTTATAATGAATTTTTGTAGTCGGATTGAACGGATTAGGATAATTCTGATTTAACTCATATTGCATTGGAGTTACAGAATTTTCAATTTTTTTAACTGAAACCGGAGATACGTTTGTATTGTTCATATTACCGCCGAACATTCCCCAAGCAATTTTTGATGTTGGGTTTGTCTGCGGTAACTCAAAAGTTTTTATTGTTCTGTCAAATGAAGATGTAATCACATCAAGTTTTCCGTTATTATCAATATCTGCAATTGCTGAAGTTGAAACTATCCATGAGTTAAAAGGAACAAGTGCAGATTGCATAGTTGTATCATCAAGTAAAAATCCGTCTCTTGAAAGCGGAATCAAAAATCCATTCATAAGTCCGTAAAGTATATCAAGATTATTATCGCCGTCAAGATCTGCTACTATTGGTGATGAAATAATTTCCTGAACTACATTCACTGTCCATTTGCTTGTAAGGTTTGCATCAAGATTTAATAATCTGATTTTTCCTTGCATTGAACCGGTGATAATTTCAGGTGAACCGTCATTATACATATCAATTACAACCGGAGAGGAAATAAATGACTCACCGTTGAATTTCCTGCTCGCTATAATACTTCCATTCCAGTTGATGTTATAAACTGATCCTGAACTTGTAGCAGCAATAATTCTGAAATCTGAACCTTGTTTGATAACCTGTGGAGTTGAATAAATCGCTCCGTTAACATTAGTTGATGATAAAACATTTCCGTTTCTGTCAATCACTTTTACTGATGAATCAATCGTGCCTACGATAATATCTTTAAATCCATCATAAGTAATATCCATTACTGCAGGTGTCGGCATTATAATAATATTTCCGAATTGATCCTGAGTATTTTGAACTCTCACCGGGAAGCCGTTTTGCAATTGTCCTGTTTTTGAATAAACGTAAACTTGTCCGTCTCCTGAGAACACAACTATTTCTTTATTTCCGTCATTGTTTAAATCTGCAATAACCGGTGAAGATTTTATTGGTCTATTGCTAATAGCAATCGGGAATCCGGGTAAATTTTGACCTGCCTGATTAACAGCATATAACTTACCGTCTTCACATCCAAACGTTAAAACAAATGTGTTATCATTGTTTTTATCAATAGCCGGAGTTGATCTTATAAATCCGCCTGTCACTACAGGGAATCCTGGTAATTGCATTCCGTTTGATTGATAAACATATAATTTTTTATCCAAATTTCCGATTATAACTTCGGGCTTTCCGTCATTATTTAAATCAGCAAGTTTCGGTGATGAAAAATATGAATCTGCTGAGTCTGTGAAAATTATATCTGCATTTGGATTATATCTGTAAGGAAGTTTTGTATCAATTTCTCCTGCACTACCTGCAAATATTCTATTGTCACCTTCAACAACTCTTCTGTTCCAGGTTTTTGAAGTATCAGGATTATTATACCATGTTGTAAAACTGTTTTTATTGCTTAAAATATATGACTCAAACTGTGGATAAGATTTCCAAATCGCACTTGTTGGTCCTTCAAGAGGCCACTTCCAGTTATAAGGAAGTTTATAAGCGAGATCAAGAAAATAACCGTATAAGACTGTTGTGGAATCTACATTGTTATCAACGTTCTGAGTATTTCCCGGTGCTCCTGCTATAGAAGCAATATGGATACTCTGATTTAAAATCGTTACAATATAAGGATCTGAATTTGATAATGTGTTAATGAATGAATTGTAAGTGTTTTGTGCAGGGTCAACAGTAACTTCAAGAGTTGCTGTATATCCTTTTATTACACCGACTTGAAAGTGTTGAGTGTTTGCAAATGGATTTCCCATACTTGGAGCAGGTAATGCCTGTATGGTTGACTGGAAAATATTTGCAGTAAACTCTCCTGTATTTTGCTGATTGGAATAACTCCATGCATTTACAACGTTGCCAAGTGAATCTCTTACCGTTAAAGTTGATGATGTATTTCCTGAAAGATTCAATCTATGGAATAATGTATGATCAAAAGATGAACCTCTCGCAAGGGCTTCGTAATCGTATGTAATCTTTACAATGCCTCCGTTATTATTCACTTCAATTGCGGACTTCCATGATGCAACAAAATCATTTACATCCCAGTCATTCCATCCGCTGTTTTTCAAATCTTCAAATGCGATTAATGAAGAATCTCTGTATGTTACAGTTGTTGGTCCTGATGGTGAATTAACATCGTTGTTATTCGCTCCGACAGTATTTCCCATCGTTCCTCTTAAATATACTTTGTTGTTATATTCGGGTTGAGTAGATGCGACCTGAAAAGTTACCTGAACTTCTCCGGAATCTCTTCCGGCTAAGTTTGGTAAAGTCCAAACAACTGCATTTCCGGAAAGTGTACCGCCGTTTGTTGCAGAAACGAAAGTAAGTCCGGCAGGAATAGTATCTCTTATTCTTACGTTTGAATAGGTACTGTTTTCGTTATTATAATATTTTATTGTATAAGTAACATTTTGTCCAACAGGTGGCATTAAGGTTGAACCGTCATCAACGGTTAACCAGACATTTCTTGTTCCTGTTGTCGCTGTTCTGTTTGTTAAAAGCCAAGTAACATTTGAACCGTAAGTTACATTAACAGTGAATGCTCCAACGACTCTACCCATTTGGAAAGTTGTCGGCTGTCCTCTGTCTTGAGGGGTTGGGTTAAATCTGTTATTAGGTGAAGACCCTATAGGAATATTTTGTATAGAACCTGAAGTGTTGTTATATCCTATTAAAGAGTAATAATTTCCGTTACCAATGTTAATAGTCTCTTCTATAATTGGTGAAATTGATTGTGAATTGGCAATCCCCGTTATTAAAACAAAGAATGTAAATGCGTAAAGTATTGTTTTCATATTAGTTTAGATTCTTTACCGATTTTGGTAAGTTAACTATATATTACAAAATACGTGCCATATTAATTCATTTACACTTCAAAAACCTTTAAAAAATAGTAAAATTACTTATTTAATTCTGCATTCAGTTTATCTGATAAACTAATTTTTTGGTCTGTCACATATTCCGCTAAATTTCTTATGGGAAGAAAATTAAAAACTGCTGACCAAATTATACCGTTTTTGTTGTGTATATTACCATTATATCGAGCAATAGAACTTGTCCCGATTAACGCTCCCTGATGATCAAAAGCCATTGATCCGGGATTTATAACGATACCTTTTGCATAATACTCTCCGCTTGGAAAAGTTGCACCGCTTATCGGAGGTGATTTCATTAAATCAACAGTTTCTTTATCCAAAACATATTTAAAATTAGGTTCGAAATTTAAAGAAGCTATTATCGTTGCTAAATCTTTTGCGTTTGATAACCATCCTCCTGAAGAATAAGAAACATCAATGTTATTAACACCTCCATAAACTGCGTTAACCGGTTTATTAAAACTTGGATCAAAGCTCCATAACTCCGAATAAGAATCTTCATAGTCATAATAAATTACTTCATCTTCAAATCTGTCTCTAAACAACGACCTTCCTAATCTCATATCATAAATCGCAAGTGGTGCAAGTATCTGTTCTTTAATAAATTTTTCATACGGTTCACCAGATACTCGCGTAATGATTTCTCCTAACAATGAATATCCTGTATTTGAATAAGCATATTTAGTCCCCGGGTTAAAATCCAGCCGGTCTCTTAAAATATATTTAATTGTAAATTCAGTATTTGCAGGTCTCGGAATATTATAAAAATCTGCTGCCTTCCATACGTTAATAAAAACTTTATCACCTGACACAGAAGCATCCCAACCTCCTGAATGTTCAAGTAACATTTGAACAGTGATATCATTTAACCTGTTATCATATTGAATGTCTGAAGGTAAATAATCTTTTAAAATATCAAAAACTTTATCTGTAAGTTTTAGTTTTTTATCCTGCACTAATTTCATAATTCCCATACCTGTTATTATCTTTGAACAGGAAGCAATTCGCATAAGATTATCTGTATGAATCGGAAAACTGCTGTCTTTATCAGCGAAACCAATAGCTTTATTATAAATAAACTGACCGTCTTTTATTATAGCAAGTTGACCACCGGGAATTTTCCACTTAACCATAAAATCAATTAATATTTTATCAATGTTTTGATTTTGATCGAGATTTTCTCCGGTGACAGGTAAATTTTGTGAATGAAGATTTATAAACCCTGATAAAATAATTAAAATTAAAAATATTTTTTTCATTCTTTTTTAAGTTAAATTATTTTGTTTAAAATTAAATTATTGATGTTAATAAAATATAAGTAATCTAACAATTTCTCATTTAGAAAAGTTAAATACAATAATATTAAAGATTCTGCTATAGCGAGTGGACTTATTTCTTTCCGAGAAGTTTGAACATTTTTGATTTATATTCTTCCACTCCGGGCTGGTCAAACGGATTAACACCCAAAACATATCCTGAAATTCCGCATGCCCTCTCAAAAAAATAAATCAACTGACCTAAATAATATCCTGAAATTTCGGGTATATCAATTACCAGGTTCGGGCAATTGCCTTTTGTGTGTGCTTGTATAGTTCCGAGCATTGCCATATCATTTACATAACTGAGTTTTTTCCCCGCTATATAATTTAAATCATCCGTGTCAATTTCAGAAAAAGGGATTTCAATTTTTTCGTTTTTATTTTTTATACTTAAAACAGTTTCAAATAAATTTCTCTTTCCGTCCTGTATCAATTGACCTAAAGAATGTAAATCAGTAGTAAAGTTCACGCTTGCAGTAAATAATCCTTTTCCGTCTTTTCCTTCTGATTCGCCATAGAGTTGTTTCCACCACTCGGCAATGTAAATTAATGACGGCTCATAGGAGACAAGAATTTCAATCTCTTTATTTTTTGAATATAAAATATTTCTAATTCCGGAATATAAATATGCAGAATTTTTAAAAATGTCTTTTTCATTATCAATTAAATTTTTCATATCAACTGCACCTTTTACAATTTCGGAAATATTAATTCCCGCGCAAGCAATCGGAAGCAATCCCACAGGCGTTAAAACAGAAAATCTTCCTCCGACATCATCGGGAATTATAAAAGTTTTATAATTTTCTTGCTCCGATAATTTTCTTAATGCACCTTTTGATTTATCTGTTACCGCAACAATTCTCTTTGATGCTTCTGCTCTGCCATATTTTTCTTCGATTTGTTTTTTTATTAACCTGAATGCAATGGCAGGTTCAGTAGTCGTTCCTGATTTTGAAATTACTATAACTGAATATTCTTTGCTTTTTAAATAATTTAAAAGTCCATAATGATATTCACTGCTGAGATTAAATCCCGCAAACAATATTTCAGGTTCGCCTTTCGTATAATCATTTTTGAATGCAGGAGTTAATGCTTCTATTACTGCTTTTGCTCCGAGATAAGACCCGCCAATTCCTATTACAACAATAACTTCAGATTTTATCCTTAAATCATCTGCTACTTCTCTTAGTTCATTTATTGAATTATCAGAAATCTCATCAGGTAAAACCATCCAACCAAGAAAATCATTTCCATTGCCTGATTTATTTTTCAGAGATTCATCTGCGGAAATTATTTTTTCCGATATTTCTGAAATTTCATTTTCAGAAATGAATTCTTTTAAATATTCCGTATTTAAATTAATATTTTTCATAATGGTTAAAGTTTTACTCCAAAGCCGAATGAAATTTTTCGTCTTATTATATTTGTATCAATTTCTTCCTGTTCAAACTTTGCGTTGATGGAAGCGATTTCCTGCGTATCAAAATAGAATGTAGATGTAAATGCGTAATGATAACCAAAAGTCTGATCTACTTTTAAATCGCGTTCATATCTTCCCGATAAATCAAACTGCATAAAATATCTTTTTAAAGTCATCCCAACATTAATAAAAGAATTATATGTATTGTAATTATCTTTTGCCTTAGGGGCTTTCTGGTTTTGATAATCAAGACCTATAGATGGATTAACTCCAAAAACCCAGTGGTTGTCTTTTCCATTATATTTAAATTTATATGCGGAAGCATTAAAGATAGGAACTGCAAAATCAGGAAAAGAAGGATTAAAAGATAATTTAACTTCAAGTAATTCCTTTTTAGAAAAAAAATCTTTTTCATAAGAAACAGATGGAATTAAGTTTGCTCTGGATTTCTGATAGTTATATAATACATACTTAGCGGAAACTCCGGATTTGATTTTTTCCTTTCTGTCTTTTCCGTTGCTTGTATAATCAAACTGTATAAAAGGCGTAACAGAAAAATCCTGATACTTAAACGCTTTAACAAGTATTGCTGCATCAATTGTGAACACCGCACTATCATCGTTTTTTTTTGAATATGAAAATAAAGCGGGTGAAGTTGATTCTGATGAGACACTGAAACCTTTTCTTAACTCTATAACTTTTCTAATATCATCTATAATGTTTGATGCCGAATCATTCACCTGCGAATAAATATTACCGCAAAGACAAAATAAAATAAAACTAAGAATTAACTTCATATTAATTTTTTTCTATTTCAATTTTCGAAGATATTTCTTTTGCCCGTTTTATTAAAACATTTATGTCAGAATTAATATCATCATAAGTCAACGCAACACCCATTCTTCTGTTTTTACGAGTAACAGGTTTACCAAAAATTTTTATATCGGAATTTTTAATTTTCAATCCTTCTTCTATACCGGAATATTTTGGATTTTCAATTCCGTCTTCATTAGCAAGGATAACTGAACTTACACCTGACTTTAGTAACTGAATTTCATTTACCGGTAATCCTAAAATCGCTCTTAAATGTAATTCGAATTCATTTGAGTTTTGAGTTCCGGCAAGCGTTACCATACCTGTATCGTGCGGTCTTGGTGATAACTCTGAAAAATAAACATCTTCTTCAGTCATAAAAAACTCAACACCCCATATACCTGAGCCGGTAAGTGATTTCGTAACTTTATCTGCAATTATTTTTGCTTCATTAAGTTGTTTCTCACTCATTTCGATAGGTTGCCAACTCTCCTGATAATCACCCCTTTCCTGTCTGTGTCCAATTGCAGGGCAAAACAATGTATTACCGCTATTTTGAGTTAATGTTAATAATGTAATCTCAAATTTAAAATTTATAAATTCTTCAACTATAACCTCCGGATAATCACCCCTACTGCCTTTATTTGCATACTCCCATGCTTTGTCAATTTCTGATTCTGATTTAATTGAAGATTGTCCTTTACCTGATGAAGACATTAAAGGTTTTACGACACAAGGTATTCCAATCTCTTTAACTGCTGATTTTAACTCATCAAGAGAAGATGCATATTTATATTTAGCAGTTTTAAGTTTTAACTCTTCAGCGGCAAGATTTCTTATTGCTTTTCTATTCATTGTGTAATTCACTGCTTTTGCACTTGGAACAACTTTTATTCCGACTGCTTCATAGTCATATAATTTTTCTGTCCGTATCGCTTCTATTTCGGGAACTATAATATCAGGTTTATGTTTTTCAACAATTCTGTCAAGTTCATTTCCATCAAGCATATTAATAACTTCCCGCAATTCAGTAACTTGTTGTGCAGGTGCATTTTCATATGAATCAACTGCTATTACTTTTTGTCCTAATCTTTTTGCTGCAATTGTAAATTCTTTTCCCAATTCACCCGACCCAAGCAATAATATTTTGTTAATTTTAAAATTACTCATTCTTTTAAGGTTCTAATTTTAAAATTTTTATTTCCTGTTTAATTAATTCATTAAAATCTGTTGAAACAGTTTTATACTCTCCGTTAAGCCATAGTCTTGCCTGATCTGCATAGTTAATATGTAGTGGCTGTCCTGACTGACCTCCGGGAATTATGGTATATAAATTTTTATTCTTACCTAAATCAACAATCATTCTCATTGAAGCACCTAAAGAAAATCCATACTCATTACTCGCAAGTGCTTTTGAAAAACTATATTCTCCGCAATTGATTGTAACTCCACTGCCCCCCATTTCAAAAGGTCCAATGTTAACAATTCCGCTCAATGCCGGTACTACACCTAAGGGATGTGTTATGGTTACTTTATGAAAATTTCCCCATAACCAGTTATTATAATCATCTGTTCCCGTAAAATCGGTTAATGTTTTTATTGCCTCCACAAAACTTTTCCTGACATAATAATCTCTCGCAGTTGCAATTGAAATATCATTCTGATTAATTGAGAACAGCCATGACTTATTTGTTTTTAATAACCTGCCTGTATTTCTTACAGGAATATTTTTTAAAAATAAATAATCATTGAATAATTCCTGACCGAGAACATTATAATATAAATTTTTATATAAAATAATTTCAAACTGTGCAAAGATTGTTGCGGCAGGACTAAATGATGTCATCTGATAATCCCATTTTTTTAATAAATCAAAATATTTCAAATATTCCTGAGGTACAGCGTTTGAATCTTTAAATGCATCAATAATATACTGACAAAATTCCTTTGCCTGCAAACTTGAAAAATTTATTTGTATAAGTTTGAATTCATCAGCAGAAAAAATACTTCTTGATTCCAACTCCTGCTCAATTTTTTCAGCCCGGTAGTGGGGTTCGTATAAATTTGAAATGTAATATTTATAATTTTTTACCGGTTTATTGTTTGCAGTAATTATAAAACCTCTTTCAGGATTATATTCATTCGGTAATTCTTCATAAGGCACAAACCCTGTCCATTCAAGTTCTCCCGATGACGGATAAATCATCTGTGTTAAGTTTTCAGGATTATTTCTCACCGGGATTTTACCCGCTACCTGATAACCAATATTACCGGCTGTATCTGCGAAAGTAAAATTCACTGCAGGAGTTCCATAAACTGAAAGTGCTGTTCTGAATTCTTCTTTGTTTTTTGCTGTATTGACTTTATGCAGAGCATTAATTTCATCCGATAATTCATATCCTGTCCATCTGAAAGTTACAATTTTATTTTCCGGCTGATTAAATCCCCTGCTTTGAGAAAAACTTCTTTTGTTAAGACCTGATATTACAGGACCAAACTTTGTTGAATAAGTCCTGAAATCATAAGTGTCTTTTACATCTTTTATTTTTATACTTTCCTCTGTGCTATCAAGCGTATAATATGAATCTTTAACTTTGTATTGTAATTTGTTTTCAGGATTTAAATCGAGAATATAAAAATCTGAATCATCATTCATTAAATTTGTAATTCCCCAGGTAATAATATTATTGCTACCTATAGCAACTAAAGGAGTTCCGGGAATTGAAAATCCTGCGACACTTGATTTAGATGAATGATCATAAAGATGAACTTCATACCACTTAGAAGGAGAAGATAAAAATAAATGGGGATCATTGGCAAGAATTGGTTTTCCCGATTCCGATTTTTTGCTGCTGACAACCCATGAATTACTTCCTATTGAACTTCCCGAGATGTTAAAATAATTTTTATAATTTTTTACTGATTCAAAAAATCCGACTGAAAGATTGCTAAGTTGTTTGTAATTTTTTTCTGAATGTATAAAACTTGTCGGCTTAATATTTTTATTTGTTGAGTCTTTTGAATTTGATTTATCCTGAATAATAAATGGTCCGTCTTCAGGATATTCAGGGAAAAATTCTTTTGCTTTTTCTATTCCAAGTTTTGAGACAATTTCTCCGAACATATAATCTGTGTACCAAGATAAATTTAATTCCCACGCCATCATCCTCATTACCATTAATGAATGTTCCTGTTTCCACACTTCAGGTTTATAATTTAAGATGTCAAACTCAAGTGGAAGATTTTTATTATGAGTTTCAATAAAAGCATTCACTCCTTTTGTATAGGACTCGAGTATGGATTTAGATTCGGGAGAAATTTTATCCATTAACTGATATGCAGTTTTATAAATTCCCAAAGTTCTGAATAAAATATCATAATCTAAAACATCCTTTCCAAAAATTTCTGATAATCTTCCTTCGGCAACTCTTCTTGATAAATCCATTTGCCATAATCTGTCACGGGCATGCATATAACCCTGTGCAAAATACATATCTTCTTTATTGTTAGAATAAATATGAGGAACACCGAAATTATCTTTCAAAACAGAGACGGAATCTTTTAATCCGGTGACTTTTATAACTCCACTTTCATCATAAAATGATTTCTGAGTTAAATCAGAAAATAAAAATCCCAGTGTGATTGCAATAGCAATCACGAGTATCGTAATTCCAAGAATATTTTTTAAAACCGGATTCATTTAGTATTTAAAATACCCAAGATAATTAATTTATTTGAGGAAAAATTAAATCTATAAAATAAAAAAACCCGGCAAATTTTGTGTCTGCCGGGTTTATCAAAATTATATTTTGAAATTAACTACTTTACAAGAAGCATCTTAAGAATTTTTTCAAATTTTGAATTTGATGAAGTAGCAATAAGTCTGTAATAATAAACTCCGCTTGCCAAATTACTTCCGTCAAAATTAATTTGATTGTATCCTGCTTTTATATTTCCGTTTATAATGGAACTTACTTTTCTTCCAGTCAAATCAAACACATCTAAATTAACATAGCTGTCATAACTCAGTTCAAATGAAATTGTTGTGTTAGGATTAAATGGATTAGGATAGTTTTGATTCAAAGCATAAACATTTGGAATTGAAATCTCTATTTCAGAATTTAAATTGTAATATCTGAAATTTCCATTGAAGTCAACTTGTTTTAATCTGTATAAATATCTTCCTGAATTTAAATTTCTATCATTAAATTTATATCTTTGCTCGGTTTCGGAATTTCCTTTAGAAGGTATAAAAGCAACTGATACATATTCAGGAGAATTATCATTTTCTGTTTGTGAAATATCCGCTCTTTGTAAATCAAATCCTGAATTATTTATTTCACGTGATGTTGACCAGTCCAAGATAACTTCATTTTTAATAGTAGCAGCCATAAAACTGCTCAACTCAACAGGCAATGGATTTATAACTGAATTACCTGCCTGATAAAATCTGCTGAACGGAAATACTATGTTATCTCGTTTTGCTGTGCTTCCAAATCCTGAAACATGTGTTCCCGGCAAACTGAAAGTCATACCTTCATCATTGCTCCATATAACTCTTAAATCGGAACCGCTTGTTATTCCTGTCTGACCGTTTCCATCTATCGACAGTGAAATAGCACCACCTACCAATAATGTTGATGATAAATTCCAGTAAGCATTTGATCTTCTCGTCACAGAAAATCCGCCGTCATTTAAAGGAACTGTTAAATCTGTTCCGTCATTTCCATGAAAATATCTGATTCCTATTCTGCCTTGCACAGTCGGAGGAGTAGTATATCTTACTTTTGCTAATTTTAGTGTATCAGAAGTTCCAACGGGATATTCAAGTGAATCCGATACCACCCCATCAAAAAACCATCTCTCAAGTTGACCTGTTACTATTCCGCCTGTTCTTATTAATGTTCCGGGATTTGTTGCATCATATCCAACACATAACCACGCACCCATACTTGAATTAATATTTCCGGAAGTCATTCTGACTGAATCTATATAGAATGACTGATTAAATAAAAATCCTGCAGAATTATTAAATTCAACTGTCTTAGGAATAAAAGTTGATAAATTTCCTGTGATAGTTTGAAGAGTTGTTCCGTTTAATCTGATTGATTGATTTGAGTTAGGTGAAAATTCCATCTTTCCATATACACTCCAGTCACCTCCAATGCTGAATATAGAACCAGATGTCATCGCTGAACTGTCATAAGCCTGTTCCTGTATGTAAAAATCTCCCCTGACTGTTAACGGACTTGTTCCAGTTCTAATATATTTTTTAGACATCAATCCTCCGCCACCGGCAGATCCATATAATTGCAAAGTTCCATAAACCAATCCCGATGCCGTAATGCTAAATGCAGATAAAGCCGGAACGTCATATCTGAAAATTCCCTTTGCAGTCAAAGGATCACGTGAGAGTTTATTTGTCAGTCCGGAAGTGCCTCTTCCAGTATTATGAACCCACATACCTCCGTTAAAAATTTTTATTGTATCTTTAGAATTAGCAACATTAACACCTAATCCTGCTGCCGCTCCGGATTGATTCTGACCTCCGTTAAAAATTTTTATTGTATCTTTAGAATTAGCAACATTAACACCTAATCCTGCTGCCGCTCCGGATTGATTCTGAAAAACACCTCTTTCATAAATTAAAAAATCAGCATTTAAAGAATCTGAATTTCCAACTGTTAATCCTGGATTGTTTGTATTTCCTGAAGTTAAATTTAAATAAATAAAATTAGGATCAGCAGGTTGAATTATAATTTTTGAAATAACGGTATTAACCGCACCTGTCGGTAAATTTACAACATAAGTAAAAGGTACAAATTCATTGTTTAATAATACACTATCAGTTGCTGATGGTAAAGTATTTCCAAACCAGTTTAATGCATCATTCCAACTGATACCATCTCCTTCACCATCCCATAGTTTATATCCGAATCCTGCGTTTATAGTGCCGGACATTCCAGGCCAGTGAGGCTGACAGCCATAGATATATGTTCCGGGAACAGTAACAACATATTCATATATAGGAGTACCGGAACTCATCACCGCATCCCATGGGTCTGCACCTATTGGATGTGAAGTGCCGGCTAATATCATTGGGTCACATGTTGTTGTATGGAATCCATCAATCCATTGAAATCTTACTGTATCACCTACGATAACATTTAAATTATCAGGTGTGAATACATTGCTTGAAACATTAATAGTATGTATTGTTGAAAATGCTAAATTTGAACTAAAAAATAAGGCAAATAGCAAAAGAAAGGGAAAAAAGTAATTTCCTTTTTTCATAAATGTTAATAAATAATTTTGTGCTAAATAAGGGATTTTAAATCATTAATACAATAGAAATAAAAATCTTACATAATTACAATTATTAATATAAAATTAATATGAAATAAAATCAGAGTGTTGCTTGAAAATAATTCAATTTATTTTGTAGTTTTCGATTGGTTTGACCGGATTTATAGGAATTGTTTAAAATCTAAAGAAAAATTTAGATGTTAAATTTATAGACTGGACTAATGAGTTAGCGGAAAGTGATAATGGATATTGAAATGATTCAGTCGGTTTAAACCCAAAGTATGATAACTCAACGTCACCATTGAACATTCCAAACAAATCAAAGTTCATACCTGTGGCGATTTTTAATCCCGGCATCCACTGTCCCTGTGATTTATATTCTAAAGTTTGTTTTATATCATTGTAGTAATATCCGTAATAAGGATATCCCGTGTAAGTTGAGTTTCTGAAAGTTCTAGTTCTTTCAATAGATTCTTTTAAATAAACATATCCACCACCTGCAGATAAATAAAAACTGCTGTTCTTTCTTCCTGAAGGATAAAATTTTAAATTTGCTATCATTGGTATTGATAACGTGGAAGCCCTGTCATAAGCATCCGTATATCTTATTCCGTTATCATAACCGGCAGTGATATCACGGTTTTTAATTTCACCTTTATTATGTGTAATCAGAGATGTTTCAAGTTCAAGTGAAATTTTTTCTGAAATGTTATATCCACCGGTTAATGAAAATTGAAAAGGTGCTATTGAATAACTCGGCTCTTCATAATAATAATAATTGTCGTAATAATAGCTTTCATCCTGAGAATATCTGATTTTAAATCTGTCTCCAAAATTTCCGCCTATAAATGAAGACAATGAAACTCCCACACCAAAATAGAGTTTGTTTTCGTTATCTTCAAAATTTGTCTGGGCAGAAACCGTTTTTTGAACAAAAAATAATAAAAAAATGCCTATTATAATCCTTTTAATTTTGAAACGGTTTTGATAATTTATGAGTATCATATATATAATTTTTACCAAAATTTAAAATAATAGTTCCTAAATGAAAAAATTAATTCTTATAATATTCTCCTTTTTCATACTTGTCAACAATTCTTATTCATTGAATGAGTTGCAATTTGAATCAGGAAGTTTTAATGATGTTTTACAAAAAGCAAAATCTGAAAATAAAATTCTAATGGTGGATTTTATTACGGATTGGTGCATCTGGTGTATTCAAACTGATTTAAAAGTCTATGCAAATTCTGAAATAATAGATTTTGCTTCAAAAAATCAGATAAACTGGAAAGTTGATGCTGAAAAAGGTGAAGGAATTGATCTTGCAAAAAAATATAATGTTAAAGGATTTCCGACAATCGTATTTATTGACGGCGACGGAAATGAAGTTGACAGAATTTACGGCTACATTCCTGCTGATGACTTTTTAAAACAGATAAAAAATATTGCCGCAGGTAAAAAAACCATTAAAGACTTAACTTCAGTTTACGAATCGAATCCAAAAGATGTAACAGCAAATTTTGAACTCGGAGAAAAATTAACTTCAATCGGAAAATCTGACGATGCCAAAAAATATTTTGAGTTTGTTGCCGAGAACGATAAAGATAATGCTTCGGGTCATTATGACGATGTAATGTTTATGAGAGCATTTGAAAAAGGCGATACAACTGAAATACTCACATTGATTGAAAACTATCCGCAGTCTAATGTTATTAAAGATGCATATATAACTTTATTCAACAAAGCAGTTGAACTTGAAAATAAAGATGCGATTGAATATTACAAATCAATTTTGGAATCTAAATATGCAAGTGATGAATTTGCTAATTTTTATATCGGACAATACTTTTTAGGAAAAGCATCTAAAATTGCCAAAGATGAAAAAGCATCCAATGAACTTGTGATGGAAGGTCTTGACTGGGCTGATAAAAGTATGCCATACTTAAAAGGCGGCGTCTTTGAAGCAAGTCCGAACAATTTAAAATCACAATTGTATTTTAAACTCGGTGAATATAATAAATCACTGGATTATATTAACAATGCTCTGAAAATCTGGGGCACAAGAAAAAGTTATCTTGAACAGAAAAAGAAAGTTGAAGATAAACTTGCGGAAAGAAAATAAAAATTTTATTTTTTTATGAATGCAATGCACACAGTTTAAAAAAATTGTGTGCATTTTTTATTTTAAGTTTAACTTATAAGATAAAATCACTTTCCCGGTATCTTCAATAATTTCCATTAAACAGTAGTCTTCTTCACCATAAACAAAAGAAACTTTTCCATAACATCTTCCGTCACCATCATATCCTCCCTGATTGAACAATGTGTAACCTGCTAATTTTGATCTCTGTGTTACTTTAGTATTATTAACATCCAAAACTGAACTTCCAAATTCAGGAAACACGGAATTCTCTCCGTCATCAATATATGCCGAGTGAGAGTCTCCGGATAAAATTATTAAATTTTTTATTCCGTTTGATTTTACAAAATCAATTATTTCATTTTGCTCTTCTTCAAAACCTGACCACTTATCTATTATATCAAGTTTTATTCTTTCAAATGTATTTACTATTAGCGTGTCTTTTAGAATTTCTCTGTATGCGGGATTGAACATCACAGGTGAAACAATAACTTTCCATTTTGCATTTGATTCCTTTAAAGATTTTTTTAACCATGTTTTCTGATCCTCACCGCTAATAGGATATCCTGCAAGTATTGAATGATTTTTTTTGGGGAAATAATTTCCTTGTTCGTTTAAAACATCTTTATTCGGATTTCTCTGTGTTCTTGTATCTATTAAGAAAAATTCAACATCACCAAATTTGAATTTTTGCCAGATTCCGTTTTCCGGATTTGCAAGTTCATAATGAGGAAAATATAAATTGTATCCTTCAATTGAATTTTGTTTCGAGGGGTCTGAACCGTCAGAATTATTGTATCCGAAATCATGATCATCGTAAAGATATGCTACCGGCATTTTACTTAATACCAAATCTGCAAACGGATAACTTCTTGTATATTTCGTTTCATAACTTCCCGCAATCAGATCTTTTTTTGTGAAGAATCTGTAACCATATTTTTTCTCTGTTGTATCAGGATATCCCCAATCACCTATTTGAATAAAAAATCTTAATGAGTCTTGAGAGATAATTTTAAATATTTCAGGTTTTGATTTATTATAATGTGACTGCTGACATGAACCAAAGCCGAATGAAAAACTATAATTTCCGGATTCAGGAAAAGTTTTAAATGAATTTATTACACTGCTTGCTGATCCGTTAATAATCGCTCTGTAATAATAAGTTGTATTGGGTTTTAAATTTTTAATTTGAGGTTTTACAAAATTGAAATTTCCGGATTCACTTTTGTAATCAGGTGTATTTACAGATTTATTAAAATCTTTTTGTTCAGATAATTCAATTTTTACATTTGCCTCGCTATCAAGAGTTTTGATTATAAATTCCGCTGAATTACTTGTAACAGCCCCAACGAATGGACCGGATACTATTGAATCAGATTGAGATAAGTTAAAATTAAATAGAAACGTTAAAATCAATAATAATTGCATATTCGTTTAATTAAAATTATATTTTTTTTCAGTTATGAATATATTAAGTTAAACAATAACAAAAAATACAACAAAAAATGAAAAATCTATTTAAAATTTTATTTTTATTTGTTTTGTTTGTGAGTTTACAATCCTGTTCAAAAGAAAATCAGCAAAGCAATAATTCATCCGGTGACGGAAAAAATGAGTCAACTTCTTCAAATGAAAACAAAGAATCTAAAGGTTCAAGTTCCGGCGATCTTGAAAATTTAAGTGCAAAGGGTTTTGAAATTACTTATAAAATTTCAGGTATGATGGATGGCACAAGCACAACAACCGTAAAAAATAAAAGATTTAAATCTGCTATGAAATATGGAGTGGCAGGTCAGAATATTGATGTCAAAACTTTCAGTGATGGTGATTGGATTTATACCATTATGGATATGGGTATGATGAAAAAGAATACCAAGATGAAAATTTCAGAAGAAATGAAAGCGAAAGATCCGACCAACATTGATTATGGATCTTTAAAAGAGCAACTCGCTAAGTATAAAAAAATTGGTACCGAAACAATTATAGGAAAAGAATGTGATATATATGAAATGTCACCCGGAGCGACAATGAGTGTTTATAACAATATGATTCCTTTGAAAATTAAAACAGAAGGTATGACTCTTGAGGCAACTTCTCTTAATCTCGATGCTAATATAAGTGAAAGTGATTTAAATCCTCCCGGTGATGTGACTTATGAAGAAATAAAACTCGGAAATTAATATATCAAAAAATATTTATTAATTATTAAAGCCGGATTAATTCCGGCTTTTTTTATATACCCATATTTGACAGCATAGTTGAAATTTCATTGACATTTTTTGTTAATGTCGGATGATCTTTTTCAAATTCCAATACAGCCAATCTTAATTTATTAAAAGCATTTTTAACAGGATTTGAGTGTTCCTCTGAACTTATTAATTCTGTTCTTAAATTATCAATATGAATCATTAATTCCTGTTTTTGAAATTCAGGTAAATTACATGATCTTACTTCATCTTCAAGTTGTGTTAATTTATCAAGCATACTTTTTGTTTTTTAAATAAAAGAAAATAAATATATAGGAAAATAACATTACTAATCCTGATATTGGATTTACCATAACAGACGAAACCGTAAATACTGCCAATATAATTAATAAAAATATTTTAACCATTTTTTCCGTTTTTATCAGAAATTCTGAATCTTAAAATTCTATAATCCGGAATTTCATTTAGTTCGTAATTTGATTTTTTTATATCTGAAATAAATTTATCGCTCAAATAATTTTTTAAATACTTTTTGAGAGAAATCAAGTCTTCTTCGGACTTATGAGAATCAAATAATTTTAATATTTCTATCTGAGATTCATTTAAATTATTCATAAACTCATTTTGAAGTTTTTTCATCATATTCTTTTTGAACGATATTTTTTACAAATCCTGATTCAGGATTATATCCGTAAGCGGCATCAATAAATTCTTTCGCTTTTGTTAAATCACCGTCTTTATCTCTTTTAATTAATGAAAGAGCCATATAACCGTTTGCCAGATCAGCACCCCAATCGGGATAATATTCCACTTTTTCTTTTCTAACTTTAAAATAATCAACTGATTTTTGTAAAAATTCAATTGCCTTATCATAACCACCTCCGAATGCGGCAGGAGTATAAAAATTAGATACACCTTTTATCAGGAAATATCTTGGATTATTCGGATCACTTGCTTTTGCCAGTTCTTCAGACTGATTTGAAGCCGAAACAATATCCATCATTTTATCCTGTTCGTAAATAAATCTGTTGAAGTTCAAAGCCATTTGAAGAACATAGGCATCAGAAAAATTAGGATTACCTTCAATAACTTTATCAATGGTTTTTAATGCTGCTTGATTGTATTTTTTTAATTCTGATTTGTCATCAGATTGCATAAATGTAGATGCAATATTGTATTCTGCTAAAGCAATATAATAGTTCACAAGCCATTCTTCTTTTTTAAGTTGAAGAATTCTTTCAAACTGACCTCTGACTTTTATTAATTCTTTTCTGTCGTAACTATTTGCCGCTTTGAATAAATTATTTTTTGCTGAAATAATTGCGTCAGAAAATTCATCAGCGTAAGATAATTTTATACCTGTAAAAACAAACATCAGTATAGTCAGATAAAAAAACTTTTTCATAAAATTAATTTTCATTTTGAATTATAAATTAAAGTTGAGTCATTACAAAGCACTTTATTTTTTAAAGTACTTTGTAAAAATAGAAATAAATAATTTATAAGTCAATTATAAAATACATTTATTAAAATTAGAATTAAATGTTCTTAAAAACTCACAAAAACTCTCTATTTGTGAATTGAAAATGAGGCAAAAATGAGTTAATTTTAATATTCCGGAGCCGAAGTTCAGTTTGGTTAGAACGCTTGACTGTCACTCAAGAGGTCGCGGGTTCGAGTCCCGTCGGTTCCGCAAGAATCAAGAGGTCGTCCCGATTTATCGGGAAGTCCCGTCGGTTCCGCAAGAATCAAAGCCGGTGTTTGAATAAACATCGGCTTTTTTATTAATGTTAAGTTTCAAGAGGTTCACCGATTTATCGGGAAGTCCGTCGGTTCCTCAATTCCAAAGCCGGTGTTTGAAAAAATAAAAACGCATTTAGTCTAAACGAATTCAAAATGGAAATGTAAAACTACAATAATATATAATTCTTGTTTTTAAACTTCTTAGGGAAATACTTAATAAAGAAAATTTTTCTTACTTAAATTTTTTTATTCAACTGTTAATTTAATTTTCCATTTGATCTGACTAACTATTCAAAATCAAAATATGATGTAATTTATAAAAGATAGATTTTGTCATTCAATTATTTTATTTGGTAAAGATATTCGTTATTAATATTTTATATTAAAAACCTTATATTTGTAATTAACAAATATGTCAAAAATACCATTTAAAGTATCAGCCCGAACAGCAAGACTTATTGGAAGAGAGAATATCTCTTCATCTAAAGGTGCAATTATAGAATTAGTTAAAAATGGATATGATGCTGATAGTCCTTTGAGCATTGTATATTTTGACAATAAATATTCTAGAATTAACAATGAACTTTCAATACATGAATATATGACCCTTATTAATAAAGGGATCCCTAAAAATATTTTAGAAAAAACATATACATTTATAGATGAGAAATATTTAAAAAAAATTGATATTTCTGAAGTTAATAATATAGAGTTAAAAAATAAACTTAAGAACTTGAATTGTTTATATATTATAGACTCCGGCGAAGGTATGACTCAAAAAATAATCAGAGAACATTGGATGACAATTGGTACAGATAATAAATCAGTTGATATTTTCACAAAAACGGGAAGAGTAAAAGCAGGAGCAAAAGGTATTGGAAGATTCGCATTAGATAAATTAGGAAGTAAATGTGAAATGATCACAATTTTTAACCCTTCAAATCATGAAACGGATATTGACGAAAATAACCTTAAAACAAAAAATAGAGGATATATATGGAAGGTGAATTGGTCAGATTTTGAAGGTGAATTTAAAACAATTGATAAAGTGAATGCTGAGTTACATGGAATTAAAAGTAACAGTCTTAAATCTGAAATTTTAAAAAATGTTGAAGGATTTGATTTTTCTGAATTATTTAAAAAATTTAATTTTGAATTCGGTACAATATTAAAAATTTCCGAATTAAGAGACGATTGGGATGACTTCTATGTTAACCAAGTATTTAACGATTTAGAAGTATTAGTACCACCTAAAGAAAATTCAAATTTTTCAATTTTTTTATTTAGTTCTCTAAATAAAAATCTATATGGTGAAATAACTGGTTCAGTTTGTGATGATTATGATTACAAGATTGAAGCAAAAGCCGACAAAGACCAAAATATAAAAATAACTGTTTATCGAAATGAATATGATTTAGAAATGATTGATCCAGATTTTTTCGAAAGACCAGCCATGCAAGAAAAACCATACAGAAAGTCGGACTTTAATAAGGGAAGCTGGAAAATAGAAAAGACTTTTTCTCAATTATTACCAGGGTATAAAGACAGGGATGATTCAAATGTGTTTGAAAATATTGGTAATTTTGATTTTACTTTGTATTTCATGAAAAAAACCTATGATTCCAGTGATGCTGAGAAATTTTTTTATAGAAAATTTATGGCTAATCAAAGAAAAGACTGGCTCAATAAATTTGGTGGAGTTAAACTATTTCGAGACACATTTCGGGTAAGACCTTATGGTGAAGTAAAAGAATCTGCATTTGACTGGCTCGGGTTAGGAGCTAGAAAAGCACAAAGTCCAGCTGGTGCTGGAAAAAAAGATGGTGGCTATAGAGTTAATCCTGATAATGTAGCTGGTGTTATAAATATTTCAAGATTAACGAATGTAAATTTTGAAGATAAATCTAGTAGAGAAGGTCTTCAAGAAAACAAAACATTTCAAATTTTTAAAAAACTGATAGCGGAAATAATTAATATATTTGAAACAGATAGAGCTTATATAGCAAGGGAAATGAGTTTGTTTTATGATGATAAATATTCAGACGTAATAAATAAGGAGAAAGCTGAAGAATTAGCTAAATCTATTTTAGAGAATAATAAAAATAGAAAAGTAAATAATTCTGATGGAGAAGTTGCAAGTGAAGGGAAGAATCAATCAAGTGATGAGTTAGTAATCCTAGCTGAATTGAACAAAGAAAAAAATGTAGAAATAGAAAAGTTACGTGATGAACAAAAAGTATTGAGGGGATTAGCGTCAAGCGGAATAGTTTTAGCATCATTCAGTCATGACTTAAGCAAATTGAATAATGTCTTAAACTCAAGAATGGATAAACTTAAGAATTTAATATCTGAAAAAGTTTCTGAAAAAGATTATCTACATATTGAAGAAAGAAAAAACCCCTTTATTCAATTGGAGAAAATGCGTAAACAAGATATAAAATTACAGAATTGGTTAAACTTTTCTTTAGGAGCTGCTCGGAAAGATAAACGGACAAGAAAACAACTTTTTTTCAAAAAATATTTTAGTGAATTAAATTCTGATTGGCAAACAATTTTTGAAAACAGAGGAATAAAATTTAATATCTCACAAATTGAAGATATAGATATTAGAGCCTTTGAAATTGATTTTGATAGCATATTTAATAATTTATTTGTTAATTCTATCGATGCATTCAACTTATCAAAAGTAAATAGAGAAAGGGAAATTTTGATAAAAGCTTATACGAATGCAAAAGAAATAATTATTGATTATTACGATAATGGACCCGGATTGTCTAAAGATATAGACAAAGCTGAAAAAATATTTGAAGCTTTATATACCACTAAAAGAAATATTTATACTGGAGAAGAGGAAGGAACAGGTTTAGGAATGTGGCTTGTGCAATCAATTGCAAGAGATAATGATGCAAAAACAAACTTACTCTTTCCTGATGTAGGATTTGGTTTAAGAATAGCTTTCCCCATAAAATATAAAAAATCTGATAATGTATAGATTATTATTCATAGATGAACTTAAAGATGAGTTCAATGAATTTAAAGATTATATAGAAGAAAAAACTTCACAAGAAAAAATAGAAATTGTTACTCTTTTACCTTTAGAAACATTAGATGAGATGATTGAGGAAATAGTATCTATAAAACCTGATGCAATAATTTCTGATTTCATGCTAAATGAATATAAGGAAGATATACAATATAATATACCTTACGATGGTGTTGAATTAGTGCAAGGTTTCTTAAAAATTCGAGAAGGGTTTCCATGTTTTGTTCTAACCTCTTTTGATGATAATGCAATAAAAAAATGTGAGGATGTAAATATTGTTTATATAAAAGGAATTTTACATGGCTCAGAAGAGAAAGCAAATTCAAAAGCTAATTTTTTAGAAAGAATTGAAAATCAAATTTTGCATTATAGGAAGAAAATGGAAGAAACTGAAACTCGTTTGTTAGAACTCATAAAAAAAGGTGAAATTACATCTCTAGATGTTTACGAAATGCAAGAACTAATTGAGTTGGACACATTAGTTGAAAAAAACCTAGATAAAGAAAGTCAAATCCCTTTAAAATTAAAAGAAGAATTTGATTCCGACAAATTGAAAAATTTAATAGAGAAAGTGGATTTATTAAATAAAAAACTGAATAATGGCGAATAGTAAATTTCTTTTTCGCATACATAGACCTAAAAGAACATATAAAGGTGAAGAATTTTCTAATTATAGGAAATACAAGGATTTTTTAGCAAAAGATTTTAATTCAAGGTGTGGCTATACAGATTGCCTAGATTTTTGGTTTGGGGGAAAAAGGTCATTTCATATAGACCATTTCAAGCCACATTCAAAATATCCTCAGTTAAAAACAGTTTATTCAAATCTTGTTTATGTTTCATCATATGTAAATATTGCAAAAAGTGACGATGATGGGGATTATATAGATCCTTGTGAAACAAACTATAATGATCATTTTTATCGAGATAAATCTGGCAATATTCATGCTGAGGAAGATTCTAAATGTGCTGTTTATATGTATAATAAGTTAAAATTATATTTGAAAAGGTATGGGATTATATGGATGTTAGAACAGTTAGAAGAAAAAATGGAAACTTTAAAAGTTTTAATTCAAAAGAGTGATAATAACGAAGCAAAGGAATTATTTATTGAGGTTACATTTGAATACATGAAGTACAAAAAATATTTGAGAATTAATCAGTGAAAAACAAAAAAAGAACCGGTTCATTTTATACACCGAAAATTGTCGCAGAATTTATGGTCGATTATGTCTTTCAAAAGTTGAAAGGAAATCAAAGACAAAACATTAATATTTTAGAACCAAGTGTTGGAAACGGAATATTTGTAAAATCAATTTTTGAGCATAAATATTTATCAACAAATATCAATAAATTTTTAGCCATAGAAAAAAAGAAAATAGAGTTACGAAAAGCAAATCTTCATGCGAAAACTAAAAATTACAAAGGTATTAATAGTGATTTCTTAGAATTTCAGAATAATAATTCAGAATTATTTGATCTCGTAATTGGAAATCCACCTTATATAAAAAAAGTATATTTAAGTGATAAACAAAAAAATTTATGTCAGAATATTCATTTTTCTGCTAAGCTATCAAATTCAAAAACTAGAAATATCTGGACAGCATTTTTGGTAAGATGTATTTATTTTACGAATCTGGATGGAATTTTAGCATTTGTTCTTCCATCAGAATTTTTACAAGTAAATTTTGCAAAAGAGTTAAGAACTTTAATTTTAAAAGAATTTGAAAGAATTGAAATATTTACATTCAATGAACTACTTTTCTCAGATTCAAAAGGTCAAGATACGATTTTATTAATAGCAGAACGAAAATCTGCAAACAAGGGTGTTTTTTTTTGTAATATAAATAAATTAACAGATATCTCTAAAAGAGAATTTAATCTATCAGAAAATATAAATATTCGTGAATCAAAATGGACACATCATCATTTGAGTTCGGATGAAGTTATACTTTTAGAGAAATTAAAGAAACAACTTAAAACAATAAATAATTATTGCAGTTCGAAAGCAGGAATTGTTACAGCTGCCAATGATTTTTTCATAGTTGATATTAAAACTGTACAAAAGTATTCTTTAGAAAAATTTACTAAAAAAATCTTGCAAAAAGGAGTTTTCGTTAATGGAAGTGTTGTTTTAACTAAAAATGATTTCGCGGAATTAATTTCAATGTCAAAACCAACTTTTCTAATAACTCTTGATAAAAACTCAGAAATACATCTGAATAGTAAAATAAATGAATATTTGCAATTAGGTGTAGATAAAAATCTTAAAGAAAGATATAAGATTACGATTAGGGAAAAATGGTATGAAGTACCTAACATTGGTTCACCACCAGATGGTTTCTTTTTCAAAAGGTGTAATGTATATCCAAAATTAGTAAAAAATGATGCTAAAGTATTAGTAACTGATAGTGCTTATAAAATTTCAATGAATGACAACAATAAAATGGAAGATTTAATATTCTCATTCTATAATTCTCTAACTTTGTCGTTTGCAGAATTAAACGGGAGATATTATGGGGGGGGAGTTCTAGAGCTCACACCTAATGAATTTAAAAATTTACCAATACCATATCTAAATATTAACTTAAAATTGTTTAACACGTTTGTAGAGGAATTCAAAAGTAAGAAATCAATAAAAGAAATTTGTCTGAGAAATGATTTAATTTTATTGAAA
>ERZ761607.1815-NODE-1815-length-24901-cov-4.824197_pt1 | contig 24901 bp, 21 predicted proteins | sample MGYA00511164_ERZ761607 | MGnify/ENA primary metagenome ERZ761607 (study PRJEB28899, sample SAMN02445080) | bioreactor sludge metagenome | biome: EBPR sludge | place: Australia: Brisbane, Thorneside Wastewater Treatment Plant | collected 2011-06-22 ... | reverse complement strand
CGAGCGACCCGACGTCACGTGAGCGTCGCCGTCAGGCGACCGAACCATCGAATTGCCGGACTGCATCGCGACATCGACGCATGGCATCGACGGGCTGCTTCGTCGGAGTGATCGACACCGAGCTCAGAGCGGGAGCCCGGCCAGCAACGCGAGCAGCGCGTCGATGCCGACGCCGTGACCCGCAGCCCCCTGCAGACCGACCACGCTGCCGCTCGCGTCGAAGAGCGGCGCCCCCTCCGGCGCGGCGGTCTCGTAGCGCAGCACGCGCGTCCCGTCGGTCAGCGTCTCGACCTCGTCGAGCTCGATGTCCGCCGTGCGTGCGACCGCGCCGGCGAAACCGAACGCGAGCACGCGCGAGCCTTCGCGCAGCGAGGCCACGGTGTCGGGGGTCACGAGCGTGGCGAGCGCGGGCACGTCGCCGTCGACTTGGATGAGGCCGACGTCGGGGCCGGGCTGGCCAGGCACGTGCGCGGGGTGACGCCAGAGCTGGGCGATGCGCGGCGTGGACGCGCCTCGCAGCTCGATCGTCGCGCCTTCGGAGCGCCGCTGCTCGAGCGTGAGCACACACGTCGCGCTCGTGGCGAGCACCTGCCGGCGCACCGCGAACGCCGTGCAGAGGGTCGCTTCGCTCGGCGCGGTCACCACCACGCGGTAGAGCGCGGCCGCGTTGGCTGCCGTGACGTGCGCGGGATCCGGCGCGTCGCGCGAGGTGTCGCGCAGCACGAGCACGAGCAGCACCAGCAGCGTGATGCCGAGCAGACCCGCGAGCGAGATCACCGCACCGACGAGCAGCCGCGGTGGCCCCGGCGGACGCTCCGCCTCGCGAGCGCGCGCGACTGCGTCGTCGATCATCAAGCCCACCGTGCGCTGCCCGTAGAGCTTCGGCGCACCCGGTGCGGCGGGCATCGCGGGCGGCGGCTCGGTGCGAGGTACCTGCGGCGGCGCTTGCGATCCGGGGGGCGCGTACGATCCCCCGAACGGAGCGGGTGAAGGCGCCGCGAAGGCTTGAGGTGGCGCCTGCGACGGCACGGGCGTGGCCGCCATCGTCGCCGCGTTCGGGCGCACCGGGCTCGATCCGATCGAAGCCGACGGCGCGCGCAGCTCGACCCGCAGACGTGGGCCGCCCGGTCCACACTCGAGCTCCTCGCCGTCGCGCAGCACGTGCCGGGAGATGCGCTGACCCGCGACGAAGGTTCCGTTGCGGCTGCCCACGTCGACCAGAATCCACTGCTCGCCTTCACGACGGATCTCGCAGTGGCGCCCCGACGCGTCGAGATCCGCGTGCGCGTCGAAGACCACGTCGGAGTCGGGCATGCGCCCGAGACGCACCACGGGCTGGTCGAAGTCGTAGCTGCGACCGGTGTGTGCGCCGAAGGTCTGGTGGAGTCGCAGCACGATGGGCTCGGTCGACGCGGTCAGCTTCTTCGAGCTCGAGGGCGCTCGCCTGCCCCTCGGGCATCGACTTCGTTCAAAACGGATTGTTCGGGACCGCCGACTCTTCCATCGTGGTCTGCATCGTGGTCGTCGTCATCGTCGGGGGCGGCAGCGAGGTGGACGCCATCTCCGTCGTGGTCGATGTCGTGGTCGATGTCGTCGTCGACGTGGTCATCGTCGTCGTGGGTGTCGTCGTCGGCGTCGACGTCGTCGTCGACGTCATCGTCGTCTCGGTGCTCGTCGGCGTCGTCGCGGTCATGGTCGTCGACGTCATGGTCGTCGTCGTCGACGTCATCGTAGGCGCGTCCGTCGGGGTCGTGCTCGTCGCCGTCATCGCGCCCTCCGGCAGCCGCAGCTCCACGTCGGCCGGCACGCCCTCGCGCACCGTGAGCGTCGCGCGCGCCGCCACCGAACCGCCCGCGCGGGCCTCGAAGCGATAGGCACCCGGCAGCAGCTCCACGCAGAACGCGGCACCTTCGCGGAGCGCGCCGTAGCTCTGCCCGTCGACGAAGAGCTCTCCGTCCGGCACGTCGGATCGCACGCACACCTCGACCGGCTCCGGCTCCGGCTCCGGCCGGGGGCGCGGCGGCTGCGCAGTCGGCTCGTCACCGCCCGACACCACGAGGCCGATCACGATCGCCGCCACCACGAGCAGCGCGATCACGATGCCCCACGGGAACCCGCCCGCCGGCACCGTCGCGACCCCCTCGTCGCGCTCGATCGGCTCGCGCTTCACGTCCGCGCCCGGCTTGCGCGACGACGTCTTCATCGTCGGCTCGCGCGGCGGGATCTCGCTCGGACGCACCCCGCCTGCGGGAAGCGGATACTGCTGGTAGCGGGCCTGGGGCGCTGCTTCGGCCTGCGCGAGCCCTTCGCCTCCGAGCTCCGCCACCACGCACGTGATGTTGTCGTGACCGCCGCCGGCGTTGGCCATCTCGATCAGCCGCCGCGCGATCGCCTCGAGGTCGTCGCCGTCGGCGAGCACCTCGCGGATCATGTCTTGGTGCACGAGGCCCGAGAGGCCGTCGCTGCAGAGCATCAGGCGATCGCCGCGCCGCAGCTCGAGGAAGGTCAGATCGACGCTCACCTCTTCAGTGGTGCCGAGCGCCTGCAAGATGATGTTCGAGTGCTCGAAGGACTCGGCTTCTTCTTCGGTGAGCTGGCCCGCCTCGATGAGCTGATTGACGAGGCTCTGATCCTTGGTGACCAGCGCGAGCTGACCGTTGCGGAGCACGTAGCAGCGGCTGTCGCCGACCTGCCCGACGAAGAGCGTGCGGCCGAGGATGCCCGCCACCGTGGCGGTGGTGCCCATGCCGCGGCGGCTGCGATCCATCTTGGCCGCGCCGAAGATCCGCGCGCCCGCTTCTTCGATCGAGTAGACGAGCCGGTGCGCGAACACGTCGCGATCGCGGGGCGTGTCGCCGGCCGCCATCACCTCGCGCACGGTGTCGACCGCCATCTTGCTCGCGACCTCACCGGCCGCCGCGCCGCCCATGCCGTCGCAGACCGCGAGGATCAGACCCTTGGGCGTGACCTCGCCGGACTGGAGCTTCTCGCCCGAGCGCGGATCGTCCTCGCCGCCCCAGCACGTGCCATCGCCCGTGCCGAGGTCGATGGTCATGAAGTTGTCTTCGTTGTGCTCGCGCACGAGCCCGACGTCGATCGCGCCGAAGAACCGATACGTCACCGGACCGGACGGTGGCTGAGAGATCTTGCCCGGCTTCGTGGGCTCGCTCTCGGTCTCCTGCACGGGCTCGCCGTCGTCGCCCGCTTCGTCGTCGTCGGCTTCGTCGTCGCCCGCTTCGTCGTTCTCGTCGGGCGCGAGCGAACGGCGCTTCGCGGCCGGCATGTCCGGCATCGTCGCGGTGACGTCCCCTTCGTCGTCGCCCTTCGACGCGTCGCGCTCCTCGCGCTCGTCGTCCTTCGCGTCGGCGTCGCTCATCGCTGTCCGTTCCCGTCGAAGCGGAAGAGGTGGCGACCCACGCGAAACTGGTCGCCGATGCGCAGCTCGTGCTCCCCGCGCAGCCGCAGCGAGGTTCCGTTGGACGAGCCGAGATCCTTGAGCACCGCGCGCCTCGTGGAGCGCTCGAACGCGATCGAGGCGTGACGACGCGAGAGGAATGGATCGTCGGTGAAGACGATGTCGCCGGTCTCGCGCCCCAACACGGTGTCGTCACGATACAAGTAATGAACGTCGCGGCCTACCCCTTCCGTCGTGTACTGCACGAGGCGCGCGAAGCGGGTGGTCTCGGGGGTGCCGAAGACCATCACGCCCTGGACGCTGGCCGGACCGAGGGGCAGCTCCGCGTCGTCGAGGAGCTCGAAGCGAAGCACCTGCTGCCCGAGCAGGATCACGTCGCCGGAGCGGAGCTCGACCGGCTCGCGGATGCGGAGGAAGACGCCGTTGATGGAGTCGAGGTCGCGCAGGAACCAGCGACTCGCGTCCTTGCGCAGGCGGGCGTGGCGCGCGGAGAGGTAGGGGTCGTCCGGGAAACGGACGTCGCCTTCGGTGCGGCCGAGGTCGGTCGAGGGGACGTGGATCGCATGCGCCGCGCCGTCCGAGCCGTCCTTGAGGATCGCGACCAGACGCACGTCGGTCGCGAGGGTCGACTGCACGCCGGCGAAGCCGTCCGTCTGGTGGGGACCGTGCGCGGTCGTGTGCACGTCCTCGCGTCCGACGAAGTCCGCGTAGCGCGCACCGCAGAACTTGCAGACGAGCGCGCCCGGATCGCCGACCCCGCGACAGCGCCCGCAGATCGGCCCGCCGATGGCGGCCGCCGCGCGCGCCGCTTGGCTCGAAGGCTGGGCCCCGACGGGTGTCGGCGCGACGGCGCCGCCGCCGGCGAGCGGAGACGCGGAGCCGAACGGCGTGGGCGCGACGGCTCCACCCAGGGCACCGCCGACGGGGCTCGAAGGTGCGTAGGGAGAAGCCGGCGGGGCGTAGGGTGCGGGTGCGACCGGCGCAGCGACGGGAGCCGCGGGCATCGGCGCCGCAGGCATCGGCGCTGGCGCCATCGGCGCAGGAGCCGGAGCGGCGGCGAGACCGTGACCGCAGTGAACGCAGAAGCGCATGTGCGGCTGGTTCGCGCCGCCACAGCGCGGACATACGGGCCCCGCCGCAGGCGTGGTCGCGAGGCGGGTCCCGCACTGCTCGCAGAACACGCTGCCGGCCTGGTTCACGTGGCCGCAGTGGGGGCAGGTCATGCAGCGCGAAGTGGAACTCGCACCGCCCTCGGCCGTCAAGAACGCGCGCGGGGTCGATGCGCGATCGCCGACCGCCGCTCCGGACCCGCGCCGACGTCCGCGCCCCTCACGGCGTGAGCGCGAGGCCGACCTGGAGCATCGCCGCGCCGTCGACGCCGAACTTCTGCGCGCGCTCCACCTCGTCGCTGCGCGAGGTGAACGCGGAGGTCGCGAAGAGCCGCACCCCGACGCCCACCACGAACGCGAGGGTGGGTACGATCTCGAGCTCGAAGCCCGCGAAGACGTCGACGAGCCCACCACCCGCGTTGCGACGGAACGCGTCGCCGAAGAGCAGACCGCCGACGGCCGCGCCGACGAAAGGATGAAGCTGCCGTTCGCGGAGGAAGAAGCGACGCGCCACGAAGCGAAGCGCCTGCAGCGTCGAGAGCTCGTGCACGCCGTTTCCGTCGAGGAGCCACACGTCGTAGCCCGCGCCGATCGCCCAGCCGGAGGGGTAGCGCCACTCGACGAGACCGCCGATGCCACCGCCTCCGCCGAACACACACGCGTCGCCCGGCGGGCAGAGCGGACGGTCCGCGAAGGGGAAGACGACGTCGAGGTGGACCTCGCCCGCGATCACCGGCGCGTGCTCCTCGGGCGGAGGCGGAGGCTCGAAGGGCTCGCTCGGCGCTTGCGCACGACCGACCGAAGCGCCGACCAGGCAGAGCGAAAACACCATTATTGACGCGCGTTTACGGCTCATTCGGGGGTGCCCGCTCGACGTTGTTGACAGGCTTGGCGTGCCACCTATAGTTCGCGCCGTTCGTGGCCTGGTGCGCTCGGAGGACGCCGCGAGCAAACTACCTCGGTTGGATGGTCGCGAGACAGCCTCCGTACGCAATCCACGAGTGGTCCACGAGCGGTCCACGATAGCAGGTGACGGGTCATGGAGATCTTTCTCGACAAGCGCGCGGTTCGTCAGATTCGCCTGAGCGCGGCGGATGCGATCGAGGAGGGCGACACCGAGACGCTCCGCGAGGACCTCATCGAAGCGTTCTCGGAGGAGCAGGTCGAGGAGATCGAGCGCCGCATCGACAGCGGTGACATCTACGAGTTCATCTCGGAGGTGCTCGACGAGTGGGGCGGCGACGACATCGAAGAGCTCTTCGAGCTGCTCGAGGGTCAGCTCGCGGACGCCGACGTCGATCTCAAGTACACCGCGCCCGACGTCGAAGAAGAAGAAGAGGAAGAGGAAGAAGACGAAGAGGCGGAGGACGAGGTCGAGTACGAGGAAGAGCCGCAGCTCTGAATCGGATCCCTTCGAGCTTCACGACCTCCGCACCTCGCGAGAGTCACGGCCGGCCCCAGGGTCGGCCGTCGTCGTTCCGTCGCGTCACTCGCGTGGGCACTCGGTGTCTCGTCGCGCTCGCGCTTCGCGGGCGGCGCGTCCGACCTCGGTGATCTCGAGGACACGTTCGAGGGTGCGGCAGGCTTCGGCGCGTTCGCCCGCGTCGCGCTGCATCGCGGAGAGCTCGAGGAGCGCGTCGTCGCGCAGGCGCGAGGTCTCGAACTCGTCGACCAGCGCCTCGTAGCTCTCCGCCGCCGCCGCGCGATCGCCCGCGTCGCGGTGGATCCGCGCGAGACGCAGGCGCGCTTCGGGGAACGCGGGCAGCGTGTAGCTGCCCATCATCGTCGTGGTCTCCGCGCGCTGCAGCAGCGCCTCGAGGTGCGCGATCGCTTCGTCGCGGCGGCCGTCTTCCTGCGCGAGCTCGGCGAGCCGGAGCAGCGCGTCGTCCCAACGCTCGCCTTGCGGGTACGGATGCCGCTCCACGAGCCGCTCGAGCGTGGCGCGCGCGGCGGCGCGTCGATCGAGGGCGAGCTCGAGCTCGTGCGCGCGCCAGAGCAGATCGTCGCCGAGCGTCGTCTCCGCGAGGCTCGCGTCGAGCGTGCGCAGCAGCGCGAGCGCCGCTTCTTGGCCGTCGTTCGCCTCCACGTGGCCGAGCCAATGGTGCAGCGCGCGACCTCCGAGGCCCGCGTCGGGGTGCTCGCGCACCACCCGCTCGAAACCTTCGAGCGCGCGCGGCACGTCGTCGGTCCGCTCGAAACGCAGCAGCGCGGCGTCGTAGAGCGCGCGCGCGGTGCGGCGCGAGGGCGGGCGCGTGGCCGCGATCGCGTCGAGGATCACCACCGCCTCTTCGTCGCGACCGGCGTCACGGAGCGCGCGCGACTGACGGTAGAGCGCCTCGTCGCGATCGACGCGTCGATCCGCGAACTCCGCTGCGCTCGCGAACGCGCGGATGGCGTCGTCGTGGCGACCGTGGCGCGCGTGGCGCTCGCCTTCCGCGAGCGCGTCGAGGTGCGCGGCGCTCTGCGGTCGCGAGAGCGTGGGCGGGCAGGCGGTCCCGAGGACCGTCAGCGAGGTCGCGAGCGCGAGCGAGAGGGAGAGGCGCACGGTCGGAACGAGGAAGTACGAGAGCCGCGAAGGGCGTCGAGAAGTCGAAGTGAGCGTCGAAGTGAGCCAAATCCGAGACGGAACTTGATTTGAATCGGTGAGGCTCGTCGACCCGCGAGTAGAGAGTTCGAGCAGAGATGTCGAGAATAGAGATCGAGCAGAGAGATCGAGCAGAGAGATCGACCGCGAGCTCAGCCCGCGAGCTCCGCCAGCGCTCGGAGCGCGCCCTCGATCGCGGCGTCGTCGAGATCGCGGTGGGTCACCGCCCGGATCCGGCGCGCCCCGATCGCGCCGAGCGCCACACCGAGCTCTTTGGCACGTGCGAGGAAGGAGGGCGCATCGAGCGCGACGTCGAACGCGACGATGTTCGTCTCGACGCTCGTCGGATCGCAGCCGAAGCCGAGCTCGGCGAGCCCTTCCGCGAGGCGCTTCGCGCGGGCGTGGTCCTGCACGAGGTCCGCGCGGTGATGCTCGAGCCCGTGCAGCGCCGCCGCCGCGAGGATGCCGGCTTGGCGCATCGCGCCGCCCGCGCGACGCCGCAGACGCAGCGCTTCTTCGCGACGCGCGGCCGGGAAACACACCGCGGATCCGACGGGCGCGCCGAGGCCCTTGCTGAAGCAGACGCTCACGGTGTCGAAGGGCTCCGCGAGCTCCCGCGGCGAGAGCCCCGTGGCCGCGCTCGCGTTCCAGAGCCGCGCGCCGTCGAGGTGCAGCCCGAGACCGGCCTGCCGGGCGCGCGCCGCGACCGCGATCACCTGCGCCTGCGGAAACACGCGCCCGCCCGAGTGGTTGTGGGTGTTCTCGAGCGCGACCGCCGCCTGGCGCGCGTAGTAGAAGGCATGGGGACGCAGGCGCGGCTCGAGGGCCGCGACGTCGAAGAGCCCGCCGCCGGGGATCGGGGTGAGCTGGATCCCGCTGCTGCCCGCCGCCGCGCCGCTCTCGTAGAGCAAGACGTGCGCGTCCTCGCCTACCAAGATCTCCTCGCCGCGCGCGCCGTGGAGCGCGAGCGCGAGCTGGTTGGCGAGGGTCCCGGACGGCACGAAGAGCGCGCTCTCTTTTCCGAGCAGCGCCGCGACGTGCTCTTCGAGCCGCCGCACGGTGGGGTCTTCGCCGTAGACATCGTCGCCGACCTCCGCGGAGGCCATGGCGCGACGCATCGCGTCGGTGGGACGGGTGACGGTGTCGGAGCGGAGATCGATCACGGGCCGCGGAGGGTAGCAGCTCGGAGCGGTCGGGCTCGACGGGTTGCGATTCGGGTCGCGGTCACTCCCTCGAGAGCACTCCCTCGAGAGCACGCCTCGAGAGCACGCCTCGAGAGCACTCCCTCGAGAGCACTCCCTCGAGAGCACGCCTCGAGATCACTCCGCCGGCACGCACGTGTACGCGAGCGACATCTCGGTCAGAAGCGGCGAGCGCGCGCGGTCCACGCTGCCTTGGAGCACCGCAGTCACCCGCAAATACGGGAGATCGTCGGGCATGCCCGCGAGGCGGAGGAGCTCCGTCACGTTGCGCGGCGGCGCAGGTCCCGTCGCGTCGACCATCACGCGCACCGGGGTCGCCGAGGGCACGTCCGCCTCGCGCGCTGCGGTTCGGATCTCGAAGACGATCGCGGTGCCGGCGGGGAAGTCCGCGTCCCACGTGAGGTTGCCCCACACCGGTCGGTTCGGCGGCACGTCGCAGCCTTCGGTGACGTCGTAGTCGCGCCAGTAGCGGCCCGTGATCGGCGCGCACGGGAACTGCCCCGTGAGCGTCGCGTCGGGGTTCGTGAGCAGCGTGTTGCAGGCGGTACCGCAGAGCTCGATGGTGTCCGAGTCCACGCGGCGCCAGCCCTGCCGCCCCGCGCACGAGGTCGTGGTGTCGGGGTCGTTGCACATCAGCAACGTCGAATCGAGACGCACCTCACCGAAACACGCGACGTCCGCGTCGATCTCGCCGCTCACGTCCATCTCGCACGAGCGCGTGCCGACCACGATGGTGTTCACCGCCGTGACGAGGCCGCTCGGATCGGTGGCGACCCAGTACGGCGCGCCCGACGCGACGCCGACGCCCGCGTTCGCGATGTCCTGCAGGTGTGACGCGGCGACGCCGGTGCCCACGCTGATCACGAAGGTGCGGATGCCGTTGGTGAAGCCCCGACGGACTTCGTTCACGACCGCCGCGCGTGGATTGGCCGCACATCCGTTCGGCTCACCGTCGGTCACGAGGACCACGAAGGGCGGTCCGTCCGGCGGCGGCGACGCGATGATCTGATTGTACGTCGCCTGGAGCGCCTCGAAGGTCGGGGTGGTCCCGCTGGTGACTTCGGGGCGGAAGAACGAGTTGATGTTCGAGTAGTTGTTGAGCTGCATCGTGCGGGACCCGGCGGTGCCCCGCAGCGGCGTCGTGCAGCTCGCCGAGTAGGTCTGGAGGCCGAAGCGCACCGTGCTCTGGAGCTGACCGACCACGCCCTGGTCGGGGGCGGTGCCCGTGCGGCCGATGATCGCGTCCTTCGAAGCCTGCCAGCGCGTGCGGCCCCCACCGAAGTTCGAGTCCATCGAGCCCGAACGATCGACGACGAACATGATGTTCGGGATCACGCGCGCCGCGCCGACCTCGACCGTCGCGCAGGCCGGCACCGCGGGCGGCACCACGATGCGGACCTCCTTCTCGAAGGCGATCGTCGAGTCGTTGAAGAGGACGCGGATCCAGAAGGTGAACGCCTGCGCGGTGGCGCTCGGCATCACGACGTCGTTGCGGAATGAGACCTCGAAGTTGGTGTCGGTGCCGGGCAGACAACCGCCGAACCGGTTGCCGCTGCGCGACTGACAGCTCCCGCGCGGGCCCCAGCTCGCGGCCACGATGTTCTCGACGAACTCGCGTTCGTCGAAGGTCGGCGTGGCCGGGTTGTCGACCGCGATGGCGCTGACGTCGACGCGCGAATAGTCCGCGAGGTAGCGCACCGCGTCCACGATCGCCTCGGACAAGCCGGTGCCGTTGCTGGGGATGCTGAACACGAAGGGATTGCCCGCCGCGTCGACCGAGTTGGTCGCGTAGGCGAGCCCGTTCAAATCCTGCATCGTCTGCGCCTCGCCGCCGGACGACTCGATGGAGATGACCTTGATGCCGCGCGCGACGAGCGCGTTGGTCACGTTGGTCCACGACTGCGCGGGGATCGCGAAGCCGGCTGCAGACGTGAACGGGTTGAGGTTCGACTCGAAGCCGATGTTGCCGCCGCCGAGGTTCACGTCGTCGACCCAGACCGTGTCGTCGCCCGTGCTGACGCTGCCGTCTTTCGTGTAGACGAGGGTGAGGTTGTGGACGCCCGGGCCGACACTGCGCGACCACTGAGTCCAGTTGATGCTACCCGAATACTGATTGACCTCGACCCCGTCGAGGAAGACGCGGAAGAAGTCCCAGCCGGCTTCGCTGCGAACTCGGTAGTAGAACGAGATCGTCGTGGTCGCGGCCAGCGTGAACGTCGCGTTCATCGCCGAGACGCCGTTGTCCCCGATGTCGGCCGCACGTGCAGACCAACTGCCCGAGCGGTCCTCGGAGTTCGTCCGCACCCACATCGCGGGCGTGGTGCTCACGTAGTTGTAGGCGGGGATGGTCCCGTTGTGGAACGGGGCGTCGGTGATGAGCACCACCACCGGGATCGCGTCCTCGCGGAAGCAGGGGTAACCCCAACGCGCGCCCGGGCAGGCGCCCTTGGGAGCGAGGAACGCGCCGTAGCCACCGCCCGTCGCGACCGCCCAGAGCGCTTGGCTCTGACTCTCCGGCCAGTCGTTGCCGTTGTGCAGCACGAGGCTGTTCACCGCGGTCTGCGCGGCCGCGACGCCGTCCGTGATGTCGAGAAGGTTGCGGTAGACGTCGTCCCCGGCCGATCCGTAGGGCGACACCGGGAAGTCGTCGTGGTAGCCGACGCCGAACCACGCGTCGGGGATCGAGCAGCGGATGGCGCCGATGACGCCTCCCGAGCAGCCACCGATCGTGCCGCTGGTCAGACCTGCGCGGAGGTTGTTGAGCTCACCACCCATCGAGCCGGTGGTGTCGACGAGGAAGTAGACGTCGACCGTGCGCACCTGCACGTCGATGATGCAGGGGTCCATCACCGCGGGGCCGTCGAACGGCAGCTCGTGGTAGATGCCCGGCGTCCCGGTGCCGGCGGGGCATCCGAAGAGCTCGGGCACGCCGGGGCTCGTGGGGCAGTCGTCCGCGATGTCCGGGACTCCGTCGCGATCTCGGTCCGCGCTGCTCGGCGTGCCGGTGGTGCTGGGCGGCAGACGAATGCCACCCGCGCCCGGGTCGTACTCGACGCCGTCGCTGTTGTCGTCGGTAAGGTCCGTATCGTCGGGACGATCGGTGCTGATGCGGCAGCCCGGGTCGCAGGCGTTGCACGGCTCGGGGCCGCCGATGAGCGCCGCGCTCGCGGAGCGATTCACCACCGAGAACGCCGGCAGCTCGTAGGTCTCGACGTGCTCGCACGTCCCCCACTGCCCGTCGACGCAGTAGCGCGTGCCCGTTCCACACACGTAGTTGCCGCCGCGAAGGCCGTGATCCACCCAACAATCGACCGGCTCTTCGTCCGGCTCACAGGGACAACCCTCGTCCGGCTCCGGGCAGAACGACCCCGCGTCGCTGGTGAGCACCATGGGCGGAGGGCGCGTGTTCTCCCCTGCCGGATCGGCGGGTTCGCGATCGCAGGCCACGATCGCGAACAACGAGAGGACGAGGCGCGCGCGGAGAGTCGAAGTCATGCTCGCGCGCGCTTTCTGCAAAGATCGTGACCAGACCTTCGGCGAGTTGCCACCCCCGAGATCGTTCGCGATTCCGTCGATCGACGGGTGACGATCTTCGTCGCTCCCAGAACGTTCTTCGGCACTCGACGACCGATCCCGAAACAATTTACTTGGTTCGGTCGCCTGAAGGCGACGCTCACGTGACGTCGGGTCGGTTTCATGGCGCCTCCGCCGAGACACACGTCGGAGCCCCGCCGCTCGCCGGCGAAGCGCACACCGCGCCGATCTCGCAGCTCGCGCTCGAGGCGCACGATCCACCCGCCGGCACGCACTCGCGCACGCCATCGCCCCAGAGGTCGGTGCAGGAGAAGCCTCCACCGCAATCCGACGGACCGTCGCACGGCCCTTGCGCCTGACACGCGAGCGCCTTCGCGATGGGGTCGTAGCCGCAGACTTCGCCGGGGGTGCTGCAATCGTCGTTGGTGTCGCAGGCCTCTCCGTTGCGGCGGCACTCCGCGAGCCCGTCACCGTCCACGTCGATGCAACTGAAGAAGGGTGGGCACGCACCCGAGAAGCTCTCGCACCGGCGGGAGACCGGTGTGCAGTACGAGCGCGACCACGAGTCGGCGTCGTTGCAGAAGAAGCCGAAAGGACACGGCGAGTCGCAGGTCAATCGACGATCCACGCATGCGCTCGCGTCGCACGAGAAGCCGAGCGGGCAGTCCCGCGAGTCCGTACAGCCGCCGGTCGGGTGCAGGCAGAGGTCGGCGACCGAGCCATCGAGCGCGGTCGCCGAGAAGCACGTGCTGCCGGCCGGACAGTCGCCGTCGACGACACACGCGTTGCCACCGGGTTGGCAGGTCGTTCGACCACACCCGTCGGGGATGCAGCGCAGACCCGCCGCGCACGAGGGCGACGCCTCGGGGTCACACTCCGGGACGTCGCAGAGGCAGAGGTCGAACACGCCGTCACCGCCGAAGCAGTCGGGACCGAACGTGTACGAGCCGCCGTCGAAGTTGCCCGAGTCGCGCAGGGCGGCGTCGCGTCCGGCGTCGACCACGACCGCCGTGTCGGGATCGGTCGAGCCATCGTCGATCGTCGCGTCGTCGAGGCCCGCGTCTTCGATCGTCGCGCCGTCGAAGCCCGCGTCGCGCATCCCACCGTCACGCGGCGTGGGCGGCGGGATCGCGTCGTCGCCGCATCCGATCGCCGCGACGAGCATCACGCTCGCGAGCCACGTCGCGTGTCCGCGGGCGTTGTGATCCGTCGCTCCGCGCGTCGATCGCTCGGTCATCACGAGAGACCTCTCGTCGAGCACGAGCTCCTTCACGACGTCCATCACGAGCCGCATCGAAGCCTCCGCGCGACGAGCTCGGTGCCGCCGTCTCCCGTGGGCTCGGCCCACGTCACCAAGATCGCGCCGTCGTTCCCGACCGCGACACGCACCGGCCCGCCGTCCGCGGTGGTCGGATCGAGGTTGGTCAGCGCAGTGCGCTCGCCGTTCGTGGTCACGAGCGCGAGGCGGATCGTCGGACCTTCGAGGTCGGTGTCGGACGTCGCGCGGAACGCGACCGCGTAGCCGCCCGCGAACGCCGCGACGCCCGGCGAGTGCCCGCGACTCGTGCCGGGCGTGACGACCGTCTCGAGCCACGCCGCACCTCCGGTCGCCGCGCTGAGCGGACGAAAGCGGACCTCTTGGCGCGAGCCACCGCCCGCCACGTCGACGTCGAACACCACCGCGAGCTGGCCCGCCGGCGTCTGCGCGACGGAGACCACGCCGGCCGCGTTCGCCTGCGTGCTCACCGTCTGCACCGCGCCGCTCGCCGTCGCGTCCGCGTCGAGCGGTCGCGCGACGATCGACGCGCCTTCGTCGGCCGCGCGCGCCCACACCACCACGCTGCCGTCACCACGCGCCGCGATCGCAGGATCGTTCGCGGGCGGATCCGTGATCGACGCGACGCTCCCCTGCACCGCGCCGTCCGCCCCGAGCCGCACCGCTTGAAGCCGCCGCGTGCTCGCGAGGACCTCTTCTTCCACGAAGGTCGCGACCACCGACGTGCCGACGCGCGCGAGCCGATCGTGCACGTGCCCCGCACGCGCAGCGGAGATCACGCGGGCGTCGCCGTTCGGGTTGCCCATCGCGTCGAGCGCACGGGTGACGACCTCGAAGCCGCGTCCGTCGTTGTCGTGCCAGCCCGCGACGAAGCCGTCGCCCGTCGCGACCAACGCGGGCGCGCGCTCGCTCGCAAAGTTGTCCGTGATCGGGATCGGCGCGCTCGGCGCCCCGGTCGACGGCACGTGCCGCGCGAGCACGTCGTCGAACCCTCCCTCGTTGAGGGTGTAGAGCACCACGAACCCCGCGCTCCCGGCGGCTACCGCGACGTGCCGCACCCCCGTCCGCGCGTCCGAGCCGAGCACGATCCGGTCGTCGTCCGTCGTCACGCAGTCCGTGGGGATGGACGTCCCGGCGTCGTCCGAGACACCGCTGTCCTCGAGCGGGGTCTCCCCGTCCGGCGACGCTCCACCGTCCTCCACGGCGCCACCGTCAGGTCGCGAGGCGTCGAACCCGATCGGCGGAGGGACGTCGTCGTCGCCACATCCCCAAGCCAAGAGGAGCGCCAGTGCGCAAGTCCGGTACACCCCGATACCGTACCGTATTAGCGGCATCGTGCAACTTACGTGGAATCCCTGGAGGGATAGGCGAGGATACCACCGCACCGTCGGAGCTACCTCGAGCGCTGCAAGCGCCACATGGTCTGATCGCGCTCGCGTTCGCGTGCGATCGTCGCCGCGCGGCGATCTTCCTGATGACGCCGCTCGGACACGACGACACGCGACCGGGCACTCCCTCGGCGACGTTCGTGAGCGCATCGCTCGAAGCGACCGATCAGCCGAGCGGCAGACGATCGGCACCGATCGTGAGGCGCATCGACGGCGCGACCGGCGGCTTCGCGCGCAGCCCCGGCACCCACGTGCGGTAGGCGATCAAGAAGCGACGCACGTAGTCCTCCGCGTCGGCGTCCGAGAGACCGGGCTCGCCCGCAGCACGTCGTCGGCGCTCCGCTTCGACGCGGAAGTCGACCACGTCGTCCGTGCGCGCGAGGTCGAGGTGCACGAAGGCGTGCAGGCGTCGGTGCCACGCGTCGTACGATGCGAGCGCGCGATCGGGCGCTTCGAGGTGCGGGTCGTCGTAGGGTGGACCCACCGGCGCGAAGCCGAGCATCCAGCCTTCGAGGATCACGAGATCGATCGGACCTTCGACCTCGGGCCACACCGACTCGACGTGCCGATCGCCGCGACCGCCGTGCGCGCCCTTGTCGTAGCGAGGGATCCGCAGACGCTCGCCCGGACTGAGCGCGACGAGCGCGTCGAGGGTGCGCGCGCCGAGCGCGACGTCGTGGGTGCCGGGATAGCCGCGATGCTCCAGGTAGGGCGAGCCCGGATGCGCGGCCGCGAGCGCGCGTTGCTCGGCGTGCGTGAGGTAGAAGTCGTCGATCGAGATCGCGACCGCGCGCAGGCCTGGAGCACCGGGATCGGAGAGCGCGAGGCCCTCCACGAGCTGCGCGGCGAGGGTCGACTTGCCGGAGCCCTGTGGCCCCGAGAGCCCGAGCACTCGTGCGCCGGCCTCGTGCACGCAGGCACGCGCGTAGTCGAGGGTCGGGAGGATCAGCGTGTCGACACGACACGCGCGGACGTCGGGCGGGTCGTCGAGCGCGGTGAGGAAGTGCTCGCGGAGGGTCGCGGACATCGGCCGAGGATGCGGGAACGGCCGGAGGCGGGGAAGGATCCCTCGCGCGCGCCTGCGCTTTGCTCGACGCGGGGCCCCCACTCGCGTATCCGTCGGCCGTGGAGAACTTCCGCATCCAAGGCGGCGCGCGGCTCGAAGGCACCGTGCACATCAGCGGCGCCAAGAACGCAGCGCTCCCGATCCTCTCCGCGGCGCTGCTGGCGGACGGAGAGCACGTCTTCCGGAACGTCCCGGATCTGATGGACGTGCGCACGATGGCGAAGCTGCTCCGCACGATGGGGCTCGACGCGTCGATCTCGGGCTCGGTGGTGGAGATCACGAGCCGGCCGGTGAACGAGCCGGTCGCGCCCTACGAGCTCGTGAAGCAGATGCGCGCGTCAGTGCTGGTGCTCGGGCCGCTCGTCGCGCGCTACGGGCGCGCGAGCGTGTCGTTGCCGGGTGGCTGCGCGATCGGCGCGCGCCCGATCGATCAGCACCTCAAGGGCCTCGAGGCGATGGGCGCGAAGGTCGAGCTCAGCCACGGCTACGTGCACGTGACGGTGCCGAGCGGGCGGCTGCAGGGCGCGGAGCTCGTGCTCGACATGCCGACCGTGACCGGCACCGAGAACCTCATGTGCGCGGCCGCGCTCGCGAAGGGCCGCACCACGATCGTGAACGCCGCGCGGGAGCCGGAGATCGAAGAGCTCGCGCGCGTGATCAACAAGATGGGCGGTCAGGTCGAGGGTGCAGGCACCGACGTGATCACCATCCTGGGCATGGAGGCGCTGCAGCCGGTCGATCACGCGATCATCGCGGACCGCATCGAGGCGGGGACCTTCATGGCGGCGGCGGCGGCGACGCGCGGGAACGTGTTGCTCGAAGGCGTGACCTTCGAGCACCTCGAGGCGGTCGCGGCGAAGATGCGGCAGGCGGGCATCGCGATCGAGCGCGAGGGCAACGGGCTGCGCGTGGTGGCGGACAAACGCGCGCGCGGCGTCGACATGACGACCGCGCCGCATCCGGGGTTCCCGACCGACATGCAGGCGCAGTTCATGGTGCTGATGACGACCGCGTCGGGTCAGTCGCGCATCGTCGAGACGATCTTCGAGAACCGCTACATGCACGTGCCGGAGCTCAACCGCATGGGCGCGGACATCGCGATCTCGGGGCGCACCGCGACGGTGCGTGGCGTCTCGACGCTGCAGGGCGCGCAGGTGATGGCGACCGATCTGCGCGCGAGCGCGAGCTTGGTGATCGCGGGGCTCGTCGCGGAGGGCGTGACGGAGGTGCTGCGCGTCTACCACATCGATCGCGGCTACGAGCGCATCGAGGCGAAGCTCGCCGCGCTGGGCGCGCAGATCGAGCGGGTGCCCGGTCATGCGTGACGACGTCACCGAGTCGAACGCGACGCGCGCGGGCCAGAAGCGACGCAAGGCGACCCAGGCGCGCGAGCCGGAGCCGAGCGCCCCGCCGCAGCCGGTGGTCGTCGCGGTGCCGAAGGGACGCGTGCTGGAGCAGCTCGTGCCGCGGCTCGCGGCGGCGGGCTTCGACACCGACGTGCTCCACAAGAGCACGCGGCAGCTCATCCGCACCGACGAGGCGCGCCACATCCAATGGCTGATGCTCAAGCCCGACGACGTGCCGACCTACGTGGAGTACGGCGCGGCGGACGTGGGTGTGGTCGGGCGCGACGTGCTGCTCGAGCGCGAGTACGACCTCTACGCGCCGCTCGACCTCGGCATCGGGCGCTGCAAGCTCGCGGTGGCCGCGCATCGACGCGCGCCCTACCCGCCGCCGCCCGGCGCGCTCCTGCGGGTGGCGACGAAGTTCCCGAACGTGGCCACGCGGCACTTCAAGAGCCGCGGCATCGCGGTGGAGATGATCTTCGTGCAGGGCTCGGTGGAGCTCGCGCCGCTCACGGGCTTGGCGGACGTGATCGTCGACATCGTGGAGACGGGCGAGACGCTGCGGCAGAACGGCCTCGAGGTGGTCGAGGACATCTGCGAGGTGAGCTCGGTGGTGGTGGCCAACCGCGTGGGGCTCAAGCTCAAGCGCGCGGCGATCGCGCCGCTGCTGGAAGCGCTCGCGAAGGACGTTTGAGCGCCGGTTCGAGATTCCGATTCGAGATCTGAGATCTCGATCGGGATCCGAGTCGGAGCGCTCGTTCGGGATCGGATTCGAAGCTCGCGCTCGAAGCTCGTCCGCTCCGAACGCTACAGATCTTCCGACAGCGACTGCCGATACACGATCTGCACCTCGTCGAAGCCGAGCTTGGCCATCGCCTTGCGGGTGCCGGTGTTGAAGGGCCAGGTCATCGTCTCGACCACGCTGCAGCCGAGGGTTCGGAAGTGCGCGAAGAGCGCGTCGACGAGCTTGCGGCCGACCCCGAGGCCGCGCGCGTCGGGCTCGACGTACCAGTCGCCGAGGATGCCCTTGCGGCTGAGCACCCGGCGCGGGTCGTGCTCGACCATGCCCGTCACGTAGCCGAGCACCCGACCGTTGGCGCCTGCGCTCGTGTCGACCGCGACGAAGATCGTCGTGCCCGGGCTCCGCAACATCGCGTCGACGTCCTCGCGCAGTACGTTCTCGAAGTCGCGGTACGCGTAGAGGATCTCGAGCCCGTCCGGCATCAAGGCGCTGCGGTGCTCGAGGTAGAGCGCGCGGTGGAAGCGCTGGATGGTGTCGCGGTCGGCCAGCTCGGCCCGCCGCAGCGCGATGGTCATGGTGCTTCCACGATACGTGGCGCGCGCGCGGGGGGTGGAATTTGCGGAGAGGTCTCCGCGATCAGCGGACCAACGCGATCGTGCGTCCGTCCACCACGAGCTCCACCGCGTTCGTCGGCGGCTCGAAGACGTAGACGAGCTCCCCACCGTGCGCGAGCTCGAGCTTGCCGACGTCCACGCGCGCGACCGGCAAACCTTCCGCGTCCAGCGCGACACCACGCAGGCGAAGACCGGGCAGACGCCGCACGCGCCGCACGGACTCCCGCGTGCCTTCCGGTCCGATCGTGACGAAGCGGTGCGCGCGCGGGGTCTCGAAGCGCAGCGCGTACTCCGCGCGGAGGTCCGCTTGGCGCTCGAACATCGCGTTCCACGTGTAGTCGCTCACCCACTGGGGCTCACAATAGCCCAGCAGATCCGAGTGATCCTCGGGGTCGAGGAAGGATCCGTCGCGTGGATCCCAGCCCCAGACGCCGATGCTTCCGTCGGAGTACGGGTACTCGTCGTCGGTGCCGCTGGTGCCGCAGGGCGCGTGGAAGCGGCCGTGCAGGTGGCCGAGCTCGTGCGCGAGGGTGCCGATGGTGTCGAGATCGCCGAAGCCGACGCCCGAGCCGACGCGGGTGCCGTCGACCGTCGCGACGTAGCTCTGACCCGTCACGCAGCCGCCGAAGGTCGACGCACAGTACGAGCTGCGCGTGCCGTGCGGCGACATCAGGCCGTACCAGTACTCGTGCTCGGGCGCGCCTTCCTCGTCGCGCAGCTCGATCAACGTCTGATTCACGTCACCCCAATCGACGTTGTTGTTGAAGCGGTTCGACCACGCCCACGGCACCACCGCGTGCACCTCGATCGTGACCTCCGCGTACGGAAAGCGGCTCGTGAGCTCGGCCCGCATGCGCGCGAGCTGTGCCTCGCTGGTGTCGGGCAGGCGGCCGCTTCCGTCGGTGTCGTAGCGGAAGGGCACCAGCACGAGGTGGAGCGGCGTCGTCGTCTGCGCGCCGAGAGCCGCCGTAGATCCGTCGCGGGGGAAACGCGCGTGCGCGACGTCGGCGCCGCCGCCGCTCGTCTCTTCGAGGCGCACCGAGAAGCGCGCGCTCGGGGCGATCGCGCGGCCGGGCACGCGGATCGAGAAGACGCTGTCGGGGCGCGCGTCGTCCGCGGGCAAGCTCGGGGTGCGCGCGTCGACGAAACGTTCGCCGTCGATCGTGACGACCGCCGCGACGGAGCGGGCGGTCCAGCCCGCGCGCGCGACCGCGTGCACGCGGAAGAGCACGTCACGTCCGGCGACGATCGCGCGTGGGCCCGCGACCTCGACGCCGTCCTCGACGAGGGGGATCGCGACCGCTTGGAAGGCGTCGACGCGATCGACCTCGAGCTCGGCGACGAGCGCGCCCGGTGGGCCCGAATCGCGGCCAGCGTCGTCGTCGGGGAGGTCGGCATCGTCGGGCGATGCCGCGTCGAAGGGCGCGGCGTCGAGCGGTGCCGCGTCGAGAGGCGGGCCCGCATCTCGGTTCGAAACCTTTCCACCGCCGCAGCCGAGCGCGAGCGCGAACGAGACGACGAGGGAGCGACGGACGAACCAAAGCGCAGGGAGCGTCACGCACCACGACTCTGCAACCGGTGTGCGCAGGTGAGAAACGTCCGCTCTCGCCGCACGCGACCACGATCTTCGAGGATTCGCGCGACGCGAGCTCGGGCGGTGGCTATCCGCGCAGCCGCCCCACGAGCCCCCACGGGGCCTGTCGACCCGAGCGAGAGCGAGGGGTTCGGTGTCCGCCGAGGTCCGTCTCCATCTCGGTCTCGGTCTCGGTCTCGGTCTCGGTCTCAGTCTCGGTCTCGGTCTCCGTCTCGGTCTCCGTCTCCGTCCCCGCCGAGGTCTCCGTCTCCGTCCCCGCCGAGGTCTCCGTCTAACTCTCAGCCGAGGTCGAGGTCTCCGTCACCGTCGCACCATCCGCTACCTTCCTCCCCCATGACCGAACCGACGCCCCCGCACGATCCCAAGGTCTTGAACGTCGACGACGCCCCCGAGGAGTCCCACTTCGACGGCGAGCACTGGGGCCACGCGTGGAAGGTGCTGACGCCCGGCATGGGTCACCTGGGGCGCCTCGGCGTGAGCCAGACCCGGCTGCCTCCGGGGCGCGTCGCGGTGCCCTTCCATTCACACGCGCGCGAGGACGAAGCGTTCTTCGTGCTCTCGGGCCGCGGCGTCCTGCGCTACGGCGACGCGCTGCGCGAGCTGCGACCGGGCGACTGCGTCTCGTGCCCAGCCGGCACCGGGATCGCCCATCAGATCGCGAACCCGTTCGACGAAGATCTCGTCTACCTCGCGATCGGGCTGAACGATCCGCACGAGGTCTGCGAGTACCCCGACACCGGCAAGGTGATGGTGCGCAGCCTGAAGCGCGTCGGGGTCTTCACGAAGACTGACTACATGGAGGGCGAGCCGGCGCGTCCGCGCATGTTGGAGCTCTTGGAAGTGCCGAAGTCGGGCTGAGCCGGTGACGCGGCTCGTGAGCGTCGAGGCAGCGAGTCGATCGTCGAGAGCGTTCACGTCGCCGTTCACGTTCACGACCACGGCCACGAGCGTGCTCGCCACGCGTTCGTCAGCGTTCGCAGTCGCGCGCGCGCCGCGTGTCGCGTGGGTCGTCGCAGTGCGGATCGCCCAGCGTGCACGGGTCGCAGCTCCACGTGCCGTCGATGCAGCTCGCATCGAAGCGGGGGCCTTCGCAACCTTCGTCGCCCTCGAAGAGGCAGCTCGGCGCGTCACCCACGCAGTCGGGCACGTGCGCGTCCGGATGTTCGTCGACGTGACCCGCGTCCACGTCCGCGAGCGACGCAGGATCGCACGCGAGCGTGAAGAGCAGGAGGGCCACCGAGCGACGCATCGGGCGGGAAGGTAGCAGGAAGATCGACGGAGCGTTCGTCGGTACGCTCAGCGACAGCCCGCGCCCGACCCGCTCCACGTGCCGACACACTCGCTCGCGGGCACCAGCTCGCCCGGACAACGCGCGCCTTCGGCTCCTTCGCAGCCGAACGCACCGAGGTCGCCACAGCAGCCGGGACCCGCGAGCTCTTCCGGCACGAGATCGCGGCAGAAGACCTGCGACTCCTCCGCCGAACAGACGAGGTTGCCGCCGTCGACGCCGTTGCCGGCGTCGGTGTCCTCGGTCGAAGAGCCGCCGCACGCGAGAAGAAAGATTCCCAAGAGAGTGAGTCGAACCATCGAAACAACGTAGACTGATTCTCGACGATGCGCTCGCGCGGAGACTCGACGTGACGACCGTGCTGCTCGCCGAAGGCGGCGGCGTGCACGTCGCGGCGCGCGCGCGAACGAGCCGACACGCGCACCACGCGGCGAAGCTGCTCGTGCCGCTCGAGGGTTTCGTCGAGGTCGGTCCGAGCGAGGGCGCGCTCCACCGCACGCGCGCCCCGTATTGGATCGTGCCGGACGAGCCGAACGTCGCGGGGTGCGAGGGGCTGTGCGCGACCTTCTTCTTCGATCCACGTCTGCTCGAGGGTCGGCTCGTCGCGAGCCTGCCGCGAAGCGGGCCCATCGAAGGTCGGGTGGCGGAGGCGCTCCAGGCGATTGCGCGCGGAGCGCTCGACGGCCTGCGACGTGACGCGCGTGACGCTCAGCGCGCGCTCGCACGAGCGTTGGTGGATGCGGACGCGCCGCCCCGTTCGGAGGACCGAAGGGTGCGCGCGATGCGCGAACGGCTCGACGACGATCCTCGCTTCGAGCTCGCGGCCCTCGCGGCCGACGTCGGGCTCTCGCCTTGGCATGCGTCGCGTGTGTTCGCGGAGACCACTGGCCTCCCGCCCCAGGCATACGCGTTGTGGCGCAAGCTCCTCGCCGGGTACGCGGCGCAGAGCGAAGGCGCCTCGATCGCGACCGCCGCCGCGCGCGCGGGGTTCGCCGATCAAGCGCACTACGCGCGCACCGCGCGCCGCTTCATGGGTCAGCCGCCGACGTACTTCCGGCGGGCCGACGGCGTGGTGTTGCTTCGGTGAGCCGGAGGGGCTCGAGGGCGCCATCGCACCGCTCGCGAAGCGCACCTCCCACGACGACGCGCCCGCGAAGGCGCACCCGCGAAGACGCGAACACGCGAAGGCGCGAACTCCCGCCCACGACGACACCGCGTCGATCACCGCAAACGCGTTCAAGACCGACTCGCCCCACCGCGCCAAGGTCGCGGCGAGGTGATCATGTCCCCCTTCGAAGCCTTCGGTCTCGTCGTCGTCGCGCTCTTCCTCAAGCTCTTCGCCACCACCGCGGTGCAAGGTGTGGTGCGCATCCGTCATCGCGCGTTCGTGCGCCCGGAGGACGCCGCGTTCTTCGGTCGCGGCGCGACGCCGCTCGAACGCGAGCACGTCCTCGTCGAGCGCGCGCAGAACGTGCTGCGCAACGACGGCGAGAACGTGCCGCTCTTTCTCGCCCTCCTGCTCGCGTTCGCGCACGCGGACGGCCGCGCGACCCACGTGCTCGCGTACGGGCTCGTGTTCGTCGCCGCCCGCGTCGTGCACACCCTCGCGTACCTCCGCCCGACCCAGCCGCTCCGCAATCGCGCCTACGTCGTCGGGCTGGGGGTGTGCGTCGTGCTCGCCGCGCAGCTCGCGGTCGCGGCGGCGAGCTGATCGCGGTCGTCTCAGATCAGCGGATTGATCATCGTGAGGTTCGAGCCGCCCGCGTACCCGTAGCTGCCGACGTTGTGGTAGCCGTAGACCATCACGCCGACGGGGCGCGAGCTCTCGATGCGGTGCACGCCGCCGCTCACCGGGCACGTGACGGCAGTGTAGGCCTGACCCTCGATGGTCCCCGCATCCTCGTAGGCGCAGATGCGCATGAACTCGTCCGCGTCGAGCTCGCGTCCGTCGAGGAAGACCGTGGTCCCCGTGGGCGCGCTGATGACCACGTAGTTCGAGGAGAAGGTCTCCGGCGCGAGCACGAGGTAGTTGTCGCGGTACTGCTGGAAGGGCGGGTAGAGAATCATCGAAGGATCGCCGCCGTGGCCCGGCTTCCAATCCACGACCCAGTCTTGGGAGACGAGGATCTGCTGGATCGACACCGCGGCCGACGCGTTGAGCACGAACGAACGATCCGCGTAGAAGGTGCGGAACTCGTTGCTGTTCAGCGTGAAGCTGTCGTTCGGCGGCGGCAGGTTCGTGGTGATGGCCGTCCCGTCGCGATCCGCGAGGACGCGGTAGATGTCGGGCTCGCGCCAGGTCGGATGATCGGCGCGCTTCGGGCTCGCCGTGACCACGAAGTCGCGGCCCCACGCCACCGTCGGGAAGACCTGCTCTTCGAGGTGCTCGGTGCAGCACCAATCGTCGGGCGCGCCGCTCGGATGCGCGGGCGCGTCGCGATCGATCGGCGCGATGCCGCGCTCGCCGCCCGAGAAGACCGCCACCGGCGCGCTCGAGGTGACGAGGGTGCCCGTCATGTCGCCGGGGATGCCGTCGCTCTCGAGGTTGAGCACGTCGAACGGTCCGATCGTGTACTCGATCGTCTGCCCGGCCGACGCCGCCGCGACGGTGCCGCCGCCCTGCACGGTGCCGCCCACGATCGGGCCACCGAGGGTGACGCGCACCGTGGTGCCGGGCTGGGTACCGACGATCGTGACGTAGGAGTGATCGGGGATGCCGGGCAGGTTGCCCACCGGCTCGATCGGGTTGGCGGTCGGCCAGCCGATCACGCGGTAGTGCGTGTCGAGCGCGGGCACCGGAATCAGCAGAGAAGCGTCGTTGGAGGCGCTCTCGATGATCGGATTGAACTGGTACGCGACGACGGGGAAGTTCGTCTCGATTCGGTACGCGTGGTTCGACAGGTGCGTGCCCGGACCTTCGGTGTCGCCGACCGTTCCGTCGACCTCGCGGGCCGGCAAGTCGATGCGCACGAGCCCCTGCGGCGGCACCAAGGTGGAGGTCGTGAGCGTCTGCGCGGGCGAGTTGGGGCGGCCGTTGCTCTGGTAGACGAACGCCTGGACCGTGACGTCGCTCGGGTTCGCGAGCACGACCGCGAACTGCTCGTTGCGCGGCGCGGTGCCGATGAAGCTCGAGAACTCGTTGTCGAGATCGACGGCCATGTAGACGCAGCCGACGTTGCTGCGCTCGGCCGCCGCGAGCGCGCAAGCGTCGACGCACACCCCGCCGCGACAGGCTTCGTTGCTCGGGCACTCGCGCTGCAGCTCGGAGCTCATGCCGTCGGCGGAGCACTGACGGATCTCTTGGCCGTCGCAGAAGAGCAGGTTGGGCACACACGCGGTGCAGCCGATGCCGGTCGCGCAGGCTTCTTCGCAGAGGCCCTGCGACACGGGGGTGCCGCTCTCGCAGACGAAGCGCTCCCGGCCGATGCAGCTGATCGCGCCTTCCGCGCAGGGACCGGAGCCGGTGTCGGCGCCGCCGCCGTCGACGCGTGGACCGATCGGTCGCGCGTCGTCCCCACACGCGAGGAAGAGAAAGCACGACGAAACAACGAGCTTGCGAAGCATCCGAGCTCCCGAGGGGCGCGCCACGCGCGAAGAACCAAGTCGACGACCGCTGCTCCCGACGCAGCGAACGCGAGGCATCCTCGCGAGCGAAGGGGCCTCGCGGACATGCGCAGACTCACTGGTTTCAGGTCGGCGGCTCGGCTTCTCGGCAAGACCCCCAAGAACGCGCGGAGGCGACG
>ERZ761607.1807-NODE-1807-length-24996-cov-6.033639_pt1 | contig 24996 bp, 22 predicted proteins | sample MGYA00511164_ERZ761607 | MGnify/ENA primary metagenome ERZ761607 (study PRJEB28899, sample SAMN02445080) | bioreactor sludge metagenome | biome: EBPR sludge | place: Australia: Brisbane, Thorneside Wastewater Treatment Plant | collected 2011-06-22 ... | reverse complement strand
ACGAGATCTAGTACGGTCTCGTGGGCTCGGAGATGTGTATAAGAGACAGGCGTACGGCGGGAGCTCGTCGGTGGGTCGTTCGGCGGCGCGACGCTTGAGGGAGCGGTAGGTCGAGCGCGCGCTGTTGGAGGCCACGGCGTGCAGCCAGGTGGTGAACCGGCTGCGGCCGGCGAAGGTGCCGATCTTGGTGGCCACCAGGAGGAGGGCGTCCTGCGTGGCCTCCTCGGCGTCCTCGGGGTAGAGCAGCATCCGCCCGCAGATCCGGCGGACGCGGGGCTGGACCTCCGCGAGCAGCTCCTCCAGCGCGGGGCGATCTCCCGCCGCCGCCCGCAGCGCCAGCGCGTCGAGCTCGTCGGCCTCCATGAGATTCAGCCTAGGCCTGACCCAACCTTTCGCCGCCCCGGCCCGTCAGCAGTGATGAGAACACCTCCGCGGTGCGCATCGGGCGCGCCGCGGCTCATTGACGCTCATTGACTCAGCGGAGGATCCCATGAAGCTCAGCTCCCTTGTCCGCGGCAAGGTCGGCACCGTCCTGGCGGTCGGCGCGATCGCCGTGGTCGCCGGCACCGGCGCCTCGGTCGCGGCCGGTCACATCACCTCGGCAGACATCAAGGACGGCACGATCCAGACCCGCGACCTGACGAAGAACAACTTCGCCCGGTTCACCTCGACCGAGACCGTCGTGACCGCGCAGACCCCGGTCAGCACGACGCCGGCGCACAACGGCCAGCGGGTCGTCAACGTCGCCGACACCGGCACCACGCCGCTCGCCACGATCGTGCTCGACAAGGGCACCTGGAAGATCGACGGCGTCGCGCAGTTCTGGCACCTCGCCGGGCCGGCCCCCTCGGGCGTCGACTTCGGCGTCGTGACGGTGCCCGGGCTGCAGAGCGGCTTCGGAACCAACTGGACCGCAGAGGTGCCCGACGGCGGCGCCAACGCTGCCCAGACGGCGTTCTCCGGGACCATCAAGATCACCGCGAACGACACTCCCGTCGTGATCAGCGGTGCCTTCACCGGCAACAACTCGGGTCAGGCCGGCGTCTCCGTCGAGGCGACGCAGTACGAGTACGTCAAGCAGTTCAGCGGAGGCCAGTGATCGCCGACTTCCCCCGGTAGATCACATCCACGCGGGCCGCGCCACCTCGTCCGGCGCGGCCCGCAACCGTCCCGTGGCAGCATGACGCCGTGTCCCTGCCCACCCGCCTAGGCCGGCTGGAGCGGGTCGACCGGCTGGGCTCGGGCGGGTTCGCCACGGTGTGGCTCTACCACGACGCCGAGCTCGACTCGGACGTCGCGGTGAAGGCACTGGCCGAGAACTGGTCGCAGCGGCTCGACGTCCGGGAGCGCTTCCTGGAGGAGGCGCGGATCCTGCGCCGCGCCGACTCCGACCACATCGTGCGCGTCTACGACATCGGCGAGGTCGACGGGACGCCCTACTTCGTCATGACCTACGCCGACCACGGTTCGCTGGCCCGTCACCTGGAGCCCGGGGTGCCGATGCCCGTCCCACGGGTCGTCGACCTGGTCAGCCAGGCCGGGGCCGGACTGGCCGTCCTGCACGAGCACGGCGTCGTACACCGCGACATCAAGCCGCAGAACCTCCTGCTGCGCTCCGGCGGCTCGGCCGGCGACCGACTGCTGGTCGCCGATCTCGGTGTCGCCAAGGCGATGCTGCACGCCTCGGGGCTGACCCAGGTCGTGGGCACGCCGGCGTACATGGCCCCCGAGCAGGCCACCGGCGGAGGGATAGACGTCCGGGCCGACGTCCATGCGCTGGCCGCGGTCACCTACCAGATGCTCACCGGCCGGCTGGCCCGCGACGGCACCATCGCCGACCTCGCCCACGCCACGCTGCCCGTCGCCCCCAGCCGGCTCGTCCCTGCCCTGCCCGCCGCCGTCGACGACGTGCTGCTCCGCGCGCTCGACCCGAGCCCCGAGGCGCGGCATCCCTCCGTCGACGCCTTCGTCGAGGATCTCCGGTCCGCGCTTCCGGTCACCTCGCTCCGTGCGGCGCCGCGGGTGACCCGCTACCAGACCCCGGACACGGAGTTCGCGCCTCTGCCCGGCACCGCGCCGACCCGGCAGCGACCGTCGGTGCTGCTGCTGGCGCTCGCGTGCCTGCTGGTCTTCGTGGCCACCTTCGGCGCGGCGTACGCCGTCATCCGGTTGGTGACCTGAGCCGGTCCGCGGCCTACTCTTGAGGGGACCCGCGACACCCCTGCGGGCACCCCCACAGGACGCCACATCACCCCCGTGGCCACACAGATGAAGGAGCGGGTTCACCCATGGCCCTGCAGGAGAGTTCAGACGTATTCGAGGCCGGGCACGACCACGAGCAGGTCGTCTTCGCCAATGACCCGGCCACCGGCCTCCGCGCCATCGTCGCGATCCACTCGACCGCCCTGGGCCCCGCGCTCGGCGGCACCCGCTTCTTCCCCTACGCCTCCACGGCGGCGGCCCTCTCCGACGTGCTCGACCTGTCGCGCGGAATGTCCTACAAAGCCGCGCTGGCCGGCCTCGACCTCGGCGGCGGCAAGGCCGTCATCATCGGCGACCCGCAGCAGCTGCGGTCGGAGGCGCTGTTCCGCGCGTACGGCCGGTTCGTGCAGTCCCTCGGCGGTCGCTACTACACGGCCTGCGACGTCGGCACCTTCTCCCCCGACATGGACGACATCGCCCGCGAATGCGACTACGTCACCGGCCGCACCGTCGCCCACGGCGGCGCGGGCGACAGCTCGGTGCTGACGGCGTACGGCGTCTACCAGGGGCTGCGCGCCGCCGCTCAGTTCACCTGGGGTACGACGGCGCTGGCGGGCCGCACCGTGGGCGTGGCCGGCGTTGGGAAGGTCGGTCACCACCTGGTCACCCATCTGCTCGAGGAGGGCGCGAGCGTGGTCGTCACCGACGTCAGCCCCGCCGCCCTCGACCGGATCCGCGAGGAGCACCCCGCGGTGCGGGTGGTCGCCTCGGCCGCCGAACTGGTCGCCGAGCCGCTCGACGTCTACGCACCCTGCGCGATGGGTGGCGCCCTCACCGACGACGTCGTCGAGGCGCTCAGCGCCAGCATCGTCTGCGGCGCCGCCAACAACCAGCTGGCCCACCCGGGCATCGAGAAGTCGCTCGAGGAGCGCGGCATCCTCTACGCGCCCGACTACTGCGTCAACTCCGGTGGTCTGATCCAGGTCGCCGACGAGCTCGACCCCGCCGGTTTCAGCTTCGAGCGCGCCCAGCAGCGCGCCGCCGGCATCTACGACACGACGTACTCGGTCTTCGAGCTGGCCGCCTCCGAGGGCGTGCCTCCCGCCCACGCCGCCGATCGGCTCGCCGAGCGCCGGATGCGGGATGTGGGTCGGCTGCGTGGCATTTGGCTGAGTTGAGTCCCACTAGTGATCAGGAATCCCACCATATGTTGGGATCCCTGACGTCCTAGGGCATTGCAACGCTGGAGAACGTCAGGATTCCCAACATATGTTGGGATCCCGACACACCCCGCGTCAGCGCGCGCCACCACTCACCGGTAGCCACCCGGCGGTCCCGCTGAGCGGTGAGTGGTCAGTCGCGAGACTTCTCGGCGTAGTCGGACCACTCCTCGTGGCCGTCCAGCCCATCGGAGTCGTCAGACCCCTCGTCTCCGTGCAGCTCTCGCGCCAGCGCCCCGAAGTCCGTCTCGTGAGTGCGGTACTTCAGGTCGCGCGCGACCTTCGTCTGCTTCGCCTTAGCTCGGCCGCGGCCCATAGGGTCCAGCCCCCTCGCACGCTAATGCCGGGGCACTCAGGCTCCCGGACTCAGAAGGATAATCGTGAGGACAACGCTACCTGCTGCCTGGCTGTTCCCGCACACCGAGGCCCCGAAATAGTGGTGAAACGGTAGGAAATCGGCTCCGGAGCGGGGTTGGTCGTTACCAACCGGGGTGCTGACCGACCAGTTCCACGGTGCTGCCACGACCCGCATCGGCGTCCGCGGGGAGCACCTCGCCGGCCACCCAGGAGTGGATGCCGAAGCCGCCGAGGAGGGCGATCGCGGCGTCCACGACCTCGGGCTGGACCAGCGCGACCATGCCCACGCCGCAGTTGAGGGTCGCCTCCAGGTCGGGCTGGGGTATGTCGCCGAGCCCGCGGATCAGGTCGAAGACCGGCGGCGGGGTCCAGGTGCCGCGCTCCAGGACGGCGTACAGCTCCTCGGGCATGATCCGGGCCAGGTTGGCCGCGAGTCCGCCTCCGGTGACGTGCGCCATCGCGTGCGGGTGGTCGGCGCGGGCCAGCGCCAGGCAGGCCTTGGCGTAGATCCGGGTCGGCTCGAGCAGCTCCTCGCCGAGGGTGCGGCCGAGTTCGGGCACGTCGCGGTCGTAGGCCCAGCCGGCCTTCGCGACCACGTGCCGGACCAGCGAGTAGCCGTTGGAGTGCAGGCCGGACGAGGCCATCGCGAGGACCGCGTCACCGGGCCGGACCCGGGCCGGACCGAGCAGGTCGTCGGCCTCGACGACGCCGGTGGTCGCGCCCGCGACGTCGTAGTCGTCGTGGCCGAGCAGCCCGGGGTGCTCGGCGGTCTCGCCGCCGACCAGCGCACAGCCAGCCTCGACGCAGGCCTCGGCGATCCCTTTGACGATCGCGGCGATCCGCTCGGGCACGACCCGCCCGCAGGCGATGTAGTCGGTCATGAACAGCGGCTCGGCGCCGCAGACGACCAGGTCGTCGACGACCATGCCGACCAGGTCGAACCCGATCGTGTCGTGGACGTCCATCGCCTGGGCGACCGCGACCTTGGTGCCGACGCCGTCGGTCGAGGTAGCCAGCAACGGACGGTGGTACGACGTCAGCGCGGAGGCGTCGAAGAGGCCGGCGAAGCCACCGATGCCGCCGATCATCTCGGGGCGGCGGGCCTTGTCGATCCAGACCTTCATCAGCTCGACGGCCCGGTCGGCGGACTCGATCGAGACCCCTGCCTCGGCGTACGCGTCGCTCACTGCTCTCCTACGGGTTGTTGAGCACGGGCAGCGCCTTGCCCAGCGTGGGCGAGGCGAGGGTGGCCTCGAGCAGATGCTTGCCGAGCAGGCTCTCGTCGGGCAGCGCGATGGGGTACTCGCCGGTGAAGCAGGCCCGGCACAGCGACTCGGCAGGCTGCCGGGTCGCCTCGATCATCCCCTCGATCGAGATGTAGCCGAGGCTGTCGGCGCCGATCGAGGCGCGGATCTCCTCCTCGTCGAGGCCGTTGGCGATCAGCTCGGCGCGGGTGGCGAAGTCGATGCCGTAGAAGCACGGCCACTTGACCGGCGGGGAGGAGATGCGGACGTGGACCTCGAGAGCGCCGGCCTCGCGCAGCATCCGGACCTGGGCACGCTGGGTGTTGCCGCGCACGATCGAGTCGTCGACCACGACCAGCCGCTTGCCGCGGACCATGTGCTCGAGCGCGTTGAGCTTGAGCCGGATGCCGAGCTGGCGCAGCGTCTGGCTGGGCTGGATGAACGTACGGCCGACGTAGGCGTTCTTGACGAAGCCCTGACCGAACGGGATGCCGCTCTCCTCGGCGTACCCCGCGGCCGCGGGGGTGCCGGACTCGGGGACCGGCATCACCAGGTCGGCCTCGACCGGGAACTGGCGGGCCAGTTCGCGGCCCATCTCGACCCGGGCGGCGTGCACGCTCTGCCCACTGATGGTGGCATCGGGCCGGGCGAGGTAGACGTACTCGAAGACACAGCCCTTGCGCTCGGGCTCGGCGAACCGGTGGGTGCGCAGGCCGTGCTCGTCGATCGCGACCAGCTCGCCGGGCTCGATCTCGCGGACCACGCTGGCGCCGACGGTGGCCAGGGCGGCATCCTCGGAGGCGACCACCCAGCCGCGCTCGAGCCGGCCCAGCACCAGCGGGCGGATGCCCTGGGGGTCGCGGGCGGCGTACAGGGTGTCCTCGTTCATCCAGACGAACGAGAACGCACCCTTGAGCATCGGGAGCACCTCGAGGGCCCGCTGCTCGAGCGAGGTGTCGGGGTGGTGGGCCAGGAGCGCGGTCACCAGGCCGGTGTCGTTGGTCGAGCTCTCGAGCTGGCGGCTGTGCAGGTCCAGCTCGTCGTCGGGTCCGGGCAGCGCCTCGACGAGCTCACTCAGCTCGTGGGTGTTGATGAGGTTGCCGTTGTGGCCCAGGGCGATCGAGCCGTCGGCGGTGGGCCGGAAGGTCGGCTGGGCGTTGTGCCAGGTGCTGGCGCCGGTGGTGGAGTAGCGGGCGTGACCGATGGCCAGATGGCCCTTGAGCGAGTCGAGGGTGGTCTCGTCGAAGACCTGGGAGACCAGCCCCATGTCCTTGTAGACCAGGATCTGGCGGCCGTTGCTGACCGCGATCCCGGCCGACTCCTGACCGCGGTGTTGGAGCGCGTAGAGCCCGAAGTAGGTGAGCTTGGCGACGTCCTCGCCGGGAGCCCACACCCCGAAGACGCCACAGGCGTCCTGGGGGCCCTTGTCCTGCGGGTCGACGTCGTGGTTGAGCCGTCCGTCGCCTCCCCGTCGCCTGCCGCCGGTGCTGAGGTAGGGCACGGGCCTCATCGTACGGGCGGAGCGCGACGGACACTGCATCGACAGGCGGTCTCGTCCGCTAGCGCACGCTGCGTCCGGTCTGGCGATTCGGCCTCGGCAAACCCGGGACATGTTCCCGGCGAGCGCATAGCCTGAGCAGGCTCCCTCTTGTTTCGCAATCGAGGACCCCCGCATGCCCACCGACTCGCCTCCCCCGGCGCGCGTCGACGCGCCCAGCGCCGTCCTGGGCGAGGCCGAGCAGGCGATCAGCTGGGCTGACGGCACCACCCGCGAGGCGCTGCTGGTGATCGCCGAGGGGATCACCCAGTTGGCCGGCTTCGACGTGGCCGCGGTGAGCGTATGCCGCGACTCCCAGCACATGCAGGTGATGGCGGTCGCCGGGAGCGACGAGGCCCGCGACACCCTCCAGGGCACCTACACCCCCATCGCCCGGCTGATGGAGGAACTCGAAGACGCCGAGGACTGGGGGCTGTTCAAGTTCGTCCCGCACGAGTCGCTGGATCCCGAGTCCGAAGCATGGGGCTGGGTGCCCGACCTCGAGCCCAGCTCCGAGCCCGACGCCTGGCACCCCATGGACCTCCTCGTGGCCCCGCTCTACGGGCCCGACGGCGTGCTGTGCGGCTCCCTCTCCATCGACTGCCCGTCCAACGGCCGGCGTCCCGACGAGGCGCACCGCCGGATCCTCGACCGGTACGCCGGACAGGCGGCCCGGGCGATCTACATCGCCATCGAGCGCGAGTCCTTCGCCGAGCAGGTCCGGGTGCTCTCCGCGACCCGTGAGGTGGTGCGCAACGCCGCGCGCGAGCGCAACATCGGCGTCATGCTGGAGAAGATCCAGCCCAGCCTGATCGAGGGGTTCCGGTCGCTGGGCAGCTGGATCCACACCTTCGACGAGGACGGTCACGGGCTCGGCGCGATCTACAGCGGCGACGGCGCCCAGATCGAGATGCCCGCCCACCTCGTGGCGATCGCCGAACGCGCGGCGGCCGAGTCGTGGCGCGCTCAGCGGGTAGGCCTGGTCTCGCGGCAGATCCCCGCCGACGCCCGGGTGGCGCAGGTGTCAGAGGTTGAGTTCGAGGAGATCCTGGGCTTCCTCGAGGGCATCGGGGTCGGCTCGCTGCTCTTCGTCCCGATGGGAGCTGGCCGCGAGTGCCTGGGCAGCCTGGTGCTCACCCGCTCGATGGTGGACGCCGAGTGGACCGAGGCCGACGTCGACGCCGCGCTGGAGGTCGGCCGCGACCTCGGTCGAGCGGTGCTCAACGCCCGGGCGCTGGAGCGCGAACGCGAGCTGGTCCGCGAGCTGAAGGCCCTCGACGACTACAAGAGCGAACTCATCGCCACGCTCTCCCACGAGCTCAAGAGCCCCTTGGCGGCGATGCTCGCCAACATCGAGTTCCTGCAGAGTTCCACCGACCTCGACCCCTCGGCGCTGAACGTGCTCGCGGCGGTCGACCGCGGCGCCGTACGCCTGGTGCGGGTCGTCGAGGACCTGCTGCTGCTGGCCAAGGTCGGAGACCCGAACCTGCCGCTGCTGGCCCGGCCGGTCAACCTGCACGACGTGGTCGAGGACGTCGTCACGCTCACCTCGATCGCGGACCAGCGTCGGGTCAAGGTCGCGGCGGACGGCGAGCTCGACGGGACCATCGCCATGGGTGACCCCGCCGAGCTCGACATCCTGGTGACCAACCTGGTCACCAACGCCATCAAGTACTCCTCCCCCGACTCGCCGGTCGAGCTGACCCTGCTCCGCGACGGCGACTGGATCGTGTTGAGCTGCGTCGACCACGGCATCGGCATCTCGCCGAGCGACCGGGCCCAGCTGTTCCGCGAGTTCTTCCGGTCCGACTCCGCCGAGGTCCGAGCCCAGCCCGGCACCGGGCTGGGGCTGACCATCGTCGACCGGATCCTGACCCGGCACTCCGGGCGGATCGAGGTCGAGTCGGCGCTCGGCGAGGGCAGCACGTTCCGGGTGTTCCTGCCCGCCGAGTAGGCCGTGCGGGCGTCACGCGGGAGTGAGCCGCCGCACCTGCTCGGGGAGCCGCTGCGCGAGCGCGGCCGCCTGGGACCGGATCTCCGGCACGGCGGTGGTCTCCCACAGCGTGCCCTTGCGCGGCGGACCGACCACGTGGAGACCGGGGACCACCTGGCCGGAGACGTCGAGCACCTCGCCGTGCGGCGTGCAGGCGACACCGAGCCGGAGCGGGTCGGGCGTGAGCACCCCCCGCTGCACCAGCGCCTGGTGGAGCGGGTCGGGGCTGCGCGAGATGTCGGTCATCGGCCCGGTGCAGTTGACGACCGCGTCGGCGAAGAGCGAGTCGGGCAGCGCCGGGAGCTCGACCTCGACCCGATGCCCGTGGTCCGAGACGCCGGCGAGACCTCCCGCGACCGCCTCGAGCCGACCCGCGTCGCGGTAGCCGTCGAGCAGCGCCGCAACGTCGGTGGCCATCCGGTGGCGGCGTACCTCCCAGTCCCGCGCGTACGTCGTGAGGAAGCGCTCCCGCTCGGCCTGGGACAACCGCTGCCAGAGCCCCTGGGTAGGCGCGCGCAGCCCGTCGACGACGGCCCGCCAGTCGACGCCCTGCCGGCGGGCGGCGGCGATCTGGTCGCGGAGCAGTTCGGCGAGCTGGTCGGCGGTGACCGCGCCATGCGGGACGGGGCTGAGCCAGGCCGTGGAGTTCTGCTCGATGTGGGCGCGCGGTAGCAGGCCGTGCCGGCTGACCATCACCACGCGGCGGTCGGTGCCCTCCAGGAGGGTGACCGCGGCGTCGACCGCCGTCAGGCCGCTGCCGACCAGGACGACGACCGCGTCGGGCGCCAGCCTGCCGAGGCGGTCGAGGTCCCAGGGGTCGGGCAGGTGCCAGTCGGCCTCGGGGAGTTGCTGCCCGCCGAGGGAGAGGGGCGCGGGCCGCTGGTTGCCGAAGGCGAGCACCACCGTGGCGGCCCGAGTGACCCGGCCGCCGGTCGCGTGCAGCTCGAAACCATCGGCGGCCGGGATCACGTCGAGGACCCGCTCGGGGCGGAACGCGAACCGGTCGTCCCGCAGCCGGTCGAGGGTCTCGCGCAGGTAGATCGCGTAGTCGCGGCGCGGCAGGAACGCCTGCGCGTCGGGCTGGCGTCCGGTCCGCCGCGCCCACTCGACCAGGTCGCCCGGGATGTCGGGGAACGCGCTCATGTGCCGCGACCGGACGTTGAGCAGGTGCCTACGGTCGGTGGTGCCGTAGGCCAGGCCCGTACCGATCTCGCCCGAGGTGTCGTGCACCGTCACCCGCAGGTCGTGGGCGCGCGACGCCATCAGATGGATCGCGGTGAGCGTGCCGCTCGCGCCGCCCCCGACGATCGCGACATCGGTCCGTCCCTGGTCGCTCTCGACCGTCGGCGTGAGCGGTGGGACGTCGACCGTGGGGACCTCGGGCTGGACCATCCCAGAACTGTAGTAGGTCACTCCTATTTGTGCACAACGGCTCGCTTATTGGCCGGCCGCGAGGTTGCGCAGCAGGAGCGCCTCGGCGAGGACGACGCGTTCGAACTCAGCCAGGTGGAGGCCCTCGTTGGCGCCGTGGGCGCGGGTGTCGGGGTCCTCGACGCCGGTGACGAGCACGCTGGCCTCGGGGAAGGTGTCCAGGAACTCGGCGATGAACGGGATCGAGCCGCCCACTCCCATGTCCACCGGCTCGGTGCCGTCCCAGGCCTCGGCGAAGGCGGCCCGGGCGGCGTCGTACGCCTGCCCGGTGGCGTCGATCGCGATCGGCTCGCCCTTGTCGGCAAGGGTGCAGGTGACCTGCGCGCCCCACGGAGCGTGCGATTCGAGGTGCTCGCGGAGCCGTTCGGCGGCGTTGGCCGTGGTGTCGCCCGGGGCGATCCGGAGCGAGAGGAACGCCCGCGCGTGCGGGACCAAGGTGTTGCTGGCGCCCTGCGCCGGGGGCGCATCGAGGCCGGTGACGCTGAGCGACGGCTTGGTCCAGAGCCGGTCGACCATCGGGCCGTCGCCGATCCAGTGCACGCCGTTCGCGATGCCGGACTCGACCCGGGCCCGCGCCTCGGGGTACTCGACGTCGGCCGCCGGGCCACCGACCAGCCCCGCGACCGCGACGTTGCCCGCGTCGTCGTGGAGGGTGGCGAGCAGCCGCGCGAGGGTCATCAGAGCGTCCGGGACGACGCCGCCCCACATGCCGGAGTGGACGCCGTGGTCGAGGGTGCGCACCTCGACGTACATCCGCACCAGGCCACGCAGACTCGTCGTGAGCGCCGGTTCGCCGATGTCCCAGTTGCCGGAGTCGGCGATCACGATCACGTCGGCCTCGAGCTGGTCGTGGTGCTCGGCCAACAGCGCAGGCAGGGTGTCCGAGCCGACCTCCTCCTCGCCCTCGACGATGATCTTGACGGTCACGGGGAGGTCGTCGCCGAAGACGCGCAGCGCGCCCAGGTGGGCGACGATGCCGGCCTTGTCGTCGGCGGCACCCCGGCCGTAGAGCCGCTCACCGCGCTCGGTCGGCTCGAACGGCGGGCTGTCCCAGTCGGCGTGGTCGTTCTCGGGTTGGACGTCGTGGTGGGCGTAGAGCAGGACGACGGGCGCGCCCTCGGGGCCCGCCTTCCGGCCGAGCACCGCCGGCCCGCCACCGTTGGCGCTCACGATGTCGACGTCCTCGAACCCCTCGGCCCGGAACAGGTCGGCCACCGCGTCGGCCGAGCGCCACACCTCCGCCGCGCGGGCGGGATCGGCGCTGACCGACTCGATGCGGACCAGGTCCTCGAGGTCGGAGCGCAGTGCGGGCATCAGGTCGCGCACCTTCGCGCGGAGGTCGTCACTCATGGTGCCGACCCTAGGCCCGGTCGGCGGAGTCGGCTCAGGTGAGCGGCAGGTACGGCGTCAGGTCGGCCCGCTCGCCGCTGGCGCTGACCTGCCCCTGGCCGTCCGCATCGGCCCAGGACAGCTCGCCGGTGGCCAGCGCGATCCAGGTCCGGGCGTCGGTCTCGACCACGGCCGGCGGCGTGCCCCGGGTGTGCCGCACACCGGGAATCACCTGCACGGCGGCGTACGGCGGCACCCGGACCTCGACCGAGTGGCCGGGTGCGCGCTGTTCGAGGACGGCGAGGAAGTGCTTGGTCAGCAGGCGCAGGTCGGCACTCTCCGGCTCGGTGCCGCGCACCCGCTCGAGGGCGGCCGTCACGTCGGCCGGGGCGGCGATGCGGAGTCGGGCGGGCATCCCTACGGCTCCAGCGGTTGGTCGGGGAAGGGCTGGATGATCTGGAAGACGTGGTAGGTCCGACGTTCCCCATCGGAGTCGTCGGAGCCGCCGGAGCCGCCGGGGTCGCCGTCCTGGTTGCGGGTGCGCCAGGCGTCGATGACGTCGACCAGCTCTTCGGTCAGCTCGCGCGCCTCGGCCTTCGTCAGCAGGACCGCCTGCTCGGTGATGGACCGGTGGGTGCCCTCGGTGCGGTCGTCGCCGTACGCCTCCTCGACCAGCCGGTGCGCCCAGGCCTCCTTGGTCTGCCGGAAGGCCTTCGAGGCGGCCCGGCCGCCCGGGGTCTTCTCGATCTCGCCGAGGGAGACGTCGAAGCCGGCCTCGTCGGTCGCGCGCCAGACCCGGTCGCGCCGGTCCCGAGCCGCGGTCGGGTCCTCCTCGACGAGACCGAACTTGGCCAACTGGCGGAGGTGGAAGCTCGCGGAGTTGGCCGGGATGCCGAGTAGCTGTGCCACGTCGGCCGCCCGCAGGGGACCGTGCGCCTCGAGCTCGGTGAGGATCCGGTTGCGGACCGGGTGGGCGAACGCTCGGAGCACGCGCGGGTCGTGCAGTTCGGGTCGGTCCGCCATGGCGCCAGTCTAGCGAATTGCGCACACATAATTGCGCACTATTTATTGCGCAATGCTAGTTGCGCACCTATCGTTGCGGATATGACCGGCTTCCGCGACCTGCGCAGCAACCACGACTTCACGGTGCTCTGGATCGGCCAGACGATCAGCGAGCTCGGCACCCGGGTGAGCATGTTCGTCTTCCCGCTGGTCACCTACGCGATCACCGGCTCGGCACTGCTGGCCGGCGTCGCCGGTGGACTCGATCTGCTGGGCGTGGCCCTCGCCCTGCTGCCCGGCGGCCTGCTCGCCGACCGCGTGCACCGTGGACGGCTGATGCGGGCAGCGGCCGGGGCGGGGGTGCTGCTCTACGCCTCACTGGTGGTGGCCGGCGTGTTCTTCGAGCTCACCGTGCCCCACCTGTTCGCGGTCGCCCTCCTCACCGGCGTCTGCGCGGGGCTGTTCGTGCCGGCGGAGATGTCCGCCGTACGCGCGGTCGTTCCGACCGAGCAGCTACCAACCGCCCTGAGTCAGCAGCAGGCGCGCCAGCACGTCGCCAGCCTGGTCGGTGGCCCACTCGGTGGCGCGCTGTACGCCGTCGCCCGGTGGGTGCCGTTCCTCTTCGACGCCGTGACCTTCGCCATCGCGTGGGTGCTGCTCGGCCGGATCCGCACCGACCTGTCGCCGGCACCGCAGGCGGGCCCGAAGCGGCGGGCCCGGGCCGACATCGCCGAAGGGTGGCGGTTCATCTGGGCGCGGCCCTTCTTCCGCACGCTGACGGTGTGGGGCATGTGCTCCAACCTCGTCGTCAACGCGATCTTCACCGCGGCGACCGTGCGGCTGATCCAGGGCGGCTTCGCACCCTGGTCGATCGGTCTGGTCGAGACGGCTGCCGGGGTCTGCGGCGTGCTCGGAGCACTGGTCGCACCGCGGATTATCGAGCGCACCGCCACCGGGCGGCTCACCGTGCTGGTGGCCTGGAGCTTCGTGCCGCTGCTGGTGCCGATGATCCTCTGGAACAACCCGGCGGTCGTGATGATCTCCCTCTCCGCCGGCGTGTTCCTCAACCCGGCCGGCAACGCGGGCATCAGCTCCTACAAGATGTCGATCACGCCCCCGGAGATCATCGGCCGGGTCCAGGCGACCGGCCAGTTCCTCGGCTGGTCGACCTTGCCGCTGGCCCCGGTCGTCGGCGGAGTGCTGCTGGCCTGGCTGGGCGGTCCCGAGGCGATGGCCTTCCTCACCGTCCTGTGCGCATTGGTGGCGCTGATCCCGACGCTGAGCGCAAGCGTGCGCTCGGTGCCCAAGCCCGCCGAGTGGTCGGTATCAGAGGCGACGACCACCGAGCCAGTGCTCGCCACGGCCTGAACGGGAGCTATCCCAGCGGGCGCGGCCGACGAGGCTTGCGGTCCACCGGACAGTCGCCGGGCTCGCCGTTGACCAGCGCGTCGACCTCGCGGACCAGGTCACGCAGCTTCCAACTGGCCCGTTCGATCGCGGAGAGCCAGGCGGTCAGCTCCGGATCGAGCTCACCGGGGTGCTCGTGGATCAGCTCGACGTGGCCGAGCAGGGCGGCCAGCGGCGTACGGAACTCGTGGTTGATCGTCTGAGCCAGCCGCTTGCGCAGCCCCTCGGCGCGCTGGGCGGCCTGGATCTCGGCCGTGACGTCCTGGACCAGGGCGACCGCGCCGATCCCGGCGCCGGTCTCGTCGCGCAGAGGTACGGCGTTGCACTTGAGATGCACGAGGCCACCACCTGGCGCCGCGGCGGTGACGACGTAGTCACGGACGAACTCGCCGAGCCGGGCCCGGTGCAGTGGCACCTCCTCGAGCGGCAGCGGGGTGACGCCGTCGGCGCGGAGGAGCGGCACGTGATGGACGTAGACCCGCTCGCTGACGGGCGCGTAGTCGACGCCGAACAACTCCTGCACCACCGGGCTCACCAGGGTCAGCCGACCGTCCGCGGCACAGGCGACCAACCCCACCCCGGTGTTGTCGAGCGCGAGGTGAAGGGGTACGTCCTTGAGCGAGTCGAGGGAGCCGAGCATCCCGTCCATGGAGGGCCCTCCCAGCCGGCCGAGGAATACCCCAGGTGGTATCGGGCACAGTCTGCCCGAGAGCGCGGTCGCCGGGAGAGAAAACCTCAGGACCCGCGCACCGACCGCCCGAACCGTTCGGCCGTTGCCGCCAGCGCCGCCTCCAGTTCCGCTGGCGACTCCACGGTGAATTCGGCGTCGAGGTTGGCCAGCACGAACAGGGGCCAGTCGAGAGTGTCGACGTTCATCTCGAGCCGGGCGGCACCGGGCGTCCCGGTGATCGTGGCCCAGCGCCCGACGAAGGCGGCCACCCGCTCGGGGTCGGCGTCGAAGACCACCCGGACGGCGTACCGCTGTGGCATCCGGCGGATCCCGGCCTGGACGAACGACAACGCATCCGGCGCGGGGAGCTCGCGTGGCCGGAACGTCTGGCCACTGGTGCGCGGCTCGCTGATCCGGTCGACCCGGAAGGAGCGCCAGTCCTGGCGGTCGCGGTCGTAGGCGACGAGGTACCACCGCCGGCCCATCGAGACCATCCGGTGCGGCTCGACCCAGCGGTCGGTCGGCTCGGCGCTGCGGTCGTTCCTGGGTGCGGCGGTGTAGGTGAAGTGGATCGGTTCGGAGTCGCGGCAGGCCTGGGCGAGCGTGCTGAGCAGCGCCGGGTCGAGCGTCGGCCCGCCAGACCACGGCAGCCGCTCGGTCTGCGAGCGGAGCGCATCCATCTGCCGACGCAGCCGCGGTGGCATCAGCGCGATCACCTTCGACAGCGCCTGGATCGCGGTCTCCTCCATGCCGGGAGTGCCGCCGGCGGCGGAGGACTGCAGGCTCACCGCGATCGCCACCGCTTCGTCGTCCTCCAGCAGCAGCGGCGGCAGCTGCCCACCCGCGCGGAGCTGGTAGCCGCCGGCGACACCACGCACGGCGTCGACGACGTACCCGAGCTCACGGAGCCGGTCGACGTCGCGGCGGAGCGTGCGAGCGCTGACGTCGAGGCGGTCGGCCAGCTCGCCGCCGGGCCAGTAGCGATGGGTCTGGAGGAGGGAGAGCAGCCGCAGCATCCGGGCGCTGGTGTTCACGCATCTCACCTTAGATTCGATTGAGGTCAGAAGTTGGCCTGAATCGCTTCTAGCGTCCTTCCATGACCACGACACGGACCCATCCACGAGCAGCTCGGCCGGTGATCAGGACCGAGGGTCTGACCCGGCACTTCACCCGCCACAAGGCGACCGTGGAAGCGGTGCGCGGCCTCGACCTCGAGGTCGGCCGCGGTGAACTGGTCGCCTTCCTCGGCCCTAACGGCGCCGGCAAGTCCACGACGCTGAGACTGCTCACCACGCTCATCGAGCCGACCTCCGGGACGGCCGAGGTGGCCGGGTACGACGTCGTGCGGCAGCGCCGTGAGGTGCGCCGCAGCATCGGTTACGTCGGCCAGGGCAACGCCGCGGGTCACGCGCAACGTGGCCGCGACGAACTGGTGAGCCAGGGGCGAGCCTTCGGCCTGTCCCGCGCCGCGGCGTACGCCCGGGCCGAGGAACTGCTGGAGTCCTTCGACCTCACCGAGCAGGCGATGCGACCGGTCTCGACCCTCTCCGGCGGTCAGCGTCGCCGACTCGACGTGGCGATCGGGCTGGTGCACACGCCGACCCTGCTGTTCCTGGACGAGCCGTCCACCGGCCTCGACCCGCAGAACCGGGTCAACCTCCAGGAGCAGGTGCGCCGGCTCCACGACGAGCTCGGCACGACGATCGTGCTGACCACCCACTACCTCGAGGAGGCCGACGCGATCGCCGACCGCGTGGTGGTGATCGACCACGGCCGGGTGATCGCCGACGACACCGCCAGCCGGCTCAAGTCCGGCCTCGGCGACCTGGTGACCCTCGGCTTCGCGACCGAGACCGAGGCGACGACCGGCGCCTGGCACGCCGACCTCGCCCTCGGATCCTCCGCCGAGGTCGTGCGCGAGGGCACCGTGGTGCGGGTCCGTGCGCCGCACGGTGCCGACGCCGCACCTGGCTTGGTCACCGAGCTGGCCTGGCAGGGCATCCCGGTCACCCGCATGGAGGTCGTGAGCGCCACGCTCGACGACGTCTTCCTCGAGCTGACCGGGCGCAGCCTGCGCGAGACCGACGCCAAGAGCGAGAGCGACACGGACAACGAAGGAGCAGCAGCATGACCGCCACGATCGAGACCCCCGTCGTCCTCCCGGCGCGCGAGGCGCGTCTGCCGAAGCCGCCCGGCGTCATCGCCGACACCTGGAACGTGATGGTCCGCGAACTCCGGCCGGTGTTCCGCGAGCCCGCGTCGGTGCTGTTCGCGATGGTGCAGCCACTGGTGTTCCTGGCGCTGTTCGCGCCGCTGCTGCCTGAGGTCGAGGACGGCTCGGCGCTGCAGTGGTTCGTCCCCGGCATCATCGCGATGACCGCGCTGATGGGTGCGTCGTTCACCGGCGCCAACCTGACCCAGGAGATCGTCACCGGCTCCCACGAACGGCTCCTCGTCTCGCCGCTGTCGCGCTCGTCGCTGCTCGTCGGCCGGGCGCTCAAGGAGATCGTGCCGATGCTGATGCAGGCGGCGATCATCGTCGCCGTCGTGACGCCGTTCAGCTTCGACCTGCACCCGGCCCACCTGCTCGTCGGCGTCCTGATCCTGGCCGGCTTCAGCGTCGGGATCGGCGCCCTGAGTTTCGCCTTGGCGCTGGTCTCGAAGGATCAGGAGTGGCTGTTCTGGACCGTCCAGCAGACGCTGATCTTCCCCGTGCTGCTGCTCGCGGGCGTGCTCCTGCCCCTCGAAGGCGCGCCGGGCTGGCTCCAGTTCGGATCGCAGCTCAACCCGCTGACCTACGTCGTCGACGCCGAGCGCGCGCTGTTCGCCGGCACCTTCCCGGTCGACACCGTGGCGTACGGCGCGCTCGCCTCCCTGCTGGTCGCGGCGTTCGGCCTGGCGGTCGGGTTGCGGGCGATGCGCTCGTCCAGTTGACGCAGGGCAGCCTAGGCTGCGGCCGTGGAGACCGCCGCCCTGCACGAGCCTCTGGAGGCGCCGGCGGTCCGCGAGACGGTCGAGGAGCTGTACGGGCGGATCGAGGCGCGGTTCCCCAACCGCGGGCTGCTCGGCGTGTGCGGCGACCTGATCCTGCTGGTCCAGCAGGTCGAGAGCTCGGCCGGGCAGGGGCAGCGCCGGATCCGGATCGTGCGCGTGATCTCGCGGGTGGCGATGGTGGTGGTCATCGCGGTGACCGTCGTGGCCGTGCTCTTCGCCGCCCGCGATGCGTTGTTCGACAACGGGGTGGAGAATTCCATCGACGTCCTCGACCTCGCCGGGACCGCGATCGCCGACCTGGTCTACGCCGCGATCGCGATCTTCTTCCTGTGGTCCTTCCCCGAACGGCTGCACCGGAGCCGGCTCCTGAACCTGCTCCATCAACTCCGGTCGACGGCGCACGTCATCGACATGCACCAACTCACCAAGGACCCCGAGCAGCTCAAGCCGAGCTGGGTGCCGACGTCGAAGAGCAAGAAGCTCGACATGAACCGCGACCAGGTCGAGCGCTACCTCGACTACTGCTCAGAGCTGCTCAGCCTGGTCGGCAAGACCGCCGCACTCTGCGCGGAGGAGTCCCGCGACAGCCTGGTGCTCGAGACCGTGTCGACCGTCGAGAACCTCACCGTCGGCCTGTCACGCAAGATCTGGCAGAAGATCTCCAACCTGCCCCCCGGCGACCCGGTACGCCGGCCGGGCGTGGTCGCCGACGAGCCGTCCAGCCCGGGCGTCTGAGCTGAAGCTCCGGACTCGGGCCGGCGTCAGGCGATCTCGTCGAAGATCTGCACCGTCCGCGCCCAGGCTTCGCTGGTCGGATCGATCACCACGAAGTGATCGCCGGAGACCTCCACGAGCTCGGCCCGCCCGCCGGCAGCGACCGCAGCGGCGACGTACTCCCGCGACTGCGTGATCGGGACGATGTCGTCGTCGGTGCCGTGCACGCACCAGACCGGTACGGCGAGCGGCAGCTGCTGGCGCGGATCGACAGCGGCGTCGGCGGGACCGGCCGGGTGCCCGAGGAAGGCGCGCACCGCACCGCTGCCCAGTCCGTCGCGGTCGGCCGCGACCAGGTCGAGCACGCCTGCCTGCGCGACCACGTGGGTCACCGAGCCGACGGCGTACCCGGCCCAGGTCGCGAGGTGGCCACCCGCCGAGTGGCCCAGGGTGACCACCGTGGTGAGGTCGAGGCCGGAGCCGTCGAGCGTGGCGATGGCGGCCCGCAGGTCGTCGAGGGTCTGGGGTACGCCACCTCCCCCGCCGGCCGTCACAGGTCCGACCCTTCGGTACTCCACGGTGAGCGCCGCCCAGCCCCGCTCGACCAGGTCGGCCGCGAGCGGCCGACCCAGCGAGAGGTCGTAGGCCGCCTTCCAGAACCCACCGTGGATCACCACCACGACACCGCGCGGAGTGCCCGCCGGCCGAGTGAGCTCGACGAACTGGCTCGGGTCCGCGCCGTACCGGATCGTCTCGTTCATGGGATCCGGTTCAGCCGGTCTGGACGATGGTCCACGACTTGGTGCCGGGCGCCACCGGGGCGGTGGGCTGCTGGTTGCCGGGGCAGGTGATCCCCACGCGGCCGGTGTGCACACCCTTGGCCAGGTTCAGCGTCGCAGTGAGCTGCACCGAGCGGTCGTTGGGGAGCGCGGGCACGTTCGCCGCCGTGCCCGGGATCGCCACGTTGTCGATGTAGAGCCCGATGGACGGCCGTTCGCTGCTGCCGCTGTCGCAGTCGCCGCCGATGGTCGCGATGAAGACCGTCACACTGGTGCGTCCTCCGTGCGGGAGCGAGAAGTCGTACGGCGCGAGGCTGACGACGTCGGGCACCGCGGGCGGGTTGCCGAGCTGGAGGTTCGTGCTCTGCACGTAGGTGGGCTTCTTGAGGTCCTTGTTCTTGATCGAGCCGTTCTTGATCTTGGTCGAGGTGACGGCGTTCTTGTGCAGCTTGGCCGCGGTGACCGAGCCGTTCGGGATCGCCGCCGCGGCGTACGCGGTGCCGGTCGACACGGCGACCAGCAACGCGAGGTAGGCGACGAGGTTGCGGCGCAGATGGGTGTGCAGATGGGTGAGGAATCGACGAGAGCGCATGGGTCCACCCTCGCCCAGTCGGCGCTACTGCGCACCTGCAGCATCAATTCGACGCCGACCCGTCGTTACTCGTCACGAGTAGCGACGGGTCACCGTCAATTTCGCGGCGACCCGTCGTTACTCGTCATGAGTAACGACGGGTCGGCATCCAATGGCTCCACAAACGTCCAGTTGCTGTCCACAGGGGATTGTCCACAGAGTCAGTCGAAGTTGCCTTGGCGGCCGCGCTTGGTCTCACCGCGGCGCTTCTTGTCGGCGAGGCGGCGTTCCTGGGAGCCCCGGGTCGGGCGGGTGGGCTTGCGCTTGCGGGGTGGGGGTGCGGCGGCGCGGCGTAGCACCTCGGCGAGCCGCTCGCGTGCCTCCCGGCGGTTGTCGAGCTGGGCGCGGTGCTCGCTGGCCGCGACAGTGAGTACGCCGTCCACCAGGCGCCCGGCCAACCTGTCCATCAGCCGCGCTCGCAGCCTGGCCGGCGCCCGCGTGACGTCGTACGACAGCTCGACCCGCGAGTCGGTCGTGTTCACGCCCTGGCCGCCTGGCCCCGAGGAGCGCGAGAACCGCTCCGCGAGCTCACCGGCCGGGATCGTCCAGCCGTCGGTGACCTCCAGGTCAGGCACCGAAGGCGGCCGGGAGCGTGCGGGTCCAGGTGTCGCGGAGCAGGTCGAGGTCCACCTCGAACCGGCCGGTCTGGCCCGCGACCGCGAGGGACGAGCCGCCTGTGGTGCCGAGTGCGGTGATCGGTACGCCGTGGCGCGCTGCCAGGTCGGTGAGCCGCATGACGTCGGAGGTCGGCACCGTCACGAGCACCCGGCCGGCCGACTCGGAGAACAGCGCGACGAACGGATCGCCCTCGACCGAGACCGTGGCGCCGACCGAGTTACGCAGCACCGACTCGACCAACGCCTGCGCGAGCCCGCCGTCCGAGAGGTCGTGGGCCGAGGTGACCAAACCCCGTCCGAGCGCCCCGGCCTCGCGCAGCAGCTCCGCCAGGGCCCGCTCCGCGGCCAGGTCGACCACCGGGGGCATCCCGCCGAGATGCCCGTGCACCACGTGGGCCCACTCCGACCCGGACAGCTCCTCGCGGGTCTCTCCGAGCAACAGCACGGTCTCGCCGGACGCGACGAAACCGGTCGGCGTACGACGCTCGACGTCGTCTATCACGCCGAGGACCGCCACGACGGGGGTCGGCAGGATCGCCGTCTCGCCGGTCTGGTTGTAGAGGCTGACGTTGCCGCCGGTGACCGGGATGCCCAGCTCGACGCAGGCGTCCTTGAGGCCGCGGCAGGCCTCCGCGAACTGCCACATCACGCTCGGGTCCTCGGGGGAGCCGAAGTTGAGGCAGTCGGAGATCGCCAACGGCGTCGCCCCGCCGGTGGCGACGTTGCGGTAGGCCTCGGCCAGCGCGAGCTGCGCGCCGGCGTACGGGTCGAGCGCGGCGAACCGGCCGTTGCAGTCGGTCGCCACCGCCACCCCGAGCCCGGTCTCCTCGTCGACGCGGACCATGCCGCTGTCGGAGGGTTGGGCCAGCACGGTGTTGCCGCGCACGTAGCGGTCGTACTGATCGGTGATCCACGACTTGTCGCACAGGTTCGGGCTGCCAGCGAGCCGCAGCAGCGTGGCGCGCAGCTCCTCGGCCGAGGCCGCCCGCGGCAGGCTCTCGGCGCGGTCGGCCTGCAGGGCGTCCTGACCCTCGGGGCGCGCGAACGGACGGTGGTACGTCGGCCCGTCGTGGGCGACGCTGCGCGGAGGTACGTCGACCACGCGCTCCCCGTGCCAGTCGATCTGCAGGCGGCCGGTGTCGGTCACCTCGCCGATCACGGTCGCGTCGACCTCCCACTTCGCGCAGATCGCGAGGAACGCCGCGACGTCGCCGGGCGCGACGACCGCCATCATCCGTTCCTGGGACTCGCTCATCAGGATCTCTTCCGGCGCGAGCGTCGAGTCGCGCAGCGGCACCCGGTCGAGCTCGACGTGCATCCCTCCGTCGCCGGCACTCGCGAGCTCGGAGGTGGCACATGACAGGCCGGCGCCACCGAGATCCTGGATGCCACTGACCAGCCCCGCCGCGAACAGCTCGAGGGTGCACTCGATGAGCAGCTTCTCCATGAACGGGTCGCCGACCTGGACGCTGGGCCGCTTCGCCGGCCCGGTCTCATCGAAGGTCTCGCTCGCCAGGACCGAGACACCGCCGATTCCGTCGCCGCCGGTCTTGGCGCCGTACAGGATCACCTGGTTGCCGACGCCGCTGGCCTTGGCGAGGTGTAGGTCCTCGTGCCGGAGCACGCCGACGCAGAGCGCGTTGACCAGCGGGTTGCCGAGGTAGGTCTCGTCGAAGACCGCCTCGCCGCCGATGTTGGGCAGGCCCAGGCAGTTGCCGTACCCGCCGACCCCGGCCACGATGCCGGGCAGCACCCGGTGGGTGTCGTCGGCGTCGAGCGGCCCGAACCGGAGCGGGTCCATCACCGCGACCGGGCGAGCACCCATCGCGAGGATGTCGCGGACGATGCCCCCGACGCCGGTCGCGGCGCCCTGGTAGGGCTCGACGTACGACGGGTGGTTGTGCGACTCGACCTTGAAGGTGACGGCGTAGCCCTGACCGATGTCGATGACGCCGGCGTTCTCGCCGATGCCGGCGAGCATCTTGCCGACCGGCGTCTCCTGAGGGATCTCGGAGAACTGCTTGAGGTGGACCTTCGAGCTCTTGTAGGAGCAGTGCTCGGACCACATGACGCTGTACATCGCGAGCTCGGAGCTGGTCGGGCGGCGGCCGAGGATCTCGCGGATCCGGGCGTACTCGTCGGCCTTGAGGCCGAGGTCGGCCCACGGCTGCTCGCGATGCGGGTCCTCGGCGGCGACGCTGACGGTGTCGAGAGTGGGAAGGGTCGGGGCGGAGGCCTCGGGCACGAGCCCAATCTACTGGGCCTGCTGCCCGCGCACCTGATCGGCCGGACGAGCGTTGATCAGCGTGGCCACGGCCTCGTCCAGCGCCGCCTGGTCCGGCGCGTAGAGCGAGGCGCTGAACGGCTCCTTGCGGTAGACCCAGGCGTGGTTGGGCTGACCGTCCCGGGCGACCCCGTCGAAGGTGTAGAGGCTGCCGCCGTCGGCCTCCGTCATGCCCTTGCCCGTGTAGTGCTCCCGAGCCGCAGCGACGTAGGTCCACTGTGAGTAGTTGATCTTGACCGGGGTGCCGTCGGGCAAGCTCACGAAGCACTGCATCAGCACCTTGCGACCGACGGCGTCGCCGCTTCCGGTGATGTCCTTGCAGTTCTGCGACGAGAGGTTCGGGAAGACGTAGGCGAGCCCGGCCACACCCTGCGGGCGCGAGCACTGGTCGACATCGGCGGTGGCCGTGCCGTCCCAGCAGGTCGTGCCGCTCGGCGTCGGGGATGCCGATGAGGTTGCGGGAGGGGCAGGCTCCCCGGAGCCCGACGGGCCGGGGCTCTCGGAGGGCGCCGCGGAGGCCACCTCGTTGTCGGCCTCGTCGTCGGCCTCGTCGTTCTGGCCCGGCGAGTCTGCGTCGGTCCCTTCGTCCGCGCGATCCTGGGCGACGCCGGCCGTCGCGTCGGAGTCGTCGCGATGGAGGAACCACGCGGTCCCACCGCCGGCGACGAGCACCAGGACCAGTGCGGCCACCAGGACCCACGGCCATGCGCGGCGTCGACGCGCCCCCGGGTGCGGGCCGGGCTGCGCGGGCAACCCCGGCGGGTAGTGGGCCTGCGGAGCAACCTGGGGCGACGCGGTGCCCGGCGGCGCGGCGGTGGCTGGTAGCGCGGGGGGCGGTGGCATCGCCGTGGGGGGCGCCTCGACCGGCGTCCCGCAGTTCGTGCAGAACCGCAGCCCCGACGCCAGCGGTTGAGCGCAGCCCGAGCAGCGCGCGGCCGGCGCGGGCACGGCCGGCAGCGCTCCACCACACTCGGTGCAGAAGCGGTTCGCGGAGAACTCCTCGTGTCCGCAGTTGGGACAGTGAGTCCGCGCCTCGGCGTTCATCGCCTCCTCACTCCCCCGAGGGCGGCGCCGTAGGTGGGCCCGGCGGCTGGGTCGGCGGCTGGGTCGGCGGCTGGGCCACCCACTGCTGACCCGGTTGCTGGGCCGACCACTCCTGGGCCGGCCACTGCTGGGCCGGCCACTGCTGGGCGGGCTGCACAGGCGCGCGTTCGGGCAGGAGCGGACCGTAAGTACGGCGTACGGCGGCCGGCGCCGTGAGCGCGCCCACCGCCAGGAGCGGGAGCGTGAACAGGAGTACGGTCGCCACCGTGTCGAGGGAAAGCGTCCCGGCGACCCGCGCGAAGCCGTCGGAGCTGCGCACCACCGCGACCAGCACGATGCCGATCACCGGGATGGCCGCGGCCAAGACCACCACCGCCAGTCTGTTGAGGGTCGCGCCACTGAGCAGGCTGACCGCGACCAGCGCGAGGACCGCAAGGGCCACCCACAGCACGACGGCGACGATGACCGCAGCGGGATAGATGTCGGCGGCGACAAGCCCGAGGACGTAGCTGATCGGGACCAGGAACCCGCCGATCCCGACCAAGCCGAGTGCCAGCCGAGCGGTGAGCAGGAATGCATGCACGGAGTTGACGCCCGCCGAGGCCGTGCGCAGCGCCGGTCGCGACACGGCCAGCGCCCCGGCCCCCGAGAGGAGGAAGACCCCGCCGATGATCGAGTCCCAGTGCTCGACCGGGCCGACCTCTCGCAGGCTGAGGTAGGCGCGGAACAGCGACGTCGGATCGTCGCCGGTCAGGAGTGCCACCCCGGCGGCGGTGAGAGTCACGACCGCGAAGACCAAGACCCCCTGGAACTGCCGAGCCAGGAGCCCGAGCAGCGCACCGCCGTAGACGACGACCAAGGTCAGCAGCGGTGAGACCACAAGCGACATGAAGGCGACCGGCTCGTCGAAGAGCAGCGTGTCGCCCGTGAGATCGCGCAGGACGAAGGCGGCGAACGTCGCGATCGACAGGGCCACCGCGACCACAGCGGGGGACGTGGGCGCGGCCCACCAGCGCCGATCGTCACGATGCGCCAGATCCTCGTCGGCTGCGCGGGGTTGTACGGCGAACAGCGCACCGGCGGTGGCCAGCGCCACGCCGGCGCCGAGGCCACCCTCGAAGTAGTCGGTGGCGTGCACGAGCTCGTTGACAACCGCGGCCAGCACGCTGATCAGCAGCGGCGCGGTGAGCGCGAACTTGAGGAGCTGGGACTGGTCCCGTCCCAGAGCGGGGAGTGCGCGCGAGGCGGCGACGTAGGGCACCGCGAGCGAGCAGATCGCGACGAGGGCGGAGAGGATGACCCACCAGTGGTCGGTGCCGTCGCCGTCGATGTCCCACGGCTTGCCAAGAACCGCGAACAGGCACACCAGCGCGGCACCGTCCCGGACGTAGTCGCCGATCGGCACTCCCAGGAACGGATTGAGGACCGGCGCCCGCGGAACGGCTGGCCGCGGTGCCGGAGCGGGCGCCGCAGGAGGCTGCTGCCAGGTCGGGGCCGCCGGGGGGACCGGTTGTTGCAGAGGTGGTGGGGTGGCCCACGGC
>ERZ761607.1806-NODE-1806-length-25006-cov-6.106248_pt1 | contig 25006 bp, 20 predicted proteins | sample MGYA00511164_ERZ761607 | MGnify/ENA primary metagenome ERZ761607 (study PRJEB28899, sample SAMN02445080) | bioreactor sludge metagenome | biome: EBPR sludge | place: Australia: Brisbane, Thorneside Wastewater Treatment Plant | collected 2011-06-22 ... | reverse complement strand
CGCGGGTGTCGCCGCGGCGGCCGTGGTCGGCGTCGTCGGGCTCGGGTCAGCCACGCTCGGTGGTTCCGAGACTTCCCGGCCAACCCCCAGTGTCGCGGGCGAGATCTCGTCAACGCCCGTGCCGACGCCCAGTCCCTCCGTAGCAGTGCAGCCGCTGACGCCGCAGGAGTGCGCCGCGCTCGAGGGCGACCACCTCGGGGACCAGCGGCTCGGCCAGATGATGGCACCGGCGCTGGGCGTGTACGCGGAGCTGGCAACCGCACATCTCGACCCGCAGAACAAGCACCTGCAGGTCGTAGGAGCCTCGTGGGCGGGGTCCGGTGCCGAGTTGAACCAATGCCCGATGCTCAACCTCGGCACCCACCTCGAGTGGACCTCGCCCGGTGTCGACGGCACAGGCCAGATCAAAGTCAGTGTGCACCGCGACTGGTCCACGGTGAGGCCGGCACACCGCCGTTGGCAGCCGGCGCCGTTCGTGCCCGAGGGCGCTGCCGAGGCGTACGTCGTCGAGTACAACGAGCCGATCCGCAACGACGGACTGGACGATGGCAACGACGAGGGGCCCGTGATCGGTCACGACACTGGAGTTGCTGTAGCCGTTGTCCGGTCCGACGGGAGCATGGTCGTGGTCGACAGCAGCAACGAGAGCGACCAGGATCCGCCGAACGGTCGCCAGCTCGACCCTGGTCTGTCGGTGGAGCAGCTGCTCGAGGTCGCGGCCGACCCCGGCTTTCAGCTCCCCTGAACTGGCGGCTCTTGAACCTCACACCGTGTGAGGCCCTACCGTCGCTGGGGTGAGCGACGAGCGGGGCTGGACGGTGGGTCAGTTGGCCCGTGCGTCGGGTCTGTCGGTGCGAGTGCTGCGGCACTGGGACGCGCTCGGGGTGGTGTCGCCGGAGCGGACGGCGAGCGGGCACCGGCGGTACGGTCCGGCCCAGGTCACGCGCCTGTACCGCGCGGTGGCGCTGCGCCGGACCGGCCTCGGGCTCCGGCAGATCGCGGCACTGCTCGCCGAGGAGGACCCGGATCCCGCCGCGACGCTCACCGCGCACCTGCGTGAGGTCGAGGAGGACCTGCGCCGCCGCGGTGAGCTGCGAGACCGGCTTGCCGACGCGCTCGCCGATCCGGCACCCGACCAGCTGATGAGAGTGATCGAGACGATGACGATGTTCGAGCAGTACGTCCACGGCTACCGCGACGACGAGAGCGTCCGGCTCACCGACCAGGCCGGCGCCCTCGTCGAGCTACTGCACGGCGACACCCGCTACCGACCCGGTGAGCGGGTGCTGGAGGTCGGCTGTGGTGTGGGCGCGCAGACCGTCACCCTGGCGCAGCGAAGCCCGCAGACCAGCTTCGTCTCGATCGACATTTCGCCCGAATCGTTGGCGCAGGCGTCCGAGCGCGTTGCCGCTGCGGGTCTGACCAACGTGGCGTTCGCCCAGGCGGACGTCTTCACCCTTCCGGATCCGGACGGCGGTGAGTACGGCGAAGCGTCGTTCGACCACGTCTTCGTCTGCTTCCTGCTCGAGCACCTCTCCGAGCCGGTCGAGGCGCTCCGCCGGGTGGGACGACTCGTCCGTCCCGGCGGCACGGTGACGGTCATCGAGGGCGATCACGGCTCGACGTACTTCCATCCCGACCACGCGGCCGCCCGCGCCGCCATCGACTGCCAGGTGACCCTGCAGCGCCATGCCGGCGGCGACGCGCTGATCGGGCGGCGCCTCTACCCGCTGCTCGACGAGGCCGGCTGGTCGGACATCGAGGTGTCGCCGCGGATGGTGTACGTCGACGGCAGCCGGCCCGACCTGGCCGACAGCTTCACGCTGCGCACCTTCACGGCGATGATCTCCGGCATCCGTGAGCCGGCCCTCGCCGCCGGGCTGATCGACGCCACTGAGTTCGACGCCGGCATCGCCGCACTGCGACGTACGGCCGAGCCGGACGGCGTCTTCTGCTACACCTTCTTCAAGGGTGTCGCCCAGCGTCGGCCGGAGTGAGATCGCTCGCGCTCGCGGCTGCAGGAATCCCAACATCTGTTGGGATTCCTGACGTTCTGCCCCGTTGCAATGCACGAGAACGTCAGGAAGTGCCCGAGAACCGCCGCGTCGCTCCCGCCAAGGCACCACCGGCTTCGGCACCCGAGCACGGCGGTGCGCGCGAGGGCAGGGGTACGGCGTTTTCTGCTACACCTTCTTCAAGGGTGTCGCCCAGCGCCGACCGGATTGAAGGATGCGTGGTGTACGAGGAGTTGAAGCGACGCATCGTGGCCAGCAAGTTCATCGATGTGCTTCGGCAGGAGATGCGGTTCGACGAAGACGAGTACGCGCGGCTCGTCGTTCACCTGGAGGGGCTCGCGCAGGTCATGAAGACCCGAGGTTCGCTGGACAAGGAGTTGGCCCTACACCTGTACCTGATTCCTCAGATGACCAGAAACGCGTTCCTCAGCTACACCGACCGCACCCGTGACTCGGCGATCGCGTCACAGCTCGAAGATGCATGGGTGGATCTCGATGCATTGGTGATCGAGTGCCTGACCTGACGAGATGGAGCGGGGGTCAGCGCTGACGGTAGACGTCGGCACGGTGGTCGATGTGAACGACATCGACGCGGTTCGCTTCCTCATCGATCCGGTAGAGCAGCCGGTAGGGTCCCCGGCGGGCACCGAACACGCCAGCCAGTTCACGTTCGAGAGGTTTGCCGACCCGATAGGGCTCGCGGGAGAGATCGCCGAACGCGAACTCGATGATCGCGGGCACGATGCGCGGCGGGATGCCCTGCAGGGCGCGCCGGGCTGGGCCGGTGAACCGGACCTCATAGGTCACGCGTGCGACTCAACGGTTGCGCTTGGGCACGCCGAACTCGGCACGGATCTCGGACTCGCTGAAGGTGCGGCCACCTGCGATATCGGCATCAGCCTCGGCAAGCGTGTCGCGGATGCCCGACTGGGACAGCCAGAAGAGTGTCTCCTGAAGCGACTCCCACTCGTCGGCGCCGACGAGGACCGCAGCCGGAGAGCCGTTCTTGGTGATCGTCACCTGCTCATGCGTGACCGAGGCCGCGTCGACCAGTTCGTTGAGCCGGTCCTTGACCTTGGAGATCGGTAGCGTCTGCACGGTCCCCAGAATAGGCCCGAATATAGGCCGATCCAAGGCCTGAATAGGCTCCCTTGAACAGAGACGCGAGGGCTGAGGTACGGTGCGCGCATGCCGCCGGCGGTGAGTGAGCCCGAGGTCGGCGCTCCCGCGTCGGTCCAGTCGGTCGACCGCGCGCTGACCATCCTGGAACTGCTGGCCCGGGAGGGCGAGGCGGGGGTCACGGAGATCGCGGCCGACCTCGGGGTGCACAAGTCGACGGCGTTCCGACTGTTGGCCACGCTGGAGGCGCACCGGCTGGTGGAGCAGGACGGCGACCGGGGCCGCTACCGGCTCGGGGTGGGCAACCTACGCCTCGCCGGGGCCACCACGGCCAGGCTCGACCTCGTGACGGAGGCACGGCCGGTCTGCCGTCAGCTGAGCGCCGATACCGGCGAGACCGTCAACATCACGGTGCGCAGCGAGACCAGCGCTCTCTACCTCGACCAGGTGGTGGCCGGCGCCTCGGCCGTGCAGTCGCACAACTGGGTCGGGCAGCACATCCCGCTGCACGCCACCAGCAACGGCAAGGTGTTGCTGAGCGAGCTCGACGACACCGAGCTCAAGCGCGCGGTCCCGGTGCTGCCCAGGGTCACCGATCGCACGGTCACCAGCCGCGCCAAGCTCCGCACCGAGCTCAACGAGGTGCGCGAGGCCGGGTACGCCGTGGCGGTCGACGAGCTCGAGGTCGGGTTGACGGCGGCCGCAGCCCCCATCCGCAATGCCCACGGCGACATCATCGCGTCGATGAGCATCTCCGGACCGACGTTCAGGCTCACCGAGGAGAAGCTGGAGGAGGCGGTGCCGATGCTCGTCGCGGCCGCGACCGAGGTCTCACACAGGCTCGGCTGGGGCCAGCGGACCTGACCCGCACGGGCCAGAGCAGGTGAACATGGCATGACACGGTCGGGTCACGTGTGCGTCTTGAGCCTTGACGTATGGGCCAAGTCACACCATTGTCCGGGGAAGGAATCGGTTGCGGAGGCCGCAATCGGTTGCGGATAGCGCAACACGGGCCAGTGCTGCGCGGAGGGGAACGCCGGGTGCCAGACCTCTACGTCGACGGATCGTGGGTCAGCGCGCGCGCCGGTGGTCGCCGCACCATCGAGTGCCCCGCCGACGGGACCCTGGTCGCCGAGGTCGACGAGGCGGCGCCGGACGACACCGCTGACGCGATCGGCGCGGCGCACCGCGCGTTCCACGAAGGCCCGTGGCCGCACACCTCGGCCCGCGAGCGCGGCGACCTGCTGCTCCGCACCGCCGACCTGCTCGAGCGTGATGCCGACGCGGTCGCCGAGGCCGAGTCGCGCGACACCGGCAAGCGCTACGTCGAGGCGCAGTACGACGTCGCCGACGTGGTCAGCGTCTTCCGGCACTACGGGCGGATCGCCGCCGAGGAGGCCGGCCGGATCGTCGACACCGGCAACCCCGACGTGGTGAGCCGGATCGTGCACGAGCCGATCGGCGTCTGCGGCCTGATCGCGCCCTGGAACTACCCGCTCCTCCAGGCCAGCTGGAAGGTCGCCCCGTGCCTCGCGGCCGGCAACACCTTCGTGCTCAAGCCCAGCGAACTCACCCCGCACACCAGCATCCACCTGATGCGCCTGCTCGAAGAGGCGGGGCTGCCGGCCGGTGTCGGCAACCTCGTCCTGGGCGCCGGACCCGAGGCCGGCGCGCCGTTGTCCGAGGACCCGCGCGTCGACCTGGTCAGCTTCACCGGGGGACTGATCACCGGAAAGCGGATCATGGCGGCCGCCGCGGGCACCGTGAAGAAGGTCGCCCTCGAGCTCGGTGGCAAGAACCCCAACATCGTCTTCGCCGACGCCGACCTCGAGGTGGCCCTCGACTACGCGCTCACCGCGGTGTTCCTCCACTCCGGCCAGGTCTGCTCGGCCGGCGCGCGGCTGCTCGTCGAGGAGAGCGTGCACGACCAGTTCGTCGACGCGCTGGTCGACCGGGCCCGCGCGATCCGCCTCGGCGGACCGCACGACGCCAAGGCCGAGACCGGTCCACTCACCAGTTCCGCGCACCGCGACAAGGTGGCGGCGTACGTCGCGAAGGGGCTCGAGGAGGGCGCCACTTTGCGCTGCGGGGGAGCGGCGCCGGAGGATCCCGCACTCGCGAACGGCTTCTACTACCTGCCCACCATTCTCGATGACGTCACCAGCACCATGAGCGTCGCACAGGATGAGTCGTTCGGGCCGGTGCTCACGGTCGAGACGTTCACCGGCGAGGACCAAGCGGTCGCGATCGCCAACGACAGCATCTACGGCCTCGCCGGTGCGGTCTGGACCCAGGACGCCGGCAAGGCGCAGCGGGTGGCGGCCCGGCTTCGGATGGGCACGGTCTGGATCAACGACTACCACCCCTACGTGCCGCAGGCGGAGTGGGGCGGCTTCAAGCAGTCCGGCATCGGACGTGAGCTGGGCCTGGCCGGCCTTGAGGAGTACCGCGAGACCAAGCACGTCTGGCACAACATCCGCCCGGCCGAGCAGCGCTGGTTCGAGGGCTAGGGGAGGCGAACACGATGGCCAGGGACCGGTACGACGTGGTGATCGTCGGCGGCGGCTCGGCGGGGTGCGCCCTGGCCAACCGGCTCTCGGCCGACCCCGGCACCAGCGTGCTGGTCCTCGAGGCCGGTCATTCGGACTGGAAGATCGACCCGTTCATCCACATGCCGGCCGCGCTGCCGTTCCCCATCGGAAGCCGGCTCTACGACTGGCGCTACGAGACCGACCCCGAGCCGTACATGAACGGCCGCAAGGTCTTCCACGCCCGCGGCAAGGTGCTCGGCGGCTCCTCCAGCATCAACGGCATGATCTTCCAGCGCGGCAACCCGATGGACTACGAGCGCTGGGCCGCCCAGCCGGGGATGAAGGAGTGGGACTACGCCCACTGCCTGCCCTACTTCAAGCGGATGGAGACCTGCCTGGCCGGCGCCGACGACTGGCGCGGCGGCGACGGTCCGCTCGTGCTCGAACGCGGCCCGGCCCAGAACCCGCTCTTCGGTGCGTTCTTCGACGCGGTGCAGGAGGCGGGCTACCCGCTGACCGACGACGTCAACGGCTATCGCCAGGAGGGCTTCGCCCGCTTCGACCGCAACCTGCACCGCGGCCGCCGGCTCTCGGCCGCCCGCGCGTACCTCCACCCCGTGCGCAAGCGCCACAACCTCACCGTCGAGACGCTGGCGATGGCCACCAAGGTGCGGTTCCAGGGCAAGCGCGCGGTCGGTGTCGACTACGTGCGTGGTGGCCGGCTCAAGCGCAGCGTGGCGGCCGGCGAGGTCATCCTTTGCGGTGGCGCGATCAACAGCCCGCAGCTGCTCCAGCTCTCAGGGGTGGGCGACGAAGCGCTGCTGCGCAACCTCGGCATCGACGTCGTACACCACTCGCCCGGCGTCGGCGAGAACCTCCAGGACCACCTCGAGGTCTACATCCAGTACGCCTCCAAGCAGCCGGTCTCCATCGCCCCCGGGCTGAAGTGGAACAAGCGCCCCGGGATCGCCTACCAGTGGCTGGTCCACCGCCGTGGTCTCGGCGCGACCAACCACTTCGAGGGCGGTGGCTTCGCGCGCTCCAACGAGGATGTCGCCTGGCCCAACCTGATGTTCCACTTCCTGCCGGTCGCTATCCGCTACGACGGCTCCGCGCCGACCGAGGGCCACGGGTATCAGGTCCACATCGGCCCGATGTACGCCGACACGCGCGGCTGGGTGCGGATCAAGAGCACCGACCCGAAGGTGCATCCCTCGATCCAGTTCAACTACCTCTCGACGCCGACCGACCGTCGCGAGTGGGTGGAGGCGATCCGGGTCGCCCGCGACATCCTCAACCAACCCGCCTTCGCGCCGTACAACGACGGCGAGCTCTCGCCCGGCCGCGAGATCGAGACCGACGACCAGATCCTCGACTGGGTCCGGGACGACGCCGAGACAGCCCTGCACCCGTCCTGCACCGCGGCTATGGGCGTGGAGGAGAAGTCGGTGGTCGACCCCGCCTCCATGCAGGTGCACGGCCTCGAAGGGCTGCGGGTCGTCGATGCCTCGGTCTTCCCGTTCGTCACCAACGGCAACATCTACGCCCCCGTGATGATGGTCGCCGAGAAGGCTGCCGATCTGATCGCGGGCAACACCCCGCTGCCCCCCTCCGACGTGCCGTGGTACCGGCACGGCAACGGCAGCCCCCTCTACCCGCCCGGCGACCCGCGCAACGACGACCCGAACCTGCGCCCGACCGAGGAGACACCATGACCGCAGTGACCGACCCCGAACCCGAGACCCGCGTGCCGACCAGCTCCGGCGACTCCGCGCTCTCGGTGCGTCACCTCTGGAAGATCTTCGGCAAGGGCTCCGACAAGATCATCGGCACGCCCGACGCCGACCTCGGCCGGGCCGAGCTCAAGGAGAAGACCGGCTGTGTGGTCGGCGTCAAGGACGTCTCCTTCGAGGTCGCGCCGGGCGAGGTCTTCGTCGTCATGGGCCTCTCGGGCTCCGGCAAGTCGACCCTGGTGCGCTGCCTGACCCGGCTGATCGAGCCGACCTCCGGCGAGGTGGTCATCGACGGACACGACATCGTCAAGGCCAGCGAGAGCGAGCTGCGCGACCTGCGGCGTACCCACACCTCGATGGTCTTCCAGCACTTCGGGCTGCTGCCGCACCGCCAGGTGCTCGACAACGTCGCCTACGGGCTCGAGGTCCGGGGCGTGGCCAAGAAGGAGCGCCGCGCCAAGGCCCACGAGATCGTCGAGCTCGTGGGGCTCAAGGGCTACGAGCACTCGTTCCCCGACCAGCTCTCCGGCGGCATGCAGCAGCGGGTCGGCCTGGCCCGCGCGCTGGCCAACGACCCCTCGCTGCTGCTCTTCGACGAGCCGTTCTCCGCGCTCGACCCGCTGATCCGGCGCGACATGCAGAACGAGGTGATCCGGCTCCACCACGAGCTCGGTAAGACGATGGTCTTCATCACCCACGACCTGCAGGAGGCGCTCAAGCTGGGCGACCGGATCCTGATCATGCGCGACGGCGCGATCATCCAGGTCGGCACTCCGCCCGAGGTGGTCGGGGCCCCTGCCGACGACTACGTGCGCGACTTCGTCTCCGACGTACCCCGCTCGCATGTGCTGACCCTCAAGTGGGTGATGCGCGACCCGCGGCCCGACGATGACATGACCGGGCCGACCATGCCGTGCGACACGATCGTCCGGAAGGCCGCGACCGCGGTGCTGGCCTCCGACAAGCCGGTGCGGGTCACCGACAACGGCCAGGTGGTCGGGATCGTCGACGACGAGGAGATCCTCCGCGTGGTCGTCGCCGAGGAGGACCACGAGAGCAGCCCGGCATGAGCACCGCCGTCACGACCCGGCCCGAGCCCGACGCTCCGGCGCCGGTCGAGCCGGAGGGTGGCGGTCTCGCCGCCAACCGCTGGGCCTGGCTCGCGGTGATCGTCGGCCTCTGGATCGTGGTCTGGAAGCTCACCGAGGGCAACGACACGCTCACCCTGCCCGGCCGCGAGCACACCGACCTCCACCAGAGCCTCACCGACTTCCGCGACTCGGTCCTGGCCAGCCGCGACACCAACCCATTGGTGCAGGCGACGTACCAGATCGGCGAGTGGTTCGTCTCCGTCTTCGACTGGTTCTCGCGGCTGATCGCGGTGCCCGACTTCCCGCGGCCGGTCCCCCAGATCGGCTGGCTGGGTGTCATGGCCGCCGCAATCTGGATCGGGTACGCCGTCGCAAGTTGGCGGATCGCGATCCTGGTCGGCGCCGCCTTCGCGACGTTCGGGATCTTCGGCTACTGGTCCGACTCGATGGACCTGCTGATCATCACCTTCATGGCGGTCGCGATCGCCACCCTGATCGGCCTCCCGCTCGCGGTCTACTACGGCACCGGCGGCAAGGTCGGCATCGGGATCATCACGACGATCCTCGACTTCATGCAGACGATGCCGACCTTCGTCTACCTCGGCCCCATCGTGCTGTTCTTCGGCATCGGTGCCTCGGCCGCGGTGGCCTGCACCTTGGTCTATGCCCTGCCCCCGATCATCCGGATCGCCGGCCACGGCATCCGCAACGTCTCGCCGACCACCATCGAGGCGACCGACTCCTCCGGCCAGACCGCCCGGCAGCGGCTGCTGAAGGTCCAGCTGCCGATGGCCCGCTCGACCATCGTGGTCGGCCTCAACCAGACGATCATGGCGGCGCTCTCGATGGCCACGCTCGCGGCGTACGTCGACGGCCCGGGCCTCGGCAAGCCGGTGCTGCGGGCGCTGTTCAAGAACGACGTCGGCGGCGCGTTCGTCCCCGGCATGCTCATCGTGATCATGGCGATCATGCTCGACCGCTCGACGACGGCGGCCAGCATGCGCGCGGAGCGCGCGGCCCGCGGCGGCGGCAACCCCAAGGTGCGCCGGATCGTGCTCGGCGCCGGCCTGGTGGGCGTGCTGGTCGCGATCTGGGCGTCGCGTCAGTACCTCTGGGCGGCGGAGTTCCCCGAGTCCGAGGCAGGCCCCAAGACCGCGGCGCAGGTCGATCGGTTCTTCGCCTGGTTCACCGACACCTTCGACGGCATCACTGAGGGCATCAAGGACTTCGTCACCACCTTCCTGCTCAACCCGCTCCAGTCGCTGCTCGCGGAGTCGCCGTGGTACGTCACCGCCATCGCGTTGTGCGCGATCGCCTACGTCCTCGGCCGCGGTCGGGCCCTGGTCTCGGCCGCCGTCTGCCTGGCCGGCATCTGGTTCTTCGACCTGTGGCACGACGCGATGATCACCCTCAACATGGTGCTGGTCGCCACGCTGCTGGTCATGATCCTGGCGATCGTCTTCGGGGTCTGGATGGCGCGGCGCCGCTCGGTCGATGTCGTGCTGCGGCCGTTCCTCGACGCCGGCCAGACCATCCCGCCGTTCGTCTACCTGATCCCGGTGCTCGCGATGTTCGGGCCGACCCGGTTCACCGCGATCATCGCCGGCGTCGTGTACGCCGCTCCCGTCGCGATCAAGCTGGTCGCCGACGGCATCTCGGGCGTCTCGCCGTCCACCCTCGAGGCGTCCCGCTCCACCGGCTGCACCACGTGGCAGGAGATCACCAAGGTCCAGCTGCCGATGGCCCGCTCGTCGCTCGTGCTGGCCACCAACCAGGGCCTCCTCTATGTCCTGTCCATGGTGGTGATCGGCGGCCTGGTCGGTGCTGGTGCGCTCGGCTACGACGCCGTACTCGGCTTCGCCCGCTCCGAGGAGTGGGGCAAGGGTGCCGCCGCCGGCATCACGATCGTGTTGCTCGGCGTGATGATCGACCGGGTCTGCCGGGCTGCCGCGGCCCAGCAGAACGGCGGCAGATCGATCCGCTCGGGGATCCGCACGTCCACGCTCTTGCGTTCGCGGGTGCCGATCGGTGGCCCGGCGAAGAGCGACATGGTGTGACACGAATGCTCGGAATCAGAGAACAACATCCAGAGAAGACACAAGGGGAGATGGAATGAGGAACCACTGGAAGCACGCCCGACTTGTGTCGGCCTCGGCGTGTGCGCTGCTCGTCCTCAGCGCCTGCGGCGACGGGGGCTCGATCGGGGAGGAGACCAAGGCCAACGAGTCGAAGGCCGCGGAGACGGGTGACTGCGGTGAGGTCAACATGGCCGTCAACCCGTGGGTCGGCTACGAGGCGGACGCCTACGTCTACGGCGCCGTGGCCGAGAGCCTCGGCTGCACGATGAACTACAAGGACCTCAAGGAGGACGTCTCCTGGCAGGGCTTCGGCACCGGGGAGGTCGACATCGTCATCGAGGACTGGGGACACCCGGACCTGGAGGACAAGTTCTTCGCCGAGAAGGGTGACGGCAGCGCGACCAACGTCGGCTCGCTCGGCGCGGTCGGCATCATCGGCTGGTTCGTCCCGCCGTGGCTCGCCGAGGAGCACCCGGACATCCTCGACTACAACAACCTCAACAAGTACGCCAAGGACTTCGCGACCTCCGAGTCCGGCGGCAAGGGTCAGTTCCTGGGCGCCGACCCGTCGTACGTCCAGTTCGACGAGGCGATCGTCAGCAACCTCGGACTGGACTTCAAGGTCGTCTTCTCCGGCAGTGAGGCCGCCAGCATCACGGCGTTCCAGAAGGCCGAGGAGAACAAGGAGTTCCTGATCGGCTACTTCTACGAGCCGCAGTGGCTCTTCGCCGACATCCCGCTCGAGCGGGTGGCCCTGCCGCCGTACACCGACGGCTGCCAGGACGACCCGGCGAAGGTCGCCTGCGACTACCCGGAGACCGACCTCCAGAAGGTCGCCTCGACGGCGTGGCTGGAGGAGGGTGGGCCTGCGCAGGACCTGCTCAAGGCCTTCAACTTCACCAACGACGACCAGAACGTCGTGGCCAAGTACATCTCCGAGGACGGCATGTCCCCGGAGGACGCCGCGGCCAAGTGGGTCGAGGAGAACCCGGACAAGGTCCAGGCCTGGACTGGTAGCTGACCTGACGGTGGTCGAGGTGCGAGCTCGTCGCTGAGTCTCTCGCACCTCGACCACCACACTTCTCGGAAGGGTGCACCATGACGGACATCAGAGAGCTCGGGGGGATCGACGCCGACGTTCCGGGCAGCGAGGGTGGGTCGCTGCCTATCGACAAAGTGGTCTTCGGGGTCGCCGCCGCACTGTCGGTCGCCTTCGTGGCCGCGGGGGCCATCTGGCCCGACGGCTTCCTGGAGAAGACCAGCGAGGCCCTGACCTGGGTGACGGGCAACTTCGGTTGGCTGTTCGTGCTGACGAGTGCGGGCTTCGTGATCTTCTCCGCGTACCTCGCGCTGACCCGCTACGGCAACGTCAAGCTCGGGCCTGACGACTCCGAGCCGGAGTTCTCGACGTTCTCGTGGGTGTCGATGATGTTCGCCACGGGCATGGGCATCGGGCTCATGTTCTGGGGCGTCGCGGAGCCGCTCACCCACTTCAACAATCCGCCGCTGGGCCAGGGCGAGCCGGGCACGCCGGAGGCGGCCGAGTCGGCGATGCAGTACGCCTTCTTCCACTGGGGCTTCCACCCGTGGTCGATGTACGCCGTCATCGGGCTCTCCATCGGCTACTTCGCCTATCGCAAGGGCTACGGCAACCTCGTCTCCGCGACGTTCCGGCCGCTTCTCGGCCGTCGGGCCGCTCAGGCTCCGGGCAAGGCCATCGACGTGGTGGCGATCTTCGCGACGCTGTTCGGCTCGGCGACCTCGCTCGGGCTGGGTGCCCTGCAGATCACCGGCGGCATCGACAACGTCTTCGGCAAGGGAGGCGGCAGCAAGACCCTCGCGGTCGCGGTGATCGCGGTCCTCACGGCCTGCTTCGTCATCTCGGCGGTCTCGGGTGTCGAGCGGGGGATCAAGCTCCTGTCCAACGCCAATGCGATCGCCGCGGCTCTGCTGGTCTTCTTCCTGTTCGTCGTCGGGCCGACGGTCTTCATCATGGGCACCTTCACGACCACGATGGGCGACTACCTCACGCACCTGCCGGCGATGGCGTTCAACACCGGCGTCTACGACTCCGAGGCCAGCTCGTGGCTCGGCGGGTGGACGATCTTCTACTGGGCGTGGTGGATCTCGTGGTCGCCCTTCGTCGGCATGTTCATCGCGCGGATCTCGAAGGGCCGCACCATCCGGCAGTTCGTGATCTACGTGGTCCTGGTGCCGAGCCTGGTCTCCTTCATCTGGTTCGCGATCCTGGGCGGCTCCGCGATCGACCTCCAGATGAACGACGGCTGGGACCCACCGCTGACCGCGACGGGCGGGATCGCGCTGGAGGAGTCACTGTTCGATCTCCTTCGTGAGTTCCCGTTGAGCGGCTTCACGGTGGCGCTCGCGGTGTTCCTGGTCGCGATCTTCTTCGTGACCGGCGCCGATGCAGCCTCGATCGTGATGGGGATGCTCAGCCAGCACGGCACCGAGGAGCCGAAGCGCTGGCTCGTGGTGTTCTGGGGTGTTGCCACCGGCGCGGTGGCGGCGGTGCTGCTGTGGGCCGGTGGTCTCTCGGCGCTGCAGACCCTGGTGATCCTCGTGGCGGCGCCGTTCATGCTGGTGCTGATCGGCATGTGCGTCTCGCTGATGAAGTCACTGCGTGAAGAGACGTTCGAGGCCACGCTGCCGTCCCGGGTGCGGCGCGCGGTCGAGCACGCACAGAGTTACCCGGACGGTCCCTAGAAACTGCCCGTCCGGCCCGGAACCGGCGACCGGTGCCGGTCGACCCACCCGAGAGGTTGACCGGCACCGGGAGTCGAGTCCACACTGGAGTTGTTCCCTATAGCGCACTGCGGTGCGTATGACGCAACAAGAGTTGCACCCGAGGAGTTGTCGTGGCAGAGGTTCCCACCCAGGCCAAGTGCGTCGTCATCGGTGCCGGCATCGTCGGCAACAGCCTGGTCCATCACCTGGCCGAGCTCGGCTGGACCGACATCGTGCAGATCGACAAGGGCCCGCTGCCCAACCCGGGCGGCTCGACCGGTCACGCGTCGAACTTCATCTTCCTCACCGACCACTCCCGCGAGATCACCGATCTCACGCTCGATTCGGTCGAGCAGTACCGCGAGATGGGCGTCCTTATCGAGCCCGGTGGCTTCGAGGTGGCGCGCACCGAGGAGCGGATGGAGGAGCTGCGGCGCCGGATGTCCTCGGCCAAGGCCTGGGGGATCGAGGGCGAGCTGGTCTCCCCGGAGTTCGTCCAGGAGAAGGTGCCGTTCCTCGAGAAGGACCAGATCATCGGTGCCTTCTGGCAGCCGGGCGTGGGCGTCGTCGACTCGCTCCGGGCCGGCACCATCATGCGGGAGCGCGCGCTGGCCAAGGGCGTGCTCACCGTCGTCCCGAACGTCGAGGTCACCGACCTTCTTGTCGAGGACGGTCGCATCACCGGGGTCGTCACCGACGGCGGCACCATCGAGGCTGAGACCGTCGTGATCGCGTGCGGCGTGTGGAGCCCCAAGATCGCCGACATGGCCGGCGTGAGCCTGCCGCTGACCCCCGCCGTACACCAGATGATCTCCGTCGGTCCGTGCCCGCAGCTGGCCGAGACCGAGGGTGAGATCACCTTTCCGATCGTCCGCGACATGGACACCTTCTGCTACGAGCGCCAGCACGGCGCCGACATGGAGGTCGGCTCCTACGCGCACCGCGCGATCCTGATGGAGCCCGAGGACATCCCCTCGATCGAGCAGTCCAAGCTCAGCCCGACCGAGCTGCCCTTCACCTCCGACGACTTCGACCCGCAGCTCGAGCAGGCCTACGAGCTGATGCCCGAGCTGCTCGGTGCCGAGGGCGCGGAGATGCGCTACGCCATCAACGGCCTGCTCTCGCTGACCTGCGACGGCCTGCCGATCCTCGGCGAGAGCGACGTGCAGGGCCTCTGGACCGCCGCCGCGGTGTGGATCAAGGAGGGCCCGGGCGTCGGCCGCGCGGTCGCCGAGTGGATGACGCACGGCTTCAGCGAGATCGACGTCAGTCACAGCGACATCGCCCGCTTCCATGAGCACCAGAAGCGCCGCGAGCACACCCGGCTGCGCACCACCGAGTCGTTCATCAAGACCTATGGCATCGTCCACCCGGCCGAGCAGTACGAATCCGACCGCAACCAGCGGCTCTCGCCGATGCACGAGAGCCAGCAGAAGCTGGGTGCGTTCTTCTTCGAGACCGCGGGCTGGGAACGCCCGCACTGGTACGAGTCCAACGCCGACCTGCTCGACCAGTACGGCGACGCGGTGATGCCGCGCGAGCACGAGTGGGACTCGCGCTGGTGGAGCCCGATCATCAACGCCGAGCACCTGCGGATGCGCGAGGCCGCGGGCGTCATCGACCTGACGGCGTTCCAGATCTTCGACATCGAGGGCGCTGGCGCACTCGACAGCGTCCAACGCACCTGCGTCGCGCAGTGCGACGTCGCTGTAGGCAAGGTCATCTACACGCCGGTGCTCGACGCCAACGGCGGCTTCCGCTCCGACCTGACTGTGATGCGGCTCGGCGACGACCACTTCCGTGTGGTCACCGGCGGCGCGCACGGTCCGGCCGACCGCAAGTGGTTCCGCGACCACCTGGTCGGCGGTGCGACGCTCACCGAGAAGACCGACGACATCTCGACCATCGGCCTGTGGGGTCCGAAGGCCCGCGACATCCTCGCCTCGCTCACCGACGCCGACGTCTCCGACGAGGGCTTCCCGATGCTCTCGTGCCGCGAAATCACCGTCGGTGGTGCGCAGGTGCTGGCGTCGCGGATCTCCTACGTCGGCGAGCTCGGCTGGGAGCTCTACGTCGACTTCGCCGACGCCGCCGGCCTGTGGGAGGCGCTGCTCGACACCAAGTCGACCCACGGCACCGTCCCGGTCGGCATCGGCGTCTACGGCACCACCGGCCGCATCGAGAAGGGCTACCGCGCCTACGGCTACGAGCTCGACGGCGAGCGCACCATCGTCGAGGCGGCCATGCAGCGGCCCAAGGTCAAGGCGGCCGACTTCACCGGCCGGGCGCCGTACCTCGCCCAACGTGAGGAGGCCCCCAAGACGGTCCTCTGCACGATGACCGTCGAGGACCACACCTCGGCCTCGGGCGTGAAGCGGTACATGCTCGGCGGTGAGCCGATCCTGACCTGCGACGGCGGCACGCTGACCGACGGTCACGGCCACCACCCGTACGTCACCACTGCCGGCTCCGCGCCGTCGCTGGGCAAGCACGTGCTGATGGCCTACCTGCCGGTCGAGGCGGCCACGATCGGCAACGAGCTGGCCGTGTCGTACATGGAGGAGCTCTACCCGGTGGTCGTGGCCAGCGTCGACGCCACCCCGGTCTTCGACCCGAGCAACGAGAGGATGCGCTGACGTGGCCAACGTCCTGGTCTGCGTGAAGCGGGTCCCGGACTCCTCCAGCGAGGTCGTGCTCACCGAGGACGCGCAAGGGGTCGACGGCCGGTTCGCCGGCTTCACGATGAGCCCGCACGAGGAGTGTGCGGTCGAGCTCGCCGTCCAGATCACCGCCGGGGGCGCGGGTGAGGCCGCTGTGTTGACCCTCGGCGACGCCGACGCGGTCGAGCAGCTTCGCAACGCCCTGGCCGTCGGTGCTACGGCGGCCACGCTCGTGCAGGCCGAGCCGTCGACGTTCGGCCCGGCCGACGTGGCCCGCGAGATCGCCGCCGTGGTCCGCGCGCACGAGGCCGAGGGCACCGCCCACGACCTGATCCTGCTCGGCAACGACGCCGCCGACAGCGGCGACTTCCAGGTCGGCATCCGGCTCGCCTACGAGCTCGGCCGACCGGTCGTCAACGGCGCCCGCGTCGTCACGGTCGAGGGCTCCGAGGTCGTCGCGCGTGGCGAGGGCCCCGAGGGCACCGAGACCTATCGGGTGCCGCTGCCGGCCGTCGTGACCGTGCGCGAGGGCGGCGTCGAGCCGCGCTACCCGAGCGTGCCCGGCCGGATGAAGGCCAAGAAGGTCGCCGTCGAGGAGCGCACCCCGGCCGCGGAGCCCACGGGCGCCAAGCGGGTCAAGATGTCGTTGCCGCCGCCGGTGCCGTCCAACGTGCAGATCCTCGGCGAGGGTGCGGCTGCGGCGCCCGCCGTCGTCGACATCCTGGAGGAGCTGGGGGTGCTCTCCCGATGATCCTGACCCTGGTGGAGAAGGAACTCGACGGCTCGGCCGTCGACACCTCCCTGGAGGCGTTGACCTTCGCCCGCAAGCTCTCGGCCGAGGGCGGCGGCGTACCCGTCGACGCGCTCGTCGTGGGCGAGTTGAGCGACGAGCTGCACAAGGAGCTGGCGGCGTACGGCGTCCGGACCGTCCACCACGTCACTGGTGACGCCGTCTCGTCGTACTCCGGGGCCGGCTGGGCCTCCGCGATCCTCACAGTGCGCGCTGCGGCCAAGTCCGTCGTGGTGATGGCCGCCGGCACCGACCGCGGCATGGAGCTGATGGCCCACGTGGCCGCCCGCGCCGGGGTCGCGATGGCCGCCAACGTGCTGTCCTTCGACGGGCTGGCGCCGTTCAAGGTCACCCGTCAGGTGGTCGGCGGTGCCGCGCTCGAGGAGATGGTGCTCGACCAGCGCCCGGCGGTCTTCACCGTCGCCGGTCACGCCGTCGAGCCGGCGCCGGCCGAGAGTCCGAGTGCCGCCGACGTCGTCGAGCACTCCCCGGACGTCGCCGCGGAAGACCTGGTCGCCCGCGTGGTGTCGGTCGAGAAGCTCGAGGCCGAGGAGGGCAGCGGGCTCAAGTCGGCCCGGGTCGTCGTCGGCGCCGGTCGTGGCGCCGGCGGTGCCGACGGGTTCGGCGACCTGGAGGAGCTGACCGGGCTGCTCGGTGCCTCGCTCGGGGTCTCACGGGTGGTCACCGCCGCCGGCTGGCGGCCGCACCACGAACAGGTCGGCCAGACCGGCACCCGGATCTCGCCGGACCTCTACATCCCCTGCGGCATCAGTGGCGCCATCCAGCACTGGGCGGGCTGTTCGTCGGCCAAGACGATCCTGGCGATCAACACCGACGCCGAGGCGCCGATGGTCACCCGCGCGACGTACGCCGTCATCGGCGACCTGCACGAGGTGGTCCCCGCCATCAACGAGGAGATCAAGCGCCGCCGCGGCTGATCGACCACGACGCGACCACACCCGCCCTACCCTGTTAGCGCAGGGAGGGCTGATGGGACATGGGGTACGACGCGCTCTGACGGCGACGGCGACGCTCGCCGTACTCGCCGTGACCGCGGCGTGCTCCGGCGGCTCCGGCGCGGCCGATCCCACCTCGTCGGCGACGCCCGGTGGTGACGGGTCCGCGACCGGTTCGGCCACCGCGACCAGCCCGACCAGCGCGACGACCGCACCACCGACGGTCGGGCAGGAGCACGCGGTGCCCGCGCCTGGTCCTCGCGGACCTGGGATCCTCGCGCCGGCCGACCTGCTCGTGGTCGGCGCCAACACACTCGACCCCGCCATCGTCGACCAGGTCAAGGCGCTCGACGGGGTCACCCTGCTGCAGCTGTCGCTGGCCGAGCCGATCGTCGAGAACGAAGCGCGGACCGTGGCTGCCGTCGACCCGGGTGCCTACCGGAGCTTCACGCCACCGAGGTTCGCCGACTTCGAGGAGGCGTGGGACCGGGTGGCCGCTGGCGAGCTCGCGCTCAAGCAGCGGCTGAAGGGGAAGCTGTCGACCGACCCCGACGGTTACCTCCGACTCGGCGGCGCGGCCGACGCGCCCGCCGTCCACGTCGGCGCCTACGTCCAGCAGCAGCCGCTCATCGACGTGGTGGTCAACCAGACCTGGGCCGAGACCCTCGGCATGCCGCAGGACAACGCGCTCCTGGTGCGCACCGGCGCCCGGGCGCCGGCGACGGTCGCCAAAGAGGTCCGCACACTCTTCGGCGGCACCGCCGCGGTGACGCTGGTCGACAAGGCGACCCGGATCGGGTTGCAACCGGGGGCCAAGCTGATCGCGGTAGTGACCGGCACGGTGGCCGACGCCGTGGGCGTCTTCCGCTACACGGTGCTCGGCGGCGGCCGGATCGCACCGGACCCCGCCTGGGTGCGCGACCACATCAGCACCGAGGTGGTCCCGATCCTGGGCGCCGTCACCTGCAACAAGCTGATCTTCCCGCAGCTGCGCGCCGCGCTCGAGGACATCCAAGACCAGGGCCTCGCAGACAAGATCCATCCCGACCAGTTCGCCGGCTGCTACTACCCGCGGTTCATCGCCGGCACGTCCACGCTCTCCAACCATGCCTTCGGGCTGGCCCTCGACATCAACGCCGTCGAGAACCAGCGCGGCACCGTCGGGCTGATCGACCGCGGCGTGGTCCGGGTGTTCCAGAAGTGGGGCTTCACCTGGGGCGGCGACTGGAACTACACCGACCCCATGCACTTCGAGATGAACACCCTGGTGACTCCCAAGCCCGAGGGTGCGGACGACTGACGGACCCTCGCCTGGGACGCCGCTTCGGTGAAAGTTTCATCGGCTAGCCGATGAAACTCCCGCCTGGACGACGAAACTTCAACGTCCAAGGTGGAGTTTTGTCGGCTAGCCGACGAAACTCGCGCCTGCCTCAGCTGCCGAGGCCGTTCAGCAACGCCCACCGACCCTCGGACACCACCTCGACCTGGCCGTCGACCACGGTGACGGCACTCTGGTCGTCCATGACGTACGCGGGGGTGTCGAGTGCGGCGGCCCAGCGCTCAGCATCGGCCATCGTGTTGTCGGGGAAGACGTCGAGGTGGGGGAAGATCGAGAAGTCGACCACCCCGAGCGTCCGGTCGTCCGGCGCAGCGGGCCACGAGACGAAGTCGGCTCCGATCCGCGGGGTCATGACCATGCTGCCGGCGCTGATCCCCACCCAGACCTTCTCGGTCAACGACGGCAGAAGCTCGGCCAGTCCGGACTCCCGCATCCAGTGGCAGAGGTACGTCGCGTCGCCGCCGTCCACCAGGAGGACGTCGGCCCCCTCGACCCAGGGGACCCAGCGCTCACGTCCGATGCTCGGGAGTGCCGTGAGCTCGAGCAGTCCCACGGAGCGCCAGCCCAGGCCGGTCAGCTCGCCCGGCGCCTGGCCGGCGATGAATCGGCGCGCCGACTCGGGGCCGCACATCCGGTGGCCCCATTGGGCGGTGGGGATGCACAGCGCCGCGGCCTCGGCGATCGGCGCGCCGAGCAGCTCGACCAGGGCGTCACGGATGCTCGGGTTGGTCACGCCTCCCGAGGTGAGCAGCAGCTTCATGGTTGCCTTCCGGGCGCGCGGGATCGGGCGGATCTGGCATGTCGACCAGGGCCTGAGTCGAAACTCATCGCCGGGTAGACAGTCAGCCGCTGCGGCGACCAGAGGCCGGCTCGCCGTTGACCAGCAGGTCGCCGACCATGGTCCGCCAGTAGAGCACCCGCTGGCCGTCGCGGCGCGACTGCAGCAGCCCCGAAGCGGTCATCACCGTCAGGTGTTCGCTCACGGTGCTGAGCGAGAGGCCGAGCATCCGGGAGAGCGCCGTGGTCGAGTACGGCACGTCGAGCCGCTCCAGGATGGTGGCCCGGGTGCGGCCGATCAGGTCACCCAGGCCCTGCTGAGCCTCGCGGCCGGGCTGGTTCCAGACCCGGCCGGACCCGCGCGCGCCGTACGACACGACCGTCGAGCCCTCGCGGATGTCGCAGGCGACCCAGGGCCAGCGGAACACCGACGGCACGAGCCATACCCCGGCGCCGGCGGCCCGGGTCGAGGCCTCGGTGCGGGCCAGGTCGACCCGCAGGTGGTGGCCGTCGAAGGACAGGTCGTGGTGCAGGACGGGCATCGCGGCGGCCAGCCCTTCGGCGCCGACCACGGCCTGGTGGTGGGCGATGTCGGCGCGGACGATGGCATCGACGCGATCCCAGAGCGGCTGGAGGACGGTCAGCCACCACGCGGTGAGGGCGGTGACCGTCGTCTCGACGTACTCCTCCGGACACATCCGCGCGGTGCGTGAGCCGGGCGCGTGCACGCGCAGCAGAGCGAGGTCGGCGTCGACGACCGCGGGATCGGTCTCTCGGAGCGCGGCGATCTGTTGCAGCGGTTGCGCGGGACGTTGGCTGGGCGTGGGGGCCAGGATGTCGGGCAGCCAGGCCCCGTCGCCGACCATGGTCAGCAGGTGGTCGAGGTCGAAGTCGGGCTGCTTGGGCACCAGGCGCCGGATTCGCTGATGCAGCAGGTGGTGCTTGGAGAACACCACGGCGTGCAGACTGGCCGCGGTCTCCCACACGGCGTCGGTCGTGAACCGGACCTGTGCCAGGTCGGCCACGTCGACGTCGATCTCGATCACAGGCCACAGTCTGCGACCGATTCGGCTCCAGCAGAAGCTTCGGTCCGGGCCGAAGGGTCGCCGTACCAGGTCGGTACCCTCCGCTGCATGCGTGCGCTCCAGGTCCTCGAACCGACCGGTCCCGAACATCTCCAGGTGCGCGAGGTCGCTGACCCGACGCCCGGACCCGACGACGTGCTGGTCGAGGTGCATGCGGTCGGCGTCTCGTTTCCCGACCTGCTGCTCAGCCGCGGGGAGTACCAACTCAAGCCCGAGCCGCCGTTCTCGCTCGGAGTCGACTTCGCGGGCACGGTCGTGTCCGGCCCTGGCTTCGCACCGGGCCAGCGCGTTGCTGGGGTCGGCCCGTACGGCAACGCGGCCGAGCTGACCGCGTGCCACCGCGACTCGGTCTTCCCCCTGCCCGACGCGCTGTCGTTCGACGAGGGCGCGGCGCTGCCGATGAACTACCTCACCGCCCAGTTCGCGCTGGCCGAGCGCGGTGCCGTGCGCGCCGGCGAGACGGTGCTGGTGCACGGGGCGGCCGGGGGCGTCGGCACCGCGACGATCCAGGTCGCGAAGGGGTACGGCGCGCGCACGATCGCCGTCGTCAGCACCGAGGCCAAGGGCGAGGTCGCCCGTGCGGCCGGCGCCGACGACGTGGTCCTGCTCGACGGCTTCAAGGACTCCGTCGCCGCGCTCACCGGTGGCCGCGGCGTCGACATCGTGGTCGACGTGGTGGGCGGCGACGTCTTCACCGATTCGCTGCGGTCGCTGGCGACCCAGGGCCGGCTGTTGGTGGTCGGGTTCGCGGCGGGTCAAGGGATCCCCGAGGTCAAGGTCAACCGGCTGCTGCTCAACAACGTCGACGTGCGCGGCGTCGGCTGGGGCGCGTACGCCATGGTGCGGCCCGGCTACATGCAGGAGCAGTGGCAGGCGCTGGTGCCGATGATCGAGTCGGGGGTCGTGAAGCCGCCGATCGGTGCGACGTACGCCTTCGACGAGTTCGGCCGGGCCCTGCTCGACATGGACGCACGCAAGACGCTCGGCAAGTCCGTCGTGCGGGTGCGGTGACCGCTCCGTTCTGGGCCGCGCACCGGCAACTCGACCACCGCGTCCGGTTCGACTGGGGGCCGACCGGTGCCGCCGCCATCGCCGAGGGTGCCGACGTGGCCGTCGTGGTCGACGTCCTCTCGTTCACGACCACGCTCTGCGTCGCCGTCGAACGCGGGATGACGGTGCTGCCGTACCGCTGGAAGGACGACGGCGCCGCGGCGTACGCCGAGGAGCGGTCGGCGACGCTCGCCGTGGGCAGGCTCGAGGCGAGGTCTCTGGAGGACGCCGGGGGTACGGCGGTCAGCCTCTCGCCCGGCGCGATGTCGCGTGCCAGCGGCGTGGACCGCGTCGTGCTGCCCTCGCCCAACGGCTCTTCGATCGCCTTCGGCCTCGCCGACGAGGGCTGCGTGGTGTTAGGTGCGTGCCTGCGCAACCGCACGGCCGTCGCGCGGTGGCTGCACGAATGGCTGGACGAATGGCTGGACGATCGGGGCGGCACGATCGCCGTGGTCGCCGCCGGCGAGCGCTGGCCCGACGACTCGCTCCGTCCGGCGGTCGAGGACCTGTGGGGCGCCGGGTCCGTCCTGGCCCTTCTCGATGACGTCACCCTCTCGCCCGAGGCGCGGGTGGCTGCCGACGCGTTCCGGGCGGTCGAGGCGACGCTCGACGACGCGCTGAGATCTTGCGCCAGCGGCGGCGAACTGGCCGACGCAGGCTTCGCCGAGGATGTCGACGTCGCCGCTCAACTGGACGCCAGTCACGTCGTACCGGTGATGGACGAGGGTGAGTTCCGAGCCAACCTGGCGTAGGAATCTCATGCCGGTGTGACGAACCTTCGCGCAACAAGCGTGAGTTTCACCGGCCGGCCGGTGAAACTCCTCCGTCGGCCGCGCCAGACCGCCGTATAGATTCGCCGCGTGAGCATCCTGGACGACGCCCGCGAGGGCATGGACCACGACGCACGCCCGCAGGACGACCTCTTCGGTCACGTCAACGGGCGCTGGCTGGCGCAGACCGACATCCCCGCCGACCGCTCGAGCTGGGGGCCGTTCGTGCAGCTGGCCGACGTCGCCGAGGAACAGGTCCACCGGATCATCGAGGACCTCGCCGCCAAGGCCACCGACGACGTCCCCGGCGACCTCGACGTCGACGCGCAGAAGATCGGCGACCTGTTCGCGTCGTTCATGGACACCGAGCGGGTCGAACGGGTCGGCATCCGGCCGATCCGGCCGCTGATGGAGGCCGTGGCCGCACTGCGCGACGTACGCGACGTGGCGGCGTTCCTCGGTGAGTTCGAACGGATCGGGGGGCACGGGCTGTTCGGCTCCTACGTCAACACCGACAACCGCAACTCCGACCGCTACCTCTTCCACCTCGCGCAAGGCGGGCTCGGGCTGCCGGACGAGTCGTACTACCGGGAGGAGAAGTTCGCCGCCATCCGTGAGGCCTACGTCGGCTACCTCACCACGATGTTGCGGCTGGTCGAGGAGCACGTCGACGGCGGCGACCCCGAGGCAGGCGCCCGGACCGTGCTGCGCATCGACACCCGGCTCGCGGAGGGTCACTGGGAGCGCGCCGAGACGCGCGATGTGCAGAAGACCTACAACCTCACCACGATCGCCGAGCTGCGCGAGCTGTGCCCCGCCTTCGACTGGGACGTCTACGTCACCAACCTCAGCGCCTCCGCGCACGAGGCGGACGAGTTGCTCTTCGAGACCTGCGTCCGCCAGCCGTCGTACCTCCAGCACCTCTCGACCGTCCTCGGCGAGGTGTCGATCGAGGACTGGCGGACCTGGCTCCTGACCCGGGTGCTGCGTAGCGCCGCGCCCTATCTCACCGACGACTTCGTCGAGGCCAACTTCGACTTCTACGGCCGCACCCTCAACGGCACCCCCGAGCTCCGGGCCCGCTGGAAGCGCGGGGTCAGCCTGGTCGAGGGCGCACTCGGCGAGGCGGTCGGCGAGGAGTACGTCGCGCGGCACTTCCCGCCGTCGTCCAAGCAGCAGATGGACGAGCTCGTCGCGAACCTGTTGGCGGCGTACCGCTCCTCGATCGCCGAGCTCGACTGGATGACCGAGGAGACCAAGGCCCGCGCCTACGACAAGCTCGACACCTTCCGGCCCAAGATCGGCTACCCGGAGAAGTTCCGCGACTACTCCGCGCTCCAGGTCCGCCCGGACGACCTGCTGGGCAACGTCGCGGCCGCGGCGTCGTTCGAGACCGACCGGCAGCTGGGTAAGATCGGCTCCCCGGTCGACCGCGACGAGTGGTTCATGCTGCCGCAGACCGTCAACGCCTACTACAACCCCGGCACCAACGAGATCTGCTTCCCCGCCGGGATCCTGCAGAAGCCGTTCTTCAGCCCGGACGCGGAGCCCGCGGAGAACTACGGCGGCATCGGCGCGGTGATCGGCCACGAGATCGGCCACGGCTTCGACGACCAGGGAGCGCAGTACGACGGCGCCGGCAACCTCAACGACTGGTGGACCCCCGACGACAAGGCGGCGTTCGAGGTGAAGTCGAAGGCGCTGATCGAGCAGTACGACGGCTTCTCGCCGCGTGACCTCCCCGACGACGAGCACGTCAACGGCGCCCTCACGGTGGGCGAGAACATCGGCGACCTCGGCGGCCTCACCATCGGCCACAAGGCGTACCTCATCTCGACCGACGGCGCGGCGGGCGTCGAGGACCGCCAGAAGCTGTTCCTCAACTGGGCCTACTGCTGGCGGACCAAGCGCCGGGTCGAGCAGGCGCAGCAGTACCTCACCATCGACCCGCACAGCCCGCCGGAGTTCCGGGCCAACATCGTGCGCAACCTCGATGAGTTCCACGAGGTCTTCGGCACCGCTGAGGGCGACGCACTCTGGCTCGACCCGGAGCAGCGCGTCCGGATCTGGTAGTCCGGCAGCCGCTGTCGCGGTAGTCCGTGACGTTTGGGCCCCTCTTCGTGCGATCTGTGGGCCCGACGGTCACGGACTACTCCTGCGTCTTGTCGGCAGTCTGCAAGCGTGTAATCATGTAAGCATGATTACCGAGGATGTACGAGAGCGCGTGGCGGGTTGGTTCGCCGGCCGGCTGCCCGCGGAGTGGCAGG
>ERZ761607.1804-NODE-1804-length-25016-cov-8.055687_pt1 | contig 25016 bp, 15 predicted proteins | sample MGYA00511164_ERZ761607 | MGnify/ENA primary metagenome ERZ761607 (study PRJEB28899, sample SAMN02445080) | bioreactor sludge metagenome | biome: EBPR sludge | place: Australia: Brisbane, Thorneside Wastewater Treatment Plant | collected 2011-06-22 ... | reverse complement strand
CGCCCCCGCCCCCTCATCATCCGGCCTCCGGTCGACCCGCAACGCCTCGTTGTCCCACGCCGCATCCGCCTCCACGAACACCTGCGGATCCTCGTCCCGCATCAACCGCTCCGCCTCCTTCACCGCCTGCTTGAACCTCGCGAAGATCGTCGCGCGCTCCTCCCGCCGCGCCCACATCGCCGCGATCTCCTCGAGCTCGCTCTCCTCGTGCTGGCGCCAGCGCCGCGCCAGCCGGTGCGCCGTATGCCCGCGATACCCGAGCGCCCGCAGCACCTCGATCCCGGTCTCGTACGCCGACGCGAACGTCTCGCGGTGCGCGTACGTCACGCCCCGGCTCTTGAGCTCGTAGTACTGGATGCGGTCCCGCGCGCGCGCGAAGATCTGCAGCTGCGGGAAGTGCTCCTTCGCCGTCTCGACGATCGAGAGCGCCTGCTCGGGATCGTCGACGGCCACGATCAACACCTTCGCGTGCGCGCACCCGGCCGCGCGCATCAGGTCCAGGCGCGACGCGTCGCCGTAGTACACCTGCAGCTCCAGCCGCCGCACGACATCCACGATCTCGGGATCCAGATCGAGCACGGTGCAGCGCACGCCCATCGACCGCAGCATGCGGCCGACCACCTGGCCGAACCGGCCGAAGCCGGCGAGCACCACCGGCGACTCCTCGTGCGCGATCTCGTCGTGCGGCCGCGCGCGGGCGTCGTCCGCGCTGTCCTTCGTCACCGCCGGCAGCACCCAGCGCTCCAGCGCCAGGAACAGGAACGGCGTGAGCAGCATCGAGATCGCGACCGCGGCCACGAGCGGCGCCGCCGTCGCGTCGCCGTAGATCCGGTTCTGCAACCCGAACGAGATCAGGACGAACGCGAACTCGCCGACCTCGGCGAGCCCCATCGCGAGCAACCAGCGCGCCGGGCGATCGAGCTCGAACACGCGCGCGAGCGCGAGCAAGACGCCGAGCTTGAGCACCATCGTCCCCACGACGATCCCCGCGATCGTCAGCGGCTCCGCCCCGATGAGCGGGAAGTCGATCTGCGCGCCTACCGAGATGAAGAACAACCCGAGCAACAGGCCCTTGAACGGCTCGATGTCGCTCTCCAGCTCGTGCCGGTACTCGCTGTCGGCGAGCACCACGCCGGCGACGAACGTGCCGAGCGCCGGCGACAGCCCGACCTGCTGCATCAGGAAGGCCGTCGCCACCACGATGAGCAGCGCCGCGGCGATGAACGACTCGCGCAGCTTCACCGCCGCCAGGAACTGGAACATCGGCCGCACGATGAAGCGCCCGGCCGCCACCACGCCGACGACCGCGCCGATCACCAGCAAGCCCGTCATCCACGCCGCCCGGTCACTCCCACCACCGCCGTGGCCGCCACCCCCATCACCACCACCGGCGCCCATGACCTCGGCGACGCCGAGCAGCGGAAAGATCGCCAGGATCGGGATGACCGCGATGTCCTGGAACAGGAGCACCGAGAACGACGACTGCCCGCCGCTCGTCTTGAGCAGGTTCCGCTCCGCCAGCGTCGACAGCACGATCGCCGTCGACGACATCGACAGGATCATGCCGACCGCCAGCGCCACCTTCCAGTCGAGGCCGAGCGCGAGCCCGGCCCCGGAGACGAGCGCCGTGGTCACCACCACCTGCAGCCCACCGAGGCCCACGATCGGCCGGCGCAGCTTCCACAGGAGCTGCGGCTGCAGCTCGAGCCCGACGATGAAGAGCATCATCACCACGCCGAACTCGGCGAAGTGCATGACGTGGTGCCCTTCCTTGCCGACCAGCCCGGCGACGTGCGGCCCGATGAGCACGCCCGCGACCAGGTAGCCGAGCACCGCGCCGAGCCCGGCCTTCTTGGCGATCGGCACACACACCACCGCCGCGCACAGGTAGACGAACGCCTGGAAGAGGACGGTGTCGGTCATCGCGCCACCTCCACGAACACCTCGCCGAGGGTCGCCGCCGCCGCCGCCTTCGCCAGATCGATGCGCTCGTCGCGCACCGCCTCGAGCAGCTTCCGGTACGCCGCCGCCGCCGGCGCCGTCGACTCACCCGCCAGCCGCAGCGCGCCGTGCACCACGAACGGCGCCAGGTAGGTCATGCCGCACAGGTACGCGGTCTGATCGAACGGCGCCAGCAGCTCGCGCATCGTGAAGCGGTTGTAGCCGTCGCGGCGGTACGCGTCCTCGCCGCCGCCGGTCGTCACCGCGTTGAACATGAGCTTGCCCTGGAGCGCCGCACCGCCCTTGCCGTACGCCCAGCCGTGCTCCAGCACCAGATCGAGCCACTCCTTCACCAGCGCCGGCGCCGAGTACCAGTAGAACGGGTGCTGGAGCACCACGACGTCGTGCTCCACCAGCAACGCCTGCTCGCGCGCGACGTCGATCGCGAAGGTCGGGTACCGCTCGTACAGGTCGTGCACCGTCACCCCCGCGAGGTCGCGCACGCCCTCCATCAGCCGCCGGTTCACGCGCGAGCGCTCGAGCACGGGGTGCGCGAACAGCACCAATATGCGCCGGGCCACGCTCGTTGGTACGGCATCGGACCGCCCCGGGTCAAACCGGACGGTCGGTCAGGGCGGACCCGGTCGAACGACCAGGGCCAGCACGCGCTCGCGCAGCGCCCCCGGCTGCCACGGCTTGGGCACCACGTCGTCGACCAGCCCGTCGCTCCGCGCCTGGACCAGCGCCGGCTCGTCGTCGAAGCCGGTGACCACGACGATGCGCACGGCGGGCCACCGCCGCCGCACCTCGCGCGCCAGCTCGACGCCGGTCTGCGCCCGCCCCAGCGCCATGTCGGTGACCAGCACGTCGACGGTCCAGCGCTCGAGCAGCGCGGTCGCCTCGGCGGCGTCGCTCGCCGCCACCACCTCGCCCGCGCGCGCGAAGGTGCGCACCAGGAGATCGCGGTTGTAGAGCTCGTCGTCGACGACGACGATGCGCGCCGGGGGGTCGTGTGCCGGCGCGCCGCCCACGTCAGGCATGAGCCTCGGCCTCCTCGCGCAGCTCGGGCCCCCTCACGGGCAACGTGACCACGAACTCGGCGCCGGCCTCCGCGCGGTTGCCCCACGTGATCGTGCCGCCGTGCGCGCGCACGATGTTGGCGCAGATCCACAGCCCCAGCCCCGTGCCCTCGCCGACCTCTTTGGTCGTGAAGAACGGGTCGGAGATCTTGGCCATGAGCTCGGGCTTGATGCCCGGCCCGGAGTCGGAGATGACCACGCGGATCGTCGCGCCGTCGTCGATCGTCTCGATCGACACCTCGATCCACCCCGTCCCCGTGATCGCCTGCGCCGCGTTGGTCAGGATGTTCATGAACACCTGGTTGACGTGGCCGGCGTTACACAGGACCCGGGGGATCGGCGGGACGATGTTGCGACGCACCTCGACGCGGTTCTTGAGCAGCGGCCCGATGAGGTTGAGCGTCGTGTCGATGCCGCCGACGATGTCGGCCTCGCCCAGCTCGGTGCCGCCGGTGCGCGCGAAGCTCTTCAGGTCGGCGACGATGTCGGCGGTGCGCTCGGCGCCGGCGCGGATCGAACGCAGGAGCTTGCGCCAGTCGTCGACGAGGAAGTCGAGCTCGACCTCCTTCTTGAGCACCTCCAGCCGCTCGCGCAGCTCGGGCGGCAGGTCGGCCTCGTCGACGAGCCCCACCAGCCGGAGGAGGTCCTCCATGTACTGGCCGAGGAAGTCGACGTTGCCATAGACGAAGTTGATCGGGTTGTTGAGCTCGTGGGCGATGCCCGCCACCAGGCGCCCGAGCGACGACATCTTCTCCTGGTGCACGAGCTGCGCCTGGGCGGCGCGCAGCTCGGCGGTTCGCTCGCGCACCTTCTCCTCCAGGTCTTCCTTGGCGCGGCGCTCGTGCTCGAGCGCGACCTTGAGGCGGCGCTGGATGCGCACGTCGGCGGTCACGTCGCGGTAGGTCTCGACCACGACCCGCTCCCCGCCGTCGAGCTCGACCGGCGCCGCCGTCACGATGAACGTCAGGTCCTCGCCGTCGCCGCGCCGCGCGTGGATCTCGTCGACGCGCAGGCGGCGGCCGACCTCCTTCACCTTGCAGCCGAGGCAGTCCTTCTCGCAGATCTCGAGCTTGAACAGCTCGTAGCAGCGCGCGCCCGCCTTGACCCGCTCGGCGAGCTGACGTCCGCGCAGCCCGGTCAGGCCCTCGTAGGCGGGGTTGTAGTGCAAGACGCGGCGATCGCCGTCGAGGACAACGGCGGCGTCCACGCTCCCGTCGAGGAGCTGCGTGATCTGATCGTACAGCTTGGCCAAGAGCTACGATTCCGCGAGGAACGAGAGGTACCGCTCGGGCAGGTCGTCGAACTCCATCGTCGCGCCGCATTGCGAGCACGCGAAGCTCGGGATGACCTGGCCGCCCCCCTGGGCCGACACGTCGACCAGCTTCTCCTCTTCCTGCCCGCACTTCTCGCACACGTACGGCGCGTAGAACGACCGGATCCGGGCGTTGCCGCGGAAGTTGTAGATCATGTTCAGCTGCGTCACGATCGCGGGCGAGCAGTGGGAGAACGAGAGGTCGGTGACGTGCGGCAGGTCGCGCACGAAGTTCACCCACTCGCGCACGCCGCAGCTGTTGATGCGGCGAACCTCCGCCAGCTGGAACGCGACGGCCCCCCGCAGGCGGCGGCGCAGCTCGACGAAGTCGGCGTTCTCGTCGATCTCCCCCACGAACTCGACCGTCGTCATCCCCGGACGCTCCTTGATGCGCCACGAGAGCGCGACCGGCTCCGGCCCCCTCACGTCCGCCGATGGCATGATCTCTCTCCTACTCCATTCGCGCTGGTGGTTCTTCGAAGTGCATGTCGACGTCAGGCGCCGCGGCCTCGTTGAGCGACGCCGGCTCGATCAAGACGTCCTTTACCTCGAACCGCACCGGCTCGGGAGCCGCGAACACGCCGCGCTTCACCACGCGGCCCATCCGGCCGGCCAGGCCCTGGTACGCGCCCTTGGACGGCGAAGTCCAGCCCGAGATCGCGCCACCACCACCGAATCGGGTCACCGCGGTGCCCACGCTGGCGACCGTCGACGACGGGACCTTGCCGTTCACCTGGACGAAGGCCGGGTTGGGCACCGCGCCGGTGTCGAACAGCTTCTCCAGGCCCTTCTGCGAGCCCACCGGCGCGAACACCGCCTGCGCGCCCTTGTACGACGCGACCTCGGCGACCGCCGCGGTCAGGTCGGGCTTCCCGACCCGCGACGCGAAGAAGCCGGCGTCGACCTCCGACTCCAGCATCGCGTTGTCGATGAAGCCGTTGTCGTTGCAGCCGGTCTGCATGTACGCCAGCTTCTTGCCCTTGAGCGCCTGCATGCTGTTCGCGCCCGACGCGTAGAGCGCCCAGCTGCGCGCCGTGCCGTCGCCGATCTTGGCGTTGGCCAGGACGTTCCAGCCGAGGTTGGTGGCGTAACACTGCGCGTCGAGGATCGCGAAGTCGACGCCCGCGCTCTTGAGCGCGGAGAACGACGCGAACGACTTGCCCTCGGTCTTCACGCCGGTCTGGGCCTCGATCGCCTTGGCCAGGCCCTGGACATAGTCGAGGCGCTGCTGCGACGTGCCGAACTCGACCGACGGCGCGTAGATGCCGACGACGATCTTGCTCGGGGCGGGCTGCGTCGTGCCGGGCCGGATCGCGAGCGCACCCACGGCGACGGCCAGGCAGAGGGTCGGGATGATGATGGTCAGCTTGCGCATGGTGACGTCTCCCTCAGAACCCGTAGATCCGCTTCTTGGCGTCGATCCACTTCTGGAGGTCCTTGGCCTGGGCCTTGCCGCTGGCGGCGCGCCAGGCCTCGTAGGCTTCCTTGGGCTTGTCGGCCTGCTCGTAGAGGATGCCCAGGTTGACCAGGGCCTCCGGCGGCGAACCGCGCAGGCTCTCGAGCGTCGAGATCTTGCTCGCGGTGAGCGAGAGCACGGCGCGGTTGTTGATGATGCGACGCTTCATGTCGTCGGTCGTCGCGTACTTCTCGGCGGCGTCGAGCGACTTGCCCGCCGGGCCGGTGCGACCGTTCTTCCAGTTGTCGTAGGCCACGTACTCGTGTGAGGAGGCGATGAGCGCCCGCACCGTGTTGGAGAAGGCGCCGCTCGCCTTGCCGAGGATCGACGTGAACTCGCCCGCAGCCCGCTGGCGCTGCGTCACGTTGTTCGAGCGGTAGTCGCTGTACGCGCCGAAGAAGGCGTTGCCGACCTTGTCGTACGGGGCCTTCAGGTACGCCGACTGGTTGCCCTTGGCGGCCAGCTGCTTGAAGGTCTTGCCGGCCTCATCCGTCTGGCCGCGCTCGAGGAGCGCCAGCGCGTAGCTGAACTCGAACGCCAGCGTCTCGGTGCCCTTGAGCAGCGACGGGTCGCGGCTCGCGCGCTCGAGGTCGGCGACGGCGTCGGCGTCCTTGCCCGCCTTGATGTTGCGCCAGCCGCGGCGGAACAGCGCCACCGCGAGGTTGCGCTTGGCGGCCTTGTTGATCTTGGGCTCGCTCGACGAGAAGCGCACCGCGATGTCGAGCTTCTCGACCGCCTCGTCGAGCTTGGTGTTGAGGAGCAGCGGCGCCCACTCGGTGTAGATCGCCGACTTGACGAGGTTGGCGCTGAGCTTGGTCGCCTCGTCGTCGGCCACGGCGAAGTGCTCCATCGCCTTGTTCGGGTCGGGCTTCTTCGCGCACAGCTGCGCGCGCCCCGAGAGGCGGTTGTAGTCCATCCGGGCGCTCGGCACGTCGCGCAGCCGGGCCAGGTACCGCAGGCCGGCGTCGCAGTCGCCCTTGTCGATCGCGATGACGGCCAGGTTGCGCGAGGTCATCGGCGAGGCCGGATCGGCCTTGGACGCGTCCTCGAGGAACCCGACCGCGGTCTTGGAGTCGCCCTTCTTGAACGCCACGAGCGCCTGCGCGTTGATCGTGTAGACCAGGTCGCGGCGGACCTCGACGTCCTTGGGCTTGAGCGCGACCGCCGCCTCGAAGCGCTGGCGCGCGACGACCAGGTTCTTCTGGTTGTACTGAGCCTTGCCGTTCACGAGGTAGAGCTGCGAGGCGGTCTCGGGCGACTGCGAGGAGAACTCCTTGCTCGCGATCAGCTTCTCGGAGAGCGACTCCGCCTTCTGATCCTTGTTGGCCGCCAGGTAGGCGCTGCCGAGCTCGATGCCGAGCTCGAAGCTGCCCGGGCTCGACTTCATGCCCTCCTCGAGCTTGTCGATCGCCATCGTCAGGTTGGTGTTGGTGGTGCCCGTCGACGGCATGCGGCGGTACGTCTTGCCGAGCTTCACGCTCAGCTCGGCCTGCTGGCCGCCGCCGCGCATGAGCTTCTCGGCCTCGAGGTACGCGCGCAGCGCCTCGTTCCAGTTGCGCTCCTGGAAGTACGCGTCGCCGATCAGGATGTGCCCGCGCGGCTCGTTCTTGCGCTTCTTCAGGTACTCGTTGGCGGACTGGCGCGCCTTCTGCGGCAGGCGCTTGGCGAGGTACGCGGCGCCGAGGTTGAAGTAGACCGAGCCGTTCGAGTCGATGTTGCGGGGGTTGCCCTGCAGCCGCTCGCACGTCGCGATCGCCTGGTCGAACTTGCGCAGGCCGGTGTACGCGGCGCACAGGCCGATGTCGGCGTTGGGGTTGGCGATCTTCTCCTTGGCGTGCTTGCGCTGGAGCGTCTCGAACTCGCGGATCGCCTTCTCGTAGTCCGCCGAGGCCTCGCGCTCCTTGCCGTCGCGCACGTGGGCGCGACCGCGCGCGAGGTACGAGAAGCCGAGGTGGATGCGGTAGAGCGCATCGTCCTTCTCGAGGTCCGACGGACGGTACTGGAAGTAGGCCTCGTACGCCGCGATCGTCTTCTCCGCGTCGCGGTTGAAGTAGTGGCGGCCGATCAGCTGCTGGCTGTTGAACATCGCGGGCTTCCTGGCCACCGCCTTCTCGGCGACCGGGATCGCGCCGCCCTTGTCGCCGGTGACCCACAGGAGCAGGGCCTCCTGCTCGAGGATCTCGGCGGCCTCGGGGTGCGCCTTCTTGGCGACCGTGCGCACGAACTCGAGGCCGCCCTTGTAGTCCTTGAGGATGATGAAGATACCGGCGCGCTTGCTGTAGGCCTCGGGTGGGACCTGGCTCGGCGCCGACTTGATGGCGGCATCGTACGCGTTGGCGGCCTTCTTCCAGGCCGACTCCTCGTAGTACCGGTCACCTTCCTTCAGATCGTCCGCGACGTCGGCCGCCACCGTGGTGGCGAACGACGCGACGAACGCGAGCGCGACGATGCAATGACGTGAACGCACGGGTCCCTCCGTAGCTTGTGCGTCAGACCAGACGAGTCGAAAGCGAAACGAGCTGCAGGCTCAGTAGATCTTGCCGATGACGAGCGTGATGTCGTCCTTGCGAATGGCTTCCCCGAAGAAGTTGGCGGCGTCGGTGACCACGGCGTCACGGATCTCGCCGGCCTCGAGCGCGGCGGCCCGGCGCACCGAGGCGCGGAAGCGCTTCTCGCCGTACTCCTCGCCGCTGGTCGACTCGCACTCGACGATGCCGTCCGTGTACCAGACGAGGATGTCGCCCGGGATGAGCTCCGTGGTCTTGATCTCGTACTTGGATTCCTTGAGGTCGCCGAGGCGGTTGCCGCGGATCATGAGCGAGCCGAACTCGCCCTGACCGCCTTCCGAGGTGCGGTAGAGGTAGGGGAAGTTGTGGCCGGCGTTGGCGTACGTGATCGTGCGGCGACGGACGTCGAGCACCGACGCGAAGCACGTCATCACGAACTTGCGCTTGGCGCTCTGGTAGATCGCCGAGTTCATGATCTCGAGCAGCTTGGCGGGGTCGATGTTGTCGCCGTTGACCGCGCGAGCCACGTCGCACGCCGCCTTGGCCGCGGCGGTGATCATCGCCGAGGGCACGCCGTGACCGGTGACGTCGCCGATGACGACCAGCACCTTGTCGCCGACCATGTCGTGCCACGTCCACCAGTCACCGCCGCACTGCGACGCGGGCTGGAAGTAGCCGGCGAACTTGAGCGTGCCCTTGTCGATCGGGTCGTGCGTCGGCACCAGGGTCTCCTGGATCGTGCGCGCGACCTCCATCTCCTTCTCGAGCGTGGCCTTCTCGGCGGTCTGTTGCAGCAGCACGACCAGCTGGTCGGCCATGAAGTTGAAGTTCTCGCCGAGGAGCCCGAGCTCGTCGGTCGACTTCACCTCGACGCGCGCGGCGAGGTCACCGCGGGCGATCTGGTCCGCCTTCCACGCCAGCAGCTTGATCGGCTTCGAGATCTGCACGCCCTGGAAGATTGCCAGCAACGTGCCGATGAGCACGAACAAAGCGCCGAACGCGCCGGTGCGCAGCGCCGCCTTGCGCGCCTCCTCGTCCTTCAGCTTGGCGCTGTCGGTCGCGAACTTGTCGACCGGGGAAAGGTCGTATCCGAGGACGACGTAGCCCTGGCGGTTCTCGCCCGGATCATCGGCGGCGGCCGCCGCCGCGCTCCAGCCGACGCGATCACCCGAGAAGACGGGGTAGGCGAAGAGCAGGAGCTTGCCGTCCTCACCCGAGAGCTCCTTCGAGACGCGGATGTCCGGGTTGTTGGCCGAGGCGCGCTCCTTCCACACGTCCATCACCATCGCCCACGAGGGGTGCTTGACCTTCTCGCCCTCGACCTCGGCGGCGCCGTCGCACTTGTCGTCCTTGCGGCGGCAGTACCGGATGAGGTTCTGCACGCGGCCGACGGCGTAGACCAGCTTCAGGTTCTTGTCCTTGGCCAGCGTGCTCTCGACGATCGCCTTGATCTCCTCGTCCTGCGTGTTGATGAAGTACGGCTTGAGCGCGTCGCCGAAGAAGACCGTGTTCGTCTCGCCCTTGCTCTCCAGCTGCTCGCGGAAGACGGAGATCTTGTCCTGCAACGTGCGGTCGTAGGCCTGCCGGATGTTGCACGCGTTGAGCGCACCGAAGCCGAGCACCGTGAGGAGGATCAGGAACGTGGTGGTCAAGATCATCTTGACCGAGATGCTCAGGCCGCCGCGCTTTGCCATTGGCAATGCAATGTTACGGTGCATTCACCGAGCGGGTCAACGAACCGGTCCCCCGACAGGCCCAGGGCTACCCGCCCCGCAGGTACACCTCCGTCGGAAAACTCCACGTGCGCCGGTGTGGGTATTCGCCCTGCGGGCCCGAACGCGTGTACGATCGACGCGATGGAGTCACATCCCGCGCTGACGCAGTTCCTGACCGAGTTCAAGCGGGTGGCCAACGCGATCGTCGACAGCTACTTCATCGTCGACACCGAGCGCCGCATCGTCGACTTCAACCGCGCGTTCTTCGCGATGCTGCCGCGGCAGGTCGCGCGTGGCCTCAAGGGCAAGCGCTGCTACGAGGTCATCGAGCTCAACATCTGCCGGAGCGAGTGCATCGCCCAGCAGTGCTGGACCGACAACCGCCACGTCCGCCTCGACGAGATCAGCGGCAAGGTCCTCGGCGAGCCCGACGCCAAGGACCTGCGCTTCATCCTCTCGGCCGTGCCCATCACCGACGAGAGCGGCCAGCACGTGGGCGCCCTCGAGATCCAGCGCAACGTCACCGACGAAGCCGTCGTCCAGGTGAAGTACCAGGAGATGCTCGAGACCGAGGCCCGCGAGCGCGAGCGCCTGGCCAACCAGATCCGCGCGCGCACCAAGGAGCTGCTCGAGACCAACCAGCTCCTGCTGAAGACCCAGAAGGAGCTGTTGAACTACAAGAAGGGCCTGTCGGCGTAGCGCCGTTCGCCCTGAGCGAGGGCCGAAGGCCCGAGTCGAAGGGCTACTTGCTGCTGAACAGCAAGAACGCCAGCACGCCGATGGCGGCGAGGAGCACGGCGACGAGGACGTAGATGATCGCGCTCGACTTGGGCGCGACCAGCGCGGGACGATCGCCGGCGACGCTCGCGCCGAACGACGGCGACGAACCGGTGGAGCTGACGCCGGGGTTGGTGCCCGGGTTGGTGAAGTTGCCGGGGCGGCTGCCCGGGTTGGTGCCCTGGAACGAGCCGACGGGTCGCATGCCCGGCTGCGTCGTCGTGGTCACCGGCGTCATCGACGGACGGCTGCCCGGCTTGGCGGTGATCTGCGGCGAGCTGCCGCTCGGACGCGAGATCGACGGCAAGGACGGCACGCTCGGCAACGACGACACCGACGAGCTGTGCAAGCTCGACGTGCCGGTGCGCGAGCGGATCTTCGACTTCTCGCCGTTGTCGCCCGACGCGAACTCCTTGATGACGCCGTTGATCTTGTCGGGCTCCGCGATCTTCTTCTGGTTGGAGAGGAACGCGAAGTACGAGTCGGCCATGTCGTCGAAGTCCATGACCAGATCACACTCGTCGCAGCGGCACGTCGGCGGCTCGTGCGGACCCGAGCCCATGTCGGCGGCCTCGACGAGGAGCACCTTCTCCTCGTCGCACTCGGGACAGAAGTAGGGGACGTAGAAGCTCTTGACGACGCCCGACCCGGTGAAGTTGTTGACGAGGTTGATCTGCGCGACGATCGCAGGCGAGCACTCGACCAGCACGGCGCGCGTCGACTGAGCCTCCAGCTTGCCGAGCCAGTTGACCCAGTCGCGCACACCGCACGAGTTGATGCGCTCGATCTCGCCGAGATCGATGACCGCCGTCCCCGCCGGGATCTTGTCCGTGAGAGTCGGCAGCTCGTTGTCTTCGTCGATCACACCGCTCAGCTTCACGTAGCTGACGTCATCGCGGTGATGGACCGACGCCTGGAACTTCTGACTCATCGTGTCTCCATCGACATGTAAATCACGTGGGCGTGATTACACCTGTACCCTAAAACGTCCAACGCGCAAAAGCATATCTTGATCGCACGCGCCGGATCCACTCGGAGGACACCCAACAATACCCCACCAGATCCACGTCAGTTGGCTTGCGGCGCCGCCGTGAGGTAGTCGCGTAGGCGCTGGTAGTCGTCGGACAGATAGAAGCGCACCAGATCGGCGCCGCCCAGCACCGCGCCGAGCGCCACCGTCGCGTCGTGGGAGAGCAGCATCTCGCCGGTCAACCGCGCGATCATCCACGTGGCCGCAGCGAAGTCATCACACGCCAGGAGCCCGCCGCGCTTCGCGGTGCCCAGCATGCCGTCGATCCACTGGTCGCCGTCGACGTCGCGGCCCCATCCCTGGTGCCGCTCGAGCACCTTCTGGGCGCGCTTGGGCAGCCCCTTCACGAACTCGTTGGTCGGCCCCGGCCGATCGCTCTCGGGTAGCAGGAGCGACTTCATGAAGTTGCCCAGCTCGGAGCGCTGACGCCGCCCGAGGTGGTGCAAGAACGCGTACCCGCCGCGCAGGGCCTCGAACGCCCAGCCGAGGAGGAAGCGGCGCGGACCGTCGTTCTCGCCGGCGAGCATGCGGTCGATGACGACGAGGCGGCGAGGCGCCGCCACCAGCGCGACCAGGCCGGGCACACGCTCGCCGACGAAGACCTCGGCCTCGATCGCGGTGAGGCGCGCGACGTCGGCGACGGCGACCTTGAGCCCCGGGTCGTCCATGCCCTGCACCGGCACCAGGTTCTCCCCGAGCGGCGGTGGCGGGTAGAGCGCGGCGAGCTCGGTCGACGCGGCCGCGAGCACCTCGCCGAACGGATCGCGCGCCGCCGGCGTGGCGAGGAGCCGCAGGCGCATCTCGTCGTCGAGGGCGCGGCGCACGGGGTGATACGGCAGCGACGCGCGCACCTTGGCGGCGGCGCCGAGGTCGACCTCCTCGGCAAAGCCGAGCTGCTCCATGACCGTGAGCGAGCGCGCGGCGCGCTCGGGCTCGGCGAGCCGGGTGTAGAACGACGAGAGCAGGCGATAGGCCGGCGCGTGGTGGATGTCGCGGTCGACGACCTTGCGCAGCTCGGAGATGGCCTTGGCCGGATCGTCGATGGCGTAGATCTCGGCCAGCGCGACGCGGTCCGGCGGCGAGTCGTCGACACCGAGGATGCCGCGGTAAGCCTCGATCGCCGCGGGGCGATCGCCCGACGCGAGCAGGATGCGGGCGAGGCCGCGCTGGAGCGGGACCGCCGCGCGCGGGCCGCCCTTCTCCATCGCGGCGTGGGCCGCGTCGATGAGGAGCGTCTCGGCGCCGCGCTGATCGCCGGCCTCGGCGGTGCGGCGCGCCAGCGCGAGGGCCGGCGGCGCGTAGCCCGGGTCGTACTCGCTGGCGCGGCGGTACTGCGAGGTCGCGCCGCGCTGGTCGCCCGAGGTCTCGGTGATGCGGCCGCGGTAGTAGTAGTAGCGGGCGAGGTTCTCGGGCGAGATCGCCGAGCCGGGCGCCGCGGCCAGCTCGATCACGCGATCGACGGCGGCCCTGGCGTCGGGGTGGCGCCCGAGGAGGTAGTGCTCCTGCGCGAGGCGGTAGTACGCCTCCTCGTGCATCGGGTCGAGGCGGATGACCTCGCGCAGGACGCTGATCGCGCGATGCGGCTCCATCTCGCAGTCGGCGTGGATCTCGGCCTGGCGCATGAGCGCGGCGACGCGGACCGTCGGCGACACGTTGGACGCGCCGTTGAGGAACTTCACGATCGCGTCGACGGCGTGGCTCCACCGCCGCATGTTGACGTGGAGCGTGATGAGCGCGGAGAGGACGTCGAAGTCCTCGGGCGCCAGCGCCACCCCCTCGGCGTAGAGCTGCTGCGCCTGGTCGAGGTCGCCGTCCCGCTCCTTCATGCCGGCCTGGGCCACGCGCACGCGGGCGAGGAACGGGCCGGCGTCGTCGCGCTTCTTGTAGAGCTTGTCGAGCTCGCGGTAGATCGCGTCGAAGTCCCAGGCGTCGGGGTGCTTGCGCTGCAGGTCGAGCAGGCCATCGAGCGCCTGCAGGTTGTTGGGCTTGATCTCGAGGGCGACGATCAGGCTCTCGGCGGCGCCCCGCGAGTCGCCCGTCATCAGGGCGACGACGCCGCGGCGGCGGTAGAACTCGCTGCGCGTGTTGGGATCGCCCTCGCGCATGGCCTTGACGGCGAGCGCCTGGGCCAGCGGCAGCGCGCGCTGCCACTCGCCGGCGTCGAAGTAGTGCTCGAAGAGCGCCTGGTTCGCCGGCAGGCACTCGGGATCGACGGCGAGCGCGCTCTCGTAGTAGTGCATCGCGCGGTCGGGCTGGCCGAGGCGCTGCTCGTAGATGCGGCCGATCTGGGCGAAGACGCCGGCGCGCTCCTTGTCGTCCTGCCAGAGCTTGACCTCGAGCTCGAGGGTCTGGATGACGCGCGGCCAGTCCTCGCGACGGCGGTAGAGATCGCGGAGGCCGTGGACGGCGGGCAGGCACGACGGCGAGGTCTTGATCGCCGCGTCGTAGTACCGGATCGCGTCCTCCTCCTTGCCGAACTTGGCCTCCATGACCGAGCCGCACTTGAAGTAGAGGAGCGCCTTCAGGTTGCGGTCGGTGGTGACGCGGATCTGGCGGCGGGTGACGTCGACGAACTCGGCCCACTGCTCGGTCGACTCGTAGATGCGGCCGAGCGCCTCGAGCGCCTCCTTGTTGGCCGGCGCGATCTCGAGGATGCGCTGGTAGTGCTCGACGGCGCGCGACTCGTCGCGCAGGCCCTCCTCGGAGATCTGGGCGATGCGCTTGAGCAGCATCGTCGCCGCGTCGCCGGCGGGCGCGGTCGCGAGGCGGTGACGCAGGACCTCGACCAGCTTGCCCCAGTCCTGGTTGCGTTCGTACCAGCGCTCGAGGGCGTCGAGCGCCTCGGTGTCGGACGGATCGATGTCGAGGATGTGCTGGTAGAGCCGCGCGGCCTCGCCGAAGTCGCGCATCTTGGCGGCGGCGACGCGGGCGGCGCGGCGCAACGACTCGAGCCGGCGCTCGTCGTCACGGGTGAGGCCGGCGCGCTTCTCGTAGACGCCGATCAGCCCCGACCAGTCGCTCTTCTGCGAGTAGATCGACTCGAGGAACTTCACGCTGGTGTCGTTCTCGGGATCGATCTCGACGACCTTCACGTACGACGACGCGGCGGCGTCGAGCTCACCCAGGTACTGGAGCTGGACCTGTCCTCGGCGGGCGTAGAGATCCCCGAGGCGGTAGGCGCGCGAGGCGCCGCTCTCCACGAGATCGATCGCGCTCTGGTAGAGCTTCATCGCCGCGGCCCAGCGCTCGTGCTTGTAACAGAGCTTCTCGAGCGACGTGAAGACCTCGCGATTCGCGGGGTCGGCGATGAAGGCGGCGGTGTAGGCGGCGATGGCGCCGTCGGGGTCACCGCGGTTCTGCTTCACCTGGGCGATGCGGCCGTGGAGCTGCGCCCGCTCGAGCTTGTCGATCGTCGAATCGGCGCGCGCCTCGAGGACGCGCATGAGGTCCTTGTCGCGGCCGAGGCGCTCGTAGAGTCGCTCGAGGGCCTCGAGGGCCGGGACGAACTGCGGGCGGCGCTCGACGATGGACTCGTAGGCGAGCGCAGCGTCGGCGGGCTTGCCCAGCTTCTCCTCGCGGAGCTGGCCGAGCCGGCTGAGGATCGAGATCTGGGCGTCCACGTTCGACGGCGGCGCCGACGCGAGCTCGCGCTCGAGCGCGGCGGCGAGATCGGGCCAGCGCTCGGTGCGCTCGAGGAGGCGGGTGAGATCGCGGTGGCTGTCGGTGGCGGCGCCGCCCTGCGCGGCGATCTGGTGGAAGCGGATCGCGGTCTCGACGTCACCGAGCTTGTCCTCGGCCATCCTGGCCAGGTTGGCGGCGAGCCGCGGGCGCTCCGGCGCCGGCGTCATCTCGAGCTCGGCTTGACGGATCTCGGCGAGCTCGTTCCACTCGCCGAGCCGCTCGAGCGCCTCGGCGAGGACACGCAGGTTGGCGAGCGTCCGCGGCGCGCGGCGGTAGGCGGTCGCCAGCTCGCGCCAGCGATCGTGGCCGCGGGCGACGCGATCGACGCCGGCGAGGGCCTGGGCGTCGCTCGCCTCGATCGAGAGCGCGTCGTCGTAGGCGGCGAGCGCGTGCTCGGGATCGCGTGCCTCCTCGTAGAGCTTGCCGGCCTCGAGCTGGATCGCCAGGCGGCGCGACGGCTCCACCCCGCGCGTCAGCTCCTGCTGGAGCAGGGTGAGCAGGCGATCGTGGCGACGCGCCTTGCGGTGCAGCGCCTGCTGGGCGCGCAGCGGCTCGAGCGCGCGCTCGTCGAGCTTCTGGGCGCGCTCGTAGGCGGCGAGGGCGGCGGCGTCGTCGCCGCGCTTCTGCTCCTCGATCTGCCCGATCTCGAGGTGCATCTGCGCCTGACGGCGCGGGTCCTTCTGCAGCTCGGCGACCCGACCGCGCAGCTCGATCGCCTTGTCCCACTGACGCGACGACTCGTAGAGCCGGGCGAGCTCGTAGGTGACCTCGGCGTCGTCGGGGCGCAGGGCCTGGGCCTGCTCGAGGACGGTGCGCGCGCGGCGCGTGTCGCCGAGCTGCTCGGCGAGCAGCTTGCCGTGCTCGCGGAGGAACACGAGCTTGAGATCCTCGGACGTGCACAGCGTGGAGAGATCGCCGAGCACCGACGACAGCTCGCGCCAGCGTTCGGCCTTGCGGTAGATCGCGGCGAGCGCGCCCTTCGCCGCCGGATCCTGCGGCGCCTGCCGCGAGGCCTGGAGGAACAGCTCCTCGGCCTCGACCGGACGCGCGCGGGCCAGCTCGAGCGCGCCGGCGGCGCACAGGAGCGCGGTGGCGGCGCGGCGGTCGCGGACCGACTGCGCGGCGTTCCGGTAGATCTCGCCGAGGTGCGCGCGATCGCGCTGGCGGCGCGCGAGCCGGGCGAGGTGATCGAGCTCGCTCTGGCGCGCCGGACCGGCCACCTTCTCGGCGGAGGCGACCTTGAGCAACTCGAGCGCGCGGGCGACGTCGCCGAGGCGCGACTCGATGACCAGCGCGGCGCGGCGGTTGCCGGCGCGCGCGCCGTCCTTGGCCTGCGCGAGCAGGTGCGTGACCAGCGCGTCGGGATCGGCGGCGAGCAAGCGCTCGAGCACGAGCACGCCGCTGGCGGTCCGGGCGCCGGACACCGCGAGCTGCGCGAGCTCGGCGGCCATCGCGAGGCCGTGGGCGTCGGCGATCTCGAGCGCGCGCCACGCGTGCGCGACGGAGAGCGCGCCGGCGGCGTGGGCCTCGACCAGTCCGCGGCGCGCGGTGACGACGTCGCCCCAGCGGCCCGCGCGGTGGGCCTGGCGCGCCATCGCGAGGCGCGCGAGCACGGGACCATACGTGTCGTCGGCGGTCGCCGCGGCGTAGCCGGAGACGGCGGCCCCGATGTCGCCGGTGGCGAGCCGGGCGTCGGCCAGCGCGTGCACCGTCGCCGTCGCCTCGCGGCGCGCGCCCGCGTCGGGCTCGAGGAGCGAGAGCCTGCGCTCGTAGAGCGCGACCACGGCGGCGGCGTCGCCCACGCCCGACGAGCGCTGGGCGGCGTCGAGCGCGATGTCGACGAGGCGGAACCAGTGGACGGGCGCGCCGCGGCCGCGATCGGGGCGCGCCCGGGCCGCGCGCGCGAGCTCGAAGGCGCCGGGCTCGTCGCCGAGGCGGTCGAGGAGGATGGCGGCGGCGTCGCACGCGTCCTCGGGGAGCGCGGTCGGCGCCGTGGCGGCGGCCTGCAGCGCGGAGGCGACCTCGCGCCACTGGCCGGCCGAGGACTGCGCGAGCGCGCCGAGCGAGCGCATCTCGGCGGCCAGCTCGGGATCGCTGGTGGCGTCGGCGCTGCCCGCCGCGACGGCGGCCGCGGCGCGCCCGGCATCGCCGAGCGAGTAGAGCCAGGCCTCGACGAGATCGCGGACCAGGTGCGCGCGTTCACGGCCGTCGGCGAGCGCGCCGATCATGCGGCCGGCGGTCTCGAGCGCCTTGGGATCGGACGCGGCGATGCCGTGCGAGATCAGGAGGCGGGCCGCGAGCGGGTGCTTCTCGGCGAGCTCGAGGTACCGCGCGGCGTCCTCGGGGTCGTCGAGGATGTCGGCGGTGATGAGCGAGAGCCGCACGTTCAGGTCGGCGAGCCGCTCGTCGGCGTCGGCGCCGCCGGTGAGGAGCGCCTCGGCCTCGGCCGAGAGCAGCTCGACGACGGAGTCGATCATCGCGGCCGACCCCGCGCCCATCACGCGGCGCGTGAGATCACCGGTCGAGTCGTCGTCGGCCGCGGCCTGCGAAGCGGGAGGCTCGGGCCCCGCCGACGCGGACGGCGCTGGCGCCGGCGCGGGCGTGGCCTGCGGCACATGCGCGGGTGAGGCCGCGCTCCCTGTCGCCGCGCTCGGGGTCGACGGCGGCGGCGGCGGTGGCGGTGGCGGACGCGGTACGGTGGGGAGCGAAGGCAAGGCTCCACCCTCGGCGCTGCGACGCGGCAATGCCGGCAACGGCGGTGGCCGCGGGGGGCGGTCACCCGAGGGGGGGTCGGCCATCGCAAATATCGTATCAGCGGTTGAGATGCGGGCGCCACTCACCCCGGCGCGGCGGCGGTCGGTGGTAGGTGCATCTGCGCTCGTCGCCGTGACGACACGGGGTTCACCTGGCGCTACCCCGTAGCCTCCCGACGCGAGTTTGACCCCTTCGCGAGACCTACCGTATCCTCCCGATCGTGTCGGCTTCCGCGCGCGCCGTCTGCGTCACGTCCAGCGTGACGCTCCGGCGAACGCTGCGCCGGGCCTTCCACGCCGCGGGCACGCAGGTCGAGTTCGCCGACGCGGTGGGCGGCACCGACCCCGTCGACGCGGTCGTGGTCATCGACCAGCCGACCTACGCGACGCTCGGCGACGCCGAGCGCGAGGCGCTCGGCAAGGGGCGCGCGCTGATCGTCATGGGCGCGTCGCTCGAGGACGAGCTGGTGGTCGACGCCATGCGGCGCGATCGCTGGAACCACGTGATCCGCGACGCCGACGATCCCGACGACACCGAGCTCGTCGTGACCAGCGTGAAGCTCACCTCGGGCGACATCTTCGGGCTCGAGAAATACCTGGCGTGGGGCGTGAAGGTGAACGGCGCCAGCGTCCAGTCGTACGAGGCGAAGCGCGAGGCGCTCCTGTCGGTGACGGCGTCGGCTCGCGACGCGGGCGCGCGCCGGCCGACGATCGCGCGCATCGAGAGCGTGGTCGACGAGCTCCTGATGAACGCGATGTACGACGCGCCCGCGGTCGCCAGCGGCACGCCGCCGGTGACGCCCAGCCGGATCAGCGATCAGGTCGGCGACTCCGAGGCCCGGCTGCGCTGGGCCTCCGATGGCCGTTACTTCGCCGTCTCCGTCGAGGATCGCTACGGCGCGCTGGCCAAGGACGTGATCCTCGATCACCTGCAGCGCGCGCGGATCGAGCGCGGCCGCCCACGCGCCTCGCAGTCGAACGGCGGGGCTGGGCTCGGCCTCTACTTCATCCTCTCGTCGGTGACGCGCTTCATCGCCAACGTCGTCCCCGGCGAGCGCACCGAGGTCGTGTGCCTGTTCGATCTCAAGCAAGGCGGCCGCGAGGCCGACACCTGCGCCCGCTCGCTGCACGTGTTCAGGACGTAGCGGTCAGCGTCCGGCCGAGCACGAACCCCGCCACCGCACCGGCGACGCTCGTGACCGCAGCCGTGACCGGGCGCCCCGAGGCCGCCACCGCGATCACACCCGGCGCCGCCAGGTACAACGCCGCCCAGGTCGCGACGTACGCCGTGCGCGCCGCGGCCACGCTCGCCGGCGCGACCGGCAACGTCGCGGTCAGCCGAGGCAGCTCGAGCGGCGGCCGCGCGAGCGCGCGCGCGAGCCAGCCGGCGAGGAAGCCGAGGGCCGCGCTCACCACGCCCAGCCACGCGACCAGCTCGCGCGGCGCGGCCACGCCGATGACGGCCATCGCGGCGCCGCCGGCGGCGCCAGCGAACACCGCCAGCGGATAGCGCCGGCGCAACAGCCGCGCCAGGCGATCGTGCACCGGCGCGCCCGCGCCGAGTCGATCGCGCACCAGTCGCTCGACCAGGGTCGGCGGGTGGATCTCGAGGTGCGCGTGGATCTGACGATCGAGCGCAGCGACCTCGCGCATCGCGAGTGGATACGTGCGCGGCGCGGCACGGGTCGCGAGCGCGCCGGCGATGATCGCGGCGGCTGCCACGATCGAGATCCCAACCGGGCCAGCCTGGTCGACGCCATCGACGATCCACGGCGCGCCGTAGATCGCCGCGACGACGACGCCGGCGATCGACGTCGCCGGCAGGCCGCCCAGCCAGGTCGTCGTCGGCAGCTGGACCTCGCCTCCGCCGACGGCGGACGCGAGCCCGCTCGCCTTGCCGGTGGCCACCATGTGCGCCGCGCCGAGGCACACCGCCGGCACCAGCGCGATCGCCGCGAGGGCCATCGCCGCCGCGATCGCCGCCGCCCGTCCCGCCATCGCCGGGTCGCCGACGGCCACCACGACCAGGGACGGCGCCACCGCGACGGCGCTCCGCGCCGCGGCGCGGGCCGCGCGCACCACCGCGACGTACCACAGCGCCGCGCCCGCGATCGGCAGGCGCGCGAGCAGCGGCGCGTCGCGTCGCCAGAACATGCGGTACGGCGCGCCGAACATGGCCGGCACGAACGCCGCCAGGAGCACCGCGACGATCATCGTCGCGCTCGGCACCCCGTACACGCCCTCGAACCAGCCCGCGCGCCGCGCCAGCTCGACGCCCAGCACGAGCCCGATCGCGGCGGCCGCGATCCACGCCGGCGCGCGGCCGCGCCGCTGCTCGTCGAGGTCGCCCCACGCGAGCAGCTCCTTGCCCGAGAGCGTCCTGCCGCCCGGCGCGGTCACGACGCCTCGCGATCCGCGATCATCGACACGTACATCTCCTCGAGCGCGCCGACGCCGCCCGCGTAGAGCCGGGCCAGCTCGTCGCCGGCGAGATCGGCGACGACCTTGCCCTGGTCCATCACCACGATGCGGTGACACAGCCGCTCCGCGACGCCGAGCAGGTGCGTCGACATCACCACCGCCGCGCCGCGCTCGGCCGCCGCGATCAGCGCCGCCCGCGCCCGCCGCGCCGCATGCGGATCGAGCCCGTTGAGCGTCTCGTCGAGCAGCACCACGGCGGGCGCCGCCACCAGCGCGGCGGCGAGCCCGACGCGCTGGCGCATGCCGAAGGACAGCTCGCGGCACGGTCGCCCCGCCACGCCACCCAGGCCGAGGTCGGCCAGGAGCCGCTCCTGCGCCGCGCGGTCGCGGTCGCCGCGCGCCTCGGCGATCATCGCGACGTGCTCGGCGAGGGTGAAGAACTCGTAGAGCGAAGGCGGCTGGTCCGCCAGCCCGACCTTGCGCTTGGCCGCGAGCGGGTCGGTGGCGAGGTCGGTGCCGTCGATCCGGATCTCGCCATGGCTCGGCATCACCGCCCCGGCGATCGCGAGCAGCGCCGTGCTCTTGCCCGCGCCGTTCGGGCCGAGCAACCCGATGATCTCGCCCGCCGCCGCCGCGAGCGACAGCTGATCGACCGCGACACGCCGCCCGTAGTGGACGGTCAGTTCCTTGACGTCGAGTGCCGGCACGTTCGTTCGTCCCATTCGTAGAGCACACGGTACATCACCGTGGCCTCGCCGCCCGCCGGCACGTCCACGCCCAGCCCGATCTGCTGCGCCCCCTCCTTGGCGACCCGCTCCCCGGTGGAGTGATAGGCGAGGCTCCAGCATTGCCCGCGGTACAGGTGCTCGCGCACGAGCACGTCGGCCGGCTGCGCGCCGGCGTTGCGCAGCGTGATCGTCACCTCCTCGACCAGCCGCATCGCCTCGTGGTCGATCGCGAAGTCGGTCCGGCGCCGCTTGCCCGTCACCACCGGGGAGCGCCCGACCGCGACCGTCGTGTAGAGCTCGGCGTCCGCGGCCGGAGGCAGGAGCCGGCCCTCGCCTCGCCACACCAGCGCCCCGCCCTCGCCGACGGTGAAGACCCGCACCGGTCCCGACGGCAACGGCCCGGCGGCCACCCGGGACAGGTCGATCTTGAGACTCTCGTCGACGGCGCTCGGCCAGCGCTCGACGCCGTAGCTCGCGTCGGTCTGGGGGTGCATCGTCGCCGAGTCGAGGCGGGTGCCCACCGGATCGTAGACCAGCGTCGGCTCGAGCCGCAGGTCATCACCGGCGAGCGCCAGGTCGAGGCGCTGACCGCCCGGTCGCACCGCGTAGGTCCCGGGCACCACCACGGTCCGCTGCTCGAACGCCGCCGCGATCGGCGGCGCCGACGGGCGCAGGCGATCGATGACGACGAAGCGCGCGCGCCTCCAGCTCCGCCCCGTGCGGTTGTCGACGCCGAGCGCGCCGTGCAGCCGACCGCGGCCGTGATCGTCGATCAGCGTGTAGCCGGCCCGCCAGCTCACGCGGTCGGTCACGTAGCGCATCGTGAAGCGCGCCGCGCCGGCGCGACGCGCGACGACGTCGACCTGGACGGCGCGCCCCTCGGCCACGTCGTCCTCGGTCCAGCCGCGCACGGCGACATCGTCCGACTCGATCATCAGCTTGCCGAGGTCGACCCCGATCGGGCGCGGCAGGCGTGCACGGCCCTCGCCCGCGGCGACCTCCACCACGACCTGCTCCTCGACGAACGCGCCGTCGCGATAGAGCGTGATGCGCGCGTCCGCCGCCCCACCCTCGTCCCCGCCGGCCGCGCCCACGCGCTGCGCCCCGCCGCACGCCGCGGCCATCGCCGTCACCAGCGCCGCCGCCGTCGCGAGCCCGGCCGCGCGCATCGTCACCACGCGTAGACGACGGTGTAGCTCAGCGTCCGCGACTCGCCGGCCTTGAGCTTCTTCCGCCACTCGTAGGCGTTGCCGCCCGCGCCGGCGCCCTTCTCGTCCTCCTGCTCGATCCGCCAGTTGCTCCAGCGATAGAGGTACTCGCGCACGACGACATCGACCGCCGCCTTGCCCTTGTTCTCGACGCGGATCTCGACGCGCTCGCGCAGCGAACGTCCGCCGGGATCGACGCGACAGTCGAGCTGGCGGCGCTCGCCGGTCACCTCGGGGGCGACGCCGGCGCGCACGCGCACCGCGCCGGTCCTGGGATTCACGCGGAGCAGATCCTCACCGACGATCGTGAGGCCGCCGCCGTCGCCGCGGCGGAAGACGCGCACGTTGCCCTCGGGCAGGATCGGGCCTGCGCCGTCGAGCTCGAGCATCTGCTCGGTGCGCACGCCGGTCGGCGTCGGCATGTAGCCGTAGCAATCCGACAGCGGCTGGTACGAGGTCTGGTCGCCGCTCGCCTCGAACACGCTCACGCGCCGGGCGCGGGCGCCGCTGCGCTTCGGCGCGAGCTCGACCTGGAGCGCAGTCCCGGTGCGGAGATCGACCGGGCGCCCGATCTTGAACGAGACCGGCGCGCGTCCCGGCCCCGCGATGTAGCCGGGCAGCGCCGCCGGTGTGCCGGGCTGGCTCACCAGCGTGAGCTCGCTCGCCGGCAGATCGAGCCCGGTGTCGTTGCGAACGGTCGCCCACGCCGTGAAGTCGACGCGGTCGTCGTCGCCGAGGACCGCGGTGTACTCCGGGGCCCACGTGAGCCCGTAGGTCCGGTAGCTCACGTCGAGCGTGTGCTTGCCCGGCTTCTTCACCGCCAGCTTCCACTCGAGCGTCGGCTCGTTGTCGAGCGACGCCGCGCCGAGCTTGATGTCGACGACGTGCTCGCCGCGCCGGATGATCTCGATGCTCTTGCCCGCGGTCTCGATGACCAGGGCGTCGAGCGACACCGCGCGCAGGACGCCGCGCACCTCGCCCTGCGCGAGCACGACCGTGACCGGCTTGCCGACCTGGCGCGCGAGCAGCGCCTCGGGCGTGGCGAGGTTCGTCGAGAAGCGCTGCTCGACGACGCTCGTGCCCGCGGGATCGGTGACGCTGTGGACCTCGACGGTCGCCGCGTCCATGCCGACCGCGACGCCGACGAAGCGCACGGCGCCGTCGGCGCCGATATCGACATCGCGACGATGGCTGACGAACGCGCCGGCGCCGCCACCATCGCCGCCGCCGTACGTCGCCCCGCCGCCACCGCGCCAGATCGACACCGTGGTCCGCGTGTCGCGACGCTCCGCGAGAGCGCGACCTCCGGCGAAAACGGCGAGGGCGGCACACACGCCAAACATCGCCGCGGCCCGCGGCGCCGAGCTGGAGTTCATGCCCGTCCGAGCATAGCAGCCGCAGGCTCGGATATAGTGCGGGCCGTGACGACCACACCTGGCACGGCGTGGCGCGGACTTGCGCCGTACGGCGAGGACGAGCGTGAGGCGCTGGGCGGTCGCGATCGCGACCGCGACGAGGTCGTCCGCATGATCGTCGGCGACGGCTTCCGGGCCGGCCTGCTGCACGGCGAGGCCGGCGTGGGCAAGACGTCGCTCCTGAACGCGAGCTTGCCGGTCCTGCGCCAGCAGGGCGTCATCGTGGTCACGTGCGCCGACGTGATGTCGCCGGCGGAGTCGCTCGCGGCCGGGCTCGCCGCCACCGGGGCACGCTCGACGGGGGGCGAGGCGCCGAGCGCGTTCGTGGCGCGCATCGTCGGGAACGCGCCGCCGGGGCAGCTCTACCTGTTCGTCCTCGACGACATCGATCGAGCGCTCGCCGGCCCCAACGGTCTCGGCGACGATCGTGTCGGCCAGGAGCTGGCCGAGATGTTCGCGCGCTCGATGGCGCGGACCAGCGGGCGCGCGCGCTTCCTGTACGTGTGCCCGAACGAGCGCGTGCACCTGTTCAGCCACCTCGAGCGAAGGACCGGCTCGCTCTTCCCGCCCAACTGCCGTCACGAGCTCGGCCGGCTCGCGCCCGCCGACGCCGCGATGGTGCTCGGCGATCTCCTCTCCGGCGCCGGCGTCTCGAACGATCGCGGCCTCGCCGACGCCGTCGTCCACGGCCTCGGCCGCGGCGGCGCCGTGCTGCCCGCCGATCTGCAGATCGCGATGCTCGGGATGCGCGAGCTGCGCCTCAGCACGACGGCGCAGCTGACCAAGGCCGGCGGCGGCGGCGAGCTCGCCCGCCACTGGCTCGAGGGCGCGGCGCGCTCGACGCTAATGGCCGAACGCACGATGCTGAACTTCATCGGCCGCCTGAGCGGAATCGCGACGCTGACCAGCGTCTATGTCGATGCGGTTGAAGGCTCGAACGCAATCGTGGCCTCGACGCGGAAGACGACGCCCGGCATGCGCGCGTTGGAGAAG
>ERZ761607.1800-NODE-1800-length-25064-cov-6.613299_pt1 | contig 25064 bp, 23 predicted proteins | sample MGYA00511164_ERZ761607 | MGnify/ENA primary metagenome ERZ761607 (study PRJEB28899, sample SAMN02445080) | bioreactor sludge metagenome | biome: EBPR sludge | place: Australia: Brisbane, Thorneside Wastewater Treatment Plant | collected 2011-06-22 ... | reverse complement strand
CTGTTGGTTGCATTCAAAATCAAGCAAGTAAATAATTGGACCTACTTTGTTGCAAGTCAGTTGGCCCCAAGGGCTATTAACTAAGTGCCTCACCGAAATTTTTCGTGACGTCTCTTTAGTTAAATCATTTAACAACCCTACTGCACTAATCTCTTTACTCTTTAGGTTGAGAAAAAAAACTGAATCTCCCATAACATTAGGGGGGCCCCCATTTCGTTTTATACCTTCGCGATAATAGTTTGAATTCGCAAGCCATAATTTTCCATTTCTCTCGTCCATCCAAACTAATGAAGGGAACTCGTTTTTTAAAAAGGGGACTTCCTTGTTCAAAGGCTCCAACTCCCACTCTCCCTTCTGCGGTACATAAACTCGCAACTGACCGTTAATATGCCAATATCCATATCCCCCAAAGGAATAAAGCGTATCCTTGTAAAAGAACGACTGGCTACCAAAGGTGGACCCGAAGTAGATGGTTGAATCTATTCTTACCGGTTGTAAAGAATGCTGGTAATCCAATCTGTAAATTCTCCCAGTTCCTTCTGGAATGATATAAAGTTGATTTCCATTTAGTAAGAGGTTCTGCGATGCTCTCGTTATAAGTCGGTCAGTATTTTCAGCAGGTAACGCAAATTTACTTAGCCCATAGGTATACTGAACTACCTCCTGCGCCACCGATATCCGGAATAACAGTAACAGCAGAATGAAGAGTCTGGTTTTAAGGTCAAGCATTTATCTGAAAATTTGCACGATTAAGGTAATTAAAAATCAGCATAATTGGTGATTCACCTATTTTAAAAAACTAAAATTCAAAGAGTTAGCGTCCTGGTTGGAGATTCACGTGATTCTTCACCTGAAACTAATCCATGGCTAACCTGTAATACAATTTGACAAAATAAATTTGAGGTAACCAAAATAAGTCCAACCCACCAATCTTAATCTCAAGTCTATGAAGGTTGTCAATTTAATCGCTGCACAGTTCTTACTCCTGTTACTTTTTACCCACTGTGAAGAAGAACGGTTACCACCAACATCACCTGAATTAACAAGTCCGGTGACAAATGCTGTTGATCAGGAATATGACGTAACATTCACCTGGAATGCCTCTGACAATGTAAATAGTTATACCTTCCAACTATCCTTAACAGATGATTTCTCTACCTGTGAATTAAACAAGGAAAATCTAACAAACACATCATTTAATGTAACCAACCTGAAGCCATCGACTAGCTATTTTTGGCAAGTTAATGCTGTCAATGGTGGCGGAACATCTCCATGGTCATCAACAGGTAAGTTTTCAACCAAAGCTTTGAACGTTCCTTCCTTAATTGCACCGCTTGCTAATTCCATTATTTCACCTAACAATGTAACATTCGAATGGTCATCAGTTAGCGGTGTTACAGGATATAATTTGCAGGTATCAACAAAAGCTGACTTTGCCACTTTAATAATTAATCAGGAAAATCAAACTAGTACAATTTTTACTCAACCAGAGCTTATACATTCAACTACTTACTACTGGAAAGTCAGCTCAGTAAAGAATGGGATAAGCTCTCCATGGTCAGCATCTAACATGTTAACTACTGAAAATTTGGGCGTACCATCACTCGTAAGTCCCGTAAATAATCTTGTTAATTCAACCAGGAGTGTTGAATTCGAGTGGAGCAGTATCAGTGACGCTGAATCGTACGAATTACAAGTATCAACCATAAATGACTTTTCAAGTCTGGTAACAATTAAAGAAGATCTTACTCAGCCTTTATGCACCATAGACAAATTAATGTTTTCTACAAATTATTACTGGCGGGTAAGAGCTATTAAAGAAAATAAGCAATCAGAATGGTCATCCATACGCAAATTAACTACAGAACCCCTAGGCATTCCACAACTACAATCGCCTTCAGACAATACCCAGCTTACAAGCAATATTGTCGAGTTTAATTGGAGCGCAGTAAACGAGGCAACATCATACAATTTACAGGTATCATCAAATGCTGATTTTTCAACTGTGGTTTTGAATAAAAGTGGCGTAGAAACACTTTCATACATCAGCTCTCTCCCTCAAACAATTTCCAAGTATTACTGGCGTGTGAATGCCCAGATTGAGAACTGTCAATCTGAATGGTCACTTGTCAGAAGTTTATATACTCCTCAAATTCCCCTCGATGGATTGGTAGCATGGTATCCGTTTAATGGTAATGCCAATGATGAAAGTGGTAATGAAAATCACGGTTCTGTTTTTGGCGCGACACTTTCAGAGGATAGAGTTGGTTCATCCAACAAGGCCTATAGTTTCGATGGGGTTAACGATTACATAAAGATTACTAATCCTTCTTCACTAAATTTTCCTGATGGTGTAAGTTTTACAGTCTCTTTCTTTTATAACCCCAATTCAATTGTTACTAACAATTCTGGCTTCAATGGACTAATTTCTAGGTTTCACAACAACACAGGTCCAATAAGCGGTTGGCAAATAGGGCGTGACGCAAATAATCTGCGCTTTGAGGCAATAGACCCCTGTAGTTTTAATACACTTTCAACTCTATCAAATGGTACATGGATTCACATTTTACAAACGTACGATCGTACTAATGGGCAAGTTAAGACGTATATTAACGGGATTTTAACCAACACCACCAACTGTACCTCAATTAACTCCTCTATGATTAATAACTACGATCTGAAAATAGGGGTTGAGAGAGAAGGATTTCAATTTTCTTCAGGTAAGATAGATGATATTGCTATCTACAATCGCATTTTAACAAACGAAGAAATACAAGTAATAAGTAATAATTAAGTCTTAAGTGCCAATTAACTATCTTTTAACAGCATCTAATCTTGATTCCGATCCGAAACATAGAGTTCTGTTTCCGGATTAAACGTTCGCCAGCTATGCCAAAACTCCTGGTAGGCTTTTACCTTCTCTAATGATGATTGATTATCGTCAGCCGATTTCCCTGAAAATGAATAAACACGGGTTCCTACAAAAAGCGAATCATTCCTAAGGATAACCTGTACGGTATCCGTTACTTTAAATACAGCAAAACTCTGATCGTCTGATGCAAGGGCAATAGCTATCACACTGGTACCAATTTTATCGAGTAACATTCGCTCGGCTTTTAGCTGGTGCCAGTCGTACGCTTTGCTTTTGCCATCCAACTCTACACCTACCACCCACGATTTATCTTTCCACGAAAGACTATCGGTACGTGTAAGGTCGCCCGTGCTTTTTCCACGTTCATACTTCGCCAGTGAGTCATACTTCTCAGCTTCAAAGGCAACATCATCGGCTTGCATAACCAATGCGGTGGGATAAAGTTTAAAAAGTTGGTTAATGCTCATTTGAAACGATTCCACCTCAGGTAATAATTCTCCTTCTAATGATCCGGTTACCGCTTCGCCATTTACCTGGCGCCACCAGCTCTTTGTAGTTTCATCTTCGAACATCGCATTAAAATGATCCATGCCTACCAACCTGAATTTTTCGGGCTTGCCCTTTACCATTGGTTCAAACACACGACCGGTGCGGCAAACTGTACAATACGTAACAATCACCGACTTGCCACCCACATTATCCTTTATCTGGTGGTGGTAGCCAATAAACTGAATCGGATAGGCTTTCACTTCGCCATTAATTTCAACACCTACCACAATGCTACTATCCTTTAATGCATTTTCTGCTTGGGGTTTAAACACAAGGTTAGCAGGTTGCTTAAACATTTGGTCGGCCGACATTCTGAAGTTGAACATGTAGGTGACCACCAAAGCAATGATCGCAACAACAGCCGGAATCCACTTGCTGGCTTTAAACGCTGAACTGGCTCCGACCACAATCATCAGACCAAGCGCCACCCGAAAAAACCACCGATACGAATACAGGAAATAGGCCAAATCCAAACTATTCATACGCTGGCTGCCGGGCATAGGCATAATGAAATACACATTCAGGATTTCAAAAAGGGCAATGCCAATAGCTCCGATGTAAAATAATTTCTTCATAAAGAGTAAAGTTAATGAGACTTAATCGTGTATCCATCTCTGGCTACTTGTGGGGCACGGGCTTTATAAAATTCTGGATCAGCAGGTGCCCAGGTATTCAGGCCATCTGTGTATCGGTTAAACATACAAAACATAGCCGCAATTAAAACCACATCATGAATTTCAAGATCGGTAGCTCCGAGTGCTTTCGCCTTTTCAACCTGTTCGGTTGTTACGTGCTTACCCCCCTTTACCACGCTGCCGGCAATAGCCAGAAAAGTTTTGAGTTTATCGGAAATTTCGGCCTTGTTAAAATCTGATTTTACTGTGCTGATAAAATCAAATGAGCATTGAAGATAATATTGTGCAACACTACTATGTGCCATATCGCAGAAGTGGCAATTGTTTAGATATGAAACATAGCCAGCAATTAATTCCCGCTCGCCTCGTGTTAAAGAATGATCGGCCCGCATTACTACTTCTGCCAACGCACTAAGCGGTTTTGCTACTTCCGGCCGTAACGATAGGGGGCCTCGTATGCCGGGTAATCCTTCCGGTATGGAAATGTACGGTGCACTCATCTATTTATATAAATCAAAATCAATATATCCTTCTGCTGCACGTCTGGGGCCACGATCAATATAAATCTGCCGGTCTTGCGGAGCCCAGGTAGCTAATCCATCTACATAGCGGTTGTACATACAAAATGCTGCGGCAATTAAAACCGTGTCGTGTATTTCACGTTCAGTTGCTCCCTCTTCCTTTGCCTTTTCAATTTGTTCGGGCGTAACATGCTTGCCCCCCTTTTGTACACTGGCTGCTATTGAAAGCAACGTCTTTAATTTATCTGAGATTGAAGTAGATTCATACTCTGCTTTTACCTTATCGATAAAGTTCATATCGCATTGCAGGTAATGCTGGGCAAGGCCACCATGGGCATTCTGGCAGAAGAAGCAATCGTTAAGTGATGAAACAAATGTGGCTATCAATTCACGATCGCCTCTCGAAAGTGAATTCTCGCTACGCAGTAAAACTTCTGCCAATTCATTCAATGGTTTGGCTGTTTCGGGCCTGAAGGCCATGGGTCCACGAATGCCGGGTAATCCTTCGGGTAATTTTATGTGTGCCATAAGGTGAGGGTTTTGATTTAGGTTATTTAAGATTTTGGTAACACATAGCCCAGTGTACTCATGCGTTTTCCCATTTCCTCATATGCTTTGGGGTCGGTTGGCGTTAAACTGGCCAGGCCATCTACGTAGCGATTGAACATAGAGAAAGTAGCGGCTATCAGAACTGTATCATGAATATCGCGGTCTACCGCTCCATGCTTTCGCGCTTCTGCAATGTCTTCGGGTTTCACTTCGCGGCCATTGATCTGCACTTTGCCAGCAATAGTAAGCAGTGCTTGCATTTTAGGAGTAAGCGGTGCGGAAGCCACATCATGAATCACACAATCTACTACTTCGCGTTTATCGCCAAACAATTCCCGTGCGGCCGCAGCATGGCTGCTGGCGCAAAAAACACATTCATTGCGATTAGAAACATGAGTAGCAATTAATTCGCGCTCGGCCGGAGTCAATGGCGATTCGTCTCGTAAGAGAATCTGCGCCATTTCATACAACTGCTTTCCTGTTTCGGGTCTGAACATAACGAGGCTGCGAATACCCGGAACCTCTTCTTCTACTTTGATATGTGCCATACTATTGTTTCCTGGAAAAGATGATGAATAACAACCCAACAATAAAGATTAATGAAAACGCAAACAGCGAATTGCCATAACCGCCCAGCGTAGTAACCAAGGCTCCCACAAAAAACACAGCTGCAGCGGTAAAGAATCTGCCAATGTTAAAACAAAACCCCGTAGCCGTTGCCCGAATGTTAACCGGAAATAACAACGGAATATAGACTGCCAGCAGTCCCTGACTAATACCAAATGACAAGGCCAGCAACCCTATTTCGATTTGTGTAAGGGTTGTGAATGCGCTATTGCCCTTGAAGAGTAAAAGCGAAAGAATAAAGCATGTTGAAAAACAGAGGATCATTGCCCTTCGTGTGCCCAATGCATTGGCTACCCACCCCGATAAAAAACCACCCGTTAACCCGCCTGCGCCCAACAGCATCATACTCACACCGCGTTCGTTCTGGCCATCAGAGTTTGTAAGCAGTGTTTGTACCCAGGTTGGCAACCATGAAAATATTGCCCAAAGGCCAATAAGCATGGATCCGAATATTACTGCCCCATTAAACAGGTCGGCTTTGTATTCTCCAATGGAAACTTGTTGTCTGACTGCTCCCCGGGTGCCTTTCCAGCGATCTGATTCTTTTAACAACCAGAACGAAAGCAGTCCTAACCCAACAGGTAAAACGCCAGCCATAAATCCTTCGCGCCAGCCCGAAACAAAATAATTCACTAACCCAGAAGAAAAAATTCCTACCGGAAATCCAGTTGACAGAATTCCGATAAATACAGCCCGTGTTTTTTCGGGCCACACTTCTGATAGTAATGTTGTATTTAGTACCAACACTCCGCCTACACCAAAGCCACAGAAGAATTGAAAGAACAAGATCCACTCCCACGATGGCGCCAAACTTTTCAAAAATGTAAACAATCCATACATGGTAACGGCCAAGGCCAATGATTTAGATCGACCGATTCGATCGCCAATAACACCCCATGTTAACCCACCAATAGCCCAGCCCACAAAGTAGAGTGCATTGATGTATGCACTCACATTGTTTAATTCAGAGTCATTTACTGCTCCAACCAACTCGGCTACTACCACCGGCATGTACACCGACATTAAAGTCGATGCCATGCCGGCCAGTATGTTGCCTAAAAAACAAACCGTAAACAAAAGGCAGTGGTAAGCCGATATTTTTTCGTTCGGTACAAGTGCAGTTTTGTTCATTTAGCGAAACAATTCATCGAATGTAACAGAGATATAATAAACCGCCCCGATAGAAGGCGAGCCAAAGGCCTGATAAATCTGATTATTGAATGCATTGTTTGCACCTAGTTTTACAACTGATTTAAGTGTGGGTAGTTTACAACTTACTTGTGCATCTACTACAGAGTAGGCATCTATGCGGCCCGGACGCATTTGGTTAAAAGTACTTGTCCAATCGAATGCATCCTGCCAGCGCCACGCTATATTAAACCCAATATTTTTGGTAACCGAAGAGTTTCCAAACGTAACGGTAGTTCTGTATGCGGGTGTATTAAATGCTGGTATGTCGTTCGGGTTTGCATCTTGAATATCGAAAGCTGCCCACGTACCATTTACACCTAATGTATAACTCTTAGGAAATAAATAAGTAATACCTACCGTTGCACCCTGCGATGTAACCCTGTCGCTCGCATTGGTATAGAGTTGATATAAGTGGCTGTCGCCATTTAATAAATCAAAGGCAGCTTGCGGATTAATGGTTCCATCGTTTGCCAGCACCGGACTTTGTGGTTCCATTACCACCTGATTCAATAGAAAATCGGTATAACTGTTGAAATAATAGTTTACATCAAATACCAGTTTGTTATTGATTAAGCTCTTATATCCAATTTCAAAACTTTGAATGCGCTCAGGTTTTATATACGGCACATTTGATTTTACTAACAGGTCTTTAACCGCCATAACGGCATCGGGGGGAGTGGCCCCTCCTGCTACCGCTTGTTGAAACGCCCCGAAGAACGGACCCAGAGAAGCCGTTGTAAATGAGTTTTGATATACCGTCATGCCTACACTATTGCTGGGCACACCACCTAAAATAGTAATGGGGCCGGCATTGAGTTTAATGTACTGATCGCCTGGTGTTGGATTACGGAAACCCGTTTGAAACGATGTACGGATAAAATGATTTTTGGCTACTTCATAAACGGCTGACGCGCGTGGTGTAAGGCGTCCATCAAAGTTTTGATTTTTATCGTACCGGATAGATGCACCTAATTTCAGTTTTTCGCTAAGCAATTTTTTGCCTAGCTGAACAAATGCACCGCCTTCATTAATTCCAATCCGGCCTCCCTGATCATCAAATAAAGTACCATTGGTAAACATATCAAACCTGCGGAAGTTACCGCCTGCTACTAGTTCTAAAACTTTAATCTGTTTACTAAAATCATACTGCCCTTCTACGTGGTACAAATTACTTTGACTCAGAATACCGGCCCCAGTCATCCCCCCCTGAATTCCAATTAATCGAGCCTTCTCCGTTTCAAACGCTGGCGATCCCGGTAAATAGCGGCCTTCATCTGCAAAGGTTCGGGCTGCGGTATGGCTGGCTGCGGTTACTCCACCGATGTTTCCATTAAATGCTTCTTCGTATCGGGTAAACCACATGTCATCCGCCTGAGATTCAGGAACAACATTACCACTTAAATCGCGCACCCATGTTTTATTAAGCAGTTGCCCCAATCCTTTTCCATTGTATGAGTCGTGCGAATCTTCCAGCGTGGCATAGCCTCTTATAAAATAATTGCTTCCTTTTAATTCCAATCTATGTTGCTGGAGTGTAAAATTATTAATGGAGAATCGGTTACTGCCGGTATAGCTGGCTGTACCTTTTCCAAAGTTGTATTGATAGATGGCTTCCATATTATCGGAAATACGATAGTGCAGTGCTCCATTCAGTTTCAGGCTATACACATCGTAATCCATCAGGTGCCGTTCTTCATAACCGGTACGCGACACGCGGCCAATTCCTGTAAGCGTGCGGGCTTCATCATCGCCATAAATATTTAGTGCATTTCGGGCGGGATTATTGTCGCCCCGTTGTGCTTCGGGTGTACCCGAATCTACATCCATATAGTTTGTAGCATGCCAGTCTAACCCGGTGAAGTAAGACACATTAAATTTGAATGCGAATTTGTTGTTAAACGCTTTGGCATAGCGAAGTGAAACATCGTACAGTGGAGTGGCATCAGCATACTGTTCGTTGATATGGTTTACACCCAATTTGGTTTGTACACTTAAACCCTGATACATAAACGGGTCTTTGGTGCGCATCATTAACACGCCATTAAACGCAACCGGGCCATATAAGGCAGAGGCCGATCCCGGAATCAACTCAACACTTTCCAGATCCAGATTGGAAGAACCAAACAAGTTACCCACGGCAAAACTCAGCCCGGGTGTTTGATTATCTACGCCATCAACCAACTGCAAAAACCGCGAGTTACCTGTTCCATTAAATCCACGGGTATTAATCTGACTAAAGGTAAGCCCGCTGGTTACCATCTCTACCCCTTTCAGGTTTTGAAGTCCTTCATAAAAACTCATGGAAGGAGTTTCTCTAACTAATTTTGCATCCATCTTTTCAATACTAATGGGCGATTGCAAAATTGATTCCTCCACACGCGAGGCGGAGATTACCATCTCGCTCATCAACTCGGCTTTTACAGCCAGCGAAACGGATATGCTCTGACCCGCATCCGTAACTTCAATTTCCTGACGTTCATATCCAATGCTGGATACAATGATGGTATAAGGTGGTTGTGTGCTGCTAACTAATTGAAAATTTCCCAATGCATCCGTTACGGTGCCTGTCAATTTTCCTTTTATTACAATATTGACCCCGGTTAAAGGCTCATTGCTTTCTTTATCTTTTACCGTTCCACTGATTTTCGACTCCTGTGCATACAGGTTTGCAACAAACAGTGTTACTATTATACTTACTATAATTTTTTTCATAAGGAGTTTTTATTGGGGATACTTATTTTTTTAAATGCTCATACCCTTGCGGCAATCGCGTATAACCATGGTGTACAATACGGTCGGCCAGATTTTTATAAAAATCCGGGTCGGTTGGTGTTACAGTGGCTAAACCATCTACATACCGGTTGTACAAACAAAACAGAGCTGCAATAAGAACTGTGTCATGTATTTCTACATCGGTAGCTCCGGCTCGCTTCGCGCGTTCAACAGTTTCGGTAGTTACTGCTTTACCACTTTTTTGGATTTGTTTTGCGATGGTTAGCAGCGCTTTCATTTTTTCGCTCACCGGTGCGGTTTCAATATCTGCTTTTACGCAGGCCGCAGTATGGCTTTCTCCCAACAACAAATCGGTAGCGGCTGTATGTGCCGATGAACAAAACCGGCATTCGTTATTGTGCGAAACAATACTTGCAATAAGTTCGCGTTCGCCTTCGGTAAGTGTGTTTGGCCCGCGCAGTAAAAACTGGGTGAGATTTCGGATTGGTTCAGCCGAATCTTTACGGTATTCCAATAAACCCGTAATGCCGGGTAAATGTGCTTCCACTGAAATGTAGGGCATATAAGATGTAATTAACCAATGACTGGAGTGTGATATCCAATCTTTGAGTTTTAAAAATTATTCAGGATTGATAAATGCCTCTGCAAACTAACCCCGCAAAGAGCATCATTACACTAAACCACCCAGGGGGGTGGCGATTGTGGTAAAATTGCTGATGAACTTACCTGAAATGATTTCGTTAAAAATAGAGTTTCCAATTGCCAGCCTGTACTTTCGTGTTCAAGCGTGTTGTGGGTAGCCAGATAATCTTTTGCAAAATGCTTAATAATTTTACCTGCCTTTTCTGATAAGGGCGTATCGGTGGTTGCCTCAACAAACCGCGAAAATGTTTCGAACAGAGAAGTTCCCTGATGGTCTTGTATATATACCACAATCAGGGTATCACGTTCAATTTTATGTTTCACCAGGCTGTAAAATTTTCCATCCTTTTCAAAGTCGCCATCAATCCGTTTAAATGAATCCCAATCGTTTTGATACGGGAGGGTAAAGGGCAATTTAATGGTTAGTGTTTCATTATCGGAATAAGCTTCTGCATCAAGTCGGGATAGCATTTCGTGTTTAGCACTAACGCGCAGCCCCAGGTAAATACCATAATAGCCCACCAGGTTAAAGAGGAAGAGTAAGAGAAACAGCAGAGAAAAGAGTCGTTTCATAGTATGCCTTATACATAATTAGGTAATTGAAACTGGAATTGCAAGAATCCCATTCGTCCGGTTAGTAAACCGCTGCACCGCATGGGGTCGAATCTGATCTTAAAAAACTTTATATTGAGTTCAAACCCATTTTTCCATGTCCACCCGCAGATCATTTTTTCAAAAAGCATTAGGCGCTACCGGTGCGCTTTCATTAACATCATTAGCCACACAAGCGTTAGCCGAAGATATTTCCGATGCATTGGCTTCTCTAAACAAACTCTCTCCAACTATAGCTGCCAACGATGAAGAGCTTTGGGCGCGCATGGCGCAAGCCTACACCGTTAGTCCCAACATCATGAACCTGAACAATGGTGGTGTTAGTCCGCAACCTAAAGTAGTGCAAGATGCTGTCGATCGTTATTATCATCTAAGCAATGAGGCTCCTTCCTATTATATGTGGCGCATCTTAGACGCAGGTCGCGAACCACTCAGGCGCAAGCTGGCCGACCTTGCTGGCGTAGATGCCGAAACCATTGCTATTAATCGTAACACTACCGAAGCGCTTGGTACAGTTACCTGGGGTACTGATCTGAAACGGGGCGATGAAATTGTAATGACGCGCTACGACTACCCTAACATGATTCATGCCTGGAAGCAACGCGAACTGCGTGAAGGAATAAAAATAAACTGGATAACTCCTACCCTCCCCATCGAAAATGATGAAACGCTGATTAATCTTTTTATTGGGGCCACTACACCTAAAACCAAAGTGTGGCACCTTACGCACATTATAAACTGGAGTGGCCAGATTACGCCTGTAGCTAAACTGTGTGCCGAAGCACGCAAGCGTGGCCTTACCACTATTGTTGATGCCGCTCACTCCTTTGCCCATCTCGATTACAAAATTTCTGATTTTGATTGCGACTATTTTGGCACCAGTTTACACAAATGGTTGTGTGCCCCATTTGGTACCGGTATGTTGCACATGCGTAAATCGCTGATTGAAAAAACCTGGCCTCTGTTCTCTATTGATAAACCGCAAAGTGCCGACATCAGAAAATTCGAAGCGCTTGGTACCCGTTCATTCGCACCGGAACAAGCCATTGGCCAGGCTATCGATTTTCATAATGCCATTGGAAGCAAACGAAAACAAGAACGTCTGCATTATTTAAAATTATATTGGTGCGAGGCTGTAGCTAAGCATCCGAAAATCAAACTTCACATTTCACTTAAGCCTGAATATTCGTGCGCACTGGGTACGTTTAGCATAGAGGGCATGGAGGCTGGGGATATCTCGGCCAAACTTTTCAGCCAGTTTCAAATCCATACCACATCGGTAAAGTGGGAAAAGTTAAATGCCGTGCGCATTACGCCACATGTGTACACCTCTACCAAAGATCTGGATCGGTTTATTGATGCCGTGTTAAAGATTGCCAGTGCTTAATTTTTCAAAAACAAAATTTCAAATCATGATCAGATGTTTGTTATGCTTCGTGTTACTTGCTGCTATTAGTTGCTCAACTGATAAAGAAGCATTAAAACTTGCCGGACTTCAACAATCCGTAGAAATTCTGCGCGACTCGTCAGGCATTAATCATATTTATGCACAAAATGAACACGACTTATTTTTTGCACAGGGTTATAGCGCAGCTAAAGACCGGCTCTTTCAGTTTGAACTCTGGCGCAGGCAAGCATCGGGAACCGTAGCCGAAATTCTGGGCGAGCAGGAATTGAAACGTGATATCGGTACACGTTTGTTTATGTACCGGGGCGATTTAAAAAAAGAATTAAATCATTATCATCCACGGGGCGAAGCCATCATCACCGCATTTACCGAAGGCATTAATGCCTATATAACCGAAACAAAAAAGGATTCTACCCTACTCCCCATCGAGTTTAAATTGCTTGGTATTACACCCCAGTTCTGGACACCCGAATTGGTTGTTTCGCGCCACCAGGGCTTGTTGGGCAATTTACCCGAAGAACTTAACCATGGGCGCGCAGTAGCACGTGTTGGAGAAGACAAGCTAAAAGATCTTCGCGTATTCGAGCCGGGAACTCCCCGTTTAACACTCGACAAAAAAATTGATTCTGACGGACTCTTTGAAAATATACTCGAAGTGTATGACGCCTTCCGAAAGCCTATTGCTTTCAAACCTGAAAATGTGGTAATAGCCGCCAACCTTAATCAAACCAGTTTTAAAAAATTGGCTCAGGCAGATGAAGCCGCGTATGCAGAAATGATTGATGCCGATATTCGTTCTATCGGAAGCAACAACTGGATTGTAGGCGGAGCAAAAACTGAAACCGGCTTCCCCATGCTGGCTAATGATCCGCACCGTGCCTTGGCCGTTCCTTCCTTGCGGTATATGGTACACCTGAATGCACCCGGCTGGAATGTAGTGGGAGGTGGCGAACCAACCATTCCCGGTATTTCCATAGGGCATAACGAATATGGCGCCTGGGGCCTTACCATTTTCGACATTGATAGTGAAGATTTATACGTGTACGATCTGAATCCCGAAAACCTGAATCAATATCAATACAAAGGCGAATGGGAAGAAATGAAAATCATTGCTGATACTATCCGTGTAAAAAACTCAGCAGATGTTTATGTGCAACACAAGTTCACCCGGCATGGCCCGGTAACTTTTGTAGATACAAAACGAAACAAAGCGTATGGTGTTCGGGCAGCGTGGATGGAACCCGGAGGCGCTCCATATATGGCAAGTTTACGAATGAATGGCGCCACCACATGGGAAGAGTTTCGTGAAGCTTGTTCGTACAGCCACATTCCCGGAGAGAACATGATCTGGGCCGACAAGAAAGGAAACATTGGTTGGCAAACAGTTGGTATTGCCCCTATCCGCAAAAACTGGGATGGACTTGTGCCTGTTCCTGGAGATGGCAGTTATGAGTGGGAAGGCTACTTGCCGATAAAAGAACTACCGAATGTTTTTAATCCACAACAAGGGTATTGGGTTACAGCAAACGAAAATCTTGTTGCCTCTGATTACAATCATAGATATGCCGTAGGCTGGGAGTGGGCCGATAGTAGTCGCGCTAACCGGCTTAATGCTGTATTGCAATCAAAAGACAAAGTAAGTTTTGAAACCATGCAACAACTGCAGTTTGATTACTTCAGTAATCCGGCCAGGCAATTGGTGCCCTACTTAAAAGATATTTCAATTGCCGATCCGGAAGTACAAAAACTACAGCAACTTTTATTGAGTTGGGATTTTGTAATGGATAAAAATTCTCTTGCAGCAGGGGTTTATGCTGCCTGGGAAAAACAAATGCTTACAAAAGCCTACGCACAATTTGTACCTGAAAATGCAAAGGCCTACATCAAAACGGTATCTATAAAAAAAGTTTCCAACTGGCTTAAGGCTAACAGACCGGAGTTAGGCGGGCGTACTAAATTTCTTACAACTACACTCGAGCTGGCAAACAAAGCCCTTCAACAAAAGCTGGGATTGGATACTACAAAATGGCAATACGGACAAACGGCTTATCATCATGTGTTGATTAAGCATCCTTTAAGCAATGCTGTAAATGATTCTGTTCGGGCTATACTGGAATGCGGGCCATTGCCGCGCGGAGGTTCGGGTTCTACCCCTGCTGTAACGGGTAATGGCGATAATCAAAGTCATGGAGCAACCTTTAGGATGGTGGCCGATGTTACCGATTGGAATAAAACCCATTTTACTAATTCACCGGGACAAAGTGGCGATCCGGCCAGTCCGTTCTATCGCAATCTTTTTGAGTCGTGGGCAACCGACAAACACTTTACTGTTTATTTTGATCGCAACAAAGTAGAGGCTTCCGCCATAAGCAAAATCTTGCTTCAACCTAAGTAATAAATATTGTCTATTGTAACATTGGTTACAGTAATAGCGAATACGGGGTTTTACCTTCGACCCAATTAAACTCTGATTGCTATGAAAAAGAATATGGGAAATGAAGATCGTGTTATCCGGATTGTGTTAGCATTGATTTTTGCAGGATTGTATTTTACTGATACCGTTTCCGGTACGGTAGGATTAATATTAACCTTATTGGGGGGCGTATTCGTGTTAACAAGCCTGGTGAGTTTCTGTCCGCTTTATACGCTGTTTGGAATTAATACCTGCCCGACAGAGAAATCAGGTAAAGCCTGAATATTTATCCGTTAAACAGGTTGGGGAAGGTCCACACCATCCACCCGTAAACGGCAAACCGGATTACGCGGGTAATGCAAATCAACAAAAAGTTTTTGAAGTTCATGTTTACCGAACCGGCTAACATACATGTTGCCGAAAACGGAACCGGGGTTACTGCGCCTACAAACACTAAATAGCCTCCGAACTTCTTCAGGTTTTTTTCGTATTGCTTCAAATATTTATCACGTATTCTATTCTGATAGAAAGCTGTTTTAGAGAATTTATTGCCAATGTAATAGCCTAATACTCCTGCCCCATACGATATTACTGTAAGAATAGAAAGGTTAACGATAAATCCGCTTACATCAATGTGATCTAAAATCCAGATCATCATAAAAAGTTCTGGTGGCAGAATGCCAAACACAATTTCGGATAGCGTGTAAATTCCGTACAGGATACCGGGGTTGGCCCTGATTTCACCAATGTGGCTCTGGAAGTTGTCTTGAATATATCCTTCCATCAAAATGAATACTGTAATAATTACCACAAACCCTATCAGGCCGCGTACTAGGTTTTTCATTAAAAAACCAGACCGTGTTTCTTCCTCTTCTTGCTGCTGCATACTTATTTCACAATTGGCATCCGCTTAAACGGTTTTGTTTCATCAAACAATTTACGATAAGTAGCATGTCGTTTTACCACCGTTGCATTTATCTGTTCAACCACCCGTATCATTTTTGGATTAAAATCTCCAATCCAATTCATTTCATATTCGGTATAGGCAAATCCATTTCCGTGTGCCAGCTTTCTGAAGTTTTCGATAATAGCACCATCCACACCTTTACCCTGATGACCCGGCACAAGTCCAAACAAAACCCCGAACGCCTTCTTATTCGTTTTCAATAAAGTATGCCACACAAATTTCAGTTTACCAAACCAATCCATTTTTCCGTTTACGAATTTGAAAATCTGATTTACTTCGGGCAACGAAAGAAAAAAAGCAATTGGCTCATCTTTATAATACCCAAACCACAACAATTTTTCGTCCATTATTGGCTTCATCTGTTTTACCAGGTGTTTAGCCTGCAGTTCTGTTAACTCCGGTATTTCGCCTCGTTTGGCCCATGCCTGGTTGTACACTTTACGAATAAGGTCTGGCAACTTACTCCACTCTGATTTTTTCAGATAACTAAAACTGTAATCAGGATCTTTTTCAACCAATGCGGCTTTTTCATAAAGGCGCTCGTCTAACGGGCCTTCAATCGGGCGACCAAATGTGAACTGATAAAAATAAACCTGAAATCCGTATGCCTCAAAAAATTTTTGATAGTAGGGAAAATTATAGTTGCATTGGTAATTCGGTTGGCGTTCAAATCCTTCCAGCAGCAATCCCCACCACCTATCGCGATTACCAAAGTTAATTGGGCCATCCATGGCTTCCATACCGTGTTGCTGCAGCCAGGCCTTACACTGATCAAAAAGTGCGAACGCGGCCTGCTCATTATCAATACACTCGAAAAAACCCATGCCTCCGGTGGGTTGCTCATTACCCTTGTTAGTGGTTTTCTGATTTACAAAGGCGGCTACTCTTCCAATTGTTTTACCGACATCATCCAGCAACAACCACCGTACGCACTCACCATGATGATAGGTCTTATTCTTTACACTATCGAAAACCCCTTCTACATCTGCATCTAATGGCCTTATCCAATTGGGTGTGTTTTTGTACAGCCGTATTGGAAGTTCAAGAAATTCCCGTTTATCGTGGGGTTTAATTACTTCTTTAATTTTCATGGGGAATCAATATAGCTATTAGCCTGCTTTGTTGGGTAAGGTAATTTCAAAAGTAGTGCCCACATCCGGTTGGCTATCTACAACAAGCTGGCCCCCTAATTTTTCAATTGCATTTTTTACAATATACAACCCTAATCCGGATCCATCAGATTGTTCGCTGGCCCGATAAAACATTTCAAAAATCCGGGTAAGGTTTTCGCGGCTTATACCAATACCATTGTCTTTAAACACAATATTAGCATGGTCTGCTTTTACATCTATCTGTATTGATATGCGGCTTGCCGTGTTTATTTTACGATACTTGATTGCATTCGAGATAAGATTGCGGAAAATTTCACCTATGCGCCAGGGGTCGTTATAAAACAAAGGCCCGGTTATCTGCACATTCAAATCAACCTGATTGGCTCCCTGCATATAATTCAAATCCTGAAATGTTTTGTGTATGATAGATTCAAAATCAATTACTCCGGTCTTCACATCCATTTTCAGATTTTTGGAGTGGCTTAACACATCGCTAATGAAGTGATCCAGTTGACCAACCTTGTTGCCAATGATTTTGACATACTCTGTTAGGCTGTCATCGTTACCGGGCATTTGAGCCAGGTTAACAAGGCCTAAAACAGAAGACAACGGTGCGCGTAAATCGTGCGATACTTTATACACGAAGTTGTCAAGTTCAGAGTTTCTGATTTTCAATTCTTCTTCAATCTTCTTCTGATCCGTTATATCTACATATACTCCAAAAATTCCTATGGTTTTATCTTCCTGATGAATGGGCACTCCATAAATAATAACCGATACGGGCACATCATCTCTGCGCAAGCGGGTGGTTTCTAAGCGTATTACCTGTTCGGCTGAAATAAGCGAGTTCAGATCATTACCCTCCGATTCTAACTCTTGCGGAACAATAAACTGATTAAGGCTATTGCCCTGCAGTTCGGTAATGGTGTATCCAAACAATAATTCGAAACCACGATTAACCTGTTTTACGTTGCCCTCGCTATCTAACAATACAATAGCCATGGGCGAATTGTTGAACAGTTCAGAAAACAAGCTGGCGGCTTCGCGGTACCGGTTATCGGCTTCGTGCTTCTTTCTTTCCAGTTCTTTGCGTTCGTCTATACCGTTAATTATTCCACTCCAGGCAATTCGCCCATCGCCCAACAAGACGGGCTCGCACGATACTTCTACCCAGATAGTTTGAGCCTGAATATTAAATATTCTTCCCTCCCATTTTAGTGGCTTTATTCCGGCAATGGCGTCTTCAAAATGCTGCTCAAAATCTGCCCAATCTTCGCGATGAACAAATACCTTCATAGGATAAGAACCACTAAGGAGTAACTCGCGTTTTATTCCCAGTATTTTCTCGCAAGATGCACTCAGGTAGGTAAAATCGCGTGTGCCGTCCGGCCAAACCGTATACTCAAAAACAACCACAGGAAGGTTGTCGATTATCTGTTGCATGCTGAGTGTCTGTACGCGCTTTTCTGTGTTCATTTCTGTAACCCAAACCGACAAGATAAAGCACTTTTTGATAATAACCTTACCGCAGGTAAGGGTAGCGTAAGTTTCATTTGTTCTTTACCAAAAATACTACTGATCGAATAAGCCCGCTTCGGGTATAATGATTTTCCAGGCTAACACAGCCCGCATTCACCATTGCCTTATGCCATGCTGGTAACGCTTTTGGTTTTAGTCCGGTTATTACATAAAAGAACAAATACATCAGTCGCACTTTAAGCCGCTGCCAGAGCGTGTGTGTTTCAAAATCTGTAGCCAGCCAAATGCCGTGTTGATTCATACGGGATTTTAATCTGTCGATAAGAGTCTTAAGTTCAGGTTCAGTAAATAAATCCAGATAGAAACACGTAAGTAGAGCATCATAATCCTGATCGGGCACATCTGTTTCTGTGCCTGCAATAAATTGAATTAATGAACTATTGCCTGCATTCATCCGGGCTTTTGCAATCATTTTTGAAGATGCATCTATATAGTGAATAACCAGGTTGGGATTGATCTGAAAGATGTAGGGCAAAACCCAGCCTGTTCCCCCGCCCAGTATCAGGAGTTTTTTACGGTCTTTTAAAAAAGGAAGCCATTTTAATTGAGCCTTCTGAATCTGCTTTCCCACAGCCATCACTGCAAGCCAATCATACCAGGGAGCAAGCCAATCATATCCTTTACTCATATCAAACCAAAAATGGGTAAGTAAAAAATTGCATCGCCCCAAAGGCGATAGCGCTCGTATTGTTCAAAATATTTATGGAAATAAAAAAGACATATCAAGGCAAGCCACATCACAAGAAAAATCCAGCTAACCGGATTAAATAAAATAGTAATCACTAAACTTAAGCTAACACCAACCGCAAAAAGTACAATCAACAAAATGGTTACTGATTTTTTATTTAGGCGTGTTACCAGTGAAGCCTGGCCCATTTTACTATCTGCATCGCTTTCAAACCAGGCAAACAATATCAGGTTGGTTAAGGCAATCAGAAAAAGTTGAACAATCAATCCGGCCACCGGCCAAAGTAAGTTCCAGCTACCGGGCCAGGCCGGCAACAGAACACCCAGCGTATACAATACCGCTACCGTAAGTTCTTTAATAAATAATTTCTTTTGCAGCAACAGATACACTGCACTAAGCGGTGCAAGAATTAATCCGCCTATCAAGATAGATGGTCTTATAAAAACCATAAGCACGCCTATTATCATTACTGCAATTGCAACCCCTGTCCATAGTGGTTTGGCATACGTTTGATGAAACCGATGCCGTTCGCTGTATGCCGGTTGATTTAGATGGCGTACGTCCATCAAACGATCTACTGTGTAGATTACCCACACGGTAAGTCCTAAAGCAGCAATACCATACACCCGCACGGGGGCCACCAATTGCCTGGCAAAAAACAAGGCAGTTATCATAGCACCAAGCGCTACATCTAAGTTGAGTACATTTATTAGGCGATAGACCCGCATGCTTAAAAATAAAAAAAGCTCTCAGGTTTTCCCGAAAGCTTTCTTCTTGATTCGTGCTTATATTATGAAGCTTTCAATGCCTCGGCACCAGCCACAATTTCAAGGATTTCTTTAGTAATGGCAGCCTGACGCGTACGGTTATATGAAAGTTTCAAATCTTTCAGCAACTCGCCAGCATTTTCAGTGGCTTTATCCATGGCAGTCATCCGGGCACCGTTCTCTGCTGCGCTTGAGTCCAACACCGCTTTGTACAATTGAATCTTTAATGCCTTTGGAACAAGACCGGTAACAATTTCATGCTGGTTGGGCAGGTAGATATAATCTACTTCTGCCTGTTTGGTATTTTCCTTTGCCAATGGCAATACAGGCAAAAATTGTTCGGTACGTAAGATTTGTGTGGCCACGTTTTTAAACTCGTTATACACAATTTCTATTCTATCGTAACGACCTGCTTTAAATTCGTCTATTAAAAACTCGCCTGCCTGGGCTACGCCATCGTATGAAAGGCTCTGGAAAATATTCCAGAAACTGCTTTCCATTTTGTAGTTACGCTTGCTAAAAAACTCAAATGCCTTTTTGCCTAAAGGAAGTATAGTAAGTTTATCATTTGCTGATTGTACACTATACTTTTCAGAAGCCAGTTTTGATGCGGCCTTAATTACCGTACTGTTAAATGAACCGCAAAGTCCACGATCAGAACTAACCACTACAAGCAATACACTTTCAACAGGGCGCTGTTTACTGTACCAACTCTGTTCGTCTTGCCCGGCAGCCGAAAGGTTTTGGAATAACCCCGTAAGTTTCTGAGCAAACGGGCGCATTTGAGTAATCCGCTCCTGCGATTTTCTCAACTTGGCAGCTGCTACCATTTTCATGGCTTTGGTAATCTGCTGGGTTGAGATTACTGAGGCTATTCTGCTTTTTACTTCCTTTAAACTTGGCATATCTTCAATTAGTCAATTTGAGGATTTAAAAATTTGAAAATGAATACATCAATCTTCAAATTTTCAAATCAGCTAATTTCAAATTAATACTTCGATGCTAATTCAGTTGCTACTTTCTTGATTACATCCACATCGGCATCTTCAAATTTACCGGCACGGAAGTTATCCAGCGTTTGTTTGTTCTGCGCACGCAACAATTCAATAAATTCTTTTTCAAACTCTTTCACTTTGTTTACCGGCACGCGGTCTATATACCCGCGGGTTGAAGCCAGAATCATAGCTACTTGTTCTTCTACCGCAACCGGAGCATATTGTGGCTGCTTTAATACTTCTGTATTTCTGCGGCCCCGCTCGATAGTAAGTTTAGTGACTGCATCTAAGTCTGAACCGAATTTGGCAAACGCTTCCAACTCGCGGAATTGTGCCTGATCCAGTTTTAATGTACCGGCAACTTTCTTCATGGATTTTATCTGCGCATTACCGCCCACACGCGATACCGAAATACCTACGTTAATAGCCGGGCGAATACCGGAGTTGAATAAGTTGGTTTCCAAAAATATCTGGCCATCGGTAATCGAGATTACGTTGGTTGGAATGTAAGCCGAAACGTCATTAGCCTGAGTTTCGATAATCGGAAGAGCGGTTAACGAACCTCCACCTTTTACTACACTTTTCAATGAAGGAGGAAGATCGTTCATGCTTGCCGCAATACCATCGTTGTTGATGATTTTGGCGGCACGTTCCAACAAGCGTGAATGCAGGTAGAACACATCACCGGGGTATGCTTCGCGTCCGGGAGGTCTGCGCAATAACAAAGACACTTCGCGGTATGCCACAGCTTGCTTCGATAAGTCATCATAAATTACTAATGCCGGGCGGCCGGTATCGCGAAAGAATTCACCGATAGCGGCACCGGTAAACGGAGCAAAGAACTGCATGGGAGCCGGATCTGAAGCCGATGCCGAAACAATTACGGTATATTTTAAAGCGCCCGCTTTCTCTAAAGTAGCCGCTACACCTGCTACCGTTGACGCCTTTTGTCCTATGGCTACATAGATACAATAAACGGGTTCTCCTTTTTCGTAAAATTCTTTCTGGTTGATGATGGCGTCAATCGCAACGGCAGTTTTACCGGTTTGACGATCGCCAATGATTAACTCGCGCTGGCCACGGCCAATCGGAATCATAGCATCAATAGCTTTGATACCCGTTTGCAACGGCTCGTTTACGGGTTGACGATAAATTACACCCGGAGCTTTGCGCTCTAATGGCATTTCATAAAGCTGACCTTCTACAGGGCCTTTGCCATCTATTGGTTGTGCCAGTGTGTTTACCACACGGCCCAACAAACCATCGCCAGCCTTAATAGAAGCAATTTGGCCAGTACGTTTTACGGTAGCGCCTTCTTTAATGCCTTTACCATCGCCCAGCAACACGGCTCCTACGTTGTCTTCTTCCAGATTAAGCACAAGGGCTTTCAATCCGTTTTCAAATTCAACCAACTCACCTGCCTGCGCTTTGGTAAGTCCGTAAATACGAGCCACACCATCACCAATGGTAAGTACAGTACCTACTTCTTGTAATTCAGTAGCGGTGCGCGATTGTGAAAGCTGCTCGCGGAGTATTGCTGAGATTTCTTCGGGTCTGATTTCTGCCATATTCTGTTAATTCAAAATTTCTAATTCTATTTTTTTTATGCCTCACCCCTGGCCTCTTTTCAGAGGAGAGGGGAACAGGTCAGGTTAAAACTCTTTTACAAACGGGTTTTCGCTGAATTTCAATTTCAATGTTTTCAGTTTACTTTTTACAGAAGCATCGATCTGACGGTCGCCTACATTCAACACAAAACCTCCAATCAGGTCTTTATCTACTTTCTCTTCCAGTTCAACTTCTTTCTTATTGCTAAGTTTCTTCACCAATTGCTCAATCTCGCTGCGCAGTTTTGCATCGAGTGGTTGAGTTGACGTAATGGATGCCTTACCAATGCCTTTATAATTATTGTACGCTACATGAAACTCGCTGGCAATAGCGGGCAAAAGAGGTTCGCGGTTTTTCTTTGTCAGGATTTCGATAATTCCCATTGTAAGGGGATGTACTTTGCCTTTAAATAAAGTTTCCAGTACAACACGTTTCTTTTCATGGCGAACAATCGGGCTCTTCAGCATCAATACAAAATCGCGGCTATTGCGACATACCTGAGCAAACAGTTGCATATCCTGATGCACCGGTTCTAATGCACCTTGTTCCACAGCCAGGCCAAGCAGTGATTTTACATATCGGGAAGCAACGCGTGAATCGGCCATTGGATTAATTCAACTTAAGTTCTTTGATATAACTATCGGCCAGGTCTTTCTGTGCTTTATCATCGGCCAGGTTTTTCTTTATCAGTTTTTCGGCAACTTCAAGCGAGAAGGCTGCTACCTGTGCTTTTACATCGCGCAAAGCTGCATTTTTTTCGGTTTGAATAACTGAGCGGGCATCTTCAATAATCTTGTCTGCGTTTTTCTTTGCATCGGACTGTGCCTGGTCGTGCAACCGGTTTGCTGCTTCGCGTGCAGTTTTTAATATTTTATCGCGCTCTTCACGCGCTTCGCGCAAAAGGTTTTCATTATCGGCTTTCAGGCTGGCCATTTCTTTTTTGGCTTGCTCGGCAGAGTCTAGCGCTTGCTGAATGGATTGCTCCCGCTCTTTAAGCGAGCCTAAAATCGGCTTCCACGCAAGTTTGGCTAATAAGAAAATCAACAGCAAGAAGATAAACGCTTGCCAGATAATGAGGCCGGGGCCGGGGGTTAGTAAATCCATAGTTCTTTGTTTTACCTAAACTGTATTGTTGAATTGGAAATTCAAAAAGACCGCCCCGGTCCATTACCAGAGCGGGTCTTTTTAATTTTTAGCCTTTGAAAGAAATCAACAAGCAAATAACGAGTGCAAACAGGGCTGCAACCTCGATAAGAGCCGCGATTACAAGCATGGCATTCTGGATTTTGCCTGAAGCTTCTGGCTGGCGAGCCATACCTTCCATAGCAGAACCACCAATTTTACCGATACCAATTCCAGCGCCAATTGCAGCCAGACCCGCACCGATACCTGCACCCATGATTGCGTAGCTAATGTCCAATAATAGAGCGAACAACATAGTTTTATTTATTTAAGTTAAACACGCCCCCGATAGCTACCGGGGGATTTCTTTAATTCTATTTTAATGATCGTGACTATGGTCGGCCACAGCCATACCTATGTACATCGATGAGAACATCGTAAATACATAAGCCTGAATACCGGCAACCAATAACTCGATCAGATTAATAAACAATACAATCAGCGATGAGCCAATGCCCACCATATAACTTCCAAAAATAAACGCAAGGCAAATCAAACTAAGCAATACAATATGCCCGGCTGTAATGGCCACAAACAAACGAATCATCAATGAAAATGGCTTGGTAAATATTCCGATTATTTCAACCGGAAGAATTACAATGCGCAATGGAAGCGGTACACCGGGTGTCCAGAAGATATGGCCCCAATAGCCTTTGTTTCCATTAAAGTTTGTGATTAAAAAAGTAAACACGGCCAGCGTCATAGTTACTGCTATGTTCCCCGTAAGGTTACCCGCGCCCGGCAATAAGCCCAACAGATTGCCGAACAGGATAAAGAAGAACAGCGTAAGCATGTAGGGCATAAAGCGCTCGTACTGGTGCCCAATGTTTGGCTTTACAATCTCATCGCGCACAAACAAAATAACAGGCTCAAAAAATGATTGCATGCCGGTAGGCGCCTTGCCCTGGTTTTTCTTAAAGCCTTTGGCTACTGATGTAAACACAAACAACAACAGCGCAGCATTAATAAACAGCATGGCTACGTTTTTGGTAATGGACAAATCCAGCACAGCCTTGCCAGAATCGGCCAGTGTAATGTGATTATGATCTAATTTGTAGCCGTTATATTCTACTGCATTATGATGCTCGTCATAAAACCGGCTGGAGGAGAAAACATCCAGACCTTTTTCGGAAGAGTAAACAATAACCGGAAGGGGCATTACAAACCAGTCGGCAAAGTGCCACTGGTGGTCGTCCATTACGTGGTGCAGAATTACCTCGCTGGCATTGAAGGGCTCGGTTTCATGCCCGGCCTCGTTCGATGCAAAAACCGGTGAAAAAATGCCTGAAAAAACAATCAGAATAAGGGCGAAAAACGTTGGTTTTGGGGCAAAAAACGGCTTTTTCATCGCAGTCGGAACAGATGCTTTTATTTGGACTGCAAAAGTATCAATTAAACCATCTGAAAAAAATGTTTTGAGTTGAATTTACTAAACCACATAGGCACATAGAAGT
>ERZ761607.1798-NODE-1798-length-25081-cov-5.143731_pt1 | contig 25081 bp, 17 predicted proteins | sample MGYA00511164_ERZ761607 | MGnify/ENA primary metagenome ERZ761607 (study PRJEB28899, sample SAMN02445080) | bioreactor sludge metagenome | biome: EBPR sludge | place: Australia: Brisbane, Thorneside Wastewater Treatment Plant | collected 2011-06-22 ... | reverse complement strand
CTCGCTGGCGATCGACACCATCCGCGCCCTCTCCATGGACGCCGTCCAGAAGGCCGACAGCGGCCACCCCGGCACGCCGATGGCGCTCGCCCCGCTCGGGTGGCTGATCTTCTCCGAGCTGCGTCGCCACGACCCGAAGGATCCGCACTGGATGGGGCGCGACCGCTTCGTGCTGAGCTGCGGCCACGCGTCGATGCTCCAGTACGCGCTGCTGCACCTCTCTGGCTACGACCTCTCGCTCGAGGACATCAAGGCCTTCCGGCAGTGGGACAGCAAGACGCCCGGTCATCCGGAGGTCTTCCACACGCCAGGCGTCGAGACGACGACGGGCCCGCTCGGTCAGGGCATCGCGAACGCGGTCGGCATGGCGATGGCCGCGCGTCACCTGCAGAAGCGCTTCGGAGCCTCCGATTTGGGGGCGGGCCTCTTCGATCACCACGTCTGGTGCATCGCGTCGGACGGCGATCTGATGGAGGGCGTCTCCTACGAGGCGTGCTCGCTCGCGGGACACCTGAAGCTCGGCCAGCTCATCGTCTTCTACGACGACAACGACATCACGATCGACGGCCGCACCTCGCTCGCGCTGAGCGAGGACGTGGACGCGCGCTTCGCCGCGCAGGGCTGGCACGTGCAGCACGTGGCGGACGGCAACGACCTGGTCGCGCTGCGCGTGGCGGCGGAAGCGGCGAAGAAGGATCCGCGCCCGAGCCTCATCCGCGTGAACACGATCATCGGCTGGCCCGCGCCGACCAAGCAGGACACCCCGGGCGCGCACGGCGCTCCGCTCGGCAAGGACGAGATCGCCAAGACGCGCGAGCTGATGGGCTGGCCGAACCAGGACTTCTACGTCCCGGCGGAGATCGCCGCCGAGACCGCGAAGGTCGTCGCGCGCGGCGCCGCCGATCACGCGGCGTGGAAGGCGAAGCACGACGCGTGGGCGAAGGCGAACCCGCAGCTCGCCGAGGAGCTCCGCGCGGCGTTCGCGGGTGAGCTGCCGGCCGGTTGGGAGGACGCGCTCGCGAGCTTCCCGGCCAGCGACAAGGGTGACGCGACGCGAAACACCAGCGGAAAACACATCGCGGCGATCGCGGACAAAGTCGGTTTCTTCGTCGGCGGCTCGGCCGATCTGACCGGATCCAACAAGACGAAGATCGCGGGTGCGGACTTCCGCGCAGATCAAGAGGGCACGCCGCGCACGGTGCACTGGGGCATCCGCGAGCACGGCATGGGCTCGATCATGAACGGCATGGCGCTGCACGGCGGCGTGATGCCCTTCGGCGCGACCTTCCTCGTCTTCGCGGACTACATGCGCCCCGCGCTGCGGCTCGCGGCGCTGATGGGGCTGCCGACGCGCTACGTGCTCACGCACGACTCGATCGGGCTCGGCGAGGACGGACCGACGCACCAGCCGATCGAGACGCTCGCGTCGCTGCGCGCGATCCCGGGCTTCACGGTGTTGCGTCCGTGCGACGCGAACGAGACGCGTGAGGCGTGGATCGCGGCGATGCGTTGCCGAGGTCCCGCGGCGCTGGTGCTCACGCGGCAGAACGTGCCGACCCTCGATCGCGCCACGCACGGTGCGGTGGAGGGCGTGCACAAGGGCGCGTACGTGTTGCGCCACGTGCAGGATCCGCAGGTGATCCTGATGGGCTCCGGCAGCGAGGTGCACCTGGCGCTCGAGGCGGCGGAGACGCTCGCGAAGGACGGCATCCGCGCGCGTGTGGTGAGCATGCCGAGCTGGGAGCTCTTCGCCGCGCAGGACAAGAGCTACCGCGACTCCGTGCTGCCCCCGAGCGTGACCGCGCGCGTGGTGGTCGAGGCCGCAGCGCGCTTCGGCTGGGAACGCTACGTCGGCATGGACGGCGGCTTCGTGACCCTCGACCGCTTCGGCGCGTCGGCTCCGGCGGAGACGCTCTACGAGAAGCTCGGCATCACCGCGGCGCGGGTGGTGGAAGAGGCCAAGCGCCTGGTGGGGTGAGCAGGGGTGAGCGCTCAGCTCACGACGATCGTCGCGTGCTCGAGCGTCGTGCCCGGCGCGACGTGGATCGTGCCGCGTACCACGCGCGGTGAGCCGGGGCGCCGGCAGATCGTCTGGGTGGCGGTGTAGCGTGAGGGGCCAACGTCGCTTCCGGGGGCCCAGATCGTCATCGACTCGACGAGCCCCTCGAAGTCCCGCGCGCTCGCGGGGTGATCGCCGCCCTTGCCGAAGACGAGACGCTCCCCGTCGAGCTCGAGCTCCACGACGAGGCCGAAGCGTCGCTGCACCGGCAAACCAGGGGGCTTGAAGTACGGGAACGCGACGCCGAACCGGATCGCGATCTCGATCGGGCGTGACGTCGGCGGCAGCTCGAGCGCGAACTGGCCCGGCGCCGAGAGCGTCACGCTCGCGAGAACCTCGCGCCGACGCCGCGTGAGCAGCAGCGCGCCCAGCAGCGTCGCGAGCACGACCGCCGCGGCGATCGCCAGCAACATCGGAAGAGACGGGCCCATTCGTTCCACCTCGGCGCCAGGGTAGGCGAAGCACGTGAGCCTCGCGCTATCGTCGTGACGCTCATGCGACGACTGAAGCTCTTCGCCGACTACCGACAGATTCACGTGGAGTCCGATCCGCCGCGCGGCGATCTCGCGGACGCTTGGACGGCGCAGGCCACCGAGGATCGTGTCGCGGCGGCGGGTGACGTGGTCGCGATCGGGACGAACGACGCGGTCGAGGTCGCGGTCGAGGTCGCGATCCTCGACGCCGCGCCCGCGCTCGATCCACGCGCGGAGCACGTGACGGAGGCGCCGCTCACGATCGCGTCGGACGTCGTGGTGGTCGCGGGCTGCACCGACTTCCGCCCGAAGGCGAAGCGTTTCCCGATCGCGCCGGGCGATCACGTGGTGCGCGCATCACATCGCGGGCTCGCGAAGGGAAAAGAGACGATTCACGTCGAGATCTTCCCGCGCACCGGACCGAGCTTCGACGCGCGTGTGCTCGTGCGCTTCGTGCCGCCGCCGCCGAAGAAGCCGAAACGCGCGACCACGTTGCGCACCGCGAAGGCGGCCGCGAAGGCCGCGCGCGAAGGAAGGATCGACGAGGCGCTCGACGCGTTGCGTGCGATGGCCGACGCCGGCGATGCCACGGCGGCGGCGTCGGTCGCGGAGATCCTCGCGTTCCGCGGAGAGTGGGCGGCGATGGTGCCGTACGCGATGCAGCTCCTCGCACGGCCCGACGCGGTCTACGCGGGCAACGTCTTTTCGGATCTCACGCGGCTCGTGCGGCGCGCCGCGCGGGAGCTCGACGATCCTTCCGTGATCGAGCGCGCCGCTGCGGTCGTGCCATCGAGCCACGCGGCGAAGCGCGACGCGACCCTGCTGCGGGAGTACGTCGACCCGACGACCTCCCGCGCGCCGGAGCCCGAACGCTTCGCGGAGGCGGCGCGCGACGCACCGAGCAGCAAACGTTTTCGCGGCAAGCCGGTGGAGCTCGCGGCGCACCTCTTCGCGGTGGCGGTCGTGCTGAACGTGGAAGACGAGATCGTCGCGCGTTGGGATCCGACGAACCCCGGAATGCTCTTCCACCACGCGACGAGCGTGGCGCGGGTGTTCGCCAAGCGCGGGGAGAGCGAACGCGCGTGGACGATCCTGGAAGGGCACCTGCCGCGCTGGTGGGCGGTCGATCACGCGCAGATCGCGCCGGTCGAGGTGCTGGTCGATCCCGTGCTCGCGCCGCTGATCACTGCCGAGCGCGCCGAACAGATCCTCCGCACGCCGCGTGGCGCCGAGGCGGGATGAACGTGTCGTTCCGCGCTTTTCGTCAACAGCCCGCCCGGTCGCGACCACTCGGGAACATGACTGTCGTTCGAGTCTGCGGTTTCTCCAGTGTTTTCCGCGTGTTGGTCGGACTCTTGGTTCTATCCGTGGCCTGCACCGGCTCGTTGACGGGCTCGAACGCGGAGCGCGATGGCGGCTCCGGACCGGTGGACGGGACGGACGGCGCCCTGCCGGTCGCGACGGACGGGGGTGGGCCGGAAGGCCGCGACGGAGGGCTCGCGGACGACGATGCCGAGGTGCCGACGGACGACGCGGGAGCTCCGCTGCCTCCCCCGTCCGACGCGGGCGGTCCCACCGAGCGTGGTTTTCGCGTCGACGGTCGACGGCTGCTGATCGACGGCGAGCCGCTGGAGATCCGTGGCGTGTGTTGGAGCCCGGTGCCGCGCGGCGCCGCGTGGCCTCCCGACTATGCACGCTTCGTCGATCTCGACGCGGAGATGATGGCGGCGGCGGGCATCACGCACGTGCGTACGTACGGCCCGATCCTCGATCGCACGGTGCTCGATCGATTGCATGCGCGTGGGATCGCGGTGCTCATGACGGTGTACTCGTGGGGCGGCGATCCCGAGTCCGTGGCGACGGAGAGCGCGCGGCAGGTGATCGATCACCCGGCGATCGCGATGTGGCTCGTCGGCAACGAGTGGAACTACAACGGCTACTACACGGGCCTTCCGTTCGGCGAAGCGGTCGCGCGCACGGAGCGCGTCGCCGCCGCGCTCAAAGCGCTCGATCCCTCGCGCCCCGTCGCGACCATCTATGGGGAGCTTCCGAGCCCCGAGACGCTGGCGGCGATCCCGTCGGTGGATCTCTGGGGCATCAACGCGTACCGCGGGATCGGCTTCGGCGATCTCTTCGCGCGCTGGGCCGCGCTCTCGAACAAACCGATGTTCATGGGCGAGTACGGCGCAGACGCGTGGGACGCGCGCGACGGAGGCCGTCCGAACGTCGAAGCCCAAGCGGACGCGACGCGTGCGCTCACCGAAGCGATCCTCGCGAGCTCGACCGCACGCCACGCCGACGGCGTCGTGCTCGGCGGCACGATCTTCGAGTGGAACGACGAGTGGTGGAAAGACGGCTCCGGCTCGGTGGACGCCCACGACGTCGGCGGCGTCGCGCCCGGCGGAGGACCGCACCCCGACGCGACCTTCAACGAAGAGTGGTGGGGCATCGTCGACATCGATCGCCGCCCACGTCCGGCCTACACGGCGCTGCAGGCGATCTATACGCGTTGAGACGTGGTCACGATCACGAATCTTCCGGCGTGCTCGGATTGTACCGCCACGGGATGCCTCGGTACCGCAGGCCCGCGGTGTACACCTCGAGGTCGAACGCCAGGCTCTCTTCCAGCGCCGTGAGGAACACGTCGGGAGGCCGGTACGCGTGGTCGCGAACGTAGTGAAACAGGAGGTCGGGGGCCGCGAAGATGTCGCCGTTCGCCGCGAACACTCGGATCTGACCCGACCCGAGCCTTCGTCGTTCTCCCGAATGAACGAACCAGTTCGAGCGCGCCCCCTCCGGACAGAGGTCGCATGGGTGGAGGCCACGGGTGTCGAGCGCGATGACACGACACCGGTCCCAGATGAGCTCCACGTGTCGCGGATCGATCTGCCCGCGCGTGTGCTCGCGTCCGCGGCTGAGCCAGCCGACGTTGAGGGTTCGATCGGCACACGGCTCCTGCGTGTATCGATAGGGAGAGAGATCGCGGTACCAGGTCACGCCCCTCGTCCCGTGAGGCGTTCGTTCGAGCTTTGCAAGTACCGGTGGTGACCGCGGCGCACGACGGGCGTTACCCTCGCCCGATGTTCCGGCTCGCGCTCTTCCTCTCGCTCTGCGTCGCGTGCGCGGGGTCCGAATCCACCGAATCGATCGAGCCGGTCGAGGTGTCGTCGGGAGGCGATGCGACGACCGAGCCGAACGACGGATCGGCAGACACGAGCACGATGCCCTCGAACGCGTACGAGGTCGGACGGAGCTTCGACAACCCGCTCCCGGTGTGTGGCGCGGGCGAGAGCTACGTCGCGGTCAGCCAGTGGCGGTGCGCGGACGGATCGATGCCGCTCGGCGGCTCGCCCGAAGCCGGCCGCGACGCGCGTCAGGGCTCGATGGGCGCCCACCAAGAGGGCTCGTCGTTTCTCGACAGCCACATCGTCGACCTCTACGTCGTGCCGTGTCCCGAGGGTCCGGTCGAGGTCTACGTGTGTTTGTACCACTGCCCGGAGGGGCGCTCGATCGCGGATTGATGCGTCGAGCTCGACTGACGCTCGACCGATGAAGGTCAGAGCTTCTCGCCCAAGATCTGCACCGGACCGCCCGCGTTGCCGGGCTCGGAATCTACGACCACGTACACGATCTGATCGGCTTCGAGGACCATCTCCACCGACTCCGCTTCACCGACGCCGTTCAGCATCGTGCCCTCGAGGCACTCCGTCGCGTCGCAGCTCTCCAGCACGTAGATCATCGGATCGACGGTGTCCGCGAAGGGCGTGACCGTCACGCGGTAGGTCCCCGCGCCGAGGCTCGCCACGAACGCGTACGTGCGATCGGGTCCGGAGGCGCTCGTCCCGACGCAGCCGAGATCCGGCGGATCGCGCTGATCGATCTCCAACGCCTGAGGGATCGGCCCGGTGAACGGGATCGTCGCGATCGCGCAGCTCATCACGCCGGAGTCGAAGGAGGCGTCGGTGCCGGAGTCCGTGCCCGAGTCGACACCCGCTTCCTCCTCACCCGCGTCGAGGCCCGCGTCGTCCTCGCCCGCGTCGAGGCCCGCGTCCATCGCGCCGCCGTCCCTGCCGGCGTCGAGACCCGCGTCCGTCGTGACGTCGTCGTCTCCACACCCGATTCCGATCGCGCCGATCAGCGCGAGCACTCCCCAGCTTCGTGCCATGCGCGGAGCATGGCCGACGGCGGGCCCCGCGCCGGTGACCTCGGTCACCCGACGCAGTCGCGCATGACGTCCGCCGGCGAGCTTGCACATTTGTCTGGTCGTTCTCGGGCGCCCGTGCTCGTGGACGGCCCAGTCGAGCCCCGCGCTCGCAAGATGCACGCGAAACGTTCGGGGCTGGTCGTTTCGTGACCAGGTCGTTCGCCGCCATCTACGTCGCTCCCACGCTACGAAGCGCTCGTCCTTCACGGAGAGAACGACGATGAATCAAGCGACGCTTCGAACGATGGTCCCCGTGCTCGCGCTGCTCGGTGCGGCGTGCGCGGCCGAGCCTCCCTCCCGCCCCCACGGACGCGCAGCCTTCGCGCTTCAGACCGCGACGAGCAGCGGCGCCGTCTACCGGCTCGAGGACGCCGAGTTCCTGGTGCGGGGTGCGGAGACGGTCACGCTCGCTACCGACGACTTCGACGCGGAGTCACTCGTGATCAGCACACCGCTCGCGGAGGGCAACTACACCGTCACGTTGCGGGCGGGCTGGCGCCTCACGGTGCGAACCGAAGAGGGCACGTACGTCGACGTTCAGGAGGCGGAGCTCACGACGCCGAACCCCGTCTCGTTCGCGGTCGCGCGTGGTGACGCGACTCCGGTGACCTTCGGGTTCCGCACGCCGGGGGAGGCGGTCGAGATGACGCCGGGTGGGCTCGAGCTCGACATCGCGGTCAACGAGGGACCGGTCGCGCCGCGCCTGGTGAGCGAGCTGGCGTCGCCCGTTCTGACGACCATCACGCACGCGACCTCGGCGGGGTTGTGGGTGGTCGGGACGTCGAGCGCACGTCTGGTTCGCTTCGATGGAACCGAGGTCTTCCAGCGCACCTTCGACGGACCCGTGAGCGCGGTCTCGTTCGATCCCACCGGCCGCGTGGGTGTGGCGGCGTTCTCCGGAACGAGCGCGACGTATCAGGTCTACAACCACCTCGGGAACGTCGTCGGGACGGGCAACCTCTCGCTGCCCGCCAACACGTTCGGTATGGCCTTCGCCGTCGGCCCCGGCTCGGCGGCGGCGCTCGTCGGTGAAAACCCGGGTCTGGGCGCGCGGATCATCCGCGGTCTCACCAGCGGCGGCACGCCCTTCGAGGTGCGCATCCCGCTCGCGACCCCCGGCTACTCCACCCCGCGCAGCAACGGACACCTCGCGCGCTTCGATGCCACGGGCCGTCTCTGGACCTGCGGCGCGGCGGAACGGGTGAGCCCGGTGGTGCACGTCTCCGCGGACGGCCGCGGGTATGGTTGGATCGACGCCGAGCTTCCCTACGTCCCGAGCTTGTCCTCGCGTGCCGGGCGCGTATTGCTCGAGGCCGATGCCGTCGGGGGCGCCTACGTGGCGGTCTCGGGCGAACTCCGGACGGGTGGGATTCATGTGCTCGCGCGCTTCGAGACGTGGGCGTCCGAGCCGACCTTCGTGCGTGTCCTGAGCCCCGAGGGGGCCCCACAGCTCGGCGATCGACTGGAAGGAGCGCCCCTACAGCTCGCGACCGGCAACGGCGCTGAGGCGGTGCTCCACCTCGGCGGCCCCACCACCCGCAAGATCTCGGTCTTCCGGCCGTCGGGGGTGCTCGCCACCGAGCTCGACTTCTCGTGGTCGGACGCGTCGCCCTCCGGGCTCGGCGTGCACAACTCGAACCTCTGGACGATCGTCCGCTCCGGCACGACCTCGACCCTGCGGCGTTATGCGTTCTGAACCGAAGCGGTGCTGAAACGTACGAGCCCGAACGGCACGATCGTTCGGGCTCGTCGCGTTCTCAGCGCACCGGCGCGAGCAGCGGCAGGGCTCGCGTGGTGAAGGGCTGCCCCGTCCCGTTCTGGCCGTAGCTGTTGGCACCCCAACACCAGACGGCGCCGCCGTCCGCGCGAATGCACGCGTGCCCGCCGCCGACCGTGAGGGCGTACGCAGTGCCGAGCCAGCGCGTCTCGACCTGCCGCGCCACCTGAGAGTTCAAGAGCACCTCCGGATCCTGCGCGAGCTCGGCGCTGCCGTTGGTGCCCCAACACCAGACGGATCCGTCGGTCCGGAGCGCGCAGGTGTGGCGGTTGCCCGCGTCGAGGTCGACCACGCCATCCAGAGGGGTGACGCCGTCGGGGAGGAACACCCGCCGGGGCGCGGTCACGAAGGGAAGACAGGTCCCGCGCACGCAGTAGCTGCCAGCGCCGCAGGGGCAGGTCGTCGGCACGTCGCCCACGCAGATCCCGTCGATGCAGTACTGCTCCGCGGAGCACCCGGCGCACGCCAGGGGCGCGCCGCCCGCCTGACCTCCGTCGTTGCGTCCGAGGCACCAGACCACGCCGCCTTCCCCCGCCCCCTCCCCGGTGGTCAGGAAGCAGGTGTGCCCGTCGCCCGTCGCGACGTTCCTGACCTCGCGCGAGCCTGCGACGCCCGCGAACACTTCGCGGGGCTCGACGAACGCGGAGGTTCCCGCCCCGGTCGGGCCGAGCTGCCCGTAGTCGTTCGTGCCCCAGCACCACAAGCCGAGGCCTCGGACCGCGCAGGCGTGATTCGAGCCCACGTCGAGCCGAGTGGCGCTGAAGCCTTCGCGCAAACGCTCGGGTCGAACCGGGTTGCCGACGAGCGAAGGACGGGCGACGCCCGCTTCGTTGCGACCCCAGCAGTACACGGTGTCCTCGACCACCGGCCCCTCACCCACCACCCGCGCGCAGGTGGTGTCGCCCCCCGTCGCGAGCTCGTTGAAGCGCAACGAGCTCGCCACGCGCACGGGGGCCAGTCGGCGGGTGGTGGTGTTGTCCCCGAGCTGACCGTAGGCGTTGAGCCCGAAGCACCACGCTTCGCCGCCGGTGCGGAGCACACACGCGTGCGAGCCGCCGGCCTCGAGGGTGATCGCGTCGTCGATGCCGACCACCGTCTGCGGTCGCTCGAACGTTCCCTCGACGCCGGAGCCGGTCTCCCGCCCCCAGCAGTACACGCGACCCTCGGAGCGCGCGCAGTTGGGGTATTCGCCGACCTCGACTTCGTCCCAGCCGATGCAGGTCGCGTCTTGGCAGAGCGTGCCGTTCGGGCAGGCGCGGTCGCAGCCGCTGCAATGGTCGGCGTGGACCGCGGTGTCGATGCACGCGGTGCCCCCGTCGACGTCGCAGAGGGCTTGGCCGGACGGGCAAGCGGTCGCGACACACAATCCACCGCGGCACACCCGATCCGTCGACGCGCACTCCGCGATCGCCTGCTGCTCGTCGACGCGTCCATCGCAGTCTTGATCGACGGAGTCGCAACGTTCGGCCGCCGCCGGATTCACGTATGCGTTGCGCGGCTCGCAGTCGCCCGCCACGAGCACGTAGTTGCCGGGCGGCGCACACGACGAGATGCCGACGTCGGAGCCGAAGCCGTCGCGGTCCTCGTCGAGGTACCACATCACGTCGGACACCGTCTCGTCGGTGCGACCATCGCAGTCGTCGTCGCGCCCGTTGCAGAGCTCGATCGCACCCGGGCCGGTGCGGACGCTTCCGTCGTCGCAGTCGACGACGTCACCGCCGCAGCGGGCGTCCGGGATGCCGTCGCCGTCGCGATCTTCGAGCATGCCTTCGAACACCGCGACACCGTCGCAGTCGTCGTCGCGTCCGTTGCACTGCTCCTCCGCGCGTGGGCTCACCGTGCTTCGCGTGTCGTCGCAGTCGAACGCGTTGAGCACGTGACCTTCGGGCCGCCCGCAGCTCACGACCGCGGTCGCGCTCGCGTCACCGAAACCATCCCCGTCGGTGTCCGGATACCAAGGCACCGCACGCGCCTGCTCGTCCGCGCGTCCGTCGCAGTCGTTGTCGAGCCCGTCGCAGACCTCGACTTGCGCGGGGCTGCGCGCGGGATCGTCGTCGTCGCAGTCGTCGCCCACCGTGGAGAAGCGTGGGCTGCCGGGGCAGGCGGAGGCCGTCGTCGTCGCATCGCCGCGGCCGTCCGAGTCGAGGTCCACGAAGCCCTCCACCGCCACGTCCTCGTCGAACGAGCCGTCGCAGTCGTCGTCGCGTCGGTTGCAGACCTCGCTCGCGTCGGGCCGGATCGCGTCGTCGGAGTCGTCGCAGTCGGTGCCGCAGAGATCCCCGTTGCAGCAGCGCGCGTCGACGAAGCCGTCGTCGTCGTCGTCGCGTTCGCCGAAGGTGCCGGGGTTGCAGTCTTCGTCGAAGCCTTCCGGATCGCAGATCTCAGATGCGTCGGGGTTCACGTCCTCGTCGCCGTCGTCGCAATCGTCCCCGCCGCACGCGATCGCCGCGTAGCCGTCGCCGTCCGCGTCCGGCTCCGTGCACGAGACACACTCGTTCGCGGGCTCGTCGCAGCCGTCCTCGCACGGGCTCGTCCCCGCGACACAACCGCGCGCGTCGGCGCCGCTCGCGCTCGGCGTGCAGCGCTCGGCGCCGTTGCAGAAGACTCGGTCGTCGCAGTCCGCGTCGACCGCGCACACGCCGTCGGCCGCGTCGCGTTCGCCCGCGTCACCCGCGTCGATCGTCGGATTCACGTCGTCGTCGCCGCACGCGAGCGCGCACGACAAGCCCACCAGAAGAAAGAACCGCCCCACCGACCGAGGATGGCACGATCCGTCGGATTCGCACGGGGTCGTGCGCCGACGTCCGGGCAAGCATGACGATCGTCATGTCGTGACGTTCTGGCGGCAGTCCCGCCCCCGTGAAGCACACGAAGATCCACGGGACCGGCTCGCCACGTGCTCCCGCCGCATCGGCCCCTCAGCCGCGTCCGCAACCGGCGCGAAGGAAACGCGGCGCGTAAGATGAACGACTCGTCGTCGTCCTCCGAGGCAGAGGACCGCATGAACACGAACGCCCAGAACACGCTCACGCCGAATGGCCCGCAGGGATCGGGGGGCGCGCAGATGCCGCCGATGGAGCTCTCCGTCGAGGGCATGACCTGCGCGGCCTGCGTGGGGCACGTGGAGCGCGCGCTGAAGAAGGTGCCCGGCGTCGCGGGCGCCGAGGTGAACCTGGTCACGAAGAAGGCGGTCGTGCAGCTCCAGCGACCGGTGGAGCGCACGGCGCTCGCCGCCGCGGTGGAGAAGGCCGGCTACGAGGTGGTGCCGCCGCGCGTGGACGAGGTGGTGCTCTCGGTGCGCGGCATGACGTGCGCTTCGTGCGTCGGGCGCGTGGAGAAGGCGCTTCGCGCGGTGCCCGGTGTGAAGGAAGCGACCGTGAACCTCGCGAGCGAGCGCGCCACGGTGCGGGCGGAGGGCGTGTCGCCCGCGAGCCTGATCCGCGCGGTGGAGGACGCCGGCTACGAGGCGTCGGTTCAGGACGCGTCGCGCGCGACGCCCACCGACGAGCTCGCGGAGGCGGAGGCGCGCGAAGATCGCACGAACCGCCGTGACCTCGCGCTGGCGGCGATCCTCACCGTGCCCTTGCTCGTGATCGCGATGAGCCACGGCGCGATCCCCGGCACCGACGGCCCGCTCGCGCGCTGGGCCCAGCTCGCGCTCGCGACGCCCGTGATCTTCGTCGCGGGTCGTCGCTTCTTCACCGGCGCGTGGGCCGCGCTCCGACACCGCACCGCGAACATGAGCACCCTCGTCGCGCTCGGATCGTTCGCGGCCTTCGCGTACTCGCTCGTCGCGCTCGCGTTCCCCGCGGTGTTCCCACACGGAGAGCACGTCGCGCCGCACCTCTACTTCGAAGCGGGCGCGGCGATCGTGACGTTCGTCCTGCTCGGCAAGCTGCTCGAGTCGCGCGCGCGGCGTCGGCTCTCGGACGCGGTGCGTGGGCTCGTCGCGCTCACGCCGCCGATCGCACATCGGCTGCGCACCCGCGAGCTCGACGCCGACGCGGAGATCGAGGACGTCGCGGTCGAGTCGCTCACACCGGGCGATCTCGTGCTCGTGCGACCCGGCGAGCGTGTGCCGGCAGACGGCGTCGTGGTCGAAGGCACGAGCGCGGTCGACGAGTCGATGCTCACGGGCGAGAGCCTCCCGGTCGACAAGGTGGCGGGCGATCCGGTGTACGGCGGCACGCTCGGCGCGAGCGGCGCGCTCACGATCCGCGTCACCGGCGTGGGCGAGGACACTGCGCTCTCGCGCATCGCGAAGGCGGTCGAGCGCGCCCAAGGATCGCGCGCGCCGATCGCGCGCCTGGCGGACGTCGTGAGCGGCGTGTTCGTTCCGATCGTGGTGGGGATCGCGCTGCTCACCTTCGTGGGCTGGATGATCGTGGATCCGACGGATCTGGCGACCGCGATCGAGCGTTTCGTCGCCGTGCTCGTGATCGCGTGTCCGTGCGCGCTCGGGCTCGCGACGCCCGCCGCGGTCGCGGTCGGCACCGGTCGCGGCGCCGAGCTCGGCGTGCTCTTCAAGGGCGGCGTGGCGCTCGAGACGACGAGCCGCGTGAGCACGGTGCTGCTCGACAAGACGGGCACGCTCACGACCGGAAGGCCGGAGCTCACCGACGTGATCGCGCTCGCGGACGTGACCGACGCGTCGACGACGCTCGATCGCACGACCCTCCTCTCGTACGTCGCCGCGATCGAAGCGCGCAGCGAGCACCCCATCGCGGACGCGATCGTGCGGGGCGCGACCGAGCAGAACGTGCCGCGGCGCGAGGCACGTCAGGTCGAGGCGGCGATCGGCGGAGGCCTTTCGGGCATGGTCGACGATCGCCGCGTGCTCGTCGGCACCGCACGATTCCTCGCCACGCACGGGGTCGACGCGTCGGCGCTCGAAGCGGAGGCCGACGCGCTCGCGGCTCGCGGTCGCACGCCCTCGTTCGTCGCGATCGACGGCGCGCTCGTGGGGCTCGTCGCGGTCGCGGATCGTCCGAAGCCGGAAGCGCGCGCGGTGATCGCGCAGCTCCACGCGCTCGGCGTCGAGGTCGCGATGGTCAGCGGCGATCGGCGCGCGACCGCGGAGGCGATCGCGAAGGAGCTCGGCATCGAGCGCGTGCACGCGGAGGTGCTACCCGAAGGGAAAGCCGCCGTCGTGCGCGAGGAGCGCGCGCGCGGTCGCGTGGTCGCGATGGTCGGCGACGGACTGAACGACGCGCCCGCGCTCGCCGAAGCGCACGTGGGCATCGCGGTCGGCAGCGCGACCGATGTCGCGGCCGCGGCGTCGGACGTGGCGTTGCTCCGCGGCGGCATCGAGGGGCTCCCGAGCGCGCTCCGCCTCGGGCGCCGCACCCTCTCGGTGATCCGCCAGAACCTCTTCTGGGCCTTCGTCTACAACGCGATCGGTCTCCCGCTCGCGGCCGGTCTGCTCTACCCATGGACCGGCTGGCAGCTCTCGCCCCTCTTCGCGAGCGCCGCGATGAGCCTGTCGAGCGTGAGCGTGCTGCTCAGCTCGCTGCGGCTGCGGCGCTTCGAGCGGGTCGCGGAAGCCCGAGTCTGAGGGCGGGCAGGTCCGTCCAAGGCACACCCGCCGGTCGGGCGTCGCTTCGACCCACCGATCGGCGGTTTTCCGCATTGTGGATGAAAATACAACGATTTCGAACGTTTGTCGGGCGTGGTCCCCTAGGCGCCCCCCTCGGATCCGTGAGCGCCCGCAAAGAGTTGGAAGTTGCACTCTCGACTTTTGACACCAGCCCGGTAGGGTGCCGCCGGTGGTCACGCGGCGCGATTGGGTGCGCCTGTCTGCGCTGGGTGGCGTAGGCGGCGCGGTGGTGGGGTGTGGGTCGAGCGGCGGGAACCTGCTTCCTCCGCCCGGGCCCGAGCACGACTCGATCTTGCGCGGCACCCGCGAAGAGCTCGACGACGCCTCGCTGGAGGTGGTCGCCGGCCAGGTGCCGGGCGACATGCTCGGCTTCGTCTTCGTGGTCGGCGGCGTGCCCTACGGCGACGGCACTCCGCTCTTCACCGGCGACGCGATGGTGCTGCGTCTGCGCTTCGAAGGCGGCGACGCGCGCGCGAAGACGCGGCTGCTCCGCACGGACGACTTCCTGCTCGACCAAGCCGCGACCGGCGAGCTCGCCTACCGCAACCTCGGCATGGTCCGCCTCTCGACGCACCTCGGCGCGCGCGACTTCGTGAACACCGCGCTCGTGCCCTCGCCGAGCGGACGCCTGCTCGCGACCTACGACGCGGGTCGCCCGTGGGAGATCGATCCGGAGACCCTCGACGCGATCACGCCGGTCGGTCTCGTCGACACCTGGCGGCCGATGTTCACGGGCCTCGGGCCCGGCTTCGATCTGCTGCCGATCCACATGTCGAGCGCGCACCCGGTCTGGGATCCCGTCGAGGATCGCGCGTACCTCGTGAACTGGGCGCCGCCGATCGAGGGCCTCTCGTCGGAGCCCTTCCTGCGCGTGCTGACGTGGGCCGGCGACGACGAGCCGGTCGCGACCGAGATCGTCGACGGCGAAGGAAACCTCGCGCGCATCACGCAGTCGCTCCACCAGCTCCAGGTCACCGAGCGCTACCTGCTGCTGAACGACGGCGCGTTCGCGATCGAGCCCGAGCAGATGACGGGCCGCGACGTCACGCGCGCGCAGCGGCCGAGCACCGTGATCTGGGTGGTTCCGAAAGCTCAATTGACGGGCGGACAGGCGACCGCGGTGCGGGTGGAGATTCCGGGAGAGAGCGCCCACTTCCTGGTCGAACGATCCGACGCGGACGATCGACTGACGATCGCCCTGATGCACCAACACTCGGCCGATCCGAGCGAGTGGGTGCGCGCGGGGGACGTCCGCTACCACGACGGCGCGCCGGTGCCGGCGAGCAAGGTCGGCATGATGGTCTCGCCCGCGGATCTCACGCCCCACGGGCGCTACGTGGTCGACGCGCGCACGGGGGCGGTGCTGGAGAGCCGACTCCTGGACGACGAGCGGTTGCAAGGGGTGACCCTTTGGAGCCGCGACGAGCGGAACGCCGCGCAGCCCCTCGCGGAGTCGCTCTGGGTGACCCTCGGCTTCGATCCGGATCTGATGACGACCCGGATCACCGACGCCTACCGCGATCACCCGCACCGCATCGTGCCCCTCGACGAGATGCCGACGGTGACGACTCCGGGGCGGATGATGCGCCTCGATCACGCCGGGCTCTCGGTGCTCGACGACCTCGAGCTTCCCTTCGGTTGGCTGCCGATGTCGCCCACCTTCGTGCCTCGTCGCAACGGCGGCGCGAGCAGCGGAGGGTTGGGCGACGGCTACCTCGTCACGATCGTGCTCGGTCCCGACGGCGACGAGGTCTGGATCCTCGACGCCGGCGATCTCGCGCGTGGTCCGATCGCGCGGTTGCGCCATCCTCGGCTCGACGTCGGCTTCTCGCTGCACACGTGCTGGCTTCCGGATCTCGCGCCGCCCGGCGAGTACCGAGTCGATCGACAGGTCGACTACGGCGCCAAGCTCGACGCCCTCCGCGAGGACGCGCGCGCGCTGGTGCGGACCGTGCTCGGCGTGAGCTGAGCGTGCGATCCGTCGTGCACACGAATCCTTCGGCGTTTCGTTCTTCCTCGAATCCCGGCTCTCGGCTCGTTCGTTCTTTCTCTTTTCTCCCGCTCCAGGGAGATCGTTCGATGGGGTATCACATGAAGAAGCTTGCATTTCTCGGTCTCCTCCTCGCGGCGTGTGGTGACGACGGCGGGCGCACGACGCCCACCGACTCCGGCACGGCGCCCACCGTCGACGCGGGCAGCACCCCGACGACCGACTCGGGCACCCCGATGCCCACGGAGGACGCCGCCCTGCCCATGCCGCCCGAAGGCCGCACCACCGTCGCGCCCGCGGCGGCGATCGAACGCCTCGTGGGCACGTGGGGGATGGAGAGCCGCTTCGCGACGATCCAGACGGTGCCCTTCCTCGGCGACCAGCGCAGCGTCTCGCGCGCCTGGGGCCTCGTGGAGATCGTGCAGGTCGGTGACGCGCTGCAGATGACCGAGCGCGGTTGCCGCGTGCAGATCGAGGGTGGCTCGACGATGACGTCGATCGACGACGCGGTGCCCCGCTCGATCGAACCGCAGGTCTCGACCCTGGAGTTCGTGACCGAAGGCGGCGCGATCTCGTGGATCCGTCCGGAGAGCGCGACGGCGGTCGGCTTCCGCGCCGCGAGCCCCACCGACGCGCTCCCGACGGCGTCGACCGATCCACGCGTCTTCGATCAGGACGGCGACGGTCAGCCCGGCGTGACGGTCAGCGTGAGCGGCCTCGCGAGCGGCGACGTGTACGTGGTGCAGTGGCAGCGCAGTTGGTACCAGGGCGCGCTCGGCACGAGCGGACCCGTGCTCGGCGAGAATCACTCGGACGCGTCCACCCAGCGCACGATCGGTGCGAGCACCTCGCTGCTCGAGATGGACATCCCGTCGCGTGCGGACACCAACCGCGCCGACTCGACGGTGCGCTTCGTGCCGCTCACGGGCGAGTACGACTGCGACCGCCTCGTCGGCGAAGCCAGCACGATCTTCGGAGGCTGAGATGCGGCGAGCGGCGCTGTTGGTTTGGATCGTGGGATGCGGCGGAACGGGTGACGGACCGCCGCCCGAGCAGCGCTGGTTCGAAGGGAGCTTGGCGGGCGCGTGTGGGGGGGAGCGCGGGCTCGCTCGCGTGGAGTGCGCCGACGCCGTCGCGTGGGAGTCCGTGCAGTGGCGCTACGGCGAGCGACGCGAGGCGGTCGACGTCTTGGGGGACGCGATCGACGCAGTACGCGAGGATCCCTCAGTGGACGCGGGCGACCTGGCGCGTCTCCACTGGCGACGGGTTCAGGTCGCCGTCGGCCTATTCTCCGAAGACCAAGACTCGAGCGGCGTCGCGCTCGCGCCCGACGACCTCGACCGCGCCGTCGAGTTGGCGCCGGACGACACGCGCATCGAGGGGTGGGACGCGCTCTTCGATCTGTTGGTCGCCTACCAGCGAAGCCCCGATGAGTTCGCAGTCGCGCGCGCTCGGGTGGACTCGCTCTTCGAACGCGACCCCGACTACACCCTGCCGGTGGTCATGGGCGTCACGATGGCGCTCCCGCTCGAGACGGGTTACCCGCAGGAGATGGCGCGGCGAGTCGAGGAGTTCGATTGCGCCACCCACGACTGGTGTGAGCGCGCGACTGCGAAAGTGCCGTTCCAGCAAGCGGGGATCGAGCTCCTCTTCGCGGAGATCCACGCCCGAGTCGGGGACCGCGAGCTCGCGCGCGTGCACCTCGAACGCAGTCTGAACGCGCCACGTGCGGAGCATTGGCCCTACCGGTTCGTCGCCGAAGAGAAGCTCGCGGATCTCAACGGGTGGCTCGCGACCTTCGCGGCTCGCGGCGAGTCCGAGTCGGTCCTCGACATCACGGAGAACAACGGCCGCCGCGCGTGCGTGATCTGCCATGGGCCTCCGAGCGCACCCATTCGTGACTGACGCCGAGCTCCCATCGACGCGGCACCAGAGCTCGCTTCGTCGGCGTGAGCGTGCATGTTCTGTCGATGTTTTGTCGATGTAACCTTGCAGAACAAAAGCAGAACATGACGTAGCCGCTGACGTTTCGACCTGATAGCGTGAGTTCGGGTCGGGCATGAACGTCGAAAATCTCTTGGAGCGCTTGTGCGCGCGCCTCGGTTCGCCGAGCGCGTCGGATGCAGGCGCGGTGTTGGTGAGCGTGCTGGCCGCGCTCTCGCCGCTCGTGCCCTGGCCGTCGCTCAATCGGCTCGGGCGCGAGCTCCCGCCGGAGTGGATGTCCGCGCTGCGCAGCGAGCGCTTCGCGGACGACGGCGGTCGCGACCTGTTCGAAGCACGGCTGCGGGCGGTCGCGGTGAACGACGACGACGCGACCGCCGTGCTGCGTGAGCTGTCGAGCCACCTCGACGTGCGGGCCCGCCACGCGCTCTTCGTCGGGCTGCCTGACGATCTGCGCGCCGTGCTCGCCGCCTGATCGCGCGCACGTCGAGCGTCGGCCTTCGCTGGATGTCGCCTCGGGGGCGGCCGACGGATCGCTCTGCAGACGACGGGTCGCCATCGATCTCCGAGACGACGGAAACGAAGAAGCGGAGGACCCGAAAGTCCCCCGCCTCTTCGTTCTCGGAACGCGCTCAGAACGCGAAGCCGCTCGCTCGCGTGCCCGGCGAGTAGCGCACGCCCGCGCGGAGCGTGGTGTGGCGCACCATCGTCGCCGCCACGTCACCCTCGGTCATGCGCACGATCGACTCGTCCATGTTCGCGATCGTGCTGTTGTAGGTCACGGCGTCGATCACGGTCCCACCGCGCCGCAGCGTGACGGTGTCCCCGTCGTTGTTGAGCGAGAGCGTCCCCGTGGACGCGCGCGTGACGAGCGCGCCGCCGAAGAGCCCGTTCGGCACGCCACCACCACCGAACACCACGAGCGTCCCGAGCGGCGGGAGCACCGTCCCGGGCGGGAAGGTGTGCCGCGTCATCGTGTCCGAGATCGTCATGCCGCTGAGGTCCAGCGCCACGACCGTCATGTTCACGAGCTCGATGAACTCGTCGTTCGTGGAGCTCACCATGCCGTCGCCGCTCACGTCCGCGCCAGCCGGTGGATCCGCGAGGATCTCGTTGATCACCACGAAGCCGGCCTCGGGCACCTGTGCGACCGCGAAGCTGGAGCCGTAGATGTCGAACGTGCCGGTGCGGTTATCCGTCCAGAGGACGACGTTGCCGCTGATCGCGGGAGACGCCTGCGTGGCGGCCGAGCTGGTGAGGAAGGACGGCGCCGAGCCGAGGCTGCCGATGGCGACGTCCCCGTTGCTGCGCGAGAGATCCGTCCAGACCATGAAGAGTCCGTCGTTGTCGTTGAGGAGCTGCGCGCCCACCGCGGTGGAGAGCGCGGCTTCCATCGGGAACACGGTCGTCAGGACGCCGAAGCTCCCGCCGTACGCGTCCCAGTTGCTCGTCTCGGTCGCGGTCGGGGTCGTGATGGCGCGACCGTCGATCCAGCCGACCGACGCGTGGCTGAGCACCGGCAAGCGCTGCCCGTGCACCGACGACGCGGCGGGCGTCTGAACCTGCACGGCCGGCGGCGACTCCCCGAAGTCGACCACCACCGTCACGAGCCGATCCATCGCGTCGAAGGTCACGAACGCGAGGCGCGAGCCGCGCAGTACGGGGTCGAGCTCGTTCTCCAGGCTCGGCTCCGTGAAGAGCGGCGAGGCCGTCGCGGTCGCGATGTCGTACAGGAAGATGTCCCATTGAGTGCCGTCGAACTCGTCGTAGACGATCGTGCCGCCGTCGATCTCCGCGCGGCCGGTCTGCCGGGTGGAGATGACGCGCTCGACGCCGGTGGTGAGGTCGACGTGCACCGCGCGCCGCGCCGCGCCGTCGCCGCGGAGGAACACGAGGTGGTTGCCGCGCACGCGCGGTGCCGCTTCGCTCGCGGGCGTCGTCGTGAGACGAGTCGGCGCGGCGCTGCTGTTGAAGTTCGCGAACCCGACGTCCCAGTTTCCGTCGAAATTCTCGAGGTAGACGACGTGCTGCCCGTGGATCGAGGGCGAGACGATGTCGTTGGTCCCGAAGAGGATCGGGCCCGAAGTGCAGCCGTCGTCGACCTCGCCGTCGCAGTCGTTGTCGAGGCCGTCGCAGATCGCTTCGTTGGTCGCGCCGTCCTCGGTCATCGCGTAGTTGACGCCGTAGCTGTCGGTGCCCGCGCACGCCGTCCAACCGGCCGCGCCCGCACACACCTGCGTCGAGCCTTCGCACACGCCCGCGGTGAGCGCGCACGCCGGCGCGACGAGCGCGTCGTCGGTGAGCCCGTTGCAGTCGTCGTCCTGGCCGTTGCAGGTCTCGGGCACCGGCGTGACTCCGCCCGTGCACGCGCCCCACTCGCCACCCGCGCACGTCTGCGTGCCGCGCTCGCACGCGCCCACGCTGCTCCCGCACGCCTGCGTCGCGCCGTCCACGCAATCGCAGCCTTCGTCGACCATGCCGTCGCAGTCGTTGTCGAAGCCGTCGCACGTCGACTCGGTCGCCTGGTAGCGCGCGCCGTACTCGGTCGCGGTGCAGGCCACGAAGCCGCCCGCGCCGCTGCAGCGCTGACGCGAGCCCGCGCAGACGCCCTGCTGGAGCGCACACGCCGGGCCCGTGAGCCCGTCGTCGGGGCTGCCGTCGCAGTCGTCGTCGAGCCCGTTGCAGCTCTCGGTCGCCGGCGCGACCTCACCCGCGCAGCCGCCCCACGAGCCCGCGGTGCAGGTCTGGGTGCCGGCCATGCAGACGCCGACGTCGCTGCCGCAGGCCTGCGTCGCGCCGTCGATGCACGTGCAGCCCTCGTCGACGATGCCGTCGCAGTCGTTGTCGAGCCCGTCGCAGAGCGACTCCGTCGCCTGGTAGTCGCCGCCGTAGCTCGCGACGCCCGCGCAGGCGATCCAACCCGCGACGCCGCCGCACGCGCGCACGCTGCCCGCGCACACGCCCTGCTGCAGCGGACACGCGGGCGGCGTGAGATCGCCCGGCTCGTCCATCATGCCGTCGCAGTCGTCGTCGAGCCCGTTGCAGCTCTCGCCCATCGGACCGACCTCGCCGACACACGCGCCGAAGGTGCCGCCCGTGCACGTCTGGGTGCCCGGCATGCACGCGCCGACGTCGATGCCGCACGCCTGGGTCTCGCCGTCCTCGCACGGACAACCTTCGTCGGTCGTCCCGTCGCAGTCGTTGTCGAGCCCGTCGCACGCGGCCTCGGTCGCTTCGTAGTCGGCGCCGTAGTCGGTCGCGTCGCACGCGAGGAAGCCGTCCTCGCCGCCGCAACGCGCCGTCGCGCCCGCGCACACGCCGTCCGTGAGCCCGCAGCTCGGACCCGTGAGGTCCTCGTCGGTGGTGCCGTCGCAGTCGTTGTCCGCGCCGTCGCAGGTCTCGGTCCCCGCGGGGCTCGCGTTGGCGTTCTCGTCGTCGCAGTCCGGTCCGAGCGCGCAGCCCTCGCCGTAACCGTCGTCGTCCTCGTCGATGCAGGAGCCGGAGTCGCGTCCGCCGTCGACGCCCGTGTCGACCTGGCCGCCGTCGCGTCCGCCGCCGTCCATCTCCATCCCGCCGTCCATCGTCGGCGGGCCGTCGTCGTCGCCGCACGCGAGCGCGAGCACGAGCGCGAGCCCGAACCATTTCTTCGTCATCCCAAACCCTCCTGAAGCGCGCCGAAGCACGCAGTGCCGCAAACACGGCGAGTCGGACATGGCCATGTGGTGGAGCCACGCCGAACGAGGGGATACGGAGCCGACGCGTGGATATTCCTCGGAATCTTCGGCGACTGCTGGCTCGCGTGCGCCATCGCAGACGGGGAACAGTGCGCCTGCACGAATCCGCGAATCGTTCGGTCGGGGACCTATTCGGTTCCACCAACAGACGCAGGTCGAAGCGGTCACGCGGACCACGACGAAGCGCGTCGCGGTCGTGGTCCGCATCCAGCGGATCGGCATCACCTCGACGGATTCGAACCGCCGAGGTGATGCCGATCCTGCGCGCGCTCGACGGTCACCCGCACACGCGGTGACGAGCGAGAGCCGTCGAACCGCGGCTCACATCGGCCGACACACGATCGGATTGCAGACCTCGAGACCCTCGAGCTGGAACTGCTCCAACCAACGGAAGCGGACGGCGACCGACGCGGGCTCGCATCGGCGCAAGCTTCCGGGGTCCCCCGCGTCACAGCCGAGCGTTGCGTCGACTTCGGGATGCAGCACGTCGATCGGCTGCGGGTCGTTGTTGGCGTCGCAGATCGCGGTGCCGCCGACCGAGTTGGGGTCATCGCAGCTCGCGTCGAACGCGTCGCGGTAGCGGTCGCGTCCGCGAACGTCGTCGCGACGCGAGCGACACAGACGCTCCCAGCCTGCCAGCGGATCGCCCTCGGCCGGCCGACCCTCGTCGCCACCGTCGACGACGACATCTTCTGGCGGCGGCTCCTCGGCGTCGGCTTCGTCGGTCGTGGAGCCGTCGTCTGGCTGCGAACCACACGTGCCCTTCATCTGGCAGTCTCGTCCCACCCATCCCTGCGGGAAGTCAGTGATGATGTCGGTGACGGTGTCCGCGAAGTAGCCCGCCACTCACCGGCACGACAGCGCCGATGCTGCGCACACGACGAAGCCCACGCTCCTTCCGGGGCGTGGGCTTCTCGAGCGTGTGTGTCTCGCGTCGCGCTCAGCTCGTGCAGTACCCGCGCGGGGCCCGCTGGATGTCACGCAGCTTCGTTCGCGCCTGCGCCACGAGCGGCGAGCGGGGATGTGCCGAGATCAACGCTTCGAGGGCGGAGCGCGCGTCGGTGCACGCGTGGAGCGCGTAGAACGCCTCCGCCATGTCGAAGAGCGCGCGGTCGACGACGTCTCCCGTGCGGAACTCGGCGATCACCTTCCGAAACTCCGCCAGCGCGCTCGCGGGACGACCTTCGATCAGATACGTCTTTCCGATCGCGTATTGCGCGTCGTCGGCGCGCGCGTCGTCGCGGTAGCGGGTGACGTACTCGCGGAAGAGCGCGCGCGCGGTGCTGTGATCGTTGGCCTGCTGCGCGCGCTGCGCGGCCGCGAAGTGCTCCGCCGGATCGGCCGGGATCTGCGAGGCGTCCACCGGCATGTCGACGCCGGCTTTGCGCGCGAACTGCTGGATGCGGCGATCGATCTCCTGCTGTTGTTCGGAGAGCGCGCGCTGCGTGCTCGTGAGCTCGTTGCGAAGCTCCGCGATCTCGCCTTCGAGCACCTGGATCTGCTCGCGCAGGCGCTGCACCTCGGTGCCGATGTCCGCGCTGTTGCGGGTGACGACGCTCGTGGCTTGCTCGAGCACGCGCTCGAGCTCGGCCATCTTCGTCTCCATCGCCGCGCGCTCCGCGCTCATGCCCTCTTCGAGCGAGACGATGCGACGCTCGCGATCGGCCGCTTCACGCGCGAGGCGCTCGCCGGCCGACTTCGAGTAGCAGCCCGCCGTCGCGACGAGGATGGCCACGCCGAGCAGCGAATACCCGAGCTGCGGAGACCGCATCTCAGCGCTCCGTGAAGGTGACCTTGCGGTCGTTGCGCCAGCCCGACTCGTCCTCGCCCTGCGCCATCTCTTCGCCCATCGACGAGGCGCTCAGCCCCTCGCGCGTGACGCCGAGCGAGGTGAGGTACTGCATGACCGCGCGCGCGCGCCGATCGCCGAGCGCGAGGTTGTACTCCTCGGTGCCGCGCGGGTCGGTGTATCCGGTGACGTGCACGCGCGCGAGGTTGCGGGTGCGGATGCAGGTCGCGATGCGGCCGAGCGCGTCGCGCGTGCTCGAGTCGAGCTCGTCGCTGTCGAACGCGAAGAAGACCGGATCGAGCGAGCACGGGCCCGAGCTCGTCGGACCGCTCGTCTCCTGCGGGAGATCCTCGCTCGACGACGCGACGCAGCGGTTGTTGCGGCACTCCTCGCCGGGGCCGCAGTCGCCGTTGCCCGCGCACCATCCTTCGATCGGATCGCAGCGCCCCCCGTTGCAGGTCTGACCCGCGGGGCAGTCGTTGGCGTCGCGGCACTGCTGGCAGAGGTCGTTCACGCAGAACTCGCCCTCCTGACAGTCGTCGTCGTCGTCGCAGGCCGGGTAGTCCGGACCGCAGCCCGCGAAGAAGAAGCAACTGAGCGCGACGGTGGCCGCGCGGATCGACGTACGCATGTCGTTCCCTCCGGGCCCTCGGCTACCGCGACCGGCGCGGCGGGTCAAGCGAGCGGCTCGATGCCGCGGTGCGCAGGGTGTGGCGAAAAGGTCATCGATCGCGCGATCTTCCGGGACGGACTCGACGTGCTCGTCGCCCGTCGAGTGGCACGCCGAGTTTCCCGCGAGGCCACCTTTCTTCTTCCTCGCACGCAGCTCGCGAAGCGTGCCGCGCGTCGAACACGCGCGCGGGCAAAGGCGCCCGAACGCCTTGCGGGTCTCGACCCGTCGCGTCGGGCCCGCACGCGAGCGGGCGAATGTGCTCCGTCGCGGACGGGTCGCCGCACGACGAACCCACGGCGCCGCTTGCTCGCGCGCGACGAAGCTCCCTACAGTGAGCGCGTGCGGGCTTCACTTCGTGGCTTCGATCGCCTCGCGATCGCCTTGGCCTTCGGGCTCCTCGGTGCGTGCGGCGACGACGACGGTCCGCCGGCGCGACCGGACGCCGGCGGCGACGGCTCGGTGATCGTGCGGTGCGGAAGCGCCGACGATCCCGACAACGACACCATCTCCACGATGGACGAAGGCGACGGAGACTTCGACGGCGACGGCCAACCGAACTGGAACGACCCCGACGCGGACGGCGACGGAATTCCCGACTCGGTCGAGGCCGGCGACGCGAACTGTCTCACGCCGCCCGTCGACACCGACGCCGACGGTGCGCCCGACTTCCTGGATCTCGACGCCAACGGGGACGGCGTGCCCGACACCGACCAGCGCGACGCCGATCTCGACGACGACGGGATCGTCGACGCGCTCGATCCCGACGTGGACGGAGACGGAATCGCGAACGTGGTCGAGCGCGGCGGCGACGGACCGCCGGTCGACACCGATGGCGACGGCACCCC
>ERZ761607.1795-NODE-1795-length-25112-cov-4.736082_pt1 | contig 25112 bp, 20 predicted proteins | sample MGYA00511164_ERZ761607 | MGnify/ENA primary metagenome ERZ761607 (study PRJEB28899, sample SAMN02445080) | bioreactor sludge metagenome | biome: EBPR sludge | place: Australia: Brisbane, Thorneside Wastewater Treatment Plant | collected 2011-06-22 ... | reverse complement strand
TGTCCACGAGCACGCCGTGTCCGCGCCAGTCGAGCCACCACGGCATCGGGAAGTAGGTCGTGTGCTCGTCGCCCGAGAACAGACCGGTGCCGGTGCGCGCGAGCCCCTGCTCCTGCACCCAGAGCGTGAACGCTTCGCCGCGCTGATCGGTCTGGTTGTACTGCGCCCCGAAGCCGACGAACGACCCCTCTTCGTCGCACGCGAAGGGCAATGCGTACGAGACCTCGCGCCCCTCGCTGCCTGCCCACTGCGCGTCGAAACGAATCGAGGTGGACACGCTCGGGGTGTCCACGCCGATCGAGAGCGCGCCCGACGCGCCCTCCTCGGACGAGAAGCGAAGCACCACACGCCCGTCCTCGAGCGCGCTCCCCTCGAACCGATCGAGCGGTCGCTCCTCCAGCTCACGCCGCCGGAACGTGAAGAAGCCCTGCAGCATCCGCACGTCCGGCGTGAAGCGCCGCAGCGTCGGCGCCCGCGGCGCGAGTCCCGCGAGCGCGCGACCGTCCGGCGCGAAGAGCCGTACGCCTCCCTCGGCGTCGACCTCCACCCGCGTCCCGTCCGAGAGCTCGTAACGCTTCGCGCCCGACCCGCCGCCACACGAGGCGCAGAGCACGCCCAACACGAACCCGATCCCGATGATCCGCGACATCGCGCGGAGTATCGCAGCAGCGCGGCTCGCTTCGCTACGCGGACCCGCTCGACCTTCGTCTCGCCGTTCGGCGATCGACTCGCGCGCCGCCTTCCTGCGACGCGCTCGAAGCGTGCCGGGCTCAGCCCTCGTCGCGCGGCTCTCGACGCGCTTCGCGCTCGGCCGCCCGCGCTTCGTCGCGCGCCCGCTTCTCCGCCATCCGCACCGCGTCCCGCTCGTCGTACGCGCGCACGATCTTCTGCACGAGCGGGTGACGCACCACGTCGACGTCCGTGAAGTAGTTGAACGAGATGCCGTCGATGCCACGCAGCAAACGCTCGGCGTCCGCGAGCCCGCTCGGCTGCCCGTGCGGGAGGTCGACCTGGGTGATGTCGCCCGTGATCACGGCGCGGCTCCGGAAGCCGAGGCGCGTCAGGAACATCTTCATCTGCTCGGCGGTGGTGTTCTGCGCCTCGTCGAGGATCACGAACGCGTGGTTCAGCGTGCGGCCGCGCATGAACGCGAGCGGCGCGACCTCGATGGTCCCGCGCTCGATCAGCGTCGCCACCCGCGTGTCCTCCATCATGTCGTGGAGCGCGTCGTAGAGCGGTCGCAGGTACGGGTTCACCTTCTCCGCGAGATCGCCCGGCAAGAAGCCGAGCTTCTCGCCTGCCTCCACGGCGGGGCGCGTGAGGATGATGCGTTTGACGGTGCGATCCATCAGCGCGCCCACCGCCATCGCCATCGCGAGGTACGTCTTGCCGGTCCCCGCCGGGCCGACGCCGAACACGATGTCGTTGTGCCGGATGGCAGAGATGTAGCGCTGCTGCGCGACGCCCTTGGGTGCGATCACGCGCTTGCTCGTCGTCCGCAGCACCACGTCGTCGAAGAGCTCGCGCAGTCGAAGGTCGGGGTGCGACGCCAGCGTGCGCGCCGCGCGCGTGATCTCCTCCGCCGAGAGATCGCGCTTCTCCATCACCTCGATCAGCTCGGCCAAGATGCGTTCCGCGAGCGCGACGTCTGCCGCTCCGCCTTGCAGCCGGATGACGTCGCCGCGCTGCCCGAGCACGATCCCGAGCTCCTTCTCCAACACCTTCAGGTGCGCGCCGTTCGGGCCCGAGAGCCGCAGCAAGAGCTCACGGTCCGTGATCTCCACGTCGGCGGTGGCCGTTGCGCCATGCGATTCGCGCGTCATGCGGGCTTCCGATCTCCTGTCGCGCGCGCCACGCCAGGCGCGACACGAGCACGCCCACCGTGTGGGCGGGCAGGTCAGTGTCGCCGTCCAGCGACCGAACCATCAAGCGGCGGGAGGTAATGCCGCACGATCGGGAGAGCAAGAGGCAGGAGAAGCGAGCGGCGCGAGGCGACGCGCCGCCGGCGCGGGGCGACGGAGTGTGATGCCGCGGCACGTGACCGCAGCACCGACACCGACGAGCCTCAAGGCGTGTACACCTCGCGCCCCACCGCGCCCGCCACCACGTCCTCCACGCGGAAGCGCAGGGGAATGGTGTCGTTCGCGAGCCACAGACGCACTTGATCGTCGAAGTGCTCGCTCGACGTCAGCCCACTCTGACCGCCCGGCAAGACGTTCACTCCGTCGACCTCCCCGTCCTTCAAACGGATCACCATCCGCATGACCGCGCCGTCGGAGTACCAATAGTTGCGGCTCTCGATGCTGTAATGCGCGGCGTCGACGTTGAAGAGATCGCCCGGCCGCGGGAACCAGGGGAGGCTCGCGCGCGGGTCGGTCTCCGCGAGATCGGGCATCAGCGGGATGCGCTCCGGGGTGATCGAGAAGCCCGCCACCAGCACCGAGAGCGCGGGATCGTCGGAGGGAACGAAGTCGGTGAGGATCGACTCGAACACCACGAGGTGCCGCATGCCCCAGAGCCACTGCGCTCGGTCCGTGGTGCCGAAGCCGCCGATGCCCGGTCGCTCCGGATCGGGCGCCGCCTCGAGTCGTTCGATCGCGTCCGCGAGCGCGAGCAGCGCGATCTCGTCGCTGCGCTCGACCGGGCCCGTTCCCACCCGATCGAAGAACACGCTCTCTTCCGTGGAGGGATCCCAATGCGAAAGGTCGGCCGGGTTGCCCGCGCCGCGCCCTCGCCACACGTCGAAGAGCGCGCGCGTGATGCGCGTGGCGCGGTCGGTGTCGAAGGCGACGTCGAGCCCTTCGTCCCCGAAGATCCAGCGGAACTGCGCCTTGTGCCACTCGTTGAAGATCATCGTGGCCACCGCGAACGCGCGCTGGTCGGCGGTGGGCGCATGGTAGAAGGTCTCCACGCCGCTCTCCGCCGGTGCGCCGGCCGTGATCCACGATTGAAGGCGCGTGCTCACGTCGTCGAAGCTCGCCGCGTTTTCCTCGTAGAGCGCCGCGAGGCGCGTCTCAGCCGCCCCAGACGGCGTCCCCTCCGAAAGCGCCTTCGCGCGCGCGATCGCGTCGAGCAGCCGCGGCCCGAACAAACGCCCGAGCACCGAGTCGTGGTTGCCCTGCAGCTCCGAGCTCGCTTCCTGTGTCGAGGCATCACCGGCGACCAACGCCTCGAGCTCCGTACGGATCGTGTCGCCGCGGAAGCCGTTGTTCCACGGACCCCCGAGGTAGAAGTCGTCGTCCGCGAGGTTCCCGTCGGCGGTGGTGATGTTCGCGATGTCGTGATTGGCGGTGAGCACGTAGCCGCGCGCCGGGCTGAGCGCGGCGGGCCACTCCTCGAACGGCACGAGGCAGCGGTAGCGAGCGTCGCCCGACGTTCCGCACTGCGACTCGTCCGGAAAGCCTTCCGCGTCGAGTGGGATGTCGAAGCCGCGGTACTGCGTCCCGTCGAGCACGCGGCGCGGATCGGCGCCGTCCACCCACGCACGCGAGACCTCGTCGCGCTCGAGGTACTCGCGGGTCGGGATCGCGTTGTAGCTGCCGTAGTAGACGTCGCCTTCGACGTCCGCTGCGACGAGGTTCTGCGCGTAGGTCACGAGTCGCCGCGTCGAGGCCCGGAAGTCCGCCACGGTGTCGGCGTCGTTGAAGCCCTGCAGCGCGGTCAGCACGTTCGACACGTCGAAGCCCGCGAAGTCGAACGAGACGCCGCTGATGACCTCGTCGCCGTCGCGATCGCCGGGGATCACGTACTCGCCCGCCACGTCGATCGCGCCTGCGGCGCCTTCCATCGACGGCGTGCCCTCGATCGCGACGATCACGCGGCCGTCGAAGGTCTCATAGCGATCGGAGACCACCGTGCGGCCGACGCTGCCGAGCCCGGGCACGTCGCGCACCACGTAGGTCTCGGACACGCGGCGGATGGGCATCGTGCCTTCGCCGAAGACCGTCGCGCTCGGCACGCCGCCGGTCAGCACGATCTCCTCCGCGTACCAGTCCGTCACGTCGCCGCGCAGGTACGTCTGCGACCACGCGATGCGGCCGTTCGTGCCGACGGCCATGGGCGGGATGCCCGCGAAGAAGAGGCCCATCAGCGTGGTGGCTTCGTCTGGCGCGCCTTCGCCGAAGACGCTCGTGTCGAGCCCGAGCTGGTAGAAGAGCGGGGCGATCGAGAGCGGCAAGTGGCCGTCGCCCGCGAGGATCGCCGCGCCGTCGGGCGAGTGCGCCCCCATCGTGGCCCACGCGTTGGAGCCGAAGTCTTCGCCGCGCCGACCGAGCTGCATCCGCGCGAATCGCTCCGTGCGCGCGCGAAGTCGCTCGAACGTGTCCGACTCCACGCGCAGCCGCGGGAGGACCTCGACGCGACGTCGATCGAGCCGCGGCGCGCGTGTGGTGGTGCCCTCGAGCCCGAAGCCGGCCGCGCTCGTGACGTCGTGGATCGGCTGGAACTGCGTGTGGATCTCCAGCGCGCCCGCGCGACGAAGCTCCGGCGAAGGCGCGCCCTCCGGCGCGGTCCACGTCGCGAGCTCCTCCGCCGCGGCGGCGTTCGCGAGATCCTGCGACTCCCAACCGAGCTGCCAGATCGGGACCGCCGCGAACGCCACGAGGTCCTCGACCGTCATCGTCTCCATCAGGTCGCCCGGGTTGCGTGTGCCGAAGAAGAGCGCCGCCGCCGCGAGCTCGCTCGGCGGTGCGATGTCGCGCCCCCTCACCAGGTCGATGTACGCGTTCACGCCCTCGACGTACGCGGTGTAGACCTCGCGCTGCTCGTCGGTGAGCAACGTGACGAGCCGCTCCGCCACCCGCCGCATGCCTTGCGCGCGCGACTGCTGATCGGAGCCGAGCGCTGCGTCGCCGAGCAGCTCGGACAGGCGGCCCTGCGCGAGCCGACGACCCGCCTCGATCTGGAAGTAACGATCGCGCGCCAACAAGAAGCCCTGCACCACGCGCAGATCACGCTCGTTGCTCGCGTACACGTGCGGAACGTTCGCCTCGGTGCGCACGACGTAGACCTCGCCGGTGAGCGTCGGCAGCGTCCAACGCTCGGTCTCGGGGATGCGCAGCACGTCGCCGCGCGGTCCCTCCGGCAGCGTCGCGTCGACCCCCCCGTCGACGTCTCCGTCGAGGCTCGCGTCGAGCGGCGGCCCGTCGTCGTCACCGCACGCGAAGAGAGAGAGCAGCGCCGCGAGCGACGCGAGAAAGAGCCGACCCCGAATCATCGCGCGCAGCATATCGTGCGCGCCGCGATGCGGGAGTGACGTTCACGCAGTCGTAAGGCGATCAGACACCACCACGCACAACTCGCACGCACGACTCGAACTCGACTCGCACGCACGACTCGCGCGCCCACGCTCAGATCGCGCCGCGGCGTTCCTGGTCGCGCTCGATGCTGCGGAACAACGCGCCGAAGTTTCCTTCGCCGAACGCGTGGTGGTTCTCGCGCTGGATCATCTCGATGAAGATCGGCCCGATCAGGTTCCGCGTGAAGATCTGCAGCAGGTAGCCCTCGTCGTCGCCGTCCACGAGCACCTGGTGCTTGCGGATGCGCTCGTGGTCTTCCTTCACGTTGGGCACGCGCTCGAAGACCTCCGCGTAGTACTCGTCGTCGATGTCGAGCGTCTCGATGCGATCGTCGTCGAGCTGGTCGAGGCTCGCGAGCAGATCGCGGCTGAGGAACGCGAGGTGCTGCACGCCCGGACCCTTGTACTCGCGCAGGTACTCTTCGATCTGCGACTTCTCCTCCGAGCCCTCGTTGATCGGGATGCAGAAGGAGCCGTCGGGCGAGCGGAGCGCGTACGAGGTGAGGCCCGTCTTCGCGCCGCGGATGTCGAAGTAGCGCACCTCGGTGAAGCCGAAGACGTCTTTGTAGAAGGCGGCCCACTTGGCCATCGTGCCCTTCTCGACGTTGTTCGTGAGGTGATCGATCGCGAGGAAGCCCTTGTCCGGCTGCACGAAGGGCTCGTCGAGATCGAGGAAGGCGTCGAGGAAACGATCGCCCTCCACGAAGCAGAGCACCGAGTCGCCGATGCCGTAGACGGCCGGGCAGCCGTAGGGGCCGTCGCCTTCGAAGGGGCGCGCGCCGCGCTTCACCGCTTCGGCGTGCGCGGCCTCCGCGTCCTCCACCCGCCAGCCCATCGCGCAGAGGCTCGGCCCGTGCTGCGACGCGAACTCCGCCGCGAACGATCGCGGCTCGCGGTTCACGAAGAAGTGGATGTCGTTCTGCCGCCAGTAGGAGACGTCGAGCGAGCGGTGGCGCTTGAGCTTCGAGAAGCCGAACGCCTTCCAGAGCGCGTCGAGCTCTTCGGGCTTGGGCGAGGCGAACTCGACGAACGCGAGGCCACGGAGGCCACAGGGGTTCGTGCTGCTCTGGCTCGTCGTCTGCTCCATCGGCTCCTCCAACTTCGTCGCTTCGCGCTCGTTGCGCCTCGGGCTGCCCCGAGACGCGATCCGTTCGTCACATGATTTCAGTCGTCGCGGTGCGATCGCTCCCGTGTTCGACCGCGCCCGCGACGCTCCTTTGTAGAGCCATCGAGTCGTTCGTCACCACCACAACTTCTTGCTAGAGTCGTTCGAAACTTCTGAACGAGTCGTGAGCATCCTCTCCCAATGGCTGCCCTCTCCCCCGGAAGCCCGTTCTCGGGCGACGCGCTGACCCTCGATCAGCTCCGTGTGCTCGACGCGATCGCGAGCGAAGGCACGTTCGCGGGCGCGGCGAGGCGCCTGCGTCGCGCGACCAGCGCGGTGAGCTACGCGATCAAGCAGCTCGAAGAGGCGCTCGGTCTCGAGCTCTTCGATCGTAGCGGTCATCGCGCCAGCCTCACGAACGCCGGACACCGCGTGCTGGTCGAAGCCCGTGAGGTGCTCGGACGCGTCGATCAGCTCGGCCGCGTGGCGGCGGAGCTCTCGAGCGGCTTCGAAGCACGCCTGCTCGTGGTCCTCGACGGCGTCCTCCCGCTCGAGCCGCTGATGCGCGCGCTGCGGCGCTTCCACGAGCTCGGCACCCCGACCCGCGTGGAGCTGAAGGTCGAGTTTCTGCTCGGCGTCCACGAACGATTCGCGCACGACGACGCGGACCTCTACCTCTCGCTCGGGCTCGAAGGCGATCGTCCCGAGCTCGCGTGGCGCGTGCTCCCCGATCTCGAGCTCATCCTGGTGGCTGCTCACGCGCACCCGCTCGTGACGCGCAGCCGGCGCTGGTCCCGCGACGATCTCGCGGCCCACGTCGAGATCAGCGTCGCCGACTCCTCGCGCGCCGGCTCCACGCGCCTCGCCGCGATCGGCAGCCCGAGCGCGATCCGCCTCTCCGACTTCCACGCCAAACGCGAGGCGCTGCTCTCGGGCATCGGCTTCGGCTGGCTCCCGAGGCATCTCGCCGACTCGCTCCTCGACGAACGCCGGCTCGGCGTGGTGCCCTTCGAAGACGGCTTCCGACGCCGCTTCACCCCACGCCTCGGTTGGCACCGCGATCGGCCCCCCGGTCGCGGCGCGGGTCAGCTCGTGAGCTTCGTGGTGGAGGAGCTCGAAGCGCGCACCTTCCGCGGCCGCCTGCGCTGACGGACCGCGCCGCGTTGACCGAGCGCGCGCGCCCCGATAGCGTCCGCCGCCATGAAGAAGCTCGCGTCCCTTCTCTTCGCCTGTCTCGCGTTCGCCGGCTGCGCCGACGAGAAGGCCGGTGACTGTTTCCGCGACGACGAGTGCAGCGGCGACAAGCTCTGCGTCGTCGGCAGCGCGGTCTGCGCGGACCCCGAGGACTGCCTCGGCCTCTGCCTCGATCCCTGCGTCACCGACGAGGATTGCCCGAGCGACGTGCGCTACGACTGCGTCGGCGAGTTCGGCAGCGGCCGCACGTACTGCCGCCCGGTTCCCGTCACGGAGTGAGCTCCGCGCGTCGTCGCTTCCCGCGACTCCGTGACTCCTCGTCGCGGAGTCGACTCGCGACGACGTTCCGACGACGTCGTCGTGGCTCGATCACTCGATCGGCGCGCACACGAAGAGCGCGTCGTCGAGCGTGAGCACGGGCTGCTTGGCTGGCCCACGACACAAGTAGGGGGCGCGCGCGAGCCGCAACACGCGCCAGCCGAGCGGCACGAAGAGCAGCTCCGCGAACGCGCGCGCCTGTCGCTCCCACACGTGCTCGCCCGGCGGCACACGTGGGAGCAGCTCGTCCGGGTCGACGGTCGACGCGCCCACGTGCACGTGCGGCCGCAACGGGAACGGCACCGCGCAGAGCAGGCGCGCGTCCGGCATCGCGAGCGCGCGAAGCCGTTCGAGCAACGTGAGTGGACGGCTCGTCCGATCGAGCACGTTGAGCAGCGCGATCGCGTCGAAGCGCCCCGCGTCGTCGGGAAGACCGCGTTCGACGAGATCGACCTCGTGCGTGACCCAGCCGCGTTTGCGCAGCCGCTTCGCCATCCCGCTCGAGGTCTCCGTCGCGACCACCTCCCGCACGAGCGGCGCGAGCTCCGCGGTCACGTTCCCGTCGCCCGCGCCGACGTCGAGCAGCCTCCCGTGCGACAGACGCGTCAGTGTCGCGACGTCGAGGAGCTGACGCCACTGATCGGTCCCGAGCACGCGCATGTCGTGCGTGCCCACGAGGCCGTTGGCGTCGTAGTCGCTCATCACGTTGCGAGCGAGCGCGCGCGCCGCGAGCTGGATCGCGCCGACGGGGCGAGCGAAGCAGTCGTCGATCCACGCGCGCGTCGAAGGATCGGCGTCGAGGCGCGTGAAGCTTCCCGCGAGCGGACCGAGCGCGCGTGCGTCGGCGCCGTAGCGGAGGCTCAAGCCTCGGTGGAGATCCGCGAGCATCGGCCGTGCGATTCGTCGAGGCCGGTGCGGCTCAGTTGGCCGCCGACGACTTGTTCTTCTTCCGCCCGCCCCAGAGTCCGTCCCAACCTTTGCGGTACGAGTCGGTCGCGACCTGCGCCGGCTTCGAGAGGCTCGGGCTGGTGATCGCGATCTCTTCTTCGACGTCGGCGAGCAGCGGCATGTCCTCGCGCGGGCGGAGCTTCAAGAGGTTGCCGCGCAGAGGCTTGCCCTCTTCGACCGGACGCAGCTCGCCTGCGCTGAGCTCGTCGCCCTTCTTGCGGATCACCTGGAGCGCGCCGTCCTCGGTGCGTCCGTGCACGAGCACGACGTCTTCTCGGGGAGCCGCATCGGCCGACGTCTTCGGGGTCGCAGCGGACGACTTCTTCCGCGGGGTCTGCGCCATGAAGTCCATATCGTAGTGTCGTCCTCGCGTTCTGGCACGTCTGACGTCGACGCCCGTCGTCGCCCGCTCACTCGCCCGGCGGCGCGCCCGCGGGCGCGCTCGCCGGAGTCACCGCGCCGTCCTCCGGATCGTCGTCGAGAATCTCCGGCAGCAGCACCGTGAAGATCGACGCGACGACGACGCCGAGGAACACGATCCAGAGCACCAGGTTGCCGACGAGCGGCGAGTCGCGTTCCTCGTTGGAAGGAACGGGCGCGCTCACAGGAGCTTCCCTCCGAGCGCCACGACCTTCGTCGCGATCGCTTCGACGACCTCGTCCATCGCGATCATCGTCACGTCCGCGTCGCTGCGGAGCTTCACCTCCGCCTTGCCTTCGGCGAGCCCACGCTTGCCGATCGCGATGCGGAGCGGGATGCCCACGAGGTCGGCGTCCTTGAGCTTCACGCCCGGGCGCTCGTGGCGATCGTCGAGGAGCACGTCGACTCCCTTGGCCTTCAGCGCCTCGTAGAGCTTCTCGGCCGCTTCGACGATCTCGGGCTCGTTGCCGAGGCTGAGCACGGTCGCTTGGTAGGGCGCGATCGACATGGGCCAGCGAATTCCGTCGGCGTCGTGGTGCTGCTCGATGGCCGAGGCCATCAGGCGCGTGACGCCGATGCCGTAACAACCCATGACGAAGGGCTTCGATTCGCCGGTCTCGTCGAGGAAGGTCGCCTTCATCTTCGACGAGTAGTGCGTGCCGAGCACGAAGATGTGACCGCCCTCGATGCCGCGGTACGCCTCGAGGCCGCCGCCGCACTTCGGACACTCGTCGCCCGCGCCGACCAGACGCAGGTGCATCACCTCGCCCTCGAAGTCGCGGCCGTACGCCACGTGCGCGAAGTGGTGATCCCACTGGTTCGCGCCGCAGACGCCGTCCGCCACCGCGGCCGCCGCGTGATCGACGAGCGTGCGGAGCGCGACCTTCGGCGCGACCGGACCGACGAAGCCCGGACCCACGCCGAGGACGGCCTTCACGTCGTTCTCGCTCGCGAGGTGCACCTCGTCGACGCCGAGCGCGCGGGCCACGAGGATCTCGTTGACCTCGTGATCGCCGCGCACGACGACGAGCGCGATCTCATCCGGCGTTGCGACCGCGTCCGCCGCGCGCTCCTTCTTCGGGTCCTTCGACGGAACCAGGTACGCGAGCGTCTTGAGGATTCGGTTCGTCCCGAACGCGCCGTCGGCGCTCTTCGGCGCGTCGTCCTTCGCGAAGAACGCGACGACCTGCTCGATCGACTTCGTCTTCGGCGTCTTCACGAGCAGCCGCTCGGGCGTCTTGCCGAAGTCCGCCTTCGTGGTGTCGATGCGCGCCTCCGCGACCTCGACGTTCGCGGCGTAGTCGCACTTGGTGCACGCGACGATGCGGTCCTCGCCCGACTGCGCGAGCACCTGGAACTCCGCGCTCGTCTTGCCGCCGATCTGACCGCTGTCCGCCTCGACGATGCGGTAGTCGAGGCCGAGGCTCTTGAAGATGCGGTGATACGCCTCGCGCATCGTCGCGTAGCTCTCGAACGCCTTCTCCTCGCTCACGTCGAAGGAGTACGCGTCCTTCATCATGAACTCGCGGCACCGCATGAGGCCTGCGCGCGGGCGCGCCTCGTCGCGGTACTTCATCTGGATCTGGTAGAGGTTGAGCGGGAGCTGGCGGTAGCTCTTCACCTCGCGCCGCACCATGTCGGTGATGATCTCTTCGTGCGTCGGCCCGAGGTGGTACTCCCCGCCCTTGCGATCCTTCAGGCGCAAGAGCACCGGACCGTAGAGGTCATAGCGGCCGGTCTCTTGGAAGTACGTCGCCGGCAGGATCGCCGGCATCAGCACTTCTTGCGCGTTCGCCGCGTCCATCTCGCGGCGGATGATCGCCTGCACGCGCTTGAGCACGCGCTGCCCGAGCGGGAGCATCTCGTAGATGCCGGCCCCGACCATGCGGATGTAGCCGCCGCGGAGGAGCAACACGTGGGACGCGTCGACCGCGTCCTTGGGGACTTCCTTGATCGTCGGGAGGAACGCCTGGGAGTAGCGCATGGCGCGCGTTGATAGCGCGCTTCGTGGAGGGGAGCGAGCGCGAGCCGAAGGATCGGTGGCTCAGGTGCGGTGGCTCGAGGCGTGGCTCACGGCGCGGTCGTGCCGCACGCGCCGACCGAAGGATCCTCGCCGAGGTCGCCCTCCGTGAAGGAGAGGACGAGCTCGTCGTGCACGTAGACGCGGTAGAAGCCGCCGGGGATCAGCGTGGGCAGCGGGCACTCGCGCTCGGTCTCGATGCACACCGGCGGGCACGCGCCGCCGCACGCGCTGAAGTAGCGCGTGGGGCTCAATCGGATCTCTCCGCCCGGCGGGAGGTCGTCCGTGAAGCGTTCGGTGACGACCGCGGTGCAGGTGCCTTCGCTCGCACAACCACCGCAGTCGTTGACGAGCCGGGCCACGAGGCGCGACGAGGTCGGCACCTGCGCGATGCACACCTCGCTCGTCGGCTCCGGCTGCGCGTCGAGCGGATCGCTCGGCTCACAGGACACGTCGGGTGCGGCGTACCGCACACACGCAGGCGGCGGCGGGACGAGCGAGATCTCTTCCTCGACCGGCAGCACGAACGCGGGCGCGCCGTTGACCTCGACCGTCCAGTCGCCACGTGGCAGCGGAGGAACCGCGCACCGCGCGGTGGGCGCGTTGCAGCCCGCGCAATCGCAGACGTCGTCGTTGCACAAGCCCGAGCTCAAACGCAGGACCTGCGCGCCTCGGTCCACCTCGACACCACAGGTCGTGGACGGACAGCAACCGCAGGTGTCGAAGGTCACGGGCAACTCGAAGGGCTCGTTCGCGGGCGCGAGGAAGCTCTCGAGGCACGTCCAATCGGCGCGACGCGGCTCACACGCGGGGCCCGCGTCGATGGGAAAACCTCCGTCGCTCGGCACGCCGCCGTCCCCGAAAGCGCACTCGAAGCCGCGCACCATCGACGTCCCGACCGGACACTGGAACGGGCACGGACCGCCGGGTGAATCGACGGGACCGGCGGAGGAACAACACACCATCCCGCTCGGGAGGAAACAGCGTCCGGCGTCGGTGTCCGACTCCATGCCCCGCGAGCGGAAGCAGCCGAGGCCGAGAGCGACGAACGCGAGCGAGAGGAAGGAGAGCTTGGTCATGAACAACCCTGGCGCGCATCGGCACACCTCGACCGCGCACGGAATCGCTCAGCACGCCGCGTGCCCGCGACCAATCGATGGTTCGCCCTCGATTCGCCTTCGAGGGTTCGGTCGCGTGACGCGACGCTCCACGGGACGCTTCGGATCAGCCTGAGCCGTCGACCACTTCACACAAGATCTCGGCGTAGCGCTCGGGCCAGCTCACGTTCAGGCGCGTGCCTCGCTCGTAGACCACGTCCTCCAGCCGCGCACGATCGGCGTCGTCGAGCTCGAGTCGACGCTGCAACGTCCGCAGGAGCTCGCGCTCGCGCCAGTCGAGCACGCCATCGGCCAACGCCATCCACGCCGCGGACGCGTACACCGCGCGGCGGCCTTCCGGGCTCAACGCGTGGATGGGGACGCGACGCATCGCAGGGCGTCGATTGATGAGCCCTGGGCCGGGTTGTTCTTCTTCGAGCCCCAGGATCCGAGCTGCCGCCCGCGCCGCCGTGAGCTCGTCCGCGTGGAGGCGACCGTCCGCCCAAGCCAGACACGACATCGCGTGGAGGCACGCGATTCGGTCGGTGAGAGAAAGTTGTTCCGTCATGGCCGAAGTGTCGGGCCCTCGCGTCATGTCGTCACGACCGGAAAGTTCGACCTAACATGTCGGAATGGTCGACACGTCGCGCATCGAGTGGCTCAACTACCACCACCTCCTCTACTTCTACTTGGTGGTGCGGGAGGGCGGCATCGTGCCCGCCGCCAAGGCGCTGCGCCTGTCGCACTCCACGGTGAGTGGGCAGCTCCGCGTGCTGGAGGACGCGCTCGGCGTGGCGCTCTTCGATCGTTCCGGGAGGCGCCTCGTGCCGACCGAAGACGGCCACGTGGTCTACCGCTACGCGACGGAGATCTTCGGGCTCGGTCGCGAGATGGTGCAGGTCCTGCGTGGCCACGCGATCGAGCGACCGGCGCTGCGCATCGGGACGTCGTCCGCGCTTCCGAAGCTCGTCTGCGTGGAGCTGCTCGAGCCCGCTCTCGCCCTCGGTTTGCGTGTGTCGGTCGAAGAGGATCGTTTCGATCGCCTCGTGGCCCGGCTCGTCACGCACGAGCTCGACGTGATCCTGACCGACGCTCCGCTGGCCGCGGGCTCGGGCGCGCGCGCGTTCAACCATCCGCTGGGGGAGAGCGAGGTCGGCGTGTTCGCGGTTCCGAAGCTCGCGCGTACGCTGCGCCGCGGATTCCCCGGGAGCCTGCACCGCGCGCCGATGGTGCTGCCCACTGCCGACGTCACGTTGCGTCGGATCGTCGATCCTTGGCTCGAACGTCACGGCATCGAGCCCACGGTCGTGGCGGAGTCGAGCGACAGCGCGCTCGCGAAGGCCTTCGCCGCCGCCGGTCACGGCTCGCTCATGGCGCCCCTCGTGATCTCGGAGCACCTCGCCGCTCGGTACGGGCTGCGGCTGGTCGGAAAGGCGCGTGGGCTCCGCGAGCGGTTCTACGCGGTCAGCGCGGAGCGTCGGGTCAAAGCGCCCGGAGTCGCCGCGATCTGTGCGGGCGCGCGGACACGCCTGTTCGCGCCGTGAGCCTCAGGTCCCGCAGAACGTGCGGTACTGCCATTGATCGTCGCCCGGCGGCTCCGCGAGCTCCGCGTGCTCGGGCTGGTCGTCGTAGGGTCGCGCCAGCACCTGGTGGAGGCGCTCGAAGGGCGCGAGATCGCCCGCGCGCGCGGCCGCGATCATCGCTTCGATGCGGTGATTGCGCGGGATGAACGCCGGGTTGGCGCGTCGCATGATCGCGGAGCTCGCCTCGTCGCTCGTGCCCTCCGCGTCTCGGCGCGCGCGCCAGCGCTCGCTCCAGGCACGGAACCCGTCGACGTCGAGGAGCTGATCGGCTGCGTCGCCGTGCGCCAGCCGTCGGAAGAAGACCGTGTAGTCGGTGTGCTCCTTCGCGAGCAGGGCGAGCAGGTCGCGCGCGAGCTCGAGGTCTCCGTCGCGCATCTCTCGCAGCCCGAGCTTCTTGCGGAGCTCGTCCGCGTAGCGCGCCTCGAAGCGCGCGATGAACGTCTCGAGGTGCGCGGTCAGGATCGGCACCGCGCGCGACTCGTCGGCGTCGACGAGCGGCAGCAGCGTCTCCGCGAAACGCGAGAGGTTCCAGAGCGCGATGCGCGGCTGATGCGCGAACGCGTAGCGACCTCCGCGGTCGATGGAGGAGAAGACGCGCGCCGGCTCGTAGGCGTCGAGGAACGCGGCCGGCCCGTAGTCGATCGTCTCGCCGGAGATCGACGTGTTGTCGGTGTTCATCACGCCGTGCACGAAGCCGAGCGCGAGCCACTTCGCGACGAGGGTCGCTTGGGCGTCCATCACGGACTCGAGGAGCGCGAGCGCGGCCCCGCGACGGCTCGCCGCGGTGGTCGCCGCTCCGGCCACGCGGTCGGGGCGCTCCGCGTTCGGGTAGTGCCGCTCGAGCGCGTGCTCGACGAGGAGCTCGATCGCGTCGACGTCTCCACGTGCCGCGAAGTATTGAAAGGTGCCGACGCGCAGGTGACTGCTCGCGACGCGCGTGAGCACCGCGCCCGGCAGCACCTCCTCGCGGTAGACCGGGTCGCCCGTGAGCACCGCCGCGAGCGCGCGGGTCGTCGGCACGCCGAGCGCGTGCATCGCCTCGCTGAGCACGTACTCGCGGAGCACCGGTCCGATCGCCGCGCGCCCGTCACCGCCGCGCGAGAACGGTGTCGGCCCCGCTCCCTTCAGCTGAACGTCGCGGCGCGTACCGGAACGATCGACGAGCTCGCCGAGCAGGATCGCGCGGCCGTCGCCGAGCTGCGGAACGAAGCTGCCGAACTGATGACCCGCGTAGGCGAGCGCGATCGGATCCGCGTCTTCGGGCAAAGCGTTGCCGGCGAGGATCGCGATGCCCTCGGCGCTCGCGAGGGCCGCGGGATCGAGCCCGAGCTCGTTCGCGAGCGACGCGTTGATCGCGAGCGCGACCGGCGCGCGCACCGGGCTCGGGGTCGTGCGCGCGTAGAAGCGGCCGGGGAGAGAGGCGTAGCGATGCTCGAAGCCGAAACGCATCCACGCTTTGTCGGGCCGAAGCGGCCGAGCGACAAGCGGGATCGACCCCGCGTCGTTTGGAGCAGCCCGACTCGCCGCGCGCAAGCGACCCGGAGTCACTCTTCGAGCGCGCGCCGCATCGCGCGCGCCTTCCGCACGCGAAAGACGACCATCGCGAGGATCGCCAACGAGCCCAGCGCTCCGAGGAAGACCTCGATCGCGTGACGGCGCACGAAGCTCGGACCCTCGAGGCTCGCTCGGCGGCCTCGAAGGGAGCGAGCAAGTCGGGGCCACGATCGACGAGCTGCTGCGCGACACGGGCGATCTCCCGCTCGTCGAAGTGCTGCGAGGAGAGCGCCACGTAGATGCCCGCCTGGCGGTGCGTGAGGTAGAGATCGACCTCATGGCCGCGGTCGACACGTACGACGCCGCCGGGGAGCTCCGAGCGCGTACCGGGCCGCAGGCTCAACTCGTACTCGAGGTTGCGTCCGAGACCCGCGGCGAGGTTCGCCTCGTAACGTCCTCGAACACCGGGGCCCCAAGACGTCGCCGAGCACGAGGTGTCGAGGTGATGGACGTCGAGGGGCTCGAAGCCCGGCGCGAGCGCTTGCAGCTCTTCATCCGTCACCAGAGCGCGGCACTCGCTCGTGCTCGATGCGAGCCAATCGTACGCGCCGAGCGGCCACGCGAGCAGGCTGCCGATGCCGACGAGGTAGATCGTCGCGGCCACCAACATCCAACGCGGGTCGACGTCACGGCCGTGGAAGAGCAACCCGCCGTCCAGCGCGCCGAAGCGGTAGGGCCGTCTCTCCCGACGGGCGGCCACGGCCTTGACGATCACGTACGCGGCGACGGCCAGCGCGAGGGAAGTGAAGACGATCAAACGGAGGGTGGCGAAGAGCACGCCGCTCCTTGAACGACGAAACCCACCCGTTCCAGCGCGGCTCACACATCGTTACGAAACCTCGCGCGCGGCGAACGAAGAACGCATCCGCGCGCGTGCTCGACGTCGTCCGCCTCGGGGCCTCGGAGGCTCACTCCGGGAGCGGAGCGGGCTCGCAGTACGCGACGTAGCCCGCCGCGCGACCGCTGCATCGCTGGCCGCTCGGGCAGTTCGAATCGTTGCCGCCGCATGGATCCTTGCAGGTCGCGCCGACGAACGGCTCCATCACGCAGAGTTCCGACTCGCACTCGCCGTCCGCCGAACAGGCCGCACCCACCGGAAGCCGCGGTGGTTCCTTGCAGCTCGCGACGAGTGAGCCGAGCAACGTGAGCAGGGACAACGTGCCGACACGCAGGTCGACCGAACGGAGCGTCGGGAAGAGCACGCCGCTGTTTGAACGACGAGCTCTGCAGGTTCCAGGGCAAATCACACGTCCTCACGAGGCTTTCCGAGCCGAACCCTCCGCCGGGATCTCGCCGAGATGCATCTGCGCTCTGGCTCGCGTTCCGTTCTACGAGGGCCTTCTGGCGAGCGCGCTCGCCGGACGCGATCACGGCGCCGACGATCACGCGTGGGCACGGCGCCGACCGTCACGGGATCAAAGCACCGACGCGATGAGCACGACGCGCGTGGCGTCGCCGAGCGGCGGCGAGCGGTGCACCGCGCCCTTCCCCGCGCTCGTCCGATGGTGCGCGCCCTTGAGGATGAGCACGTCGCCCACGTTCGCGTGCCGCACGCGCTCCGGCGCGACGATCGCGCGGTTGGCGTCGTCGACGCAGCACCACTCGCGCGCCATGGCCTCGCGATCGACCTCGCGTTCGGGCGCCCACTCGGTGCCGGGTCCCGCGTACGTCGTCACGAGCCGAAGCTGTACGTAGTCGTGGTGGAAGCGTCGGCAGCGATCGTCGCGCACGGGACCGAAGAAGAATCGCAGCGAACGCGCGCCGCCTCCCGCAAGCGCGAGGCGCGTCGCGAGATCGCGCAGGTCCCGCTCCATCCACTCGCGCAGCGGGCCCTGCATCCCCGAGATCCACGGCGACACGTCGAGCTTCGGTACGTCGAGCGCTCCGTCGAAGGGCTCGGGACGACGCATGGCCCAAGCCGCGACCGCCTCGGAGAGACCGTCGGGAAGATCGCGCTCCCAGATTGTGAGCCCGACCCCGCGGTTCGCGATGCGCGAGAGCACCGCGGGCTCACCGCTCGTGGGCTCGTGGACTGCTTCGTCCCGCAGCGCGGGTCGCGGGGGCTCGACCGGCGAAGAAGCTGGCGAAGCGGACGCGGAAGTCGGGGCAGATGAGCCGGAGCTCGTTCCGACGAGGACGGGTTCGGACGCAGACATCGACATCCGGGCAAGATGTCGCGACAGGGATTCTTTTGCAATTCGATTGCGTTTACATTCTCGATGCGGTACCGATCGGGCATGAGTCGAGCGCCCTCCGAGGTCGGTGCGAGCACCGGTACTTCGTCTTCCGCGACCGCCCGTCTGCCCGTCACGGTGCTCTCGGGCGAGATGGCGCTCGGGCCCAAGAGCTGGCGCGCGTTGCCCGATCCGTTCCCGAAGTGGGCCGAGCTTCCGCTCGAGCTCCAAGCAGGCGTCGAGTGCGTCTCCCACGTTTGATTGACCCACCGATCGATTCGAAAGAAGGCACGAATGTTTCGTTGTGAGCTCTGTGCGTTGGTTCCCGAGCTGAAGGGCCGCGGCCCGCGGGTCGTTCCGCCGCGCGAGAAGTGTGTGATGGTCACCGTCGAGACGCGTCCCGCGGAGTATCCGAGCCGCCCCAAGGCCCAGCGCCTTCGCGTCGGGCGAAAGGCGCGCGTGGCCGACGATCCGGGCGGCGCCGGCTACGAGATCGCGAAAGAAGCGCGGGCCTGCATGAAGTGCGCGCACGACTACGAGGCGATTCGCGCCGCAGGCGACGAGAGCTTCGGCTGACCACGCGGAGCACGACGCGAGCGCCACGCCGGGCACCACGCCGGGCACCACGGACTTCGACGCTCGTTCGCGGGCGTCGTGGAACAGACCTCAGAAACCACTCCCACACCGCACGAGCGCCGGAGGTCCACGAGGTCGGGCCTCCGGCGTTCACTTCGTTCCCGGTGCTCAGCGGGGAAGGTCCTCGGCGCGAGTCTCGTATGCGAGGCGCCGAGGTAATCCATGTCCACGTCGCTTCGCTCCATCGTGCTGCTCTCCTTCGTCGTCTTCGTCGCGTGCGGAGGCGACGACGGGCCTCCTGGCACCGGGGAGCCCTGCACGATCGACGAGCACTGCGTCGACACCCACGACTGCACGGTCGACTCGTGCGGAGTGGATGGCTTCTGTCGGCACGCGCCGGTGGACGCGATCTGTGGTGGGGGCGTCTGCGACCCTGGGCGCGGCTGTGTGTCGGACCTGGACGGCGGAACGGGGATCGACGGTGCCGTGGACGATGGCGGTGGGACGGGGACCGACGGCGGCGGTACGGAAACCGACGGCAGCGTCGGGACGGACGGCGGAACGGGCACCGACGGCGGCGGCACCGGGACCGACGGTGGCACCGGCGCCTGCACCGACGGCGCACGTCGTTGCAGCGGGGCTTCGGTCGAGGTCTGCGAAGGAGGAGCCTTCGTGCTCGACGAGATGTGCGCGCTCGACTGCCGCGCGGGCGCGTGCGTGACGAGCGTGACCTGCACGCCGAGCGCGTATCGCTGCAACGGGCGTGGGGTCGAGGTCTGCAACAGCTCCGGGACCGCGTGGCTCTTCGTGCAGACCTGCGCGACGGGCTGCGAGGCCGGCCTCTGCGTCGGTGCGTGTGAGCCCGCTGAGCAACGCTGCAACGGCGATCGCGTGGAGCGCTGCTCGGCCGAGGGCACCGCGTGGAGCGTCGTCGAGACCTGCTCGACCTTCTGCGCCTACGGCACCTGCGCGCTCGACAGGCTCGACGTCGCGACCGACACCGAGCTCGACGGCGACGTCTGGGTCGACGGCGACGTGCTCGTGCGCAGTGGCGCGACGCTTCGGAGTCCCGCCGGCGATCTCACGCTGCGCGCGCGCAGCATCACCGTGCAGGCGGGTGGATCGATCGCGGTCGCGGCGACCGGCTTCGGCACGGAGGGTGCGGGTCAGAACGGCTTCTTCTGCACCGGCGGCTTCAATGGCGGCACGGGCGGCGGTTACGGCACCGCCGGCACGCGTGGCCCGACCGGCGGCAGCGGCGGAGCGTGCTCGAACCCGGGACCGGCGTTCGGCTCGAGCACCGACTCCGAGGTCGCGCGCGGCGGCCCGGGCGGCGCGGTGAACGGCAGCACCTCGCCTCGTTCGCCCGGGGGTGGACGCCTCCGTTTGATCGCGACCACGCGGGTCGAGGTCGCGGGTCAGATCACCGCCAACGGCGTGCCGGGCGTGCGCTCGGAAGGCAGCAGCGGCCTCTCGACGGGCGGCGGCGCGGGTGGCGGCGTGCTCGTGGCGGCGAACGAGGTCGTGGTGAGCGGGGCGATCAGCGCGCAGGGCGGCGGCACCACGGGCACCTACGGCGGCACCGGAGGCCAAGGGCGGATCAAGATCCTCTCGGGTGCGATGCGCACGATCACGGGCACCCTCACCGGCGCGGTCACGCAGGGCTTCTTGCCGCCGCTCGAGCCGCGCTCGAGCACGCACCCCTCGACCACGCTCTTCTACAACGACGACTTCGCGTCGGTGTCGGTGAGCTGGGAGCGCGCCTTCCCCTCGCGCCTCGGCTACTACTGGCTCGTCGATCGCACCGTCTACCGCGTGCCGACGCCGGCCATCGGCACCTTCGTCGACGCCGAGGCGATCAGCTTCCCGCGCGACGCGCTCATGGCGGGCGACAACTATTTCCACGTCGCGCCCGTGAACGCCGCGAGCGAGGTCGGCACCGTGGAGACGCACCTGCGCGTGCGGCTCAACACCACGCCGCCGCCGGTGAGCTCGTCGAGCCACCCGAGCGAGAGCGCGTGGTCGGCCAACCGCGACGCCTTCTTCTCGTGGACGCTGCCGAACGGCGCGGAGAACTACGTCGGCGTGCACTACGTGCTCGATCGCTACGGCGACACCGTTCCGACCACCGCGGATACCTTCTTGCCGGTCACGCAGACGACCTTGCTGCGCAGCGGGCTCGCGGATGGCGTGTGGGTGCTGCACGTCGTGGCCGAAGACACCCGGGGCTACCTCACGCGCGCGGCCGGACATCGTCAGGTGCGCATCGGCGCCGACCCTGGCATGGGCGGCCTCGTCGGTCAGGTCGTCGACGCGAGCAGCGCCGCGCCGATCCCGAACGCGCGGGTGCGGGTCAATCGCGGAATCGTGCCCAATCAAACGACGAACGGGACGGGCAACTACAACTTCATGAACGTGCCGGCGGGGACTTGGGAGATCGACGTGTCGGCGGACGGCTACGTGTCGATGACGCGCTCGGTGACGATCGGCGCCGGGATGAGCGTGCCGCTGAACCTCTCGCTCGCGCGGCCTTGACTCTCACGACCGGACCGCGAGCGTGACGAGCCCCGGCCCGCCGCGAGCGCGTGTCGGTCGCGAGTGTCCGTCGCGAGGGTGGATGCGATGCCCTCCGCCAAACGGCGACCACCGCGTGGTCGGGTGTGGCAGGGGTGTCGGTGAATCCGAACAGCGTTCCACCCTTCGATTCGCTTGTGGATCCCGGTCGCGCGTTGCCCTAACGTCGGGACGGCGGGAGGGCTCGCCGAGCGGGAGGGATCATGGTGCTGTCTCGTGCGTCTGCGCTGCGCGGCCTGTTCGTGATCGTCGCGTCGCTGGTCTCGGTCTCTCACGCAAAGGCACAGAGCACGGACGCCGACGACGCGCTCGCGCGTGAGCGGTACCAAGCTGCGGTCGTGGCGTTCGACGCAGGCTCCTACGAGGCCGCGCTCGATCTCTTTCGAGGCGCTTACGAGCTGAGCCCGCGACCGCAGCTCCTCTACAACATCGGGACCACCGCCGATCGTCTGCGTCGCAACGTCGAAGCGGTGGAGGCGTTCGAGGCCTACCTCGAGCAAGCCCCGGACGCCTCGAACGCGGAGTCGGTGCGTCGGCGCATCGAGGTGCTCCGCGAGGAGATCACTCGGCAACGCGCGCTCGAAGAAGCAGCGGCGGCAGCATCGGCGACCGTAGAGCCCGACGAGGCCTCGGAGTCACGCGGGCGAAGAAGGCGTCGCGTGATCGGTGGCGTGATCGGCGCGGTGCTGGTCGTCGGCGGAGGCGTCGCGCTCGCCATCGGGCTCTCGCAGCGGGGAGGGGGCTCGACTCAGCCACCGGAGCACGACTTCGTGATCCAGACCCTCGGAGGTCGCCGATGAGTCGTGCGCTCGTGAGCCGTGCGTTCGTTCGTTCGGTGTGTGCGTGCTTGGTGACCCTCGGACTGATCGCGTGTGGCGACGACGACGCGAGTCCCACCCGGGTGCTCCTGATCGTCGAGGCCGACGACGTGGTCCGCCAGCAGGCGAGCTCAGTTCGGATCTCGGCCTACGCGGGCGAGGGCGCCTTCGCCCCGCCGCGTGATGCGTCCGCGCTGATCGAAGAGCGTGATTGGCCGGTCGCCGGGGGGAGCGATTGGCCGATCCGCGTGCTCCTCGAGCCCCGACGCTTCGCCGAAGGGCGCTACCGGATCGTCGCGAGCGCCGAGGTCGGCTCGATGGGCACCGTCGAGACCCAGGTCATCAGCGGCTACGTCGCGGGTGAGCTCCGGATCGTGCGCATGCGGCTCCACGCGGCGTGCATCGACGCCGACCCTTGCACCACGAACCAACGCTGCGGGGCGAGCGGCGCGTGCGAGGACGCGGAGATCCCGCCCGACGAGCTCGAGTGCCCCGACGGAGAGACCTGTGGCGACTCCGACGCGGGCGTCGATGGCGGCGAGCGCGACGGCGGCATCGTCGACGGTGGCGAGGTCGATGCCGGCGTGTGCGACACGGATCCCGATTGTGTGGGTGGCGCGACGTGTGTCGAGGGGCGCTGCGTGCCTCCCGACGCGGGCACGCCCGACGGAGGAGTCGACGCAGGACCCCCCCCGCCGCCCGAGCGCCCGACGCTCATCGACTACACGGTCCCGACCGGTTCTCCGCCCGCGCCCGCGATCCCGGCCACCGAAGGCCTCGAGATCCTCGGGGCGGCTCCACGCGGCAGTGGCTTCGTCGTGGTCGGATCGGTCGGCGACGAGGTGCGCGATGCGTTCGCGATGCGCGTGGTCGACAGGGGCCACGTGTGGTCCGCGCGCTTCGGCGGCACGCTCTCCGATCGTCTCTACTCCGTGGCGACGAACGGCGCGGAGACGGTGGCGGTCGGGCTGATTCGCCGCACCGGCAGCCCCAACCACAACGACGTGCTCCTCGTCCCCATGACCGACGGCTCGCCTGGTGACTCGACGGCGCTCGGCACCACGGGAGACGAGCACCTCTTCGGCGTGGTCCCCGGCGGCGACGTCGCAGACTTCGTCGGCTTCGGGGTGTGTGGCAGCGAAGGCTCACGCGACGGGCTCGTGATGGGCATCGAGGTGGACGGCGGCGCCCGGGCGAGCTGGGTTCGATGCTACGACCTCGGGGGCGACGAGTTCTTCTCGAGCGGCGTGGTGGTCGGTCGGCAGATCGTCGCCATCGGCACGGAGGAGCCTGGCGCGCCTGCCGATCCAGGCCGCGCCATCGTCGCGCGTGTGCCCAGTCCCGCCGGGGAAGCCCTCGCGCCGATCGCGTTTCGTTCGCGCGAGCTCGGGTCGCGTGCGTACACCGCCACGCTCGACCCAGGGCCGAACCACGTGGTCATCGGAGCGGCCTTGGGGACCGGCGGATCGCGACCGGCGGTGCTCCGTCTGAACGCGAACGATCTCGACCACCGAAGCACGACCGCGCTCCCGATCGACGCGGTCGCGCCGACGCGGCTCGTCGTCGAAGGACCGAACGTGACGGTGATCGGCATCCGAAACGTCGGCGGCATCTACCGTCCCTTCGTGGGGCGACTCGCCGACGGGTTCTCGTGGGTCGAGTACGCGAACGTGCGCGTCGCGTCGTTCCTCCCGACGCCCTTCGTGGAGGTCGGCGGCGTGTCACGGGTCGTCGGCGAGGGCGATCGCGCGGTGGTGGACATGCCCTTCACGCGCACTCCCGCCGCGAGCTGTGCGGGTCCGGTCGCCACCGGATCGCTCGAGTTCCTGTCGAACGAGCTCGAGCAGGTCATCAACATCACCCAGAGGACGCCGTCGTTCGTGGTCGCGGCGCCGTCCATCACACGCCGCTCGTTGACCCCCGCGACGGGGGATTCCTGCCCATGAGCTCGCCGGATCGGACGCGTCCCTCGGTCGAGGGACACCGAAACGCCGCGACGACAGGCGTTCCGCCGGCACGCTCCACCGAACGCCTTGTCAGCGTCCGGCGTGTCTACTAAGACCAGTTGTCGATAACGATTTGCGTTTTCGATTTGCTCCACCCCCTGGTGACGAGCATCGAACCACCCAGAGCGCCAGGCGCGCCTGCATCTGAGCATTCTCTGACCCGACGAATCCTTCCCCTCGTGCTGGCCCTCGCGGGCTGCGGCGGCGACGACGGCGGCCTTCCCGAGAGCACCTCGGCGGCCCTCGAGACCTACGCTCGCATCGTCCACGCCTCGTACGAAGACTCGGCCGCAGCGGCGCGCGCGATGGACGCCGACCTCGAGGCCCTCGTGGCTACCCCCTCGGCGACCACCCTCGAAGCCGCGAAACAATCGTGGCTCGATGCGCGGATCCCCTACCTTCAAACCGAAGTCTATCGATTCTACGACGGTCCGATCGACGGCATGGACGGAGATCCCGAAGGCCTGATCAACGCGTGGCCCATGGACGAACAGACCGTCGACTACGTCGAAGGTGACGCGACCGCAGGCCGAATCAACGATGCGAGCTTCACCATCACCGCGGAGGCGCTACTCGACGAGAACGGCGCGGGCGGTGAAGCCGACGTCGTGACGGGCTGGCACCCGATCGAGTTCCTGCTCTGGGGCCAGGACGTGACCGCGCCCTCGATGCGCATGCCGGGGCAACGCTCGTTCGAGGACTTCGCGACCGCCGACAACGCGGATCGTCGTGGCCTCTACCTGACGACCCTCGGCGACGTGCTCGTCGACCACCTCGACGAGCTCACCGCGGCGTGGGCTCCCGACACCGCCGGAAACTACCGCGCGACCTTCCTCGCCGACGCGCCCGAGGAGTCGCTCCGCAAGGTGCTCACCGGGATGATCATCTTCGCGGGCTTCGAGAGCGCGGGTGAGCGTTTGCAGGCCGCGCTCGACGCGGGCGACCAAGAAGAGGAGCACTCGTGCTTCTCCGACAACACGCACGTCGACGCGATCGAGGACATCCGTGGCGTGCGCAACGTATGGCAGGGCCGATACGTGCGAACCGACGGAACCGCGATCGAAGGCACGGGCCTTCGCGCGGTGGTGGAGGAGCTCGACGCGGACCTCGCGGCGCAGATCTCGACGTCGATCGACGAAGCGCTCGCCGCCGCGCAAGCGATGCCGGTTCCCTTCGACCTCGCGATCGCGCCCGGCAACGCGGAGGGCAACGCGGCCGTGCAGGCCACGATCGACGCGCTGCGCGAGACCGAGATGCTCTTGACCCAGGTCTTCGTGGAGCTCGGCTTCACCGTGCCCGAGCCGGAGTGAACCGGTGACGGGGGGCTCCGGTGATGCGGGACGTGGCGCGGCTCGATCGTTTCTGGTCCGTGGGGTCAGCTTCTCCGAGGGTCTGTCGCCAGACCCTCCCCCACGGGGCATGAAGCCCC
>ERZ761607.1793-NODE-1793-length-25127-cov-18.974593_pt1 | contig 25127 bp, 18 predicted proteins | sample MGYA00511164_ERZ761607 | MGnify/ENA primary metagenome ERZ761607 (study PRJEB28899, sample SAMN02445080) | bioreactor sludge metagenome | biome: EBPR sludge | place: Australia: Brisbane, Thorneside Wastewater Treatment Plant | collected 2011-06-22 ... | reverse complement strand
CAATTCTTCAAAATTCACACCCTCCGCTTCGCTATACTTCCTCAGCCACTTCTTTTTCTGTTCATCAAAAGCCTCACCTTTTAATACAATTTCTTCAACCATGGCGTTGATGTAGTTTTGTAAAGCTTCAGATATCTGAGGTTTGTTGTTGCTAAAATTTGATTTGTCTTGCATAAATTCATTTTTTTAATATGGCTACTTAAGACTGTATTATTTTTATCGCTTTGCCTTTTGGTCGTTCATCCTTCACTCCCTTTTGGCAAAGCTCTTTTTACTTAAAAGGAAGGATTCGATTTTCCACTGTTTACTTGGGGGACACAAGGCGGAAGCCTACGTAGTCGAAGCGTGGGGCAGGGTCGAAGTAGTCGCGGAAAGCACTCCGGCAGCTGATCGCGCTGCTAAGCCCGCTACCGCCACGGCGCACGCGGTCAGAGCCAGAAGCTGGTCCTTTCGGATTGGTTTGTGCCATTGTTGAATAATCTCCAAACCAGTCGTTGCACCATTCCCATACATTGCCATGCATTTCGTAAAGACCCCATGCATTGGCACCAAAACTGCCAACAGGCATTGTTTTTCCCCTATACTCTCCCCCAAAATTGTTGCTATATGGATAATTACCATTATAATTGGCCTCAGCAGTTGTGAGGTTGTTTCCTGTATTAAATGGAGTTGTCGTACCTGCCCTACATGCATATTCCCATTCCGCTTCAGTTGGCAAACGACATCCCATCCATTCTCCAAATGCTGTAGCATCGTACCAACTTACATTGATCACGGGACGATTGACACGACCCCAGCCTTCATCAAAAGGCTTTTGTCTACCGGTGGCTTCACAAAACTGATCGTACTGATCAAATGTTATTGCATATTTGCTCATTTTGAATCCGCTCAGAGTTACCTGATGTAAAACTTCATCAGCAGATCTTCCCACTTCAGTTTCCGGGCTTCCCATCATAAAGCTTCCTCCGGGGATATCCACCCACTCAATATGTGGCCTGCCCGGAAGGTCAGGTGCTGATTTCACGGGTTTGATATTTATGAGTTTCCTGTATAAGACTTCTGTAATATAACAAGCTTTTGCCTGATTTTCCAGGACCCTCTGGAGTGCAGCGGATTGAGTTTTTTGAAAGTCACTGTAAAGCTCAAAAAAATCGGTCAGATCTTTGTTCAATTCTTCAAAATTCACACCCTCCGCTTCGCTATACTTCCTCAGCCACTTCTTTTTCTGTTCATCAAAAGCCTCACCTTTTAATACAATTTCTTCAACCATGGCGTTGATGTAGTTTTGTAAAGCTTCAGATATCTGAGGTTTGTTGTTGCTAAAATTTGATTTGTCTTGCATAAATTCATTTTTTTAATATGGCTACTTAAGACTGTATTATTTTTATCGCTTTGCCTTTTGGTCGTTCATCCTTCACTCCCTTTTGGCAAAGCTCTTTTTACTTAAAAGGAAGGATTCGATTTTCCACTGTTTACTTGGGGGACACAAGGCGGAAGCCTACGTAGTCGAAGCGTGGGGCAGGGTCGAAGTAGTCGCGGAAAGCACTCCGGCAGCTGATCGCGCTGCTAAGCCCGCTACCGCCACGGCGCACGCGGTCAGAGCCAGAAGCTGGTCCTTTCGGATTGGTTTGTGCCATTGTTGAATAATCTCCAAACCAGTCGTTGCACCATTCCCATACATTGCCATGCATTTCGTAAAGACCCCATGCATTGGCACCAAAACTGCCAACAGGCATTGTTTTTCCCCTATACTCTCCCCCAAAATTGTTGCTATATGGATAATTACCATTATAATTGGCCTCAGCAGTTGTGAGGTTGTTTCCTGTATTAAATGGAGTTGTCGTACCTGCCCTACATGCATATTCCCATTCCGCTTCAGTTGGCAAACGACATCCCATCCATTCTCCAAATGCTGTAGCATCGTACCAACTTACATTGATCACGGGACGATTGACACGACCCCAGCCTTCATCAAAAGGCTTTTGTCTACCGGTGGCTTCACAAAACTGATCGTACTGATCAAATGTTATTGCATATTTGCTCATTTTGAATCCGCTCAGAGTTACCTGATGTAAAACTTCATCAGCAGATCTTCCCACTTCAGTTTCCGGGCTTCCCATCATAAAGCTTCCTCCGGGGATATCCACCCACTCAATATGTGGCCTGCCCGGAAGGTCAGGTGCTGATTTCACGGGTTTGATATTTATGAGTTTCCTGTATAAGACTTCTGTAATATAACAAGCTTTTGCCTGATTTTCCAGGACCCTCTGGAGTGCAGCGGATTGAGTTTTTTGAAAGTCACTGTAAAGCTCAAAAAAATCGGTCAGATCTTTGTTCAATTCTTCAAAATTCACACCCTCCGCTTCGCTATACTTCCTCAGCCACTTCTTTTTCTGTTCATCAAAAGCCTCACCTTTTAATACAATTTCTTCAACCATGGCGTTGATGTAGTTTTGTAAAGCTTCAGATATCTGAGGTTTGTTGTTGCTAAAATTTGATTTGTCTTGCATAAATTCATTTTTTTAATATGGCTACTTAAGACTGTATTATTTTTATCGCTTTGCCTTTTGGTCGTTCATCCTTCACTCCCTTTTGGCAAAGCTCTTTTTACTTAAAAGGAAGGATTCGATTTTCCACTGTTTACTTGGGGGACACAAGGCGGAAGCCTACGTAGTCGAAGCGTGGGGCAGGGTCGAAGTAGTCGCGGAAAGCACTCCGGCAGCTGATCGCGCTGCTAAGCCCGCTACCGCCACGGCGCACGCGGTCAGAGCCAGAAGCTGGTCCTTTCGGATTGGTTTGTGCCATTGTTGAATAATCTCCAAACCAGTCGTTGCACCATTCCCATACATTGCCATGCATTTCGTAAAGACCCCATGCATTGGCACCAAAACTGCCAACAGGCATTGTTTTTCCCCTATACTCTCCCCCAAAATTGTTGCTATATGGATAATTACCATTATAATTGGCCTCAGCAGTTGTGAGGTTGTTTCCTGTATTAAATGGAGTTGTCGTACCTGCCCTACATGCATATTCCCATTCCGCTTCAGTTGGCAAACGACATCCCATCCATTCTCCAAATGCTGTAGCATCGTACCAACTTACATTGATCACGGGACGATTGACACGACCCCAGCCTTCATCAAAAGGCTTTTGTCTACCGGTGGCTTCACAAAACTGATCGTACTGATCAAATGTTATTGCATATTTGCTCATTTTGAATCCGCTCAGAGTTACCTGATGTAAAACTTCATCAGCAGATCTTCCCACTTCAGTTTCCGGGCTTCCCATCATAAAGCTTCCTCCGGGGATATCCACCCACTCAATATGTGGCCTGCCCGGAAGGTCAGGTGCTGATTTCACGGGTTTGATATTTATGAGTTTCCTGTATAAGACTTCTGTAATATAACAAGCTTTTGCCTGATTTTCCAGGACCCTCTGGAGTGCAGCGGATTGAGTTTTTTGAAAGTCACTGTAAAGCTCAAAAAAATCGGTCAGATCTTTGTTCAATTCATTAAAATTCACTCCCTCCGCTTCGCTATACTTCCTCAGCCACTTCTTTTTCTGATCATCAAATGTCTCACTTTTTAATACAATTTCTTCAACCATGGCGTTGATGTAGTTTTGTAGTACTTCGGAGATATTAGGTTTATTTTTGATATAACTTGATTTGTCCTGCATAAACTCATTTTTTAAAAAATAAATAATCCAACACATATAACATTTGCTTTCTCTGAATTTTTCAGAAATCACTTTTTTACTAAAATTTAAAATATACCACAATTAGTATATGATTTTTTGTAAATATTTCAATCCTCCCAATACTCAGTCCCCATTTTGTCAATATACCCTATGTTTCTGTCATGTAAATAAACATACGTTATCCCGTTTTGAAAAGGTCCCCCACGAGCATATTTGAAAGGTATGATTATTTGATTATTTCTATTAATATATCCATAATATACTAAATTGTTTAAATCTGGTGTTATTAGTCGAACATTTGCAAGTCCTTCTGAAAATTGACTATCTGGAAAATTTATATATTCATATTCAAAAGGAATTATAGTATTATCATTGCGATCAATACCGCCCCACTTGCCATTCAATTTCACAAATGCAATCCCTTCTGAGAAATTTCCACATTCATCATATTTTCTGGAAATAACTTCATTTCCTGACAAATCAACATATCCGCCCTTTGATAAATATTCCCATTTAGCCAGGCCTTCAGAAAAAGACCTTATATTTGATATATTCGAAAGATGAGTCATTGTCCTTCCATATTTGTCTATATGGAAATATTTATTTCCCAGTGATACATATGCTAAACCATCGGAGAAAGGATAAGCAAAATCAAATTGAAATGGAATAACTACATTACCGTATATATCTATGAAACCATATTTCCCATTTTTTGAAACAGGAGCCAATCCTTCAGAAAACTTTGTATTACTTGATAATTCATATTCAAAATTCAATATTTGATTTCCTTTGTTGTCCAGACACCCATATAGGTTATTTTTTACATCTTTGACGAAAGCAAGCCCACTATCAAAAGAACGACCATAACTATAAATTATAGGTATAATGATATTCCCATTAGTATTTATAAATCCAAATTTACTTTGCTTTCTAACTAGTGCTAACCCATCAAAAAAAGGCCATGTCTCTTCAAACTCCGCTGGTATATGCAACCTTTTATCTTTATCGACAAAACCCCACTTTTTTCCTTGCCGAAAAGGAATAAGAAAGTGATCCTTAGCAGCGTTATTTTTTTTTGATTCTATAATTTTTTCAATAAGCACTCCCGATATGAACAAATCATCTGCGGCCTGTTTCAACATTTTAATTATCAATGTTGATGTTAACTCATTGATATTATTAATAGCTTGAAAAAAATCCTGAAAATTTTGCTCTATTGAAAATCCAATCAACCCTTCTGCTTCAACATACTTCCTCAGCCACTTCTTCTTTTGATCATCAAAAACCTCACCTTTCAGTACAACCTCTTCCACCAAAGCATTGATGAAGTTTTGTAAAGCCTCGCTTATTTCGGGCTTGTTGTTACTGCTATAACTTGATTTGTCATGCATAAATTCATTTTTTTAATATGGCTACTTAAGACTGTATTATTTTTATCGCTTTGCCTTTTGGTCGTTCATCCTTCACTCCCTTTTGGCAAAGCTCTTTTTACTTAAAAGGAAGGATTCGATTTTCCACTGTTTACTTGGGGGACACAAGGCGGAAGCCTACGTAGTCGAAGCGTGGGGCAGGGTCGAAGTAGTCGCGGAAAGCACTCCGGCAGCTGATCGCGCTGCTAAGCCCGCTACCGCCACGGCGCACGCGGTCAGAGCCAGAAGCTGGTCCTTTCGGATTGGTTTGTGCCATTGTTGAATAATCTCCAAACCAGTCGTTGCACCATTCCCATACATTGCCATGCATTTCGTAAAGACCCCATGCATTGGCACCAAAACTGCCAACAGGCATTGTTTTTCCCCTATACTCTCCCCCAAAATTGTTGCTATATGGATAATTACCATTATAATTGGCCTCAGCAGTTGTGAGGTTGTTTCCTGTATTAAATGGAGTTGTCGTACCTGCCCTACATGCATATTCCCATTCCGCTTCAGTTGGCAAACGACATCCCATCCATTCTCCAAATGCTGTAGCATCGTACCAACTTACATTGATCACGGGACGATTGACACGACCCCAGCCTTCATCAAAAGGCTTTTGTCTACCGGTGGCTTCACAAAACTGATCGTACTGATCAAATGTTATTGCATATTTGCTCATTTTGAATCCGCTCAGAGTTACCTGATGTAAAACTTCATCAGCAGATCTTCCCACTTCAGTTTCCGGGCTTCCCATCATAAAGCTTCCTCCGGGGATATCCACCCACTCAATATGTGGCCTGCCCGGAAGGTCAGGTGCTGATTTCACGGGTTTGATATTTATGAGTTTCCTGTATAAGACTTCTGTAATATAACAAGCTTTTGCCTGATTTTCCAGGACCCTCTGGAGTGCAGCGGATTGAGTTTTTTGAAAGTCACTGTAAAGCTCAAAAAAATCGGTCAGATCTTTGTTCAATTCATTAAAATTCACTCCCTCCGCTTCGCTATACTTCCTCAGCCACTTCTTTTTCTGATCATCAAATGTCTCACCTTTTAGAACAATCTCTTCCACCAAGGCATTGATGTAATTTTGTAGTACTTCGGAGATATTAGGTTTGTCGTTGCGGCTATAATTTGATTTGTCTTTCATATGTTTCTTGTTTACTCTTAATAAAAATAAGTTATAATGCTTTGCTAAAACTAGATTAACTGGATTAAGAATCCACATATTTTATTTTATCCTTGTCTAAAATTATTTCATTCAAAGAAGATATTTTTCCATTTTCATCTATTGTCATATAAGTTTTTATTGTAAAAATGAATATAGTTCCATCAGAAATTTTTCGTTTCGTAAAATTCATTTCAAACTGTATAAAATTATAAAAATTTGCGCGTGAAATACTTACAGTATTATTATTAATTTTCCAATCAAGGACTTCCCATCTCTCAAAATGTTTTTTATGGTCATTTATCACAAGAGACTTATCTATATTGCGTAAATGGAAAAAAGTATCTAATTTCAGAGCATAAATATTAGATAATTCATCCCATCTATTATTGAAAATATGATCACAATATGATTCAATAATTGAAATTATTTCTTCTCTATTTAGTTTTGAATTCTCTATTATATCAGAATTCGAAGTTTCAGTAACAGGTTCTTGAGTGACTTCAGTGTTTGTTTCTACATTTTCGTAAGGATCATAGGAAGTATCAATCATTTCCTCTGTTTCCTCAAAAATTGTTTGTTCTTTTTGTTGTTGAAATACTAAAACTATAGAAATTATAAATAATAGTCCAATGCCAATAAAAATATAACTATATAGGTTTTTCCCTTTAGATTTTTTTTCCCTGCTCTTTTTTTCGACAATAGCCTTTAGGGTATTTTTGTTTATATAGCAGAGATTGGCTATTCTATTTATTAAATTCATATTAGAAATAAAAGTTTCAGAAGGTAATTCAAGAAAAAGATTTAGATTATTTTCCAACTCTATGAAGTTTACTCCCTCTGCCTCGCTATACTTCCTCAGCCACTTTTTCTTCTGATCATCAAAGGTCTCACCTTTAAGTAGAATCTCCTCAACCATAGCGTTAATGTAGTTCTTTAAACCTTCTGATATTAAGAGATTATTATTGCTGTAACTTGATTTATCTTGCATAAATATGTTATATTTTAAGAATTTTTTCAATGGTTTCCGGTTTTACACCCAGGTTCTTCGACAGATAGGAGAACTTGTTTCGTTGAATGTTATTGATCTTACCATCTGCGATGATTTCATAATAGGTTAGCAAAAGTTTGTCAACTCTTCCATAAAGGTCCGGTCTGGATAGCTGGGCTGAAATAATATTCAGCTTATCCTTATGTTCATACAAATAGGTTCGTTTTTCAATAATTGATATAATTAGGTTCGAAATAAAATCCGGAAACTGTTCATCTGAAATCAAGAATTCCGGTACTGGCTGGAAGGGATTATCTTCTCTCTGTTTCCGGCGCCTGATTTTTGATAAATTGAATCTTTTTTCATCTACAGGAATCAATGGTTCCAGTTTTAAGGCCCATTGGTAGTAAGTTGTCCTTAATTCCTTGACCAGATAGCCTTTTGAAACAGTAACCCTGAAACATTCATACAAATCCCGGGGTAATGTTTTGATCGTGTCTTGATACCATTCATACGCTTCGCTTATTTCGTTATTATACAATGCTGATTGATCATTGATTTCAGGCCAACTGAATTTATTTATGTACTCAGTGACAGAATTATACGAGATCTGATTCAAAAAAAAGAGCGGATGTATGCAGTAGAACAAATAGTGGTTGGCCATTGCAACAGACCACATATCACTGAACAAATCAACTTTTACCAATTCATTGGCTGATAATTGCTTGAATATCTCCGGTGCAAGCATATCCTGAGGAGTACCCCAGGTATAAGTATCGTCTTCGAAATTTTCTATTACGGCTCCACTATCAAAATCGATCAACGCACATTTGGAATCCTCACCCAGACTTACAAAAAGATTATCGGTTTTTAAATCGGCATGAATGTATGAAAATTCCTGAAGCAGCGAAAAAGCTCTTGATAAATGGTAGGCTTTCGCAAATATCAACTCTAAAGGAATCAAGAAATATTTTTCTCTGTTTTCAGCACTATTCAGCACATCAGAAAAACTTGTATATCCAAATGATATAAGATTATTGGCAGCATAACCCTGAACTTCTTCTCCATCCAGTTCGCCTTCAAAAACGAATTGAGGAGCTCCAAAAAATGCCGGATAATAATCAAGAAATCTGATTCCCAAATCATCCAACTCCTTTATTTTCTCAACGAACTTCGACTGCAAATTCCTGATCGTTTTATAACTATGCGCTGCACTACCCTGACCATTATCCTTAAAAATCTTGATCACCTGAGGGTTGGTCGGTTTAACATTATTGATTTTATTACAATGGTATATTCGTCCAAATCCACCTTCAGCAAAAGGATTCAGATCTATTTGAACAGAACTGATGGAACTAAATTCATGATCGAAACCGGTTGATTGACACTGTAGTATTTTAATAGTCTTCATGTAGAGGGATTATAACAATCAGTCAATGTATTCATAAGCACTGATAATTTGATTGACAGTCTTTTCTTCGATCATGGCTAATCTGGCCTGGTTCAATAGGGATGATTTTTCATATTTGGTGATCACTTTATCCCGATTCACCATTTGAAGCAATTCTATAAAATCTTCAATTTCGAGCAATATTTTATCCGCATCGACTTGTGATTTTTTAGCCATTTCCTTAACAAAAAACTTATGCCGTTCAAACTTTTCACCCTCAAAAACGATATCTTTTATAAGTTCATTTATAAATTTTTTCAGTTGCTCTGTCGAATGAGTCACTGGTGGTGAGGGGGGAACAACCGGCAATTTTCCTGAAACAATGATTCCGTCATCCATTATTTGTGACCAACTCAGTTTGCGTTTTTCTGCGGGTATCAATTCTTTAAAAAGCAATTCCCATTTGAAGTAAGTAGTTCTTAAGGTGGGATCGAAAATCCCTTTCGTAAAAGTACACTCAAACTCTTTGAATATTTTTTCTGGTAGTTCTTTAGTCAGCTCTAAATAAAAATGATATTGCTCAGTTGCATCATCCAAAAATATACTGTCTTTTTCACTAATTACGGGCCATATATAATTTGAGGAATAATAACGTAATGAGTTTTCCGATAAATCTTTAAGAAAATAAGCAGGCATAGATAATAAGATGTAATGAATAGCAGTAGCCACAGCCCAGACATCTGTATAAAGATTGACTTGGATGGTATCGCCAGGCTTATTAAGCTGAAACCTTACTTCAGACGCCAGCCAGTCCTGTGGTTTGCCCCATGTTGAAGGGTTATCTTCCAAAGCTTCTACAATACTACCACTATCAAAATCAATTATGGCACAAAGCGGTTCATTGTTATGAATAAAAATATTATCTGCACTTAAGTCAGCGTGTATAAAATTGTTGTTCATCAATAATCGGAAAGCCCTTGCCAGATGATAACACATGATATATTTATCAGAAAAATCCCGATTAAAGAATTCATTCAGCAATTCGTTATCCTCCCGGATTTTGTCAAAAGAAGTGCAATTGATTGAAACAAGGTTGGTGGAAACATAACCCCGGACCAATCTGCCATCCAGCCTGCCTTCAAAGATAAACTGGGGAAGCCCAATCAGGGCAGGATATTCACTGATAAAATCCAATCTGTTTGCTTTGAGCCTGGCAACTTCAGCAATCATCCTTTGCTGCAATTTGGAGATGGTTTTCCAACTGTGTTCGTTTCGACCATCAGTACTCTCCTTAAATATTTTTACCACTTGTGGTGTGCCAGCTTGTTTGCCATTAAAACCCGCACAATGGTATATGTCACCGAATCCTCCACCTGCAAAAGGATTATCGTGAATTTCGATCTTGCTGATCTTGTCAAAAAAAGGATCAAGTCCCGTTGACTGAAAAAATTCAAGATGGATAGTATTCATAAATTCAAATTTCAATTCTTTTTTCTTCAAAATATTTTAAACAATTGCCGGTAATAATAACACCCAGCGTAGTATCATCATACATTATTTTCTTATCTTTTAATTCTGCAAGATATTCATTGATTGATTTTTCTAACATTAGTTGATTGTGTTCAATTTCTTTATTAAGTAGAAAGTTTTTTAAATAATGATATAAATATTCCGTTGTTTTACTTGAAGGAATCCAAATTGCTCCATCGTCATCTTTACCCGGCAATAATTGATCAGAAGAGTTGACCCCATCGGTAGCCACTACAAAAATTTCACCCGGCAAATCTTTATTTTTCATTATTTGAAATACTGTAGGCGTATAGTCAGGTTTTATTCCTTTCCAGGTGAATATTTTATACAGAGCTTCTTTTCCATCCTGTTCAACAGTATGTGGGTTTAGCATGTTGACAGAATTCCATGGCAGATAAATACTTTGAGGGAAATTAGCGAAATATCCTGAAATATGAAAAATGGAACCATTGCCTATATAGGCAGCAATAAATTTTTCAGGCAAGTCAATGCCAATTAATAGCGTTGTCCCGAAACAAGCACCTTCTACCAATTCTTCTTTTTGGCTATAATTCTCTTGAATAAATTCATCTAAACCATTTTGAATATCTTCAAATAGTTTTCCAAAATCAATACTATTTGGGTCTCGCAATACAAGGTCTGTCAGTAATTCAACCGATTTACCAACAACAAATTCGCTGCCAACTTCAGCGTACTTATGACTGCCAACTCCGTCAGCAACGGCAATTATATGTACATTGGCACTCTCAATATACTTGTGCGAGCAAAAATCCTGATTTAAAGCTTTGTTCGAACCAGTAACTGCAACACCTATTGACTTTATCATTGAATCGTCAAATACCCGCTTCCTTGATCTGCTTGTAAAACTATCAGCAAATTTTGGTGGTCTGTTAGTTATCATACCAAATATTTTTTTTAAAGTCTTTCTGTAATGAAAAATCAAACCAATGAATAATACCAGTATTGATAAAAACACCAGTATTAATGATAAAAGAATGAACAGCTTAAGAATATAATCGATCATAATTTACACTATATTTTCTTTTTACTTGATACTGAAGCGACAAAGAAGTTTTTAACTTTTTCTGCATCAAAGACGATATTAAAATGCTGATCAGATGAGCAAAGTTTTTTAAGAAAACTTGCTGCTTCGTTCATACCATCTCTGTCACCACCCAATGTTTCGAAAAAACAGGCCGTTATAGTAATTCTATCATTAGATTTGAGTGTATTAGCAATTGTTAAAGTCTCTTGTTCAGTCATATCTAAACCATCGGATAAAATGACGATCACAGCAGTTTTTGGTATTCCTCCATCTTCCTGGGTTGACAAGTGCTTTTCAGCTATTTGTTTTGCAAGTTTCAAGCCTTCAGCTATTGAAGTTGTTCCTCCCATACCTACAGTCGGATCATACGCTCTCATGTCGTCAACTTTGGTGGCAGGTGTAATATCAAGTTCAATTCTTGCTTTGTTGTCATAATTTACGATTGCAAATGAAAAGTTATTTCGGTTTGAACTCAGTTTAAACAATGTAAATGTATCTTTTACGGCAGAAGAAACTTCCTGATTGAGATGAATTTTTCTTGCTGAAATTCCCTCCTTCATAGACCCGCTACCATCAAGAACTAAAATACCTAATTGGTGAAAAACTCTTGGAGTTGCGATTGAACCGATTCTGTATCCGCGATCCGGGGAGTTTGGTTGTTGTGTCATATTTTTAAATTTTAAGTTAGTCAAATATTATTCATTTCAAATATTAACAAATTTTGAGTCTGATCCGAAAAGTCTTTTCCTCCTAATAGGGGACTTTTAAATTGTTGGTTTTCAATCGTTTCCATTTAGGGGTTGGGGCAAAAAAACGATTGAAAATCAACAAATTAGACTTTTCGGAGCAGACTCAATTTTCTATTGTGATATAAACTCATGTTAAGAAAACTACCCAATTCATCTATTGTCTTTGTCTTCTTAAAGTAGTAAATATTGCTACTTATTTCTTTGTAGAAGTTGTCCATTTCAGCAGTGTTATCATTTATTTCATCAACGCTCTCTAAATAACAAGTAATAATTTCGATTTTTGGATTCGCTTTAACGGATTTAGCAATCTCCAAAGCATCCTGTTGCTTTGAATCATATCCAAAAGTTAAAATCACAATGCTGGCAGATTTAGGAGTTCCTAATTGATTTGTTTTTTCCAGATGTTGTTTTGCCAATTTCCCAGCCAAAGATATCCCTACAGATACAAAGGATTCTAAAGCACCCATCCCAACAGTTGGGTCATAACTTCTCATTTCATCAACCTTTATTGTTGGTGTAATATTAAGCTCAATCCTTGCCTCGTTGTCATAATATATTACAGCAAAAGAAAAATTTATTCTTAACAAACTACATTTAAATTTACAAAATATATCTTTAACAGCGCAAGAAACCATTTGTCCCTTTGTTATTTTCTCTTCGTTCAGCCTGTTCATGGAAACACTTCCATTCAATACAAAGATGATTAAATGAGAAAAATCAACAGGGATACTAATGTTCCCTATTAATCCTTTTGGGAATTCTTGGTTTGGTTGCTTCTCCATAATCATTTAATTATTGTTTTCTTTTGCTGCCTGCTCAATTCTGTCGGGTTCATCTACCCGTTCATTATCAAGCCATTGCCCTTGATATTCAATGTTGCCATTTTCATCATAAGCAGTGCCTTCGCCTTTGCGTTTGCCAATTTCCCAAGCTCCTTCGTATCGACAAATACCTCGTAAAAAGTATTGTCCGTAACCGTGATATTTGTCGTTTTTCCATTCCCCTTCATAAATAACTTCACCTGTTTCACTTAGTAATTTACCTTCACCATCTCTTTTAAAATTTACCCAGTCTCCATCATAAGTTTCTTTAGTGTCAGGATTAAAATACTTTCCTTTCCCATTAGGTAAATCATCAAGCATATTACCATCATACACTTGTTCACCATCAAAAGTTACAATAATATGCCCATTTGCTTTACCATTTTCCCATGTTCCTTCCCACTTTTTGCCGTTGTACCAGTATTTTATACCTTTCCCATGCATTTGACCATTTAGTGTCTCTCCCATATAATATCCATCAGGAAATTCAAGGTCGTATTTGCTTTTATCTGATCCTGCTTCATTCGTGCTTAATTTTTCAGCTTCCTCTTGTTCCCGGATGATGCGTTCACGCTCCAATTGTTCCAGTCGTTCCTGTTCCAAAGGCTTTTTTTCTTTGTCTTCTGTATCAGCATGATTTAAAGCTTTAATAATATCCTCCGGATTTTTACCATCCTTAAAGCATTCGACTCTGAACAAGAAATTAAGATAATGTTCCTTATACTTTTCAAAATAATTTTCCATTGATCAACCAATTTGATAAAGTTTAACAGGATCAGCCACGAAATCTGATCTTTTATTTACGGTTTCAATCAAGACCTTGCCACCCTCTTCAGGGATCCCAATCTTGTAATCCATTAGCGTCAGAGATGATAATAGGCTTTCATTTGCCCCCTTGCAGATGATACTTGTACCAAAAGTATATTTTGAGAATACAGTAAGATGATCATCATCGAAAGCACTTTTGTCATTTATTTGCACAAAAAGTCTGATACCAGTTTCGGAAGTATTCTGAAGCAGGTACGATAGTCTGCTAAAAATAATATTTTTATCAGGGTGATTCATCAATTTATCTGTATTCACCACAAAAAGCAAGTGAACTTCGCGTTGAGGAGATAATACCCCAGGGTTATTTCTTGAATTTTCTGCTAAATCTTTAAATTTATCAAAAAGTTCTGCAAACTCTGCGTTGCTTTTCAAAATATTACATCTATCCAAAGCCATTTTACTGCTTTGTAATTGATTTTCAAAATCCAATACCGTTATCTTACAAACATCTGCAAGCTGAATTTGCATGGAATGCAATAATGAATGACAGGTTTTTTGATCATTTCCGCAAATCATTACATTTGGTGTCTGGTTTTTTGGCAATGTGAGCTTATAGTTTGTGTCGGGTGTAAACCATTGACTTGCACCAATATACAGATCAATAGTTCCATCCTCTGATATTGGTTTTTGATTATCAGGAATGCTACCAATTTGGGGTACATCGAAACTATTTAGAATCAACTTTTCTGTATGCTGTGGACCTGAAAAATCTGGAATCCGGCTAAAGTGCTCAAAAATACTTTTTTCATCTTTGGGCTTTATTGTACAAATGTCGGTTTTGTTATCTGATAGGCTAAATACCAGAACCTTTTCAGGATCTTTCAGATGCTCACAAAGAGGAATACTCAGGTTGGCAAACGACTTGGATTTTGCTGCATCAGACAGATAAAATAACCTATAGTCATATTGATTCAAATCCATAGAAAGGATTTTTTCCTCAGGCTCAATGAATATCAGAAAATGAATGCCAAAATTGTTGCAATCTTTCAGCAATTGACTTAACTTTTCAATGAGTTCGATGGAAAATAAATCTGAAGCATTTGAGATTATTTCATCCAGCCCCTGGATTAAAACAAATAGTCTGGGTAAAGAGTCATCACTTATTTTGCGATATTCCGAATAAGATGAAATTGAAACCGGGGCATTGGCAAACAAATCCCTCCTTCGTTGGAGTTCGACGTTTAAGTTTTGCATGAAGCCTTCAAGATAAACAGGATTTTTCCCTGATACTATGATGGAGCAATGAGTTAGATTCTGAGTAAATCTGAACGTATCTGAATTCAATCCGAAACAGTTGATTTCAATTTCAGAAGGTCCATATTCAGATGCTAAAAGGTATAACAGATGTTTAAAAATTGAATTATTTGCCGTTTCACCGTTTGAAAGCAGTAGGATATTTTTTCGGATGTCATCAATCACAATATCCAGTTTTTCACCGGTATCATCGACACCCATTTTTAAAAATACATTTTGAATACTATCATTTGCCGGGCGATCAAGTGGTAATACTTCGTTATCGTTCCATACTGGTTTGGGATATTTTACAGGATCAAATTCATAATTGATCAATCCAATATGATAGTTATTGAATTCAATTTTGGCGTTGTGATTTATATTGAAAATTTTATTGTACCATAGATCAAGATCTGGAATGATTGATTTGCATTTTCTTTCAGACAAATCATACATAAATAAATGGTTTTCTAATGCCTTGATCAGTTCAGGTTCATGATCTAAAAAAAATTCAAATGTTCTTTTTTCAAAATTGATCAAAAAGAACAAACCGGCTTTTGAGGCAAGGCTGAAAAGTCGGTATAAATTCCCAGGCAATTCTTCTGACATTTTCCCACCCAAGCCACTAATCAAAAAGATGTGATAAGGATTTGCAGTACTTTTATTTTTAGAGAAATATTCATTATAATTATTGTACTTGTTCCCTATTTCCTTAAAAATAAAAGCTGAGCTTTCTTTAACAAGGCTCTCAACTATCGATTCAAATTTTTTGGCCGAATCAATGAGAGTATATAACCGTTCATCCAAACCTGAAAGATTTGAAAAAGATAAACCGGATTGCGCCAGATCAACAAATGTAAAACGTGTTTTTTTTGCAGGTATGCTTAATGCAAGTCGAACCGCCATGTTCTGAAGCATAATATTGGCATCCATACTATGGTCATTCTGAATGAGGCAAACACCTGCCATATTAGTCAACGGGATAAAGGCAAAAGCATCATTGTTTTTATACTGAGCCATCTCCAGACCACCGATATTGATCAGATCCGGAAAAAAGCGGCTACTTGCAGGATTGTTGTCTTCCAGTACTTTTATGGCAGCATCTGGTTGCTCCAGAACCTTAAATAATTTTTCTACCTGTAAATTTTTAACTTCAGAGAGTTCATTCCGGATCAATTTTTCAACTTCCTTGTCTTTAATGCCATATCTTTTGGCAAGGCCAAACAGCATTTTTCTATCTTCATTATCTATATAACCTTCTTTGCAGAAGTCTTTCAGAAGATATTTTATTTGGTTTAGTTCGTTCATAATTCCTGTAATTAAAAGCGAAAGTCATCTCTGTTAAAAAATAGTCTTGACATGCCTCTTTCTATAACCATTTGCAATCCGAAAACTGAAAGCCCTCCGCCTAATCCGGCATTCCAATTCTTAAGCTTATTAGCCTCTTCCAATAAATAACTGAATCTTTCATACAATTCTAATACAGCCAAAAGATATTCTTTCGTCATTTTTTGAGCATGCTCAGTGACTTCATATCTGAAACTCTCAGAGGCTGCATCATCCCATTCATTTTCAACCTCATTCAGTATCTTAAAAAAACTATACACTTGATTTTGAAATAAATCAACCAATGGGTTTATATTTTCCAGATTAGTGCTCATGATCAATTTTTAATTATCTTTTACCTTTTGCCAATGCTGCTTTTGCTGTTTCCGGTTCGATTATCAACCAATTTAATGTGATAAATGCACCGATCGGTTTCATTTCAAATGTATCAATCAACATCCTATATGTATAGTTTTCAACAGTAATTTCCGGTTCATTCCCATACTCAAGCCAATCATCAAATAATGCTTTTGTCTCACTTTCAAACCTAAGTATCTTCTTCACCGTCCTTTCAACCATATTCTTCTGGTAATTTAGCTGAATGAGCTTTTCTGCAATTTTTAAAACTTCCTCATTACTTGCCATCCAATTAAAAAGGATGAATACTTCAATCGGGTTTTTATCGAACTCTTGCATGTATTCTTCAAAATCAAAGCTGCCCACTTTTAGAGAAGGAATTGTCCTGGATAAGAACCAGTTCATAAAAAAAAGCTGATACTCCTCCGAAAAGTTTTGAATTTTCTCAATTGATAAATTGGCTTCGTTTTCTGAAAACCCAAATTCATGAATCAACTTATAAAATAACTTATCGTAAGATAACATTTAATAATGGTTTTAAAGTGGTAATTTATTTACTATTCCTTCTGCAAATTCCCTGGCATCTGCTTCAATCGGTTGATACCAGTAAGCATCAAAATCATCAGCTGGGTTGACATAGTTTTTACTATCGTAATTCCATTGCCAGATATCCGCAATTTTTTGAGTTATCCCGTATTTTGTTGGATCATCCATAGCTAACTGTTGAAACCGATGCCTGACCTCATGGACCAGGGTATCAACTCCTTCTTTTAATAATGCCGGATCGTGTAGATATTTAGAATTCAAAACAATATTCCCATCCCTGTGATACCCGCAACTATTTTCAGGTAAATCTTCAAAATCAAGATTTTTAATATCTATATTCAAACCGTTGGCCACATGTGATGCTAGATTTTTTATGACTTCAGCTCTGCTGTCATGATCGATAGAACTCCAGTTTTGCAAGGCATTTGCGTTAAACCCATCTAATACCGTATTAGTACCAGAAATAAAAGTTAATCCACCTGTATTATTAATTGAAGACGATGATGAGCTACCCCCAGTGCTCCCGGCTGATCCATTGATACCTAGAGAAAGATATTCCTGCATGATCTGATCATGTTTGCCCAGTATTCCCTGGCTGAAAGGCAATTTATTATCCAGCAATTGCATAAAAACGCCTTTTTTATGAGCATATTCATCAGAAAACTCTCTGGCATACCTCAAAATTTGCATCATCTGTTGCAAAGCGTTATTCGCTGCATTTACCTGTTGGCCTGCTCTGATGACGGCATTTTCTTCTGAACTGCAGTCAGGGGCATAGCAATTTCCTTCTTCATCAAATTCCACTCTGCATTGACATAACGTCAGGGCATTTTCACAATTCGCCAATTTATTTTCTGCCTCAACAAGCCTCTTTTCTATGATCAACTTAATGTCATGAAGTTCATTTTCTTTACCAAGGATCCAGTTATCGACTTTTTTTAAATGATCTTTGTTATCAGCGATAAAGTAGTCTATAGTTCCAATCAGCTTTTTGAAAATCTCCGGATTGGAAACATAAGCGTCTTTTCTTCTTGGACCGGCCATATCTAATGAGGTAACTTTATTCCCAACTTTGCATATTCTTCATTAATAAACTCCTTTTTAGCCCACAGAAATTCATTGAATTTGTCTATTTCCTTTTTAAATACTACAATTTCAGGCCAAAATTTTTGAAAATAATCATAGAATTTCTTAAAATTCTGATCCAGGTGAACCTGCCCCAGCGAATCTACTTCACTATCAAGGTATTTTTTGAAATCATCCAGTTGTTTACTGTAATCATTAAGCTGTTTAATGGTAATTTCAGTTGCAGGTATGTCAATATGTCCAATTTTGCTCATGGTAATTAAGAATTAAAAAAAATTGATAAATGCTTTTCCGTCAGTCTGATATTTTCGCGGTAATAATTGCTGGTTTGTTTCAGATAATCCTTTAATGTTTCAATTTTTTTTGAATGATCAGCAAACTTTTTTTTAAAATCCTGATATGTAACATCTGAATAGCCTCTCTCCAATTCTAAAACATGGCGAATGGATTTCTCCTTTGCTTCAAGAAGGTTATTCATCAGTTTTAATACTTTAGCATCAAATTCTTTCATGCGGTCCACATCTGTGGACATTCCTTGCGATGTTCTTCTATTTGGTCCTGCCATAATAATTATTTTTTGTTGTTTGATAATAAATCATTTAACTCATTTTCTTCAATAAATTCATAGGGTTTTAATACCGGTAAACTTTGAAATACGTGTTTCGAAGCATCGAAACAAAGAATCCTGTTCTTACCTTTTTCTCCTAAAGCAGGGTCAACAACATACGCCGCTTCTCTGCAACTCCAATGAATTAGTAAACTAGAGTCATCTGAGGATATTTGTCCAAAAATTCTATAGTTAAATAACTCATGATCATTGTTTTCATAATCAAAAACTTTATAGTAATTTTCTGGGTCTGCAGCATGTATTAAACAATGTATGCCCATCTGGGGCCCTTTACGCATAAGCTCAAGCAAAATTTCAGTATTTTCAGAAGGAACTGGCAATAATTCAAGGGAATTCTCTGGGCTTTTCAAAATCTCATGAAAACTTGTATTATTTTCTATATTATAAAAAACTAAAATTCTTTCTGGAAAATCGATTTCATTATCTTTTTTTTGAATCCGGTCATCTAAATCAACTTTATACTCAACCAGTTTTTGTTTAATGTCCAATCCATCTTCAAAATAATTTGCATGTTGAAAATATGATTTAATAATATCAGCACTACTTTTGATGCTTTCATAAAATTGTTTCTCACGCTTGGGGACAAAATTGAATATTTCGATTTGTGCATTTTTTGGGGAAAGCTGAGGCAAAAGGCTTATAAATGTCCCATGCACAGCCCGTAGGGAGACATCTGATTCACCTCCTAAGAACAAGATATTGCCGTTCTTTTCGCGTTTCAATTGACAGATAAAATCAACCCCATCCACCATCACCTTTTCACCGGGCGAAAAGACCAGATCAGTTGTTTTCTTTCCTGACAATGCCTTAATTGTTTTGTTTCTGTTGATTAATGCAGGCTCTTCACTGCTGAAAACAATAAGGCTTTGCTCAAATTTATTGCCTTCGAAATTATCCCATTTTGCCTTAATGCTTTTTAAATATTTTAAGTGTTCATCTTCCCCCAGAAAGTAACTTTGTATTTTAATTACATTAGTTTCCTCTGGTATAAAGGCCTGACCCGGCTTCAACAATTCGGCTTTAGCCTTGTATGAAGAATCAATATTAGCGCCTAACAGGTCCGATGCTGCAATCTGATTACGGACTTTCATTAATATTTTCAAACCAAAGTTTTCCATCATTTCTGACGATAACGCAGTAAACTGGGATGCCATCACAAGGTTAAATCCAAAACTTCTGCCCTGCATAGCTATATATTCTAAATGTCCCAATGCTCTTGATCTATCGTCAAAATTGAGAAATAATTGCTGATATTCATCAATAATGATCAAATAACGTGGCATGATTTCTCCAGGGACCTTAACCCTGTATTCAGCAAAACTTTTAACATTAACCCCATTTTCCATAAACTTTACCGCTCTTTCATTTATCCTTTTTTCAATAATTGCAAGCAAATGCAAGGCATATTTTGGATTACTTTGCAAAGCGATAAAATCCGCATGAGGCAAATACTGTACAGCATAATTCTGAAATTCGACACCAGATTTTAAATCAATCAGGAAAAGCCTTAATTCGTTTGGCGAGTAATTCATACAAGCCCTCGTAATTAATGAATGAAGTAAACAAGATTTCCCTGCGCCTGCTACTCCAGTGATTACACAATGTACATTTGTGTCATTATTAAATTCGAGCTGATACTCTCCTTCATCACAAATACCAATTGGTATTTTTAAGTCTGTTCCGCTTCTTTCTGTCCACCAATTCTTAGATTCTTTAAATTTATTATCCATAATAATTAAATATTTATGACTGATAACAAATCATTTAACTCATTTTCTTCAATAAATTCATAGGGTTTTAATACCGGTAAACTTTGAAATACGTGTTTCGAAGCATCGAAACAAAGAATCCTGTTCTTACCTTTTTCTCCTAAAGCATCCTCCACAATAAACGCTGCTTCTGTGCAACGATCATGAATAAGGTCCTTAGAGTCATCAGGAGATATTTGTCCAAAAATTCTATAGTTAAACAGGGTATGATCATTATTTTCATGATCAAAAACTTTATAGTAATTTTCTGGGTCTGCAGCATGAATCAAACAATGCATACCCACCTGTGGTCCTTGCCTCATAATTTCAATTAAAATTTCAGTATTTTCAGAAGGAAATGGCTCTAATTCAAGGGAAGTTTCAGGCCTTTTCAAAATCTGTTGAAATTCAATATTGTTCTCAATATTATAAAAAACTAAAATTCTGAGAGGAAAATCGCTTTCCTTAACTTTATTTTGCATTCTGTCTTCTAAATCGTTTTTATATTCTTTTAGTTTTTGATTAATATCCATTCCATCTTCAAAATAGTTAGCATTTCGGAAATATGATTTTATAATAACTGCGCTATTTTTAATTTTTTCATAAAATTGTTTCTCACGCTTAAGGACAAAATTGAATATTTCAATTTGTGCATTTTTTTTGGAAAGCTGAGGCAAAAGGCTTAGAATTGTCCCATGCACAGCCCGCAGGGAGACATCTGATTCACCTCCTAAGAACAAGATATTGTTGTTCTTTTCTCGTTTCAATTGACAGATAAAATCAACCCCATCCACCATCACCTTTTCACCAGGCGAAAAAACCAGATCAGTTTTTTGCTTTCCTGACAATGCCTTAATTGTTTTGTTTCTGTTGATGAATGAAGGCGCTTCCCTGCTGAAGACAATAAGGTTTTGCTCAAATTTACTGCCTTCGAAATTATCCCATTTATTCTTTATACTCTTTAAATATTTTATATGTTGATCTTCTACCAAAAAGTAACTTTGAATTTTACTTACAACAGTTTCCTCAGGTATAAAGGCTTGACCCGGCTTCAGCAATTCGGCTTTTGCTTTGTATGAAGAATCAATATTAGCCCCTAACAGTTCAGATCCTGGTAAATTACTAAGAACTTTCATTAATACTTTCAATCCAAAGTTTGCCATCACTTCCAAAGGTAATGCAGGATTCTGCGATGCCAAAACAAGGTTTAATCCAAAGCTCCTGCCCTCTTTAGCTACATAGTTTATAAGACCTAAAGCTCTATGTCTATCTTCATAATTTTGAAATAAATTCTCATATTCATCAATTATAATCAAATAACGTGGCATGATTTCATCCGGAAACTTTTCTTTAAATTCATTCAAATTTTTCGCAGTTATCCCTTTCTCTGTAAATTTTACTCCTCTTTCCTCGATTTTGTTTTTAAAAAGAGAAAGTATATGTAAAGCATATTGGGGATCACTTTGTAAAGCGATGAAATCCGCATGAGGCAATTGTTCAAAAGCATAATTCTGAAATTCAACGCCGGATTTTAAATCAATCAGAAAAAGCCGCAATTCATTGGGTGAATAATTTAAGCAAGCGCTGGTTATCAGGGAGTGAATAAAGCATGACTTACCGGAACCGGTTGTTCCAGTGATTACGCAATGAGCATTTTCTCCCTTGAAAGTAAGATAATAATCATCCTTTCCTTTTACACCAATAGGGACAGATAGTTGTTTTGCACTTTTTTGTGTCCAGTATTCAAAATCATCATGGAAAAAATCTTCAAAATAAAGTGTTCTTACTTTGTTGAACTTTTTATTTGAGATTTCCAGGACATTCTTTTTTATTTCATCCATGCTTTTAACTACCTGACTGCTCATTGGATCACTGATATGAATATGTACAGTTTGGTTGAGTATTTTTTGAACGATTTGGTCTTCTATATTCGCATCATCTATAATGAATAAAAAATGAATGCCGGCATTGCTTCCGGTTCTTAACAGTTTTTCAATTGCAGGCAAAGCATTAGAAGAATAGCCTTTGGGGAAGTTATCAAAAATGATCACCCTGTATGGAATGCAGGATTTTGGAAATTCCAAATTATAATCAACTATATTATAAGATTTTAATTGAGTTTGCATAATCTCAATTTCAATCTTTTGTAATTCAGCAATCACTTTATCTATTTCGTATGTCTGAGTATAGATCTTGTCATTGTAGATTTCTTTCGGTAAATTTAACAAGTCCAGAAAAATACTACCATTACCATAGGAATCTATAAAATAAAACAAAATATTTCCAGACTCTGCCGCCATTAAGCATCTTAAAACACATTGATCTATTCTATTTTTAAGTGTATTCCTTTGAGTCGCTTTATAAATGATTGAAATAGAATTTTTTGCAAAAAAACTCTCTATTCTGGGAATTTTAACGCCTATGCTTTTTCCAAAAATATCAACCTCCTTAAAGGATTCGTCAAACCTGAGATAATTCACTTTGGGAAAAAAGTTTATGGATTCCGTTATTTCTTTTCTCTGGTGCCTGTATGTTTCTTTAACTTCATTCTCTTTTCTTTCTTCCTCGATTATACTTTCCAATACTTTTGCAGTCCCTTTCCATATATCCGCATTAAAGGATGCTGTTTCATAATGGTCATCCAATACTTTGAGCTGATTTGATTTTTCGCCGATAATTTTTGAAATCTCATCAATCCTTTTCCCGGGTATATCCTTGATTTTTTCTTTATATTCTTCGATAATCCCCACAACTTTTTTATTGAGTCTTTCTTGCAGAATCCTTATTTCATTTTCCCTTTCGTACTCTATTTTACTTACTAGTTCTTGCAAAGCCTCTTCCAGTTGATCAGAAAATTCTCTGTTCATACTAAAATTCTTTTCATTGCCGAATGCTTCAATCAAGGCTTTGACTTTTGTAGTTTTGGCCGCAAAAACTTGCATAATCCTGTTCTGTTCCTGCTTGAATTCCAATTCTCCATGCTGCCTGTATTGATCAATGGTTTTGTTTATACTTAGCTCCTCAGCCTTGATTCGTTCAAATAAGGTATCATCATCAAGGGTTGCAATGATATGTTGCAATTCATTCTCTATGAACTTATTAATGTCCTGGTAGTTTCTCATCAAATCTGATTATTGTATAGTGCTAAAAGTTGGTCTAAATTAGCATATTTTTTTGATTTGATCTTTGATTTATTAAAAATTTGTAATTAAAGAATTTAATATTTTTAAATAGGGGTATTTAAATACAGAATAATGCTTGAATTTCGTCTTCCATATGTATGCTTTTAATTTGTTTTTCTTTTGCCATATGGAATCTTTGACGAAAAACATTCATCCTTGGCTGGTGAAAAAAGACTGAACGTTTTTCATGTCGATTTCATATTATTTAAGTGAATATCTTTGGGTACTATCTAAATATGAAACTTGATGTATCTTCAACAATCAGGCATTTAAACATCCATTCAAGTAAATTCTTTATAACTGGTCAACATTTACTATCCAAGGTGGACAGTTAGTTAATTATCTAATTTTTAACTTGACAACAGACTAAAAGTAATTCATTTTGTGTGGTCCAGCGGGTATACTTTTTAATCCATAATAAATATATTCAGCATCTCATTTTATTCACACTCTACTGATAATTTATTTTCCAATTGCTGGATTTCATTTTCTAATGTCTCTATTTCCTTCATTTTTTTAAGTATCCACTCTTTTGCCCTATTAATATTTTCTTCAAGTTTTGGAATTTTGATTTCAATTATTTGCTGAATTTCAGATTCTAACGATGATTTTTCTTCAGTATTTATATTAATTACAGTTTCAAATTTACTTACTGTTTCCTTGCGTCGCTCAAAACATGCTTGAAGATAGCAAGTTTCTCTGGCAGCTTGATCTCTTGCTAAAGTTGCTTGATCAATTTTATTTTGTAATACAGGAATCCTATAATTAAGATTTATGACTTGGTTCTTATTTTCATCAATTTGGTTTTGGTAGGTATTGATATTCTCATTTGACAAATCAATTTCGTAATTGATTTCATCAATTCTTTCCTTAATTTCATTTAAGGAAATTTCATTCTTCCTTTTATCTTCAAGGCATTGTGATACAGTCAAAGCCTTATCATTCATTTTTTTAAAGGTGAAGTATGCTCCAGCTCCTAATAAAACAATCGCAGCGGCCAAAACATAAATACCAACCTTCCCTGTAAATATAGATTTTTTTTGCTTATCAATTTTTGGAGGAGACCAATCCTTGAACTCCTCAAATTCACCTAATTTACCTGGTTGACCTAATTCCGGACAAACAATTGTCTCAGGGTTTAAACCTTTGGCTTTGATTTCTGCAGCTGTGAATCCCTGGCTCGAAGGCCTGCCCTGTTTGTCATAGATGTAAAACTTCTTTTCCATAATTTAAATTAAAGATTTTTTTGTAGCTAAACCCGATTAACTAACCAAATTACCTGATAAAGTTGCTTTTTCAACGCTCATAAGAACAAAAACTATCTGGATCATATATTGAAGTTGTTTAAGAATTATGTTGATAGCTGAAAATAAATGCTTGAAAGTCAA
>ERZ761607.1789-NODE-1789-length-25149-cov-7.881685_pt1 | contig 25149 bp, 18 predicted proteins | sample MGYA00511164_ERZ761607 | MGnify/ENA primary metagenome ERZ761607 (study PRJEB28899, sample SAMN02445080) | bioreactor sludge metagenome | biome: EBPR sludge | place: Australia: Brisbane, Thorneside Wastewater Treatment Plant | collected 2011-06-22 ... | reverse complement strand
AGCGTCAGTTGCACCAGCCGGCGGGTGGCGGGGTCCATGGTCGTTTCCCGCAGTTGCAGCGGGTTCATCTCGCCCAGGCCCTTGAAACGGGTGACGTTGACCTTGCCCTTCTTCTTCTCGGCGGCGATCCGGTCGAGAACGCCCTGCTTCTCCGCCTCGTCCAGCGCGTAGAACACCTCCTTGCCGACATCGACCCGGAACAGCGGCGGCATGGCGACATGAACGTGACCGGCCTCCACCAGGGGCCGAAAATGCCGCACGAACAGCGCGCACAGCAGGGTGGCGATGTGCAGGCCGTCGGAATCGGCGTCGGCCAGGATGCAGATCTTGCCGTAGCGCAGCCCGTTCAACTCGCTGGAACCGGGATCGACCCCAATGGCCACCGCGATGTCGTGGACTTCCTGCGACGCCATCACCTCGGCGGAATCCACCTCCCAGGTATTGAGAATCTTGCCGCGCAACGGCATCACCGCTTGAAACTCGCGGTTGCGGGCCTGCTTGGCGGAACCGCCGGCGGAATCGCCCTCCACCAGGAACAGCTCGGCGCGGGCCAAGTCCTGCGCGGTGCAATCGGTCAGCTTGCCGGGCAACGCGGGGCCGCTGGTCACCTGCTTGCGCACCACCCTGCGACTCGCCCGCGAGCGTTTCTGCGCGTTGGCCAGCGCCAGTTGGGCGATGCGCTCCCCCGTCTCCGGATGCTGGTTCAGCCACAGACTGAGCGCGTCCTTGACCACCCCGGCCACGAACACGGCACACTCGCGTGAGGACAGCCGCTCCTTGGTCTGGCCGGAAAACTGCGGGTCCCGCAGCCGGACCGACAACACGTAGCAACAGCCGTCCCATACATCCTCCGGCGCGATCCGCAGCCCGCGCGGCGCCAGGTTGCGAAACTCGCAAAACTCGCGCACCGCGTCGGTCAGCCCACCGCGCAGCCCGTTGACGTGCGTCCCGCCCTGCGGGGTCGGAATCAGGTTGACGTAGCTTTCCGCGACCGGTTCGCCGCCCTCCGGCAACCAGGTCAAGGCCCAGTCGGCGGTTTCGCGCTCGCCGCCGACATGGCCGACGAACGGCGGATCGGGCAGCAATGGCGCCGAACCCAGCGCCTCCTTGAGATAATCGGTGAGGCCATCCTCGTAATGCCAAATGACCTGTTCACCGCTGGCTTCGTCGGTGAACGCAACCTTCAGCCCCGGACACAACACCGCCTTGGCCCGCAGGACATGCTTGAGTCGGGGCACGGAGAATTTGGGCGAATCGAAGTAACGCGGGTCCGGCCAGAACCGCAGGGTGGTGCCCGTCGCGCGGCGCGGGGCCGTGCCGATCTCCTCCAGATCGGACACCTTGTCGCCGCCGGCGAAGGCCATGTTGTATTCCTTGCCGCCGCGCTTGACCCAAACTTCGAGATGGCTGGACAGGGCGTTCACCACCGACACTCCCACCCCGTGCAGGCCACCGGCGAAACGGTAATTGCGGTCGGAGAACTTGCCTCCGGCGTGCAACCGGGTCAGGATCAATTCGACGCCGGGGATACCTTCCTCGGGATGAAGGTCCACCGGCATCCCGCGCCCATCGTCGGCCACCGATAGCGAGCCATCGGCGTGCAGAACGACCGTCACCGTCGTGGCATGGCCAGCCAGGGCCTCGTCCACGCTGTTGTCGATCACTTCCTGGGCCAGATGGTTCGGGCGGGTGGTGTCGGTGTACATCCCCGGCCGCTTGCGCACCGGGTCCAGGCCGCTGAGCACTTCAATCGCGGAGGCGTCGTAGGTCGTGGCGTTCATGCGCAAGAGGGCTGGAATCGCGAATTGGGGCGCTTACCCTAGCCCAAGGGGGCGGGCGGCGTCCAGAGCAACCGCGCGGGGCGAGCGATGAGGAGTGAAATGGTCTCCATCCGGCTGGCTGCTTGCTTCATAATCAGGACTTTCGCTTTCCGTCGTTCCCGCGCAAGCGGGAACCCAGTAACCCGTTGAAAAAGCTGGATACCCGTTTTCACGGGTATGACGATCAAAGTTTCCAGCGAAAGTCCTGATAATTCACCGGTTATCCCAACCCGCGAGAACTCCGATGTCCCAGATTGCCTTCGTCACCGGCGCCACCTCCGGCTTTGGCGCCGCCTGCGCCCGCCGATTCGCCGCCCATGGCTGGCGCTTGATCGTCTGTGGTCGGCGCCAGGATCGGCTGGAAACCCTGCGCGCCGAACTGGCCGCGACCGTTCCGGTTCACGCCATCGCCCTCGACGTGCGCGACGAGGCGGCGGTGAACGCCGCCATCGCCGCCCTGCCCGCCGATTTCGCCGAGGTGGATCTGCTGGTCAACAACGCCGGGCTGGCCCTTGGGCTGGAGCCGGCCCATCGATGCGCCATGGACGACTGGCAGCGGATGGTGGACACCAACATCAAGGGCCTGTTGTACTGCACCCGCGCCATTCTGCCCGGCATGGTGGCCCGCGACCGTGGCCATATCGTCAACATCGGCTCGGTGGCCGGCACGTATCCCTATCCCGGCGGCAACGTCTACGGCGCCACCAAGGCCTTCGTCCGCCAATTTTCCCTCAACCTGCGCGCCGACCTGCTGGGCAGCCGGGTGCGAGTGACCAACATCGAGCCAGGGTTGGCGGAAACCGAATTTTCGCTGGTGCGCTTCAAGGGGGAAAGCGACAAGGCCGCCCGGTTTTACCTGGGAACTCAGCCGCTGCAAGCCGAGGACATCGCCGACACCGTGTACTGGGTGGCGACCCGCCCGGCCCACGTCAATATCAACACTCTGGAAGTGATGCCGGTATGCCAGGCGTTCGCGCCGTTCGCGATCAGCCGCGCGGGCTGATCAGTCCGGTTATACCGTTTCCCGATAGGTTTTATCTTTTTCAGATCAAAAACCACACTGTTCGTCATACCCGCGAAAGCGGGTATCCAGTTTTTCAGCGGCTGCCTGGATTCCCGCATTCGCGGGAATGACGAAAATCTATTCAGAATTGGTATTACTTTTCGTTCCCCGCCGGTTTTGGGGGGAGCGCGGCGGGCGTCGCGACCGATGGCGCGGGGGGCACCGTCCGTTGCCCGGTCGCCGTCGTCCTGGCCAGCGGCGCAACGGGCTGCGGGTAACGTTTCCAAAAATGACTCGTCAGCCCATGGTACAGCCCGAACAGCGCCAGGAAGGCATAGAATTGCCGATACTCGGGCACGCCCAGCTCGTAGGCAACCACGCCCACCGCGCCGATCAACAAGGCCACGATCAGCAGGAAAGCCGTGGCTCGACCATCCGACAGACCACCTTTCAGCAATAGATGGTGCAAATGCCGACGGTCGGCGACGAAGGGATTGTGGCCAACGCAAACACGGCGAATCATTACCGAAATCGTATCCATCAACGGCAGCGCCAGCAGCCAGACCGCGGTCATCGGCCTCATCACCGCCTCCTGGCCCTGGGACAGACGCACCAGGAACCAGGCCAGGACGAAACCGAGCATGGTGCTGCCCGCATCGCCCATGAACACGCTGGCGCGGCTGCGCCAGGGATGGCGTAGGTTGAAGCAGAGAAAGCCGGCGACGACCATGATCAGCGCCAACAGGGCGTCGTGATCGCCGACATGGGCAAGCGGCGCGTTCCGCGACAGCACGATCAGCCAGCAGGCGGCGATCAGGGCCAGACCGCCCGCCAAACCATCGAGACCATCGCTCATGTTGAAGGCGTTGACCACCCCAACGACACAGAACAGAGTAAACAGAAGCGCGGCGCCTTCGGGCAGGGTGACGTTGCCCAGGCCGAACAAATCGCCGAGATTGTCCAGGGTCACGCCACCGCCAAGCGCCATCACCAGAACCGCGCCGCTCTGGAAGACGAACCGAATCGCCGGTCGCGTCGCTTGCAGATCGTCGTACAAGCCGATCAGAGTCAGTGACACCATGGCGATCAGCAATGTTGGGCAGGCATCGGGTCGCGCCGGCAGCGCCAGCAGACCCAAACCGTAGGCGACGCACATGGCGACCCCGCCCACCAGGGGCACCGAAGTCGAGTGGTGCTTGCGGCTGGCGGGGTGATCCACCCACCCCCAGGACCGCGCCGGCCGGATCAGCAGAGCGATCAGCACCACGCAAACTCCGAAGGCCAGTAACAGCGGCCCGACAATCCGAGCAATTGATTCCATATAACCGAGCTTCGCTTTACCCTGTAAATGTCATCTTAAAATGACATTTGTAAGCTTAGCACAAATCGCTACCTTCCGAAACCCGCCAGGCGGTCCACCCATCGGCCCAGATATTCCTTGAACGCCCGGCTTCCGTCGGCCAGCGCCTGGGCGTCGGGCAGCCAACGCAAGGGATGCGCGTTGCTGGGAAAGCGGGTTTCGAAGTCGGTCGGCGCCGGAATCACTTCAAGCTCGGTCGTCTGAAACAGCGCCAGAGCGCGTGGCATGTGCAGCGCCGAGGTCACCAGCAGGACGCGCCGAACGCCCCGCGCTTGCAAGATCGGCAAGGATCGGTCCCGATTTTCCCGGGTGGTGCGGCTGGTGGATTCCTGGAGGACGGCGGCGGCGGGCACACCCCATTCCCGCAGCAGTTCCGCCATGACCGAGGACTCCGGTTGCTCGCCCCCGCTCCAGGGCAGGTTGCCGCCGCTGACCAGAATCCAGGGCGCCTTGCCGGCGCGGTACAGGCGGGCGGCGTACCAAATACGATCGACGGCCGCGCCCAGATTCGGCTCGGGCCGCGGGGGCGGGGCGGCGGCTTCCACCACTCCCCCCAGCACCACGATGGCGTCGGCGGCGGGCAACTGTTCCAGCGACGCCGGCGCCGGCGGATGGCGCTGTTCGAGCGTGGCGCGCAGCCAATCGCTGAAGGCGGGCGTCGACCATAGCCACAGCCAGCCAAGGGCGACGCCCAGCAACCACGCGCCGGAACGGCGGCGACCGCGCCAGAGCAGCACGCCGGCGCCGGCGGCCAGTAGCAGGGAAGCCAACAGTGGATAGACCAACTGACTGAGAATCTTGGTCAGGAGCAGCATGGCGGACTGTCCACGCAGGTCTTCCTGTCCAGATGCTCTGGTTTTCGGCTCAACCCCCGCGCAGGATGCGCCGCTCGGCCAGATAATTCCACAGCCGCTCCACATTGACCTCGATTGAGTCCCGCTCGGTGTCGAGCACCAGTTCCGGCCGTTCCGGCGCTTCGTAGGGCGAATCGATGCCGGTGAAGTCTCCGATCATCCCGGCTCGCGCCCGCGCGTACAGTCCCTTCGGATCGCGCTGCTCGCAAGTCGCCAGCGAGGCGCGCAGGTACACCTCAATGAATTCCCCTTCCGGCGCCAGCGCCCGCGCCAGCGCCCGGTCGGCGCGAAACGGCGAGATAAAGGCGCTGATCACGATCAGACCGGCATCGACGAACAGCGCCGCCACCTCGCCGACCCGGCGGATATTTTCGACTCGCTCCGCCCGGGAAAAACCCAGGTCCTGGTTCAACCCATGGCGGATGTTGTCACCGTCCAGCAGATAGCTGTGATAGCCCCGTTGCAGCAACCGCTGTTCCAAAGCGTTGGCAATACTGGACTTACCCGCGCCCGACAGCCCGGTCAGCCAGATCACGCAGGGCCGCTGCGCCTTCTGATTGGCGCGCTGCGTCCGGTTGACCTTGGGTTCGTGCCAGACCACGTTGCGTGACTTGTCCACCAACGGCTGGGTCACCGGCCGCACGATCATCCCCGCCCCGACCGTGACGTTGCTGAGCCGGTCGATGAAGATGAACGCGCCGGTTCCCGGGCAGACCTCGTAAGCGTCGAAGGGCGCCGGCTGGTTCAGGGCGATTCGGCAATAGCCGATCTCGTTCAGCCCCAGTTCCTCGGCGCGCTGGTGTTCCAGGGTATTCACGTCGATCCGGTGATGCAGCACCAGCGGGGTCGCCGGCATGAGGCGAGTTCCCAGCTTGATGTCGTACTGCCGTCCCGGCAACAACGGCGCGTCCGCCATCCAGACCACCTTGGCGTCGAAGGCGTCCGCCACCGTTGGCAAACGGTCGGGGTGGACCAGCAGATCGCCGCGGCCGACATCGATTTCGTCGTCCAGGGTCAAGGTCACCGCCTGGCCGGCCTGAGCCTCGGTGAGATTACCCTCGGCGGTCACGATCGCCGCAATGCGCGCGCGCCGGCCCGAAGGCAACACCGCCACATCGTCGCCCAGCCGGACCACGCCAGCGGCGACGGTACCGCAGAAACCGCGAAAATCCAGATGGGGCCGATTGACGTACTGGACCGGAAAGCGGAAATCGCGCAGGTTGCGGTCGGCGCTCACATCGACCTGCTCCAGCCATTGCAGCAGAGTTGGTCCGTCATACCAGGGCATGGCGGTGGACGGCTCGGCCACGTTATCGCCCCGCAAGGCCGACACCGGGATGCAATGGACCTCCCCTACCCCCAACTGGGCCGCGAATTCCAGATAGTCGTCGCGAATGCGCGCGAACACGGCCGGATCGAAGCCGACCAGGTCCATCTTGTTGATCGCCAGCACCAGATGATGGATGCCCAGCAGCGACACGATGAAGCTGTGGCGGCGGGTCTGCGCCTGCACCCCCTTGCGGGCGTCCACCAGCAGGATGGCCAGTTGCGCGGTCGAGGCGCCGGTGGCCATGTTGCGGGTGTACTGCTCGTGGCCGGGGGTGTCGGCGATGATGAACTTGCGTTTCTCGGTGGAGAAATAACGGTAGGCGACATCGATGGTGATGCCCTGCTCGCGCTCCGCCTGCAAACCGTCCACCAGCAGCGCCAGGTCCAGTTCCTCGCCGGTGGTGCCGTATTTGGTGGTGTCGCGACGCACGGCGGCGAGTTGATCCTCGTAGATCAACTGGGTGTCGTACAGCAGCCGGCCGATCAGTGTGCTCTTGCCGTCGTCCACGCTGCCGCAGGTGATGAAGCGCAGCAGATCCTTGCGCTCGTGGCTCGCCAGGTAGGCCTGGATATCGGTTTCGATCAACGGGGAAGCATGGGACATTAGAAATAACCTTGGCGTTTCTTGTCTTCCATCGAACCGGCGGCGTCGTGATCGATCAACCGGCCCTGGCGTTCGGAATGGCGGGCTAACAGCATCTCCTGAATGATCTCCGGCAACGTCGTGGCCCGAGAATGGATCGCGCCGGTCAGCGGGTAGCAACCCAGGGTCCGGAACCGGACCCATTCCAGCCTCGGCGCTTCGCCCGGTTCCAGCGGCATCCGTTCGTCGTCCACCATGATCAACGTGCCGTCCCGCTCCACCACCGGCCGCTCGGCGGCGAGATAAAGCGGCACGATGGGAATGCTCTCCAGGTGGATGTATTGCCAGACATCCAGCTCGGTCCAGTTGGACAGCGGAAACACCCGGATGCTCTCACCCTTGTGGACCCGGCCGTTGTACAGATTCCACAGTTCGGGACGCTGATTCTTGGGGTCCCAGCGATGGTTGCGGTCGCGGAAGGAATAGACCCGCTCCTTGGCCCGCGACCGCTCCTCGTCGCGGCGGGCGCCGCCGAAGGCCGCGTCGAAACCATGGCGATCCAGCGCCTGCTTGAGCGCCTGGGTCTTCATCACGTCGGTGTGGACCCGCGAACCGTGGGTGAAGGGATTGATGCCCTGGCGCAACCCCTCCTCGTTGATGTGAACGATCAATTCCAGTCCGAGCCGACGGGTCAGATCATCGCGAAAGCGAATCATCTCCCGGAACTTCCAGGTGGTATCGATATGCATCAGCGGAAACGGCGGCTTGCCCGGATAAAAGGCTTTCAGCGCCAGTTGCAGCATCACCGAGGAATCCTTGCCGATCGAGTACAGCATCACCGGCTTTTCGAACTCGGCGGCAACCTCGCGGATGATATGGATGCTCTCGGCTTCGAGTTGTTGGAGGTGCGTTTTCAACCACCTGTTCTCCAAGGCAAGGAATAGGGGTCGGCATTCTAGCGGGCGCTCCCTGGCAAGGAAAGTTGAACGGCTTTTTCCGCGCGGATCACCGGGGACGGAACGCGCCCGCCACCGCTAAACTATCCACCATGCTGTCCTTCCCCCATCCTTCCCTCCGCCCGCTCGCGCTGACCCTGGCGCTGGCGATGGGCGGCTGCCGGACGATTCCAGCCCCCGCCCCGCCGATGGCGGAACAGGCTGCCCTGACCGAGACCAACGCTGTCGTCAACCGTCAGGGCCGGCCCTGCCCCGACGACACCTGCCTGGCGGACTGGCCGGACGCCGCCGATCTGGAACGGCTCGACCATTGGGATTGCAAGGCCTACGCCGTCGCCAAGGCCGACCGGCTGATTCGCCAGGGCTACGACCCGGCGCGGCTGGAGTACTTGTTGATTGAAGGTCCGCCGCTGCGGGTCGCCCACGCCGCCTTGCTGGTGGACGGCCGCTGGGTGCTGGACAGCGGCCCACGCTGCCAGGACGTTTGCACGCTGGAACGCTTCACCGCCGGCTTGCGCGTCACCGGACGGCTGCCGATGACCGAACTGCCCTATCTGCGCCAGGCGCTGCGGATCAGGGAGCGCCATTAGCCGTTCGCGCAGACTCGCTTATCCGGCGAACGGATTGGCCTGATTTTCCGGCGGGATCGAGAGAGCGGACGGCGGTTTGCCGTCGCTTTCGCGGGCCGCTTCCCGTCGCCGGGAGGATCGCCGCTGTTCGTTATCCGGCGGACGGTGGAAAAACACGGCGGCCAGGAACGCCGTGAACACCGCGTTGGCCGGAATCCGCAGGTTGAAGTCCGCCAGGCTGTGCAGCATCATCAGCAATAGCGCGATCCCCGCCCCCGCCTGGGCGAACCGGAGCGGCGTCCAGTCGCCCCGTTCCCATATCCGTCCCCACTGGCGCGCGTAGAACAGTAACCAGGCGGCGATCAGCACTCCGGCCATCAGCCCGAATTCGAGCAGCCATTCCAGATAATCGCTGTGGGCGCGGTTGATCGTCACCCCCGGAAAATCCGCTGGGTGAAACCGCCGCATGACGGCTTCGAAGGTTCCCGCGCCGCTGCCCAGGGGAAAGAAGTTGCCGATGGCCTGCACGGTGGCGTCGAACACTTTCCAGCGCCCGTCCGCCAGCGGGTCTTCCAGGGTAAATCGGGTCCACACCGGCGCCAGTCCGATCAGACTGGCCAGACCCACGCCCACTGCCGTGAACGTGCCCATCAGGCCGTAAACATTGCGTCCGCCCAGCCGGTGGGAGAACATCAGGGTGCATAGCAGGATGCCGAGCATCGCCAGCCCGACGCCGGCGCGGGAACGGGTGAAAATCAGCCCCAGCAGAATGGCGATGGCGGCCGCGCCGAACAGCGCCGCCTGGTTGAGGCGGGCCACGCTGAACCGGGCCAGCCATTGGCGGAAGGTACGCCCGCGCCGCCCTCGACCACCGCCGGCGTGGGGAGGCCGACCGTGGCCGACCGTGGCCGCCAGCAACGCCAGGCTCACCGGCAGCGCCATTTCCAACAGGCCGGCCAGATGGTTACGGCTGGTGTAGGTGCCCGAGGCGCTGTCGCCCATGGAAAAGTTGCCGAATCGAAACACGCTGTTCGGTCCATCGCCATACTGGATCAATCCCAGCAGCGCCTGGACGGTCGCGATGCCCAGGAAAACCAGCACCAGCCGCAGCAGGCGCTGGCCGGCCTGATGGATCGTCGCCAGAAATACCGCCAACGGCGGCAGCAACGCCAGCCAGCTCGCCTCGGTCATGGTCGGGATCAGCGAAATCGACCGCCAGTCCAAGTCGGCGCCGCCGCTGGTCTGGCGCAAGGCGTCAGCATAGAACAACCGGCCTGGCAGATCCGCCCACAGGGCGAATGGCGCGGGCAGCAGTTGCGCCAGCGGCAACAGGAACAGCAGCGCCAGAAAAATCCGCGCCGGTCGGGACAGCGGCTGGCCTTCCGGCGATGGCGCCCAGAACCGCCAAACCAGCAGCGCCAGCGCCGCCAGCTCCATGACCAACAACGGCAACGGCCGGTTGCCCGCCCGAAACAGTGGCGCGAACGTCAGCAGCGCGACGAGACCGTAAAAAGGAACCGCGCCGGGGTCGGCGGCGCGGTCGTCTGATTTTAGATCCGACACAATAAAGTCAAGAATAAGAACTATCGAACCTTGTGTCCTATTGAGGGCTGGCGGGGGGGTCATTGCCATCGCGGTCCGCCACGATGGCTCCAATCAAGACCACGCCCAAACCGCCGCCTATCACGATCGCGCCCGTGCCTATACCGACACCCGCGCCCGCGCCCGCGATGCCCGCGCCCACGGGCGCGCCCGCATCGGTCCACAAGCCGCCCTTGCACCTGGTCACCAACTCCCCGACCCTGGCCTTCTCGCTCTCGTCCAGGATGACCTCGCAGCCCTTGAAAACCACCGTCACCCGACTGCCCGTGCCGGTGATGATCCGGTTGCCGGCCTTGACGCCCATATCGGTTCGCGCCGCGCCCGTGTCGACCAGGACGCTGCCCCGCGGCCGCTTGATGATGGCGACCTCGGCGTTCGGGTCTCCGCCGCTCGCCAGGAAAACACCCGACTTGCACCGTTCCCGCAGTTCGCTGACCGTGGCTTGCTCTCCGGGTCCCATGTCCACCTCGCAGGCCCGGAACATCACCGCCACCTTGCTCTGTTTTTCGGTCATCACCTGGTCATCGCGACGGGCATTCTGGTTGTTCCACGCCGGCGCCTCGTTGAGCAACACGCTGCCTTGCAGGCGCTTCAAATCCGCGATGGCGCCATCGGCCCCACCCGACGACGCGGGCGGAGCCTGGCCGATCCGGGCGTTCTGGAACCCGCCGGTGGCGCGGACCTGGATCTGGCCCAGCCGACACTGATCCGCTCCCTTGACCGCCAGCAGGCTGTTTTCCGGCAGCGCCACGACGCAACCCTCCGAATACGCGATCTCCGCCCGCCCGCCCGAGACCGCGACCACCCGGTTGCCGGGGTACAGCGGCATGCCATCCTGGGCCAGCGTCATGGCGCTGCCCTGGCCGACGAACACCCTGCCTTGGGGTTGCCGCAACACGGCGGCCGGCTCCATCGCGCTGGCGCCGCCGGCGCACCCCATCAGGCACACCGCCAACCCCATGACTAGACCTCGTTTCATCATGATCCACCCCCGTCTTGCCGCGACTGGCGGCACGCGTATCGCTCATCGCCCATCCATCGATCAGGACAAACTACCTATCACAAAACCCTAACGGCCCGCAATAAGAAAAGTGTAACTTCAGTCCCGACGGCGGCGCGGTCAGTTCGGGCGAACGATGGCCAGATCGTCGAACCAGACTCCGCCTTGCGCCTCGAAATCCAGATCCACCCGGCCATCCAGTTCCAGCCGCAGCAACTGCGCGGGGCATTCCCGATCGGGGACCGTGAAATCCACCGTGAAACTCCGCCATTCGTCCGATCCCACGAACGATTCGCTTTCGGCCAGCAAAGCGCCGGCGGCACCAACGCAACGCACTCGCCAGCGCAACCCCCGCTCGGCCCGCAGGCCATCCGGCCGCCCCCGTCCCTGCAACCGGTAGCGCCCGGCGTCCAGGAATAGATACTGCAAGACATGCTGAAAATGTGCCCGCTCGCCGCTGAAGCCGACATGCAGCGCCTTGCCGCCGCGCGCGCCATAGGTTTCGACGGTTTCGACCGTCGTTCCCCGAGGCGCCGCCATCCGCCAGTCGAAACCCATATGGGTGACCGGCGCTTCGAAACTGCCGTTGTACACATTGCCGAGCGCCCAGGCCCGCCGCTCGTCCAGGCCGTTCAGCCAGGCCAGATAAGCCTCCAGCCAGCGGTTTTCCTTCCACAAGCGGTCCAGATACGCCCGCTGTTCGTCCATGGACGGCAAGGTTCCGCGACGATTGCGATTCTGGTACAAAAACACCACCGTTTCCGGCCGAGCCGCCTTCGCGGCCGCGTGGGCGAAAAACGAGTCCCACCACTCGGGCGGATCGGCCAGCAAGGGTTGCAACAACGGTTGGGTGGCGGGGGTTTCGGCCAGCCGCAACAGCAGCGGAAACAAGTGGGCGGCGGTCCCCGGCCGGGTGCGCAGCAACAGGCGCCAGCGGGCCAGCGCCCGGTCCGGCCGCTCCTGCCCCAGCCAGAACTCGGCCGAGCGGGCCAGCGCCAGACTACGCAACGGGCCCAGCGCGTCGGCGATCTCCACCAGACCCACGGCCGCCACTTGCCGCCCGGCCCTGACCCACAACTCGGCCAGCGCCAGATACACCAGCGCATCGGTGGGATCGGCCCAGGCCGCCGCGCGCAACAACCGTTCGGCCTCGACCGGCTCGCTCGCGGCCAACGCCGCGCCGCGCTGATACAACGCCGCCGGCTGGTCGCCGCGCCAGCGCAGCGCGCCGACGGCGGCTTCGGGCGTCCCCTGGCCGGCGTAATAATCGGCCAGGTTGGTCACCAGCGCCCGCCAGGCCAGGATTCCGGCGACGAACAGCAACCCCGCCCCCTTGATGGCTTTTATCGCGCTCCACGCCTCGTTCATGATCGTTTTACGGTCAACAAAGGGTTATACCAATTCTGAATAGGTTCTCGTCATTCCCGCGAATGCGGGAATCCAGGCAGCCGCTGAAAAACTGGATACCCGCTTTCGCGGGTATGACGAACAGTGTGGTTTTTGATCTGAAAAAGATAAAACCTATCGGGAAACGGTATTACTTCTCCGGCCAGTCGTACTCGATCGCCTCGATGAGTATTTGACTGTCCCGCTTTTGTACGGTGAAACGAATGTTCCCTTCCACCTGGCTTAGCTCGCCGTTATCGCGCCGTCGCAACTTCAACTCGTAATAGCCGGAACCGCTGGCGGATGGGCCTCGATAAACCCAGCGCAAATCGCGCAACCACAACCCGCGGATGTAGTGCGTGGCGAACAGCGTCGCATAGTCCCCTTGAATACGACCGCGCGCGCCGGTCGCGAACAGCGCCATGACGCCATTGAGATCCCCCCGCTGGTAAGCTTGGGTATAGCGGCCCATCAGGCTTTCCAGCTCGCTGGCCGCCACATCGTCCGCCCCGGCCGCCGCCACCACGATCACGGGCGCCGCCGGCGCGCGATCCGCCGGCGCATCCGTCCACGCCGGCTCCATCCGCCCCGGCCTGGCCTTCAATGGCTCCTCCTGGCGCTGCCGCTCGGCTCGAACCCGCTCCCGTTCCATTTTCGCCGGTTCGATCCCGACTGGCGCGGCTTGCGATTTTTCCAGACGTTGCCGCTCGACCCGCAATTCCTCGGCCAGTCGCTCAGCCTTGGCCTGCTCGGCCTGCAAAGCGTCCAGCCGTTGCCGTTCCACCAACTCCCGTTCGGTTCGCGCCCGCTCCACCCGCGCCTGCTCGGCTTGCAACCGCGCCAATCGCTGTCGCTCGACCGCCAGTCGCTCGGCCCGCGCTTGCTCCATCCGCGCCTGTTCGATCCTGACCTGCGCCTCAAGCCGGGCGCGCTCGGCCCGCATCGATTCCAGCAACGCTTCCTCGGCCGCGATCTGTTGCCGACGGGTTTGTTCCCATTGCACGCGCTGCTCCCGCAGTTGGGCGGCTTGCCGTTGCGCCTGTTGCTCGCGCTGTTCCAGCGCCCGCCAATCCGGCGCGGTCAGGAACGGACCGAGCGCTCCTGGGTCCGTCGCCGGCGTGGCGACCGGTTCCGGGACCGTCGTCACGCCGGCGGAGGGCGCGGAACCCACGGCGTCGACAGGCTCGAATCCGCCTCGACCGACCGAAAATCGATCCAGATAAAAGCCACTCAGCACCGCCAGCACCGCCAGCGCCAATCCGCCCCACACCAGTTGTGGCAGCCACCGACGCCGCGCCCGAAGCCGCCGTTCCGGTCGATTGCGGGTGGAAAGCGGCCTGGAGCGTTCGACCGTCCGTTCCGCCACCGGACGGACCGTATCCCGGACCGGAACCCGCGGGGGGTAGGACGGGCTGTCGGGCGCGGCGCGCTCCGGCGTTCGGGACAGCACCGTCCAGGCTTCATTGATCCGGCTGGCATAATGGTCGGTCCAGGTTTCGCGGCCCGCGCCGCGATCGGGATGAAACAGCCGCATCAACAGCCGGTAATGCTCCTTGATTTGCTCCAGGGAAGCGCCGGGTTCGACGCCGAGCACCCGATGGGGGTCGGCGCCGCGGGCAAGACACCACTGTTGAATGCAAAATCGCGCCGCGTTTTGCAGCTCCTGGGACCTGGCGCCGGTTCGATGGACCTCCGCCTCGAGCACCTCCGGGGAGCCGTTGGCCAGCCACAACAGCCGGTCCATGCCGGCTGGCCGGGGAGCGGCGAGGGAGAACCGGTCCTGATGCTCCAGCGGCCTCCGATAGCACGCGAGCGCCAGATCGACGATATCGGTCACGACTATCGCCCCTTCACCGCGCGCCTGTCCTAGGCCGGCAACTTCTTGGCGTCCGGCGCGGCGGCCTCGCCATAGTAACCCGTGTGATAGTAGTAGTAATAGCTACGGTAATAGCCGTAGGCGCCGGCCCGGGCCTCCAGCTTGGTCAAGATGGCGCCCAGCACATGCACCCGTCCCCCATGCAAGCGTTTGAGCGCGCCCCGCGCGTAGCCGCGCGGCGTACTGCCCATTTCCACGGTCAGCAACGTCCCCTCGCACAGATTACCGATGATCAGAGCGTCGGCCAGGCCCAGCAGCGGCGGACTGTCCAGGATCACCTGGTCGAACTTGCCGGCGGCCAGACTCAGCAATTCCACCATCCGCGCCGACGACAGCAGATCGACGGGGTTGGGCGGCAACGGCCCGGACGGGATGGCGAACAGGTTGGGAATGTGGGTGGGCTTGGCGATGTCCACCGGTTGCGCGCCCCCGCCCACCAGGTAGTTGGTCAGTCCCACCTGGTTGTCGAGATTCAGGATGCGGTGCAGCGAGGGTTTGCGCAAATCGGCCTCGATCAGCAGGGTTCGCTTGCCGGCCTGGGCGAATTGAATCGCCAGGCTCAGCGCCGTGGTGGTCTTGCCCTCGCCGGACATGGCGCTGGTCACGGTCAGCAGCCGGGGCACGCCGCTGGCGGTCGAAAATTGCAGGGCGGTGCGCACCGAACGGTAGGCCTCGGCGAAAGCCGAGCGCGGATCTTCGTGGCCGACCAGCGCGATGGGCCGGGCCTCGCCGCGCGCCAGCGGCGTCTTGGGAATCACGCCCAGCACCGGCAAGCCCAGCAACTTCTCCAGCTCCTCGGGTCGGCGGAAGGTATCGTCGAGGTGCTCGAACAGAAAGGCCAGCCCAACGCCGCCCAGCAGGCCGAGCACCAGGGCCAGCAGCGCGTTCATCCGCAGATTGGGCTTGTAGGGCCCGCCTGGAACCTTGGCCTCGTCCACCACCGAGATGTTGTTGGTGCCGATGCCGGCCGCCACGCCGACTTCCTTGAAACGTTGCAGCAGGCCGTCGTAAAGCTGGCGGTTGGTGTCCACTTCGCGGCGCAGGATGTTGAGCTGGATGCTGCGATCCTGCAGGCTCAGCATGTCTTGCTTGAGCTGGTCCAGCCGGCCGCGCAACAGGGCTTCCTCGGCGCGGGCCGCTTCGTAGCTGGCGGTCACCGCCGCCCGGATGTTGCTGACTTCCTGATTGATCAGGGCGTCGACCTGGCCGATCTGGTTGCGCAATTGCACCATGGTCGGATAGGCCGGCTTGTAGATGCTGAGATTGTCCTGATACTGGGCCTCCAGCTTGGCCTTGGTCTCCTTCAGGGTCTGAATGATGGGACTGCCCAGAACCTGGCTCAGTCCCTGGCCCCGAGCGCCCATCATCTGCCGGTATTCGGCTTCGGCGGCGATTCGTTTTTTCTCGGCCTCGGCCAGCGCGGCGTTGGTGGCCGCCAGAGTCTGGGAAACGGTGCTTTGCTTGTCGTCGACGCTGATGATCTGCTCCTGACGAGCGAACTTCACCAATTCCCGCTCGGAATCCTCCAGCTTCACCTTGACCTGCTGCAATCGCTCCTGCAGGAAATTGCGGGCGTAGGTGGAGGCGTCGAAGCGCCGCTCCATGTTCATGTTGATGTAATTCTTGACCAGGGTGTTGAGGATGGCGGCTGCCCGCCTGGGATCGGGACTGTCGTAATGCAGTCTGACCAGCCGCGAATTGCGCACCGGCGCCACGGCCAACCCCCCCAGGAAACCGCTGATCGCACCCTCGACCCGATCGGTTTCCGAGACAGGCTGCCCAGGTTCCTTCGCCTCGCTGGTCTTGGGCAGCCAACCGGTCAGCCACGCCTTGAATCGAGCCAGCGGCGAGGGCGGCGGCGGGGGCAGATCGGCCAGACCCAACTGGTTGACCACCCGCGCGGCCAGGCTGCGGCTCTTCAACAACTCATACTGAGTCTGGTAATACTCCTGGCTGTTCCACTCGGTCTCTTCCGGCGACACTTCCCCGGACTTGACGATCTTGATGTCCTCGCGGTCGATCTGCAGGGTCAGATTGGCGCGATAGATGGGCGTCATCAGGAAGGTGGCGGTCACCACGGCGGTCACCACGATCGACGCGAAGATGAGGATGGTCCAGCGCCGCTTGACGATGACTTGCCACAATTCGCGCAGGTTGAGCGCATCCTCTTCGGGCTCTTCCTCGGCCATCGAGGAGGGAAGGGGTGAAGCCGGCATGGGAACACCCATCGGACGCTCGGCCAAAGCCTGGCCCGGCGACCGCGGATCGGGATCGGCGGCGGACTTGGACAATTCGGGAGTGCTCATAGGGCATATCCTTGGGAAAGCAGGTACGCCGCAACCGGGTCAGCGCGCGATAATCCAGAAGGGCAGAACGAATTCCTTCAACTGCTGAACGGTCTCCTTGACCGCCGAGGTTTCGACCTGGACCACATCCTCGCCCCGTAATTCCGGGTCGGGCACCTGACCGTCACGGATCGCGGCCAGATCGTATTCCAGCGTCTTGCGGGTGCCGTCCAACTCCGGGCGCAGAATCTTGACCGTGCCGAGATTGGCCACGTTGGTGGGACCGCCGGCCTGCGCCACCGCTTGCAGCAAGGTCATCCGTCCCTTGAGCGGAAAGACGTTCGGCGTCTTGACCGCGCCGGTCACCGTGACCCGCTGGCTGGTGAATTCCTCGATGAAGATGGTGACCTGGGGATTTTGCAAATAATCCCGGGCCAGCCGGGCGGCGATGTCGGCCGCCAGTTGCTCGGCGGTCAGGCCGCCGGCCTGGACCGTACCGATCAGCGGCAGGGAAATTTGCCCGCTGGCGTTGACCCGAACCGAACGCTTGCTCAGGGCCTCGACCCCGAACACGTCGAGTTTCAATAAGTCCTGCGGACCGATCCGGTAATCATTCGACGCGGCGACCGGACCAACGGCCGGTGTGGGCGTCGAACCGGCGACGACCGGCGGCGTGGAGGTTGGGGACGCCGCGGAAGTCGCCGGTTCGGCGGACGGAGGGCTGGCGCAGGCGGCGATGCCAAGCAGCACCGTCAACCACAGAGCCCATGAGAGCATTCTTGTCGCTGGCAAACGAATTGACCTCGCGAAAAACCTGACTTGGGGGAATCCGAAGATCTAGCCGCGCCCGAACAATCGCCGCAACCAGGAGCCCCTCCGCTTCGAGTGGATATCGACGCTCAGGGCCGGCGGCGCCGGCAACCGTTCGGGGTCGACGTTATTCAGTATACCTTGCGGGCGGATCACCACCAGATGAGACGCCTCGCCGGCGCCCAGCCAGCGCTCCGCCACTCTCCGGCCCTCGGCCAGCAGGGGCGGCCGCCGATCCACGCCATGCGCGTCGGTGGCCAGGATATGCACCCAACCCTCGTCCAGCAACCGCTCGCCCCAGTACTGGGCCGTCTTGCCGAAGCGGCCGGTCAAGCTCCCGGCGGTCACTTGCAGCCAGGCACCCTGGCGCGCCAGTTCCACGAACGTCCCGTAACAATCCTCGATCCAGCTCAGACGCTCGGGATGGGTGATCACCGGCACGTAACCAGCCGTCAACAGCTCGAACACAGTTTCCGCCAGCCGGGGCGGAGCGACATGGTGAGGCGGCTCCAGCAGGAAATAGCGACTGTCGCCCAGGGTCGGCACCCAGCCCGCGCGCAGGCCGGCCACCAGGTCGGGAGCGATATGGGTATCGGCGCCCAGGGTCAGCCGCAGCGGGATGTCGGCCTCCTCCAGCCGAACCCGAAGTTCGGCCACCGCCCGGCGGATGGTCGGACCGTCGTTGTCGTACATCCCCGGATAGATATGTGGGGTACAGGCGACGATTTCGATACTGTCGGCGACGGCGATTCGGGCCATGGCCAGCGCGGCGGCGAGATCCGGGGCGCCGTCGTCGACGCCAGGCAGAAGGTGGCAATGAAGATCGATCATGACTTTGACATACCGGTCGCGCAAACGACGCGCATCACTATGGACGCCGCGCCCTGGCTCGTCAAATTTCCATTTTTCGTATGTGGAGTAGGCGAATGGGCCTTGCGGGAGCACAGCTCCCCTGCCCTCGTCGCCCGCGCCTTCGGGGTTTCGTTTCCTATGCTACAGTACTCGCTCCATGCAGATCGAATCCCTGTTCAATATCCCCCCAGCCGCGCGCCGCGCGCTGCTGATCGTTGGTGATACCCTTGCCGTGCTGATCGCGGTCTGGGCGGCGTTCGCCATTCGCTTGGGCGAAATGTGGCCGGAACTGCTGCCGGAGGTGGCCTGGTTGTTTCCGCTGTCGGTCGCCGTCGTCATTCCCACCTTCATGGTCGTCGGCGTGTATCGACCGATCCTGCGCTACGCCGACGAAAGTCTGCTGTACACCATTCTCCTAGCGGTCAGCGCCGGTGTCCTGTTGATGATGGCGGCGTGGGTGCTGCTGGGCGAGGGGTTGTGGCTGCGCTCGTTCTGGTTGATTTGCTGGCTGGTGCTAGCGGCGCTGGTGGGTGGGGGGCGGTTGCTGTTGCGGCGCTTGCTGCGTCGGCGGTTTCGCCGGGCGGCGCCGCGCGCCCCGGTGATCATTTATGGCGCGGGCGAGGCCGGCGCCCAACTGGTCAACGCCCTGCGCTACAGCGCCGAATTCGAACCCGTCGTGTTCGTGGACGACAGTCCCCGGCTGTGGGGCAGCGTGGTGCTCGGTCTCAAGGTGCGGGCACCGGCCAAGCTGCCGCGCCTGCTTGCCCAACACCGCGCGCCCCTCATCCTGCTGGCCTTGCCCTCGACCTCGCACCGCCGCCGCCGGGACATCCTGGAAACGCTGGCGGGCTTATCGGCGCGAGTCATGGACTTGCCCACCCTGGCGGAACTGACCAGCGGCGCCCGACGCATCGACGAATTCCGCGAGATCGACGTCGCGGATATTCTCGGCCGCGATTCGGTCCAGCCCGATAACGCCCTGCTACGGGCGCGGGTCAGCGGCAAGACCGTCATGGTCACCGGCGCCGGTGGTTCGATCGGCGGCGAACTGTGCCGGCAAATCCTGCCGTTGCATCCGCGCCGGCTGGTGCTGTTCGAACGCTCCGAATACGCCTTGTACGCCATCGAGCAGGAACTGCGCGCCATGCTGGCCAACATGGAGCATTCCCATTCCCTCGGCTCTGGCTGTTCTTCCGCCAGGGGCGGGGCGGAGATCGAGTTGATTCCCCTGCTGGGCTCGGTGGCGCACCGGCGACGGTTGCAGGCGGCGATGGAGCGTTTCGAGGTGCGGACCGTCTATCACGCCGCCGCCTACAAGCATGTGCCGATCGTCGAGCACAACCCGATCGAGGGCGTGCAAAACAACGTGTTCGGCACATGGCGCGCCGCCGAGGCCGCCCTCGCCGCCGGGGTGGAAACCTTCGTCCTGATCTCCACCGACAAGGCGGTGCGGCCCACCAACGTCATGGGCGCCACCAAGCGGCTGGCGGAACTGATCCTGCAAGGGCTGGCGGGCGAAGGCAGCGCAACCCGGCTGTGCATGGTGCGCTTCGGCAACGTGCTGGATTCCTCGGGCTCGGTGGCGCCGCTGTTTCGCGAACAGATTCGCAAGGGCGGACCGGTGACGGTGACCCACCCCGAGGTGGAACGCTACTTCATGACCATTCCGGAAGCGGCGCAACTGGTGATCCAGGCCAGCGCCCTGGCCCAGGGCGGCGAGGTGTTCCTGCTGGACATGGGCGAGCCGGTGCGCATCCTCGATCTGGCCCGACGGATGATCCGTCTGTCCGGCTTGACGGTGCGCGACGAGACGCACCCCGACGGCGATGTCGAAATCCAGTTCACCGGCTTGCGCAGCGGCGAGAAACTGCGCGAGGAGCTGTTGATCGGGAGCGACGATCTGCCGACCGAACACCCGATGATCCGTCGCGCCCGCGAGCAATCCCTCCCATGGCCGCAAGTGCGGGACTGTCTGGAGCGGCTGGCGACCGCCTCGCGGCAGTTCGACTATCCGGCGGTGCGGGCGATCCTGCGGGAAACGGTGGTCGAGTATCAGCCGGACAACGGCATCGAGGATTGGGTGTGGCGAGCGATGGAGAAGGCGGAGGCAATTGGGGCAGGGAGGCAGGCCAAGAATTAAGGGGCGTTCCGCCCAGTCATCCCCACCTGTTCCAGGATCGCAAGCATCTCCCGCGCCCGCGCGGTCCGGTCGTAACGGGGAGCGGCGGCAAGGCATTGCGTTTTCAGCCGCTCGTACAGCGCGCAATCCCGTTGTAAACGGAGCAGTCCTGCGCACAGCGCCCCGGCGTTTTCCGGTTCGAACGCCAGCCCCACCCCTTCCCGCTCCACGATCCCGGCGGATTCGCCCGCCACGCCGTGCAACACCGGAATGCCCATGCCCATGCATTCGAACAGTTTGGACGGAATGACCTGGGTGAAGTTGTCCGCCTTGCGCAAGTGAATGATCGACACATCCAGCAGCGACCAGTAGCGCGGGACCTCCGCCTTGGACACGGTGTCCAGGAACAGCACATGGTCCAATCCCCGGCTCGCGGCGATTTCCCGCAAGGCCTGCTTGCGCGCGCCATCCCCCAGCAACACGAAACGCACGTTCGCACCCTCCGGCAGCGCCTTGATCCGCGCCGCGGCCTCCAAAATCGTTTCCAGCGCGTGCGCCATGCCGTGCGTGCCGATGTAGCCGAGAACGAATTTTCCCGCCAACCCCAGACGTTCCGCCAGTTCGGGATCGCGCTCCAGCGGCTGGAACCGGCTGAGATCAACTCCATTGAGGACCACGGCGATTTTCCGCGCATCAATGCCACGCGAAATCAGGTCGCGGCGGAAGGATTCCGTCACCGCCACGACGGCCGCCGCCCGGCGATAGAGAAACAGCTCCAGCCGCTCCAACAACCGCAGGGCCGCCGAGTCCCGCATCGCGCCCACGGTCCTGATCGATTCCGGCCAAAGATCGCGCAGCTCGAACACGAATGGCCGCCAACGAAAAACCGACAGCATCCAGGCGGCGCAATTGGTGAAGAACTGCGGCGAGGTGCCGATGATGACGTCGGGCCGGCGTTGGAACAGGCCGGCCAGGAAGCCGGTTACCATGAACGACAGGTAATCCAGCGTGCGTCTGGCGAAACCGGCGTTGGCGGCGATGTAGGTCCAGACCCGGACGACCTGGATGCCTTCCATCGTCTCCCGCTGCCACAACCGATTGCGGTATCCCGGAAACAGCATCCCCTTGGGAAAGTTGGGCGCGCCAGTGATGACGGTCACCCGGTGCCCGGCTCGCACCCACGCGCGGCAGTGCTCGAAGGTGCGCGAGGCGGGGGCATTGACTTCAGGTGGGAAGTTGTCGGTCAGGAACAGGATGCGCATGGTCTTTCCGGAAAGGCGGCTGGTCGGCGGCGATCGGTTTTACCATCGGATCGACAGGTTCACTTCGGGACCATCGAAAAAAACCTCCAGGCGGACATTCGCTTCGCTGACGCCGAAACGGGGATGCCAGGTCGAGGGTACGAGTCGGGCGTCGCCACCCTCGATATCCAAACACAGTCGTTGGCCGTCGGGTAATTCCAGCCAGCCTTTCATTGCGCCGTCCAGGCCGGCGCGGACAGCCGGATGAACATGCAGTCGGGCAACGGCTTCCCGGTAACGACCGTCCAGCCGGTCTTCGAGGCGCAGACTGGTCGAACTCAGAGTCCAGCGCCGCCAGTGCGTCACTCGTCCCGGCAGCCGCCGATAACCAGCGTGAGCGCATTCGACCCAACCGCCATCGACCGTTTCGCCCCAGCGCAGGTTCAGCGGCCGGGCGCGGCGGGCGACCCGGAAGCCGCCCCAGACTTCGGAGGAGTTCTGGCCATCGACCGTCACGGTGTTGTGCGCCGCCGTGCCGCGCTGGCGCTGGCGTTCCGGGCCGGTTCCGTAACAGGACGTGCCGGAATTGACGATCACCCGCTGGCCGAACAGCGAAAGCTCGAAACTGAGGGTGTCGGCGTGAGCGTGACCGGGCAGGTAATCCGGGCCGATGGCGCCGACATCGGCCAGCAGCGCCGCCGGCCCGGCCCGAAGCCGCGCGTAGCCGCTGTCGGGCAGCGGGATGACGGGCGAAGGATCGGCGTTCTCCCCGCCCTCCGAAACCGCGGACGGGACGGACAGGCCCAATCGACGGGCGTAATCGGCCAGCGCCGCCAAGGTCGGGGCGACGCCGAAAGCGGCGTCGTTGAAGAAAGCGATTTCGCCGTCGGGGTGGGTCATCACCCGCAGCCAGCCCAGCATCCGCGAGGCGGCGGCGCGCCACCGCCCGGTTTGCGGCGCCCCGACCCGGCCTGGAGAAACCGCCACCAGATTCAGCAGGTCCAGCATGTCCTTCAGGATAATGGCGTGGTACATCGGGCTGCGCTCGAAGTGGCCGCCGTCGGGCAGAATCTGTTCCGGCAACTGGCGGTCGAGAACGCGCAGGCCAGCATGGAGCCAGCGTTCGGCTTCGGGGCCGGTAAAGAACAGGCCGGCGTGGATCAGCGCCTTGGCGTTGGCGAACAGGTGGTTGCCCAGCAGATGACGTTCCAGCCGCCGAGCCAGATAGCGGATCTGCATGACCAAACTGTCAAGCCAGTCCGGTTGTGGTGGATGGCCGGCCAATATCCACTGAATCCAGTTGGCGATGCGCAGCGACAGCGGATACGGCTCCCAGCCGTTGCCGTGACCGGGCGGATTTTCGGCGATCCAGCGGGTGATCAGGGCGCGCTGCCAGTCCCGGCGTTCCGCCGCGTTTTCCGCGTTGAGGTCGTCGAAGTAGTGCAGGTTGTACAGCCAGAGTTTGTCCCAGTCCGGCCGATTCCAGTCGGCGGCCTCGACGAGGGTGCGAGTCTGGTTGAGGCAGCGGAAGGTGGCGGGACCCAGCAGGCGGGGCTCGTCGGCGGGCGGGATGACCCAAGGACCGGAACCGGCGCGCAAGGGCGGCGCGGGCCGCCAATCGGGGCGCGGCCGGTACAGCCGGAACCACAGCCGGCCACAGACCTGCACCGGGCGTAGATAGCGCAGCGTGTGGAAATAGCGGGATAAAAGGAGAATCAGGCGCAGAGCAGCTTCTCCAGCGCCCCGACGATCCGTTCCGCCGCTTTGCCGTCCCATAATGCGGGGATCGCGCCCTGCTTCCACTGGCCCGCCATGACGCGAGCCAGCGCGGGAGGTAGATGGGCCGGGTTCGTACCAATCAGCTCATTGGTGCCGATGGTCACCGTCTCCGGTCGCTCGGTGGTGTCGCGCAAGGTCAGGCAGGGCACGCCCAGCACGGTGGTTTCCTCGGTGATGCCGCCGGAATCGGTGATCACCGCCTTGGCGTGGCGCACCAGGTAGTTGAATTCCAGATAGGGTTGCGGCTCCACCAGATGCAACCCGGCCGGGATCGCGGTCAGTTCGCGCAGGGTCTTGGCGGTGCGCGGATGCACCGGAAAGACCACCGGCCAGCCTTCCGCACCGGCGGCGGCCGCATCCAGCAATCGGGCGAAGGTGGCGACCTCATCCACGTTGCCGGGCCGGTGCAGGGTCATCACGAAGTAGCCGCCCGCCTTGAGGCCCAACTCGTCCCAGAACGGCGGAGGACGCAACCGGTCCAGATTCGCCAGCAGGGTATCGATCATGGTGTTGCCGACGAAGAAGATGCGGTCTTCACCGACCCCGGCGCGGCGCAGGTTGGCGTTGGCGGCTTCGCTGGTGGTGAAGAACCAGTTGGTGATGGCGTCGGTCACCATTCGATTGATCTCCTCCGGCATGGTCCAGTCGCCGGAGCGGATACCGCCCTCCACATGCGCCACGGGGATACACAGCTTCTGGGCGGCGATGGCGCAGGCCAGGGTCGAGGTCACGTCCCCGACCACCAGGCACAGATCAGCGCGCTGGTTCAGCAGCAGGTGTTCGTAGCGGACCATGATCGCGGCGGTCTGCTCGGCCTGGGTGCCGGAGCCGGCCTCCAGGTTGACGTCAGGTTCGGGAATGCCGAGCTGAACGAAAAAATCGCCCGACAGGCGGGCGTCGTAGTGCTGGCCGGTATGCACCAGCCGGTAGCGCAAAGGACCGCCCACCGCGCGGCGGGCCTCCAGCGCCTGGACGATCGGGGCGATTTTCATGAAGTTGGGGCGCGCCCCGGCGATGAGATCGATGAGCATGGTAATCCCCAATCCCCAATCACCCGTCAGTTCCCAGTCCAATCGTTACCCGACTCACTTCCAGAATCTCCTGCAACGGAATAGGCGCCGGGCCGCCCTGCTCGATGGCTCGCACGAAAGCCGCCGCGCACGCTCTTTGGCCCTTGTCCTGCCGCCACAGGTTCAGTTTTTTGAATCCCGGCCAGCCGTAACCGGTCAGCCGGCGAAAATTATCGAGTCGCAACACCCGGCCAGCGGTGAATACCTCCAACCGTTCCTTGGGAAAGACCTTGCTGCCGTTGGCGAAGTAATGCACCGCGCCGATGGAGCCGTCGGCGAAAGCCAGCCCGATGGACACCGTGTCGTCCGTCGGGCTCTCCATGGCGAATCGGCGCCAACCCGCGATGGGCGCGCCGGCCAGAAAGCGCAGCAGATCAATGAAATGGCAAGCTTCGCCGATGATCCGGCCTCCGCCTACAGTTTGATCCTGGGTCCAATGCTCGGCGGGAATCGCGCCGGCATTGACCGTCATGACGAAGCTTTTGGGTGCGCTGACCATCGTCAGCAGCGCCCTGATCCTTTGCACCTGCGGCGCGAAGCGGCGGTTGAACCCCACCATCAGCATACGCTCTCCGCCCTCGTGGGAAAGAGTCGGGGCGGGGCGACCGTCAAGCGTTCGCCGAGTTGTATCGACTCACCCGAAGCCGCCTGTATC
>ERZ761607.1783-NODE-1783-length-25206-cov-13.311479_pt1 | contig 25206 bp, 17 predicted proteins | sample MGYA00511164_ERZ761607 | MGnify/ENA primary metagenome ERZ761607 (study PRJEB28899, sample SAMN02445080) | bioreactor sludge metagenome | biome: EBPR sludge | place: Australia: Brisbane, Thorneside Wastewater Treatment Plant | collected 2011-06-22 ... | reverse complement strand
CCGCCGCCCCCCAGGCCCAGCAAGCCGCCGACGCCAGCCGCCAGGCCGCCGAGCAGCTTCAAGGACTCGCGCGCCAAGCCCTGGCAAACCCCGGCGAACCTCCCGCCGGGCGCGAGGCCGCCGCCGCCACCGCCGCCCAGGCCAGTGAAAAAGCCGCCCAGCTCGCCCAGCAGTTCACCGAGGCCAGCCTTCAGGCGCGCGAGACCCTCGCAGCCCTCGCACCGCAGGTCAGCGACATGATGAAAGCCGTGGCCCAGGACATCCAGGGCACCCAGCAGGAAACCCAGGACGCCGCCCGGCAAGCCGAAGCCGGCGAACCCGTGGCCGAGGTGGGCGCGGAAGCCGCCGGCCTCCAGACCGAAGCCGCCGCGAATGCTGAAAAGATGGCATCCCTCCAGGCCGCCCTGCGCCAGGAGGCCAATGCCGCCGACCTCCAGCAGGACGCCCAGCGCCAGATGGCCCGCACCGCCGATGTGGCCCTGGCCCAGATGCGCCAGAGCGCCCCGCAGATTTCCCAAAACCTGCGCCAGGCCGCCCAGGCCACCGAAAGCCAGCCCCAGGCCCAGGCATTGAACGCCGCCGCCCGGCAGCAGCAGCAGACCGCCCAGGCCCTCCAGCAGCTCGCCGAAAACATGGCCCGCGCCGAAAATGGCGAGTCACCCGGCGAGCAGCAGCTCGCCTCCATGCGGGAAATGGAGCAGGAGCTCGGCGTCCAGGAGGCCCTGGAGGAGGCCTACCAGCGCGCCCAGCAGCTCGCCGAAATGGCCCAGGACGCCAGCCAAAACCCCGCCGCCGTGCTCGCCGAACTGGAAAAAGAGCTGCCGCAAAACCCCGCCATGCGGAAAGCCCTGGCCGAACTCAGCAAACAAACCGCGCAGGGCAGCGAGGCCGCCGTCGCCGCCGAGGCCGCGCAGCCCAGCAACCTCGGCATGGCCACCGAGCAGGCCGCGCATGATCTGGCCCGCGTCGGCCGCCATGCGGAGCGCCTCGGCATGGAGCAGACCGCCCGCCAGGCCGCCCAGGCCAGCGCCGACCTGCAACAGCAGGCCCAGGCCGCCAAAGGCACCGCCACCCAGCCCGGCCAGAAACCCGTCGGCCCAGAAGCCCGGACCGCCGCCACCCAGGCCGCCCAGGCCGTCGAGACCGCCGCCAACGCCCTGCCGCCCGCCTTCGAGCCGAACCCCTTCCAGCAAATGCAGTCCGCCTTCCTCGCCCAGGCCCTGGACCAGCTCGATCAAACCCTCCACCCCATGCAGGGGAACCAGCCGCAGGCCGGCGGCGAACAACAGCAGCAGCAGGGAGGCAGCCAGCAGCAGGCGCAGCAAAGCCTCGCCAACGCCCGGCAAAGCCAGCAGCAGAGCATGGCCAGCCAGCGCAACCAGGGCCAGACACCCGGCTCCCAGCAGCCCGGCCGGCAGATGGCGCAAAACCCGCCCGGCCAGAACGAGGGCGACCCCTCCCAGGCCAGCTCCGAAGGCGGCAACCAGTCCATGCAACTCGTCGAAGGCGAGATCGGAGCCATGCTCCAGCTCAGCGGCGGCGACTGGGGCCGGCTGCCCGGCAAAATGGCCGCCGACCTCAGCGAAGCCACCCGCACCGAAGCCGCCCCCGAATACCGCGCCGCCATCGAAAGCTACTACAAAGCCATCGCCACCAAGGCGCGCAAGTAAGCTTGATTTTTGAGCGGGGGGCAGCGGCCTTCGATCACCAAGCGTCTGACGCACACGGACGGCTTTGGATTTCACGCCCGGCATCGGGCCACTGTTCGAGCTGGAGGCGGAGCTGCCCGGGGGGCGTGTAGGCGCATTCGCCATAATGCGGGGCTTGGGTATCGCGGCGGGAGCCAAACCCGCGCTTTGCCCGCCACGGGCAGGCTGCCGCGCCACCCGCAGGGCGGAGCCGTAGCAGGGTGCGCACCACAAATGCACGCTGCATTTGCCACCTGCGGCGGCGACACACGCCAAATGCACGCTGCATTTGCCACCTGCGGCGGCGACGCACGCCAAATGCACGCTGCATTTGCCACCTGCGGCGGCGACACACGCCAAATGCACGCCGCATTTGCCACCTGCGGCGGCGACACACGCCAAATGCGCTGCATTGGCGGCGGGCGGGCGTGGCCTGGCTGCTTTTTTTACCGGATGGTGCTGCCACCCGCCCACCTGCCACCACCGCATGAAAATCATCACCTGGGACTCCGGGGAACTTGGGATAATCCCAATGCCCGATGGGGTGATTCAGCATCTTTGCTTGACGCAGATGGCAGCTTTTCCATGAGCCATTCGACATCCCGCGCGCTCCAGGTGGTCGCGGTAAAACGTGCGCAGGGCGCAGACGCACTGGTTGAGCGTGCTGCCGCCGCAGCCCTTGGTCTGCTGGACATGGTGGAGGAAAGCGAGCACCTGCTCCTGGGTGAGCAGGGAGGCGCAGGCCGCGCCGTGATGCCTGGCGATGCGCGCGACCCAGGAGAGGCAGCTCTCCAGCGTGCGGGCGCGCAGGGACTTGAGTTGAGGAAAACGGGTGAAGGTGGCGGTGGTATCGGGTATGCTTTGCATAGGGCCGCCAAGCTCCGCCTGAGCAGGTTTGCCTTTCCGCTTTGCCAGGTGCGGGACGGGCCGGATGAAGAAGCGAAAGGGCGGGTTACTTGATTTCCCGCAGTTTGCCGCCGGTGCGGCGGACGATGCGCTCCCAGGCGCCTTTGTCGTTCGGGTGCATCTGGAAGCCGATGAAGTGGACGGGGATGCGCTCGGCCCGGCCTTTTTGCAGCTCTTTCATTTTGTCCTCGAGGTCCTCGTGCGGGATGCGGCGCTCCTGGGGGTAGGTCTGCCAGAAGCCGCCGTCGGAGATGAGGAAGATGACGTCGGGCTTCAGTTCGAAGGCGGCGTCGAGCACGCAGACGACGCCGTTGGGTTCGGGGCTGCGCACGCCGGCGCCGCCGCGCGGCATCTGGCCGCTCTCGTTCCATTCGGACTCCATCCATTGGGCGGCGAGGTCGCGGTTGGCGGGGGTGACGGGGGTCATCTCCGCGCGGAAGGGTTTGTAGTTGCGCACGAACTGGACGAGGCCGAACTGCGCGCCGCTGGGCAGGCCGCTGATGAGCTTGAGGGTCTCCTCTTTGATTTTGCCGAGGGGCATGCCGGTGGCATTGGCCTTGTTGACGACGCTGCCTGAGACATCGAAGAGCAGCACGATGCGCCGCCCCTCGGCCTTGATGCCCATGAAGGTGAAGTTGGCCAGCGCCTTGCCCGCGCCGCCGGAGCCGGAGAGGCCCGCGCCCAGGCCGGAGCCGAGTCCGGCGGTGCCGACGAGGCTGGTGACCTGGTCGCTGACCAGCTCGCTGGGGTCGAGCGGGAGCATTTGCTGCACGTCGAGCTTCGGCAGCTCGGGCAGGGAGAAGGGGGCGGGGCGGGTGCTGACGAGCTTGTCCTGGAAGACGGGCTTGGGCGCGGCGGCCTCGTGCGCGGCCACGCTCATGCGGTGTTCGGGCGTCTTTTGGAGGGGGATTTTCAATGTCTCCCGCACCTGGAAGACGGCCTCCACTTTGGCGAACTGCCGGGCCACGATCCACAGGCCGAAGAGCGCGAGGCCGGCGAGATGCACGACGAGGCTGGCGATGATGATGGAGGCGATGATGCCCCGGCGCTGGGAGTTGTCTTTTTTGACCGGCGCCTCCTCAGGCAGCGGCGCGGGGGCTGGGGCGGCGAGCACGATCCGGGACATCAGTTTTCCTCCCCTCCCGGATCGTCAAAGGTGACGCCGCTGATGCCGGCCCTGGCGCAGGCGTTGAGCACGTCCACGATGCGCTGGTGCCTGGCCTCGTCCTCGGGCGCGAGGGTGACGAGCAGCTCGCTCTGGGAGGCTTTGGCGGCCTCGCCGAGGCGGAAGAGGGTGCGGTGGAGCTTGTCCAGCTCGCGGTCCCCGGCGTCGGCGAGGGGGCTTTCGTTGAGCAGGATGGCGCCGCTGCTCTGGATGACGATTTTTTGCTCGTCGGGCAGCTCGAGGGGCTCGTCCTGCTCGGCGGTGCCGGGCAGGCCGAGGGGGATGTCGGCCTCGGGCTTGAGGGGCTTGGCGGTGACCATGAAGAAGACGAGGAGCAGGAAGACCATGTCAATCATGGGTCCCATCTGCATTTCCACAGCGGTGTCGTGGCGGCGGCGGCGGCGGATCATTTGTTGTAGGTGCCGAAGATGACGCTGACGGCGCCGGCCTCGCTGGCCAGCTTCATGAACTCGCGGATGCGCTTGCCGGGGGTGTCGCGGTCGGCGCGGAGGTAGATTTTGAGCGGCGGGTTGCCGCGGAAGCGGGCCTCCAGGTATTCTTTCATCTGCTCGTCGCTCATGGCGCGGTCGGCGAGGTGGAGCACGCCCTTGCCGTCGAGATTGACGATGTCGCGGTTCGAGAGGTCCTCCGGCTGCGTGGCGCTGGCGGCGGCGGGCAGGGAGATGTCCATCTTCTTCTGCTCCTTGCTCAGCTTCGAGGTGACCATGAAAAAGATCAGCAGCAGGAAGGTGAGGTCAATCATGGGGGTGATGTTGAACCCCACCTCGTCTTGTCTGGCTTTTCCGCGGCGCATGATGACTGGCTTTAGATGCGCCGCTTCCGCCGTCCCCGCAAACGGAAAGCTCGACACATTTCAGGCCCCGTCATCCCCGGACCGCCGCCGCGCGGCCCGCCGTCAGCGCCCCTCGAAACGCAGCACCACCTTCCCGGAATCCAGCACCCGCGTCCCATCCGGCAGCGTGCCGCGGAATTCCTTCGGCACCTGGAGCGCCGCCTCCCTCACACCTTGATGGAAAAGACCGGCATGGGCGTGGTTTTTGTCTCCTCGATCTCAGGGTACTCCCCTTCCCCGGGCGGGCCGGGGAAATTCTCGTCCACAAAGCGCCGCCAGGTGTCTTTGGTCTTCGCGGAAAGCAGTTCCTGCACGCCATCCGCGCATTGGCCGCAGATCATGATGCTGTGCAGCAGGCGGTCATGCTCGCAAACACCGGTGATGACATAGTCGTCCGTGCCCTCGCCATCCCGCCCCTGCCCGCAGACGGAGCAGAGGTGGAGTCCGCGCTCCAGGTCCACGCTTTCGTCCTGAAAGGTGGAAAGGCGCTTTTTCGACTCCTGGGAGAACTCCTCCATCATGGCCGTGCGGCAGTGGTCGCAGAGCGCGTATTCCATCACGCATTCGCCGTTTTTATAGGCCTTGGAGACTTGGAATCCGCCGGCGTCATCCTCCAGTGTCTCGCCGCAGCGCGTGCAATGCTTGAATGGGCGCTCCTCGTACTCGCAATGAAGATCGCGGGGAATGGGCGGCGGGCTGGGTTCATCCATGGGCGAACATGAACGCGCCCTGCCGTTTTCACAAGCGCCATGCGGGGAGGCAACAGGAGGGCTTTTTCTCACATGAAGGTGTTTCCGCGTGCCAGAAAGCGTGGCGGGGCGTAACTCTGCGCGTGCAAAGCCCCGCCCCCACCTCTTTGACCCCGCATTCCCAGGCCGCCCTCATTCTGGCGGGCCACGGCTCGACCGTGAATCCCGACTCCAGCGCTCCCACTCATTCGCACGCGGACCGCATCCGGCGCATGGGGGTCTTCCGCGAGGTGGTGTGCTGCTTCTGGAAGGAGGAGCCGGGGATGCGGGAGGTCTTCGAGTCGGTGGACAGCGCGGAGGTTTATGTGGTGCCGAATTTCATCAGCGAAGGCTATTTTTGCCAGCAGGTGCTGCCGCGCGAGCTGGGGCTGGACGGACCGGTGACGCGGCGGGAGGGAAAAGTGGTTTACTACTGCGATCCGGTGGGAGTCCACCCAAGCATGACGCGCCTGCTGCTGCGCAGGGCTGATGAGGTGGCGCCGGGCGTGCCGCGCGCGGAAACGAGCCTGGTGGTGGCGGGCCACGGCACAAGCCTCAATGAGAACTCGCGCAAGGCCATCGAAAATCAGGTGCGCCTGATCCGTGAGGGCGGGCATGGCTTTGCGGAGGTGGTGGACGCTTACATGGAGGAGCCGCCGCTGGTGTCGGACTGGGCGGAGCTGACGCGCGCGAAGCATGTGGTGGTGGTGCCGTTTTTCATCGCCGACGGTCTCCACAGCTTTCAGGACATCCCGGTGCTGCTGGGCATGGAGAGCGAGCCCGGAAAGGCGCTCAGCGAGATGGATGTCTTCCGCCAAAATCCGATCGAGATGCGCGGGCGCAAACTCTACTACAGCGGCGCCATCGGCACCGAGCCGCTGATGACGGATGTGATCCTGGACCAGGTGCGCGACTTTGACCTGCGTCACGGAATTGCCGACGTGAACACAGAGCCACCCACTGACACCGGCATCACGGCGGCGCTGGAGAGCTGGCTGGGCGAGGGGCGGAATGTGATCGGGCAGTTGAGGATCACCGCGGCGGCGGACGGCTATGATCTGCGCCATGTGGAGGATGGTGAGGCTGTGGAATTGAGGACATGCACGGAGCCGGAAGCGGCGCGTGAATGGGCGCGGCTGGACGCTGAGGGAGCCTTCCGTCCGATCAAGACCGCGCCGAACCTGCGGCGCGGCTGGCGTCTGCTGCTGCCGGACGTGGAGGCGGTGCGGATCGCGCTGGACTGCCTCTACCCCGCGGCTCTGGGCATGGCGCTGGCATGGCAGGAGGGCCGGCTGCGCCCCGGTCCGCTGCGCGGATTGCTGGGGCGGCAGACGGGAATGTATCGCTACGCCAGCAGCATCACAGACGAGCAGGCGGGTGAAATCATCGGGCGCTGTTGTGAGACCCGCGCACGCTGCCTGCGGCGGATCGTGTTTCCCATGGATGACTCGCAATCACTGCCGGGGCCTGCCATGCAAAAGCTGGGCGGAGAGGCAGGACGCGCGCCCGGTGTGGATGAGGCGCGGGCCATCCCGCTGCTATGCATGGAAGCATGCAGCCACATCGTGTCGGCGGCGCGCAAGCAGGCTCGGGAGAATCACCAGAAACAGGAGCAAGGCGGCGGGGACTGAGGTTGCCAGCCATGACGCGGGAGCTATGCTGAAGCCGATGAACGAATTCCTCCGGCGCGTCATAAGGCTGGCCGCGGCCAGCGCTCTACTGGCCGTGATCGTCTATGCGGGGACGGACGCCTTCGGCAGGCAGTGGCGGGATTTCGTGACCGGCCAGTTGGCCGAGCGCGGCCTGCACATGGACTTCCGCCGTCTTGTGCTCGACCCCTTTGGCGGGCTGATGGCGCGGGATGTCCGGCTCTATTCTCGCTCCGACCGCCAGGAGCTGCTCGTCTCGGTGGACAGGCTGCGCATGGATGTGGAGTTCGGCAGGCTGGTGGAGCGGCGCTTCGAGGTGCAGGGGTTCGAACTCAGCAAAGCCAGGCTGAGCATTCCCGTGAAAGGACAGGACGAGGACGGCGCCGACACCATGATCGAGGTGGAGGATCTCAGCGCGCGCGCCTTTTTGCGGGAGAGGCGCCTGGAACTGCGCCATGCGGAAGGCACGATCTCCGGCATACGGCTCCGCATCGCGGGAGAGATGCTGCTGCCGTCAAAAGACGAGGATAAAAAGCCCGAGGAAAAAACCTCCTTCTCCGTGGAGGAGCGCATCAAAGTGCTGCGCAACCACCAGCAGAGAATTCAAAAAGGGCTGGACTGGCTGCGGCGCTTCCAGTTTGCCAGTCCGCCGCAACTGTCTCTGGACCTGCGCGGTGAGATGGACCGGCTGGCCGAAATGAACTTGCGTGTTGTGTTTGAGGCGGACGACCTGAGCTACGGCGCCTACACATGCCGCGAGTTGGTGGCCGAGGCGGAATACAGGGCGGGCGTGGTTGATTTGACAAGGCTGTTTCTCAAGGACCCGACCGGCCTGGTCAATGCGAACGCCAACTGGCGAATGGGATCGCCCGAGGTGAGGTTCCATCTCAATTCCAGCGCGGACCTCCCCGCCCTGGCGCTGGCATTCCTCGACAACGACAATTTGCGCGAGGTCGTGTTTTATGAGAGTCCGAACCTGGCGCTGGATGGTGTCTGGCATGTGCTTGGCGACCTGTCCGCGCACAAGCGCCCGGTGCGCTTGAACGGGAGCCTCGACTGCGGCCGCTTCAGCACTCGCGGGGCTGTCTTTGACGGCCTCTCCGCCAAGTTCGGCGTGGCGCCTGAGGGTGTTTACATCCGGGACATCGTCCTGCGCCACCGGACCGGCACGCTGAGCGCGCAGGCGCTCTCGCATGAGGAGCAGGGCTTCCGCTACCGCGCCGTGCTGCGCATGGACCCGAACGCTTTCATTCCCTTCGCTCAGATGGAGAAGACCAGGGAGATCATCCGCCGCTTCGAGTTCAATCCGGCCTCGAACATCTTTTTTGAACTCGAAGGCGCCGGGCCGAAACCCGATCTACAACAATGCCTCAACAGCGGGCGCGGCGAGCTGCGCAACTTCAAATACCGGGGCGTGGAGATGGAGCTGCTGACCGCCGACGTCGAGTTCAAACATCCCGTCCAGCACTACCGCAACGTGCGGCTGCGCCGGACCGAGGGCGCGGCAGAGGCGGCTCATGTGCAGGTGGACGACGAGGAAAAGTGGGTGCGCCTCACGGGTGTGAAGTCGGGCGTTGACCCCGTGGCGGTCACCAGCTGCTTCGCGCCAAAGACGGCCGCGAACATCGCCAAGTACCGCCTGCCTGAGGACACGCGGGTGGAATTGGACGGGGTGATTTTTCACAAGGACGGCATGCGCAGCGACTTCCAGGTGCGCTTTGAGCATCCAACCGGCACTGGAAAGTACAGCGTTCTGGGCGAGGAGCACACCATTCACTCACCCGAAGGCCGCCTTCACATCAAAGGAGGAGTACTGAACTTCGACATCAACGGCCGTGTCCACGGCGGGGCGATGAACGCCAAGGGCGGCGTGTGGATCATTGAAGGACGTGATGACTTTAACGTTGCCGTAAAGGCCGCCAGGTTCCCCTACAGGGTCTTCGACAAGCCCGCGCCCTTTGAGAAAGTGACGGCGGATGTTTCGGGCAAGGGCGGAACGATCCGCTTCGACACTCGTGCCGCGCTGCTTGGGGGATCGTTCTCCATCAAAGGCACTCTCGACGAGTCGCGCGACCCGATGCCATACACTGGAGAGATGAGGTTGGAAAATGTGAGCCTTCAGCGCCTTTCGCAGTTGTATTCCAAAGACAGCGCCACCCAGGGCGATGTCACCGGCCACTTCCGTTTCGAAGGCAGGCAGGATGACTGGAGGGCTCTCAAAGGAGAGGGCGCGGCCATCATTCTCAATGGCAACCTCTACTCCGTTCCCATTCTCGGCCCACTCACTCCGCTGCTCGACAGCGTGCTGCCGGGAAAGATCAAAGACTACAACGTGGCCACCGAGGCCAACTGCACTTTTCAAGTGGCGGGAGGACTTGTCACCACATCAAACTTTGAGGCACTGACCAACCTCTTCAAACTTGCCTCATCGGGAAGCATCAATTTCATCGAGGACAAGGTGGACCTCACCGCCCAGGTGCGTGTGCGCGGGCTGCCGGGCATTGTCTTCCGCCCGTTCAGCGAGCTGCTCGAATACCGCGGCGAGGGCTCCATCAAGAACACCCAATGGAGTCCTTCCATCCTCAAAGGCACCCAGCGCGAAACGGAATCCTCGCCAAAGGCCGCGCCGTCCAGGCGGCTGACCCTGCCTTTGTTCAACCGCGGCGAGGCCAGGAAACCATGAACGGCGCGCCCTGCGTTGAATAGAAGCCGGGGCGGAGCGTCAATCTTCAAAACCCCGCCTTCATGAAAAACCACCCTGCCTCATTTGCGCGACTCGAAACTCTCGAAGCACGCCTTGCTCCCGCCGGGATCGTGGCGCTGAACCTCAGCGGCAGCCTGCTCACCATCACGGGCGACGCTTTCGGCAATGAAATCGGCATCAGCGAGGCGGGCGGCATGTGGACCGTGGAGGCGCTGCCCGGCTCGGCCACCGAGTTCTCCCTCAATCGTGGTCCCCTGCTCTCCAGCGTGACCTTTGCCGCGCCCGCCTCCATCCGCGCGAATCTCGGCGCGGGTGACGATGTGCTGCTTCTGTCAGGCTTGACCATGAGCGGTTATCTGACCGTCAATGCCGGTGATGGCAGTGACACGCTTGACCTGACCTCCACCTTCATCAACGGCGCGGTCACTGCGGGCATGGGTAACGGCGACGACGTATTCACAGCCGGCGGTGATTTGTTTTTTGGACGGGGACTCAATGTGAACCTCGGCGCGGGCGCTGACACCTTCGAGTTGAACGCCACCAGCCTGCTTGCCAATGCCGCCATCACAGCGAAAGGCGCGGGCACACCGGTTGACCTCCAAAGCTTCACCCTTGCCGCCGCCGACGGTTTGGTGAAGGGCGCGGTCACCCTCAGCGCCACAGGCAACGCGCCCGCCGACTTCATCATCGGCGACCTGCCCGATGACCTGCTCACAGTCACTGGGGCTTTGAATCTAAGCGCAGGCGCCGGCGAGGATCATGTCTTTCTCAGCGGCACGCTCGACATTGCCGGGATGCTCAACATCCGCCTTGGCAACGGAGTGAACCTGGTGCGCTCCGACGACCTCGGAGACCTGTTCGCGCGCGGTTTGTTTTACGGCGGCGGATCGGGCACGGACGAGCTGATCCTGCTTGGACGGGATATTGACCTCGCCACCACGCTCACCTTCAACGGCGGCGCGGGGACCAACCGCCTCGAACTCGACCAGACGGGCTTCACCACCATCGGCGGCGCGCTGACCTACAATGGCGGCGCCGGCGTGGATGTCCTGCTCATCGGCGGAGCGGACACGCTCGTGGGCGGTTTGGTGGCCATGAACGCGGGCGCGGGGGAGAACGCCTTCGGACTGAATTCCGTGCTCGCCAGCGTCGGCTCAGTGCGCTTCACCGGCGGCGCTGGGAACGACGTGGTGGACATCGGCGAAAACACCGGCGCCTCCGATCTTGTCACCGTGCGCGGCGCGGTGAATGTGAACACCGGCGCCGGCAGCGCCGACGTGCTCGTGCGCGACGCCGACATCCACGGCGCCCTCAACATTACCACCAACTCTCCCTTCGGCGGCATTGACCTCGTGCGCATCCTCGACAGCGACGTGCGCGGCGCCATGATGACTCGAATGAACGGCGGGGCTGACAGCGATGTGATCGTGCGCGACAGCATCTTCGACCGCAATGCGACCATTCACACGGGCAATGGAGACGATCTTGTCGAGTTCGACACCGACACCGATGTCTCCTCCATTTTCAGCGTCTTCCACGGTTATGTGAGGGTTTATCTCGGCGCGGGCAACGACATCTTCCTGGCGGGCAGCAACCCCGCCGTGAACACCGTCGGCAACGACTTCCGCGGATATGTGGATGTCCACGGCGGCGCCGGCTACGACCGGGTCTATTTCATGGACCCTGCCTACAACAACATCTTCCCCGGCGGAGAGCCCCTGGCCTTCACTGTGGAAGAGGTTTATTGAGGCACGCCTTCCGAACGGCGGGCAACTGGAATCACAATCCGAAGGCCGCGTCCATCTGCCTGGCCACCCCGGTGAGGTGCTCCAGGTCGCCTCCAGCCACCTCGGCGGCCAGCCATCCGTGAAAATTGATCTCGTGCAGGGCCTTGCGCACATCGGCATAGTCAATGTCTCCCTCGCCAATCGGCGTGAACTTGCCCTCGGCGCGCGAGAACCCCTTCACATCGAGCTTGTACACCCGGTGGCCGAGCTGGCGAATCCAGTCTCCCATGCTGCCGTATTTCCAATGGTTGCCGATGTCGAACTGCATCCCCACCCAGGGTGAGCGGAACTCATCCACATATTTGACAAACTTGTCCGCCGTCTGGTCCGCGCCCCCTTCATGATTGTAGAGGAACTGGTTCCAGACATTTTCGATGACGATCTGCACTCCCAATTCGGCGGCCAGCGGAATGGCTTTGGCGATGTTCTCCACCGAGCGCGGCCAGATTTCATTTTCAGGGCCGTCCTCGCCTTTGCCGACGACGAGCAGCACGCTGTGACCGCCCACCTCGCGGGTGTCGCGCAGCGCCTGCCTCAGATTTTCCAGGGCGCGCGCGCGAATTTCAGGATCCGGGCTGGTGTGCCGCACCTGCCAGTGCTGCCCGCACACGCTGCCATCCACCGGCAGGCCGGAGGCGGCGATGGCAGCCTTGGTGTCGCGCACATCGTCACCGGGAAAGCCCATCTCGATGCCCATGAAACCGGCGGCTTTGGCGGTTTTGAACCGCTCGGTGAGCGTGCCCTTGGTTTTCACCATGCCGATCTTCAGGGTTTTATAAAGGCGGCCCGCGAGCGCATGAGGGATGTCCGGCGAGGCCGCGGCCCGGCGAGCGGCGGGCAGCACGGAAGCGGCGGCCACCAGGCCGGATTGCATGAGGAAGTGACGGCGGGATGAAATGCGGGCTTTGTTCATGGCCGACAATTACGCCGCGGCGCGCTCAAATCCTGCGCGCGAGCGGCCATGCGCGGATGTCATTTCCTCAAAAGCCTGAACCCGATTCCTGCGAGCACCAGCACGCCCATGCCCAGAGACCATGCCCGCCAAGCCGGGAAAGACCCTCCGTCCGCCACTGCTTCGATGGTGCTCGATTCAGGCTGGGCGGGCACCAGTTCGCGCAGCGTGGGAAGCTCCCGGTCAAGCACGGGGGAAGCCTTGGCGGCAGCCTCCCAGTCGGCGGTCATCAGCAGGTCCACCCCCGGGTTCTGCTCCTTGACCTGGCAGGAGCACTTGCCCACGAGGAAGGCCGCGGCGGACTCGATCATCTCCTGGCGGATTCCAGCGCCGGCCAGCGCATACAGCGCTCGCCCCCGGCCGAACACCGGGAACACCATCGGCTCGTCCAGTTCCTCCAGACCCTCCTCGCTCAGCAGCAGCATTCTCACCAGCGCAGTCTCGGCCGCGTCGTCCCGGCGGATGCGCAGCAGGGAAAAATCCAGCCGCAGGTCCTCCTCGGCCACGGAAACAAGACCATTGGCGATGTCAGAATCATCGAGCTTCGGCAGGCTCATCACACTGGCCAGATAATCCAACCGTTCCTGGAGCAGTTTTTCAGCAGCGTCATCCGCGGTTTTGTCTCCCGACTCCAGCAGCAGCCACACGGCGCTCTCCCCGCTGGATATCCGCTTCACCACTTCCGCGCGGACGGGCGAGTCGAGCAGGACTTTGAGCGCCCCGGGAGTGAACGCCTGCGATGCCACCGGCACAGGAATGCCCGAAGACGATGGAAAACGGGCCACCATCCACGGCGTCCGCGCATCCTGCTGCGATTCAAACAAACGGCGCAAATCCCCCGGCGCCTCGTCATTGAGATCCACTGTGCGGAAGATGACATTGGGGCGCGCCCCCTCCCTTTTCTCCGCCTCACGCAAGGCCGCCTGATCCCCGTCTGAGAGCGGCCCATGATGAAAAACCAGCACTTGGAAAGGGTCCGCGGGCCAGTGCTCCAGCGCATAGCGGAACACAGGCACCGAGCAGGCCAGCGCCGAAGCAGCGGCAAAGACAAGGGCGAGGAGGAAAAAACGCGCGGAGGTTCGCATGAGAACAAGTTTACGGAAGCAGCGGCCATGATGTACCAAAACGATGCCATGCGGCTGGATGCGCTGGCCGCGCGCCTGCCGGAGCCTGGCATGAAATCACCCGTCAGATCTTCCTCCGCATGGGAGGCCGCTTTTTTTCATGCGCGTGAAAGAGGCTCCATGAAGCCCCGTTATCCGCGCCGCAAAAACACCCCCCTGCCACATGAAAAACCGCCACCTGCTGCCGCTTCTCGCTCTTCTCCTCGGAGCCGCCGCGCAAGCCATGTCTCCCGATGATCTCCGCGCCAAATCCGCCGAGATTGACCGCCTCATCCTCGCCAAACTGGAAAAGGAAAACCTCCAGCCCAACGCCCCGGCCAGCGACGAAGTCTTCGTCCGCCGCATCCACCTCGACATCGCGGGCCGCATCCCCACGCTTAAAGAGACCACGGATTTCCTCGCCGATTCCGACCCCGCCAAGCGGGAGAAGCTCATTGACCGCCTGCTGGCCTCCGACGGCTACCAGCAGCACTTTTTCAACTTCTGGTCCGACCTCCTCCGCTTGAAAAGCCAGTCCGTCGGCGGCGGCCAGAGCCTGCCCGCGGGCTACGCCTACGCCGACTGGCTGCGCGAGTCCCTCAAGACCAACAAGCCTTATGACCAGATGGTGCGCGAGCTCGTCAGCGCCGACGGCAAGACTTATGAGAACGGCGCGGTCGGCTTCTACATCCGCGACTACAACATGCCGCTCGACAACATGGCTGTGACCACGCAGATCTTCCTCGGCACCAGCATGGTCTGCGCCCAGTGCCACAACCACCCCTTCGACAAGTGGTCGCAGATGGATTACTACCAGATGGCCGCCCACACCTACGGCATGACCGGCAGCAACGGGCTTTCCAACCCCCTCCTCGCCGACGCCTTCTACGGGCGCTCCGGCAAAAAGAACAAGGAGATGATGGCCGGCGCCGGCAAAAAGGACATGGGCAAGGCCATGACCGAAATTCTGCGCCCCCTGCGCTACAACACCGTGCTCGACCAGACGGACAAGCGCACCCTGCGCCTCCCGCATGATTATCAATACAGCGACGCCAAACCGAAGGATGCCATCGAGCCGGTGATCCCCGCCTCTTTTTCCAAGGACGGCAAGATCACCCGTGAAGACATGAAGCCCGTCGAAGCCTACGCGCAGTGGATGGCCTCCAAAGACAACCCGCGCTTCACCCTGGTGATCGCCAACCGCCTGTGGAAAAAGGCGATGGGCATGGGCCTCATCGAACCCGTGGACGAGATCACCGACTCCACTGTTCCCAGCAACCCCCAGCTCATGGCCTTCCTTGAGCAGACAATGAAGGAAGTGAACTATGACATGAAGGCCTACCTGCGCGTCGTCTTCAACTCCGCCTCCTACCAGCGCGCCGCGCACACGCAGGATGTCCAGCTTGGCGAGCAGTACCACTTTCCCGGCCCCCTTCTTCGCCGCATGAGCGCCGAGCAGATCTGGGACAGCATCGTCACCCTGCACAAGCCAGGCGCGGATGTGCCCAGCGCCGACGCCCGCGTCGAGCGCACCGTCGCCATCCGCCGCATCGAGTGGCTTGACCGCGCCCTCAACGCCCTCTCAAGCCAGGAACTCGCCGCCGGTGCCGCCAAAATCGCCGCCCTGCAAAAGCAGCTCGCCGCTGAAGTCCGCGCCGCCCAGGAAAAACTCGTCAAGGCCCAGGAAAACAACGACGAGAAGGCCATCCGCGAGGCCCGCCGCGTGGTCAGCACCCAGCGCAGCCGCATCAATGAGGCCGCCCAGGACATCGTCTATACCATGGGCTTCAAAAAATTTGCCGAACTGGCGCGCGAGGGCAAACTCAAGGAGCAGGTGGACGATGTGGATTTCGCCCGCGAGATCACCGCCCTCATCAAGTCCAGGCAGGACGAGGGACTCACGATTGACGACGCCCTCAATATCGTCGCCCGCCAGCAGAAAGCCCGCCTCAACGAGCAGCAAAAAGCCCGGCTTCAACGCGATGCAGAAACCTTCAATGCCGCCACCAAGCAGGACAAATCCCAGCTGCTCTCCTGGGAGCGCATGAGGGACACCGTCATGGTCCGCGCCGCCGACCTGCGCAGCCCCGCCCCCAACGGCCACTTCCTGCGCACCTTCGGCCAGAGCGACCGCGAACTCGTGGACAACGGCAGCCAGGAGGCCAGCGTCACCCAGGCCCTGGCCCTGCTCAACGGCGGCACCTTCAACGACCTCCTGAACCCCTACACCGTCATCTCCCGCGCCCTGGAGCGCGCAAAGACGCCCGATGCCGCCGCCGACACCATCTTCCTCTCCCTCTTCAGCCGCAAGGCCACCGATGAGGAGAAAGGGCTGCTGGCACCCGTCATCGAGGGCGATGCGGAGAAAGGCCGCGGCGACGCCCTCTGGGTGGCGCTGAACACCCGCCAGTTCTACTTCATCGAGTAAATCCCGGGATTATCTCACACCCTCTGGCGGCGGCTCCCGGAGCCGCCGCCTTTTTGTTTGCATGACAAGCCGGTTGCACCCGCGCAAACGGGTGGCTATCACATGCGTGGCATTTTCGTCACCGCTCACTTGTCCACCACTCCCAAACTCCTCGTCGAACTCGCAGGCGCCAGCGGCGTGGGAAAAACCACCGCCGCCCCCATCCTGGCCCGCCGCCTGCGCGAAATCCTGGGCATGGAAAACGTGGCCGCCCTCCCTGAAAAAGACCTGCCCCGCCGTCAGCGCCGCTGGCGGCACATGCAGCGCAGACTCTGGATCCTCAGCCACCCGGCCGATGTGCTCGCCGCCTGGCGGGCCAGCCGCGCCAGGCCCGTCATCGCGCGCTTCTCCGTCTGGCTCGATCTTTTTTCCACGCATGGCATCGCCTGGCGCGCCCTCGGCGGAGAGGTTCGGACAGCCCTGATTGACCAGGGCTTTCTGCGCCTGTCCATGACCCCGGCGCACGCGCCGTTTCTGCCCGGCCATCTGCTGCCCGGACTCGTCATCCAGCTCGTCGCCGACCCCGCCGTGCTCGAAGTCCGCCGCATCACCCGGGACAAGGTCAGGCACAAGCTTTACGAAGGGCCGCAGAGGCTCGCCAACGCCCGGCGCAGCCGCCAGCTCATGTCCACCCTCCCGGAGGCAGAGCTGCGCGCGATGCTCGGGCAGTTCGGCGGCAAATTCTGCAACCCGCCGCTCAGCTCTGAGGAAATCGGGCAAATCCTGCGCTCCAGCGCCGGCATCCCTGATGCCCCTGCCACCCAGGGTTTCATCCGCTGCCATCCCGCCGTGCTCGCCGCGCTTCAGGCGCGCGGCGTTCGCGTCGTCCAGGTGGACAACTCGCGCCAGGACGGCATCGAACCCGTCATTGAGCAATGCCTGCAAATCATTCTGGCGCATTCCCATGCGCCGGCTCAGGGCGCGCCATCCTGAACGCTTCGTTCCTGGCGGGGGACGATTTGGGATGCAAATCACCCCGTCATGCCGCATTCTCCCCGGCATGACCGCCGCACTTCCACGCCGCCTGTGGCTGCTTCTCCTCTGGCTCGCCTGCGCCGGCGCCGCCCAGGCGCTCAGCTTCAGCACCGTGGTCCTTGATCCTGGACACGGCGGCAGGGACGGCGGCGCGGTCTGGAACAAGCTGGTGGAGAAAAACCTCTGCCTGGATGTCGCCAAACGCGTCGAAACCCTGCTCAAAAAGAAAGGACTCAAAGTCGTCATGACGCGCCGGACCGACACCTTCGTCGAACTCGGCGACCGCGCCTGGATCGCCAACCGCCAGCCGCGCTCCATCTTCGTCAGCATCCATTTTAACGCCAGCCGCAACACCGCCATCCGCGGCGTCGAGGTCTTTTACCGCAGCACGAACGGCAGGGCGCTCGCCTCCCGCATCCTCACCGCCCTGCGCGCGCGCCTGAAGACGACCAGCGGCCGCGGCCTCGTGCATGGCGACCTCAAAGTCCTGCGCGCCACCACCATGCCCGCCGTCGTCGTCGAGGCGGCCTACATCAGCAACAAAGCCGAGGCCGCCCGCTGCGCCACCGCCGCGCACAGGCAGGCCATCGCCGAAGCCATCGCCGCCGGCATCCTGGCCGCGCGCGGATGAAAACCCGCCTCACCGCGCCCGCCGCAGCCGCCCGGGATGAGCGGCGTGAGCCATTGCCGGAGGATGCGCCCCCTTCTTTTCGAAACCACACGCACACAAGGATGCCGCGCGTCATCGCGGTGAGTGCCCCGCCGTCTTGTTACGGGAGCAGGCCCCTGGACCGTGCTTTTTCATTTCGGACGGACAAATGCGTCTCAGACTTGGGGAAATGCCAGCCGGACTTGGGGAAGTGCCAGCCGGACTTGGGGAAGTGCGAGCCGGACTTGGGCAAGTGCCAGCCGGACTTGGGGAAGTGCGGGCCGGACTTGGGAAAGTGCCAGTCGGACTTGGGGAAGTGCCAGCCGGACTTGGGGAAGTGCGAGCCGGACTTGGGCAAGTGCGAGCCGGACTTGGGCAAGTGCGGGCCGGACTTGGGCAAGTGCGGGCCGGACTTGGGGAAGTGCGGACCGGACTTGGGAAAGTGCCAGTCGGACTTGGGGAAGTGCCAGCCGGACTTGGGCAAGTGCGAGCCGGACTTGGGGAAGTGCGAGCCGGACTTGGGAAAGTGCGAGCCGGACTTGGGGAAGTGCGAGCCGGACTTGGGGAAGTGCGAGCCGGACTTGGGGAAGTGCGAGCCGGAAAAGGAAGGCCTTTGTGGGCGGAGTCCCTTTGCCGAACGGCTCCGCTCCCTGGGCCAGCGGCATAGGGAGGGTGGCGGGCGGGCAACGGCCCCTGGCGGATGAGCGCGCGCGCAAGATGGCGCAAACCTCCGGGCTGCCGTGCCAGCGGGGTGGAGGGAGGACCGCGCTGGCTGCGGCTGGTTCCCAGCGCCGGAGTCCGGCGGCCGGTCAGCTTTTGCGCGCCGGGAGCAGGGTCAATGCCAGCAGGATCAATGCCGTCAGTGCGGTCAATGCCGTCGCCATCGGCGGCCGGTCAGCTTTTGCGGGCCAGGAGCAGGCGCTCGGCGAGGTCGGTGAGCACCCATTCCTCGACGATGACGCCGCCACGGATGAGGCTGGCGCCCATGTCCCGCCAGACCAGCTCCCGCCCGCTGGCGGGGAAGCCTTTGAAGGCTGCCTCATGCACGGCGCGGAAGGTGCGCTGCCAGGCGACACGCCCGCCCTCCGCCGCAAGGATGACGACCTCCGCGCGCAGGCCGCTGAAGGCGCGCTTGTAGAGCGCGAGCACGGAGCGCAAGCCGGCATGGCCGGGCACTTGCTCCCCGCCAGTGAGGTGGACGAGGTAGTCCGGGGAGAAATACGTCTCCACGGCATCCAACTCGCCGCGCTCGAACAGCGCCGCAGTGGCGGCTTCGATGAGGGCGGCTGAGCTGTGAGGCATGATGGGCGCGGGGTGGTGCGCCCGTCCGGGGCGCGCTTTTGAATCATCGGGCAAGCGGTAAGGTTGCCCCGCTTTACTCAGGCAGGATTTTGACGGCGACGGCGCGGCCGGCACCGAGGTAGGTGGCGGCGAGCTTTTGCAACTCCTCAAGGGTGACGGAGCCGAAGTCGCTGATCATGCTGCCGGCCCAGTCGAGACGCTCGGGGTGCTCCTGGCAGTTGCGCACGACGTTTTGGGACCAGTAACGGTTGTCGCGGCGCATCTGCTCGATCTGGGTCATGAGGGGCTTTTGCGCGCGCTCGAACTCGTCGGGGGTGATGGGGCCGGCGGCGACTCCGGCGGCGATCTCGGTGACGAGCTTGGCGAGGGCTGCGGCCTGCTCGGGCTTGCACTCGATCATGGCGGTCATGTAGCCGTAGCCGGTGAAGGTGTCATTGGCCACATGGTAGCAGGCGGGGCTGTAGGTCTCGCCGAGCTCCTCGCGGACTTTGAGGCGGAGGCGGTCGTCGAGGATGGAGGCGAGCATGGAGAGGCGGCGGGTGCGCTGGATGTCGCGCATGTCGCCGGTCTGCCAGTAGAGGATGGAGATGGCTTTGGGGATCTCGGTCTGGAAGGGGAAGTCCCGCGTCTGCGGGCCTTTGGGGAAGGCGATCTGGCGCTCTTTTTCATAAGCGGGCTTTTCGCCGGAGCGCGCGGGCAGGGCGCCGAGGGTGCGGGTGACGGCGTCGAGGGCGGCTTTGGCCTCGACATCGCCGGTGATGGAGACCTCGAGCCAGTCGCGGGTGAGGGCGGGTGTGAGCCAGGCTTTGAGCTCGGCGAGGCTGCGCTTCCGCATTTCCTCAATGTCGGGGAAGGTGAAACGCGGGTCGCCGCCGTGGATGAAGGCGACGACTTTGTCGTTCATGACGCCTTCGGCGGTGTGGCGGAGCTGGACGTACATGGGTTCGAGGTTGTTCTGGAACTGGCGCCGGGCTTCCTCGCGGTAGCCGGGCGCTTTGAGGTAGGCGGCGAGGAGCTGGAGCTGGGCTTCGAGGTCGTCCGCCGTGGTGCGTCCGGCGAGCAGGAAGGCTTCGTCGCCGACGCTGAAGTCGGTGCTGACGGTGCGGCTGGCGAAGAGGCGGCGGAGGTCGTCGGCGCTGTGCGCCTCGAGGCCGCCGGCGATGAAGGTGCTGTTGGCGAAGGGGATGAGTCCGGGCTTGTCGAGAGGGGCGGTGAGCTTGCCGCCGCCGAAGTTGAGGGTGACGCGGACGCTGCCTTTCTCAAAGGGGGTGGGCTTGATGTTGACGCGGACGTTGTTGGCGAGCACGGCCTGGGTGATCTCCAGCCCGGCGTCCACTTTTTCACTCGCCACTTTGCCGGGCGGGCCGGGATCGGCATAGGCGAAGGCGGCGGTCTGCTCCTGCGCGGGGGCTTCCACAGGCTTTTCCTGGCTGGCCTTGTAAGTGGCGAGGATCTGCGCTTCGGCATCGCCTTCGAGCTTGAGATTGCCGCCGACAAAGAGCTGCCGGTCCGGGCTGCTCCAGGTCTCGACAAAGGCGCGGTGGCACTCCTCCCTGGTCAGCGACTCCGCCGCCGCTTTCACCCGCGCGAGATCCGCGGAGGGATGTGTGAAGACCTTTTTGGCGGCCATGACACTGACGATGCCGCTGGCGAGGTCGCGCGACTTGCGCGTGTCAGCCTGGGCGGCGCGGAGCTGCGCGTTCTTGAGCAGGCCGGCCTTTGCCTCGTCGAACTCGGCGTCGGTGAAGCCGTGCTCGACGGCGCGGCGCAGTTCGGTCTCCAGGAGGGTGAGGGCGGCCTGCCAGTTCTCGGGGGCGCACTGCGCCATGACGCCGATGACCTCGACGAATTCGAGATACTCGTAGCTGTAGGACTCGCCGGCGAGGATGGGGGAGCCTTCGGCTTTGACGAGCTTGGAGAAGCGCTGGTTGAGCATGGCGTCGGCGAGGTCGCGCACCATTTTCTCCCGGCGGGCGGCGGCGCTGTCGGGCTTGTTTTTGGCGGGGCGCGGGTTCTCGATGGAGATGTCCACGGACTTGGCCTGCATCTCGGTGTGGAGCTTGGCGATGAGGCCGCGGCCGGTGCTGATCTTGCCGAGCTGCGGGTCGGGCGCGTCACCACGGCGGGGCTTGGCGTCTGCGAACTGCTTCTGGATCTCGGCCTCGACGGCGGGCACGTCTTTGAAGTCGCCGACGGCCACGATCATCGCGCGCTTCGGCGTGTACCATTTCTCATAGAAGTCCACGAAGCGCGGGCGCTGCATGGTCTTGAGGGTCTCCTCGATGCCGATGGGCAGGCGCTCGGGCAGCAGGGACTCGGGCAGGGCGAACTTGTAGCCGGCGATCATGGTGCGGTACTCGATGGAGTCGCGGCTGAGTTTTTCGCTGAGGATGATGCCGCGCTCGCGGTCTATCTCGGCGGCGTCGAGGTTCATGCCGTCAAGGTAGTCGCGGAAGAGCTGAAGGCCCTCCGTGACGAGCTTCGGCTCGACCTTGGGCAGCTCGAGCATATAGACGGTCTCTTTGAAGGAGGTGTGGGCGTTGGTGTCGGCGCCGAAGGCCATGCCGAGACGCTGGAAGTACTCGACCATCTCGCCGCCGGGGAAGTTCCGCGAGCCGTTGAAGGCCATGTGCTCCAGGAAGTGCGCCATGCCCTGCTGGTCGTCCTCCTCCATGAGCGAGCCGGCATCCATGTAAATGCGCAGGCTGGCGCGGCCGGGCGGCTCGTCATTGGGCAGGACGATGTAGCGCAGGCCGTTGTCAAGGGTGCCGAAAACGGCCTTCGGGTCGGCTTTGAGATCGCTGCCGTCCTGCGGCCACTGGCCGCGCAGCAGGACGGGTGTGAGAAGGCTGAGGGAGAGGAGGCAGAGGAGGGCGTGCGGACGAGGCATGGTGGAAGGCATACGAACGTGAATGGCGCGGCGGTTTTGCGCGCCGGGCGCATCTGCCGCAGGGCGGGGCGCGCGGCAAACAGGAATTTTCCCCTTTCGAATCCGCCCCCGGCGCGCGTTGTGTGTGTCATGCACCGCCTGCTCGCCACGTTCATCATTGCGACCTGCCTCCCCTGCCCCGCCCTGCGCGCGCAGCAACTGGACCTGGAGCAGATCTTCGAGGATCGCAATCTGGGGCCGGTGAACGAGCTGCTCGGCACGGGCGAATACGAGCTCTGCTCGCGCGTCTGCGAGGCCGCCATCCAGCGCGGCATGAAGTCGCCCCAATGGCGTGTCATGCGCCTGAAAGCGCTCATGCTGCTGGGGCGCGAGACCGAGGCGCGGGACGAGGCGCAGCTCGCGGTGAAGACCTTCCCCGGAGACCTGGAGCTGCTCATGCTCCAGCATGACAACGCCCTGCGCCTGGGCAGGCGCGACATCGCTGACGAGGCGCTCAAGGCCGTCAACGACGCCGCGCGCGCCAAACCCGCCAAGGACCGCTCCGCCGCCGAGTGGGTGGCGCTCGGCCAGGCCGCGCTGGCGCTCGGCGCTGACGCGCAAAAGGTCATCCAGCAATACTTCGCCGTGGCGCAAAAGAAGGATCCGAAGCTGGAGGCCGCCTGGCTCGCCGAGGGGAACCTGGCCCTGGAGAAAAACGACGCCAAACGCGCCGCCGATGTCTTCCGCGCCGGCCTCAAGGCGCATGGCGAGACGGCGGCTCTCCGCCTCGGACTGGCGCGCGCCTTTGCCGGCAGCGACGGCGAGAAGGAGCGCGAGAACCTCGCCCGCGCCCTGGAGATCAACCCCGTCCTCGCCGAGGCGCACCTCATGCGCGCCGAGAGCCTCATCCGCGCGGAGAAGTTCCTCGACGCCGAGGCCGCCATCCAGAAGGTCCTCGACCTGCGCGAGAACCATCCCGAAGCCTGGGGACTGCGCGCGGCCATCGCCCGGCTCAGCGCCGCTGACGAAAAGAAGTTCCAGAGCGCGCGCGCCGGCGGCCTGCAATTGTGGGACAAGAACCCCGCCGTGGACCACGCCATCGGCCGCATCCTTTCCCGCGCCTACCGCTTTGCCGAAGGCTCCGCGCACCAGCGCCGCGCCCTGGAGATGGACCCGGATTATCTCCCGGCCAAGGTGCAGCTCTGCCATGACCTGCTCCGCCTCGGCGAGGAGGACGAGGCGTGGAAGCTGGCCGCCGCCATCCGCGAGCAGGACGGCTACAACGTGCAGGCGCACAATGTCGGCAGGCTCGAGCAGCAGATGCGCGGCTTCACCACCGAGAGCTTCGAAGACTTCATCATCAAGATGCCCAAACGCGAGTGGCCCGTCTATGGCGAGCGCGCCCTGGCCCTCTTGCGCGAGGCAAAGGCCGCCCTCTGCGCGAAGTACGGCCTGGAGCTGCGGCGGCCCGTCATTGTCGAGTTCTTCGACGCCCAGCAGGACTTCGCCATCCGCACCTTCGGCAGCCTCGGCGGCCAGGGCCTGCTCGGCGTCTGCTTCGGCACCGTCATCACCATGAACAGCCCCGGCAGCATGGCCCACGGGCGCAACAACTGGGAGTCCACCCTCTGGCATGAGTTCTGCCACGTCGTCACACTCACCCTCACGCAAAACAAAATGCCGCGCTGGCTCAGCGAGGGCGTCAGCGTGCATGAGGAGGCGCTGCGCGACCCCTCCTGGGGCATGAAAATGAACGCCGACTTCCGCCGCATGATCCTCGATGACGGGGATGCCACGCCCGTCAGCCAGCTCAGCGGCGCCTTCATGAGTCCCGAGTCGCCCGATCACCTCTCCTTCGCCTACTTCCAGTCCAGCCTCGTCGTGGACCACATCGTGGACCGCTTCGGGCACCAGGCGCTGCTCGGCATCCTGCGCGATCTCGCCTCCGGCAAAAAGATCAACGACGCCATCTCCGCGAACACCGGGCCGGTGGAGGAGCTGGAGAAGGACTTCGAGCGCCACCTCAAGAACCTCGCCCGCGCCTACGGCCCCGACGCCGACTGGAGCGAGCCGGAGCCCGAGCAGCTCAACCCGCTCGACCCCGCCTCCCTCGCCGCCTTCCGCGAAAAGCACCCCGCCAACCTCCACGCCCTGCGCCTCGACTTGAAAAACCTCACCGCCAAAGAGCAGTGGGCCGAGGCCCTCGTCCTCGCCGAAGAGCTCGCCCGCCTCGTGCCCGGGGACTTCAGCGGCGAGGGCGGCCACGCCATGAAGGCCTTCCTCCTCAAAAAGCTCGACCGCCGCGACGACGAGCTCGCCGTCCAGCGCCACATCGCCGCCAGCGAACCCTCCGCCATGCCCGTCTTCCTGCGCCTCATCGAGCACGACGAGCAGGCGCGGGACTGGCCGCAGGTCCGCCTCAATGCCGCCCGCGCCATGGCCCTGAACCCCTTCCTCACCACACCCCAGCGCGCCCTCGCCGCCGCCGCCGAGGCCCTCGGAGAAAACGACACCGCCGCCGACGCCCTCCAGCGCCTCCTGCTTCTCGACCCCGCCAGCGCCGCCCGCAGCCACTACCGCCTGGCCCTGCTGCTGCGTGAGAGCGACGCCGCCCAGGCCAAGAGGCATCTCCTGGAGAGCCTCGCCCTCGCGCCCCGCTTCCGCGAAGGCCACGCCCTGCTCAGAGAGTGGCCGTAACCCGCCGCCGCGCGCATTTGCAGGCAAGAAGCCGCCGCCGCCCGCCGTCATGCTAACACCCAGCCCGCACCCATGATCCGCCGCCTCATCCTCCTCGCCGCCCTGCTCCCCCTCGCCGCCGCCCACGCCGCGCCGAAGAAGCTCCTCGTCGTCACCGTCACCACCGGCTTCCGCCACTCCTCCATCGAGACCGCCGAAAAAGTCCTCGCCCAGCTCGGCGCCGCCTCCGAAACCTACACCGTGGATTTCGTCCGCCAGCCCGAGGGCGGCCAGCCCAAAAGCCCCGGACGCCCCCCCGAGCGCAAGCCGAAGGAAAGCGACGCCGAATTCAAGGCCCGCCAGGAGGCCTACAGCACCGCCCTCGCCGCCTTCAACACCGCCAGCGCCGCCTGGAACGACACCGTCAAAGCCCACATGGCCGCGCACATGAGCCTCGACAAGCTCCGCGCCTACGACGGCTTCGTCTTCGCCAACACCACCGGCGACCTCCAGCTCCCCGACCGCGACGGCTTCATCCAGCTCATCCGCGACGGCAAAGCCTTCATCGCCATGCACTCCGGCGGCGACACCTACCATCCCTTCCGCGGCTACGTGGACATGCTCGGCGGCGAATTCCTCACCCACAAGCAGCAGGTCGAAGTCCAGCCCACCCTGCACGACCCCGCCCACCCCGCCCCCCAGCCCGTGCCCTCCGGCTGGCGCGTGTTCGACG
>ERZ761607.1782-NODE-1782-length-25208-cov-14.201487_pt1 | contig 25208 bp, 24 predicted proteins | sample MGYA00511164_ERZ761607 | MGnify/ENA primary metagenome ERZ761607 (study PRJEB28899, sample SAMN02445080) | bioreactor sludge metagenome | biome: EBPR sludge | place: Australia: Brisbane, Thorneside Wastewater Treatment Plant | collected 2011-06-22 ... | reverse complement strand
CTCTATCGATTCTATGCGGGTCCGCTATCAAAATTCCATCTATTCAAAGAACGTTTGGATTGTTAAAAGCTTTCGCCTTTGGACAATTCTGTAGTGACTTTTAAGTCTGTTTTAGAGTGGCTAAACCGTCTGTTCTGCACACATCCCCCTAAAAGGGAGCGCAAAGGTAACTTTAAATGACATCTAAGCAAAGGGCGAGCAAAAAGTTTTCGATAATTCTTCACTTTTTTTAATCAAAAAATCTGACTGATCTGTCCTCAGAATGGCCAATACGGCTCAATACCCTCCTTAATAGTAATTGTTATCTATAAAGCCAAGATCATAACTCTAGCTAAGTGGCTGACTGGCAACAGTATTAGACTTTAGGCTTCTTGAAAATAGGAACCGTACTGCACGGCTCGCCAAACATAATACTAGAGGCTATGGGTTGAAGACGGCTGGTGACGTCTACGTACACTGCAACTGGAACATTTACTTTACTACACCCCTTAATCACCACCTTGCCATTTTGATAAACGCTCCAATCAATACTATCAAGTTTGGCTTTAAACAATTGCGCTTCCATCTCCTCCAGGCTTCCAAAAATAATAGTTGTTGCAAAAGGTTTAAGCGCTACTGCCAAAAGCATATAAGCCCAGGTAGGAACTATGGCATCGGCTGAACAGTGAATAGCGACATGTTTCCCTTTATATATTGACCAGTCATTTGACTTGATAAAGTCTCTAAAATCTTTTTCCTTCAAAATCATTTCCTGAAACAGCTGATCTTTAATATCCAATGTAACGCGCTGTCCAGGAACATAAAGTTCTTCTAGATCTATCGTCTGCAATGGGCTCCTGGCAACTTTATTTATTATCTCTTCGCTCATACTCTACGGTTCTTTTCCAACATCAAATGGAAGATTTTGGTTTTTTAATGAGAAAATCTTTCAAGTAAAAAGGTTCGAAGTCTGCCAGGTTTTCAAATTTATCAGATTTAAATTTGTTATGAGCCAACTCACCTATCTGCTCGGCAGAGGGCAATACATCTTCAAGAAATATTGCATTGGGGCTGGTAATCAACTCTTTGCATTTAGTAGCTCCATTTCCGAAAAAGGCCACCTTTTGAACTTTCAGCAATTCAGCAAAACTAGATTCATCGATCACTTTGGCCTGGGTGGGTTCCAATATTTCGCCTTTGTTATTAGCTAAGAGGCAATAAACTTCCATTCGTCTTGCATCCAGCATAGGGCATAAAATCACATCATCTGAAAATTGAGGCGTTACCTTTTTAACTAAGCTCTCCAAAGTATTTACGGCAAGGAGCGGTATGTTGAGTGCATAGCACAGTCCTTTGGCTGTTGCCACTCCTATACGCAAACCTGTGTAGGAGCCCGGGCCTTCAGATACGGCCACAGCATTCAGATCGGTTGGTTGCAGGTCACAACGTTTCAAAAGCTCATCAATCATAACAGCCAATTTTGAAGAGGCCGATTGACTAATGTATAAATGTGACGATGCCTTGATCACGCCATCATCATGCAAAGCAACAGAACACACAGACGAGGCTGTTTCAAGGCTGAGGATAAAAGGCATTACTTTGAGGAAAGTAAAGTTCGATATTGAAGGCTATCATGAAGGTACTTCGCAGCTTCCTTCAATTCATTGTCACTCTTTATAGACAATTCTGTTTGTGCTTTAATGAGACCAAAATGAAACGCAATTTCCTCTTCCAAAACTTTTGCAATTTCATCTTTATAGCGACTGAGGTCTTTGGACCTGTTTAGCTCTATCTGATTTTTTAGCGCACTCAATTGACCCTGAATTTCTCCGTAGGTTCTTTCTTTTTTGGCCACTTCCACTAGTTCTTTCATTTGTTCTTCAAGCTCTGAACTGAAGACGAATTTTTTGCCTGCCAACCACTCACCAAATTTTTTATAATCTTCATCTGACAATTTGAAGTTTTGGGTTGAATTCAATTCGGGATGTTGCGCGCAGTACAAAGTAGCATAATCAAAAATGTATCCGGAAGTGATAAGTTGAACTGATGCTGGACTTAAATATTCATTCTTTATCACTAAGTCAGGATCAAGGCCACCTCCATCGTATACTTTACGGCCGCCCTTTGTCAAGAATTCAGATTTCAGGGAATCTGCAAATTTATCCACTGACCCATCTGCATTGCGATGAGAATAATCCAATGCCTGAATGCAACGACCACTTGGAATATAGTATTTGGCCGTTGTTACCTTCAATTGAGCATTGTACGAAAGTGGTCGTGTGGTTTGTACCAGCCCTTTGCCAAAAGTTCTTTGGCCTACCAGAATTGCCCTGTCGTAATCTTGAAGTGCTCCCGCCACAATTTCTGATGCTGATGCACTTCCTCCGCTGGTAAGCACTGCCAAAGGCGTGGTAGTGTCAATGGGATTGTTCAATGAAAAATAGGTTTTGTTCCAGTCTTTTACTTTCCCCTTGGTTGAAACCACCTCAAGTCCTTTTGGTATAAACAGATTAACAATGTTAACAGCCTCATAAAGTAAACCGCCTGGATTGTCGCGCAGATCAAGAATTAATTTTTTTGCTCCCGCTTTCTTTAATTCGATAACCGCTTCCTCTACTTCCTTACTGGCCCCTGGGGTAAAGTCATCCAGTTTAATATAGCCGATGTCGTTTTGTACAATTCCTTTATAGACAACATTGGTGAGTTTAATTTTTTGCCGATTGATTTGTAGCGTGATGTCCTGCGGTTGACCTGCACGTCTCACAACCAATTTTACCTCTGTGCTTGGTTTTCCCTTCAATAGTGTGCTAACCTCAGATGTTGATTTCCCTTCCACATTAATTCCATTTACTGAAATAATCTGGTCACCGACTTTTAAGCCTGCTTGATTGGCAGGCAATCCAGCATATGGATTAGTGATAACTATCTTATTATTAATTACTCCGATCAACGCACCAATACCAGCATATTGTCCTGTAGTTAGAATGCTAAATTCCTCGAGGTTTTCTTCAGCAATGTAATCGGTGTAGGGGTCTAAGGACTCAAGCATACCATAGATCCCTTTATCAATTAATTCTTTCGGATCTATTTCATCAACGTAGTAAGCGTTAACTTCTTTGAAAAGGGTGGCGAAAATGTCCAGACTCTTTGCGATGTCGAAATACTTTTCAGCAGGTGCAGTAAAAGAAAGCCCAACGACTGCTGCGACAATAATCAGAATACCTATGAGGCCTTTTTTCATTTTCGATTCTTCAGTATTTGTAAATATACAAATGAGAGGTCTTTTTGGCTACTTAACAGCCGTATCCTGCTTCACATTCATAAGCCTTTCGATGGCCTTCGCAATCGCCTGTTGTATCTGATCGTAGCTATTAACTTCTTTGGCTATGTAAATAAACCCGATTAACAGAGCTTGGGTTTCATTCAAACGGTGTTTTTGCAATCTGTAGGCTTCGCGTGATCTCCTCTTTATTTTATTGCGGTCCACGGCTTTTTTGAAATTTCGTGATGACGCGGTAAAAAGCACCTGATGGGACAGGCCCTGAGGATTGGGCAGGTAAACCACTCTAAATGGGTATAAATTAAAAGAGGAACCCTTGGTGAAGAGTTCCTGAATCAATTTTTCCTTCTTGAGTCTTTCGTCCTTTTGAAAGCTGAATTTGCCCATGAGACCAAATTAATGAATCCTCACAGGTGAAGGTCAGTGAGGCTTATATTAATGCTTTGGCGTTTTCTCGTCAGATACGGTAAGCTTCTTACGGCCAGCTCTTCTGCGGGCTGCCAATACCCTGCGACCATTGGCTGTAGCCATTCTTTCGCGGAATCCGTGCTTATTCTTTCTCTTTCTCTTGGATGGCTGGTAAGTCCTTTTCATGTGTTAAACAATTTATTCTTACTGGTCACATTCAATGTCCAAACCTATTCTTTGATTTGAATCAGTAATGGACATTTTATTTCAATTTTGATCTCCCTTATTTGTTAAAGGGCTGCAAAGATGCTTAGTATTTTTATTAATTCCAAGATTGAATGAACTTGAAAACACTTCAAATTGGCCCATTTTGCTTATTTCAGGCTAAATATTGAATCTTTTACTATCGGATTTATCTGCAAATCAACCAATTCGAAAGTAAAGTTCATGGGTCCTTGCTGCTGTCCTATCTTTTGGGGGAATTTAATCCCATTCACTTCTTTATAGTCAGAGTAGGTTGTTAACGCCACCATTGTGCCTTGCGGGGTCTCAATTTTGTCAGCCTGCCGCAACTTCAGCCCTGTTTTAGTATCATAAGAATAGGTTGATTTACCGCCTGAAGCCAGTGTGAACTCTATTGTATAGACATCATTGCCGTCAACTTGCTCCAATGCTGTCAATTTTGGCGCAGCCCCCCTCAAAGCCAATTCGGGAAAGATGGCACTTTCGAAAATTGTTTTTTCCTTGGTTTCAACATCCACCTGGGGCGTCTGACCCATCGCTGAGACTACCACCTCCTGTCCATTGCTTACTATTTTTTGAAACAGCGTACCGTTCGCGCTAATTTCCAATACACTTTGATCAGGAGCCGCTTTAATTACTGTCATCGTCAGTTCTGTGCCCATGGCTTGGGCTTTGTAAATCGCTTTTAATGTTTTAACCTCACTCGCTTGTTTGGCACCACCAATTGCTTTGATGTAATTATCAATAACGCTCTGAGCCGTTAATCCGGCAGGAATACTTTTCGTTGGTTCCGGCACATAATTATCACCATGAATATCATAATACTTTACTTCACCGAATTGCTTGAGAGAAGCCGAGATGTCACTGCCCTTCCCCACAATTTCGATATAGGCCTGATCCGGTTTGATATATTTTTTGGCAATGTCTTGCACCTCTTCAACTGACACTGCCTCGAGGCGCTTTAGAAAAGTATTGTAATAATCTTTGGGAAGATTGTATTTGGCTGTATTCACCGCAAAGCTGGCAATTGTCTGAGGGCGTTCCAATGAACGTCCGAATGAGCCCGCAATAGAAGCTTTGGCCGCTTGAAGTTCTTCCTCAGTTACAGGCTCCTTTACAATTCTGTTGAGCTCGTACATGATTTGATAAACTGCGCTGTCTGTTACTTCATTTCTCACACTGGCGGAGGCTATAAACCTTCCCACCAAATCGTCACTGCTCAGTTGCGAATTTGCCCCATAGGTATATCCATGTTCTTCGCGAAGATTTTGATTTAGTCTTGCCGAAAAGCTTCCTCCCAATATCTGGTTCATCACCCTGGCCTTTATTACTTCTTCACTGCCTACTTTTAAATTTACCGGATAAGTGATGTTGATGATAGATTGAACAGAAGCAGGTCGATCTACCAAAGCGACAAAGGTTTTCTCTGGAGGGCCAGGTAAAGGGTAAATTTTATTTTTTACTTCTCCAGCCGTCCATTTAGAAAAGTTTTTCTCAGCTATTTTTTTTGCTCGCTTTAAAGTTATGTCTCCTACCATCACCAGGTAAGCATTGTTGGGTTTAAAGTAAGTTTTAAAATATTGCTGACAGTCTTCAACTGAAATTGATTTCACTGACTCTTCGGTTGCAATCTCACCGTATGGGTGATCTTTTCCATAAACCAGCACACCACGCACATTAGATGCGATAGTGTTTGGATCATCTTTACCCGCAGTAATACCCGATATCGTTTGTGTTTTCAGTTTATCCAACTCGGACTGCTCGAAAGAAGGGTTATAAAGCACATCAGTCATTAGTTCCAATAGCTTATCAGTATGTTTAGAAAGACTGGATGCATAGAGGCTATAAGCACCCGTACTCAATGATGCTCCTATAAAATCAACTTCCTCATCAAGTTGAGCTTTTGTTCGGGTTGTTGTACCGGTGCCTATAAGGTTTCCAGCAATGGATACATACCCGGCCTTGTTTCCCTCAAATATTGGATCATGTTTAAGCTGTATAGAAAATTGCAATCGGGGCAACTTATGATTTTCCACTACAAAAACCTGGAGCCCATTCTTAAGCATAAAAGATTGATATACACCGATTTTTATTTCACGCGCTGGTGCCGGTGATGGCGCTTTGCTTCGGTCTACCTGAGCTAAGGCACTACTCAATAAACCTAAGACAAAACATATGGTCGCGATTTTTCTCATTTTAAATGTCAATTAGTTATTCGGTTTACCCTGAGTGTCGTCAGGCTTTTGTTGTGCAGACTTGGGCAGGTAGTGTAACACTACCCGATTTTCTTTGGTCAGGTATTTATTTGCTACACGTTGCAAGTCTTCACGTGTGATTTTCATAAAACGATCCAACTCGGTATTAATCAAGCTGGCATCCCCATAATACACATGGTAGTCCGCCAGTTGTTCTGCAATGCCTACCATCGAAGCATTTTTTTGAACATAACTGCTTTCTATTTGATTTCTCACTTTCTGGAACTCTTTCTCAGACACAAGCTCATTCTGGACTTTTTTAATTTCCTCATCCATCCCATTTTCTAGTTCATCCACACTTACACCCACATTGGCAAGACCAAACACGATATAAAGTCCGGGGTCTTCTGATGCAAATGGAAATGCTTGAACCACATATGCCTTCTTTTGTTCATCCACCAATGACTTGTACATGCGCGAACTTTGCCCGCCACTTAGAACAGTGCTCAACATATTCAATGCATAAGAATCAGGAGTTCCTTGTGCTGGCATATGATAAGTTTGAATTACTGCAGGCAACTGGATGTTGTCATATACTATATCTCTGATTTCCTGTGTTTGTGGTGGCTCTACAATTGTAGGTCTTGGAATGGTTTTTCCTCCCCTTTTTATGTCTTTGAAATATTTATCAATGGCTACTTTCGCCTGCTTGATATCTATATCGCCTGCTATCGATAGTGTAGCGTTTTCAGGAACATAAAAAGTTTTATAGAATTCAATGAATTCCTCGAGGGTGGCATTGTTCAGGTGTTCCAAAGAGCCAATGGTTGGCCAGCGATATGGGTGAACTGTATAAGCTCTTTTTAAGATTTCGGTGAGTATGCTACCGTAAGGCTGGTTGTCCATGCGTTGACGCTTCTCTTCTTTCACCACTTCTCTTTGTGTCTCTACACCCTCCGGGTCGATCTTTGCATGCATCATTCTTTCTGATTCCAGCCATAGCCCTAACTCCAGTTGATTTGAAGGCAAAATTTCATAGTAGAAGGTGCGGTCGTTGGAGGTGTTGGCATTGTTGGTGCCTCCCGCATTGGTAATGTATTTATCGAACTCTCCACGATTGATATTTTCTGATCCTTCAAAAAGAAGGTGTTCAAAGAAATGTGCAAAGCCTGTGCGCTCTGGGTTTTCGTTTTTCGAACCTACGTGATACAAAACTGAAACAGCCACGATGGGGGTGCTATTATCCTGATGAAGAATTACGTGCAACCCATTGTCCAGATCGTATTCTGTGAATTCAATTTTGGGTGCTTGTGCCGCCACTACCAAAGAGCTGGCAACCAAAGACAAAATGAAAAAACTTTTATTCATAAATTCCTATTGCTCAATCAAATCTTTCAATACGCGCTGTGCTTGCTGAGGTTCCAATCTTGGTCCAAATTGCGAAACCACACGAGAAGAAGCCAATGATGCTATTTTCCCTGCTTCTGCATAGCTATGTCCATGGGTAATACCATACAGGAATGCTCCGGCAAACATATCTCCTGCTCCGTTAGTATCCAGTGCTCTTACCTTATACGGCTCAATCTCTATGAAGGTGTCGCCATCAAAAATCAAAGCTCCATTGGCACCTAGCGTGATGGCAAACTTTTTTGCCGCCTGCTTCAATTTCTCCCTGGCATCGGTAATATTATCAGTCTCACTAAACATTAGTGCCTCCTCTTCATTGCAAAATAGCAGATCAACACTTGCGCCAACCACTTGCTCAAAATTTTTGCTGAAGAAACGTAGCATATTAGGGTCTGAAAAAGTAAGTGCAGTATGCACCTTATTCTTCTCCGCAATTCTTTTAACTTCCATCAAAGCATCTGTTCCTTTAGGACTTGCCACCAGATAACCTTCCAGGTAGACATAGGTAGAATTTACGATTGCTTCTTCGTTTATCTGATCGGTTGACAAAAAGGAACTCATGCCCAAAAAAGTGTTCATCGTTCTGTCAGCATCGGGGGTTGTCATCACCAGACATCTTCCGGAATGACCTTCCGGACAATTTTCGTAGACTAGATTTGTATCAACGCCATTGCGTTTCATATCTTCCAGAAAGAATTTTCCAAGTTCATCCCTGGCCACAAGGCATGAATAGTAACTTTTACCTCCAAATTGATTAACGCCTATCATTGTATTAGCGGCAGATCCACCGGCTGACATACGGCTTTTCTTCATGTCAATCGCTTTCATCAATTGATGTTGTCTTTTTTCATCAACCAGCGTCATCACGCCCTTCTCTACCTGATTTTTCTCAAAAAAGGAATTGTCCACTTCCGTCACAATATCCACAAGGGCATTTCCTATGCCGTATACGTCATACTTTTTACTCATTGGTTCAATATTTACTTCAGGTTAAAATTCAATTTGATTAACAGAAACAAGCTTAAGACCGGGATGTTATTTCTGATTTTTAGGTACGATGTTTAAAGTATTGGTAAACTGTTTGGCGCGATCGGGATAATCGGTGATAAATCCATCCACACCCATTCCCTTCAGTGCCAGCATTTCTGAAATTTCGTTGACAGTCCATGGAATCACTTTAATCTTCTTCTCATGAAGTAGCTTTACCTTCGATTGATTAATATTTCTATAGTACGGTGAATAAATGGTGGGATTAAACCCCAACTCGCTAAGATGCGTTTCTACTGACTTTCGATCTTCAACCAAAGCGGCCAGTTTAATGGTTGGGTATTTCTCATGCCAGTACTTTAGTACTCTAAAATCAAAAGATTGGATGATTATGCGATCCATGGGAAGGTATTGATCCAATAGATTGTATACCAAGTCAGAAAATTCTGCCGGGCCAGGGTGAAATTTGTTATCCCCTTCCTCACCGCTCTTAATTTCAATACTGTAGTCCACTTCAAATCTTGTGAAGCTTTTGATGTGATCTTCTACTGCCACGATTACATCTTTTAACAACGGTTTGGAGAGTTTCATCTTTTGCTGTTCAGGAAATCTCTTGTTGCCAATAGATCCGCAGTCAAATTGCGTCACCTCCTCATAAGTCATCTCAAAAATATTGTGGTCTTTTTCTTCTTTATTGGAAATCGAATTGCCATTTGGATCAAGGCATATGTCTGATGACATCCATGGCTCGTGGGAAACAACAATTTGCCGGTCCTTGGTTATCGCCAAATCCAGTTCTATGGTAGTAACCCCCGAATCGAGCGCTAGTAAAAAAGCAGGAATTGTATTCTCAGGCTTCAAACCTCTTGCTCCTCGATGTCCCTGTACATCAAAGGTGGGTAGTTTTTTTTGCGAAAACCCTGCAGATGAAAACATTATAATAGGGATAAGAGCAACCAGTATTAACCTCATCTTTCAAAGATAAAACTAATACTGGAATCTCTTATCCTTATCTTATGGGCTATCTTCTAATCATAACCCTCCCAGACCCAGCCCCAGACATAGGATTGAACTGCTTGTTCAAGGCATAGGTAAAGCTTATCATAAAGTATCTGCCAAGATTATTGGCTGTGCGTTGCTCCAGATAATTGGCATTAGTCGTCTGTGTTATACTCACATTCCTGTCCAGAAGGTTATTGACACCTATTTTTAATTCGCCAACATTATTCTTTAACAAGAAGCGTGAAATGGATAAGTCAAGAAAAGGAACCTCCTGGCTGAATCCTGTTGTTTGGCTGCTGTACTCTAAAAACCTAAACCTGGCATTCCACTGAAAGTTCTTTAAGAATTTAAGGTTAGACTCCACTTCATATGTTTTATTCAAGAAAACCTGATCTTGCAACCCAAAATCATACCTTGATTGCTGCTCTTCCATTGAAGTACTCAAATTGAGATTATAGACATCGCCTAGCGTAAGGGTATAATTAATTGATCCGCCAAATGTTTGCCTTTGAATTGTATTCTCCATTGCGTTCAGTAGCGTTATCCCTCTGCCTGCTACTGTATTGGTTCTAAGATTTATTCTGCTTTTAATCTTTCTCAATTGAAATCCAAATTGCAGGGATGCATTAATAGAATAATTGCTGCTTACGTTAACCGGTTTGGTTGTTCTTACAAGGTTCTCGTCTACCTCCACTGCACTTGAAATGGCATCAGCGGTATAATTCGCATCTATAAATGAAAAGAAACTTATAAATCTACCCGGATCAAATAGTGTAAAGCTGCTTCTCAACTGATGCGAGTAGCCCGGTTTCAGATCAGGATTGCCTTCAACAAGATTAAGCGGATCGTTATTGTTCACCACCGGCTGGAGATCCTGAATGGCAGGCTCCTGTACAGATGTTTCATAATCCAATCTCATCCGTTTGAAATTGGAGAAGTCATAATTAAACCTTGCCACTGGCAACAAGTTATTGAATGACTTAGTGATTTTTATATCTTCAAGGTCTCCATTAAGTTGTGTGCTTTGCCATGCTGTGCCAAAAGATAGGTTATACTTTTGTCTGATAATTCGAAGATTTAACCCTGGACGATTGTAAACATATTCTCCTGAATACTTATTGCTTAACAGGGGGTCTAATGTTGGAGGTGCTGCTGATGCATCCCATACTTCTCGGTTTACATCATTTGTGTTTACTGAATAGGCATAATTTACCTCAAGGTATTTGCGTCCACCCAATGGTTCTATATAGGAGGATGTTACCCCATAAGAAAGTGACTTGTTCTTCTGCGCATTGATTTGAACTAGATTCTGAGTTTCTCCTGAACCAATATAAAATTGATTGAATGACCCTACCTCCCCATCACTTTCCATATTACTGCCAGACAAGGTAAAGTTGGTGGAGAATGAGCGTCCCTTTTTTGCGAATCTGTGCCTGAACAACAAGCTGGAATTAAAATTTAATCCCGATCCTTCTGAAGCAACAGTCCTGTCACTCTCGTTCTGCAATAAACCAAATTCATTGAATGTCTGACTTTGACTTAGTGTATTCTGCTTACTCTGTGTTGTTGAAATGTTAGCTGTCAGTTTGAGTGAGTTGGCAGAATCTATTTTGTGATCCACCATAAGGTTAAGTCGGTGATTGTCCGACACATTTCTCTGCAGGTTCTTTTGATTGAATGAGTAAGAACCATTTGGCAGATAATTAATTCTGTCTACAGTGGTTTTCACATCCTGATCCACGTGATTATAAAAATAACTGCCCCCTGCTTTAAGTTTGGAATTAAAGTCCTTATTGAGATTAATCCCTCCAGCATAATTGGTTGTTATTCCATTCTGTCCTCCACCCAGGTTTAGCGGAACTCCATTTTGATTATCTGAGTTGAATTCTATTCTCATGGCTCCACCTCCACCCATCATGTTCTGAGAAGATCCCGAAAAATTCATATAGTCATCCAATGAAAATCCTTGCTCGTTGATATTGTTGCCCATCCCAAGAAATGACATTTGCTTCGTTTTGGTAAACTTATTGATGCTTGCCTTTGACTCAATCCTGTCTGTGGTACCGGCTCCTGCCATCAGGCTGCCGAAAGCTCCATTTCGTTTTTCTTCTTTCAGTTCAAGGTTGATGGTCTTTTCTCTTTGACCATCATCAATTCCGGTAAAAACTGCCTGGTCGGATTTTTTATCAAAGACCTGAACTTTATCTACAGCATCTGCGGGAAGATTTCGTGTTGCTAATTTTGGATCACGACCAAAAAATTCACGCCCATCTACTGTTACTCGTTGTACGTTCTCTCCTTGGGCTCTTACCGTACCGTCATTTTCCACCTCAACGCCTGGAAGCTTTTTAAGCAGGTCTTCCACATTGGCATTGGGTTTGGTTTTAAATGAAGACGCATTAAATTCAATGGTATCTCGCTTAACTGTAACAGGCGCTTTTTCGCCCTCAATAATCAGTTCATCCAATTCCTTTGTTGACACAGTCATTTTGATTTCCCCTAGCTGGATTGATCTATCCTTTACATCTATATTCTTCGTGTACGATTGAAATCCCACAAAAGTGATCTTTACCTGATAATCACCAGCACTTACATTTTTAAGCTGAAATAATCCCTCAGCATTTGTTACCGCAAAATTGACAAGTGACGAGTCCCCCCTGTTTAGCAACATCACTGTGGCGGAAGGAAGGGCGCCTTTCGATTCATCATATACTTTCCCTTCAATTGTTACCTTTTGTCCATAACTGAAGTATGTAACAACACAAAAAATAATCGTTAGAATTTTCATCATAATGCTTACCTGTAATTGAGTTATTTAGTTACGAATCATCCTCATTCCGTTCCCTCCCATCTGTCTCATGCTTTCCTCCATCATTTTCCTAAACTCCTCATCTGTCATTTCTTGTCCTCCTTTCGGAATCTTCATCTCATTCTTTTTCAATGCCCTGATGTCGATTTGGGTAGCCACAAAAACCTGTTCTTCGTTGTTGATGTCAAGCGCCAGGATGGCACCAGGTAATGTATTGTATGTATTGGGCCCTATAAAAGGCCGGATTTCACTTGTATACCAAGCTGTAATCGTTTGCTTTGAATCCTCTGTCGTATAGTATGCCTGTTTACACATATAGCCCAGCAGCAATTTTGTTTCATCAGAAAACTTCCAGGGTGCTATTTTCAATGGGGTGGTGATCAGATAGTTTTTGCCCATAAATTCCCTCTTTGAAATCACATCATTATTTGTTGAATTCAAATAATACTCAAAGTAAGGTCGTGCGATTTGTATGCGCATACCTCCTCCATCTGCCAACTCGTCCGCGTCATCTTCGATAATGGGTTTGTAGAGTGTTTCGTTGGCATTAAAGAACAACTGCTCCTTGGATGTTCTGAATTCAGGCATCATGCTTTTCATATCTTGCCGGTCTGGAGGCAATCTCCTGTGCAAGTTCATTTTGGCCTCGTAGGTTATGACTCCCTCCATCACTTGCGAGAAGCATGTATTGAGTGAAATGGTGAGCGCCCCGATTAAAAGGATTACTTTTTTCATTTGAGTTAGTTTTTTACTTTTTTGATAAAATATTATCCTTTCCAAGGTACGTACCGCTTGCCCCCGCGTGTGTTAATTGACCTGAATGGAATGTTAATTAAGGTTAAAACCTAAACCTGAGTCAATTTTGCCCGTAACTTTACTATCGTGAAGATTCAGAATAATTCAATTACCCTGCTCTCCATCCTATGCAGTCTCGTACTGCTATTTACTTTGGAAATATTCTGGCTCAGGACGGAGTACAACGATGAGCTTGTAAGCTTCAATCGTGAAACAAGTATTCTGCTTAGAAACACAGTGTTGGAACTCAATGACAGTCTTATTCAAAAGAAAATTATTTCTCTAGGTAACGACATTGAATTCAATAAGAACACTGATTCTACACAATCAGGTTTAGCCAAAAAATCCATTAAAGTATGGATTGACGCAAGTCATTCAATAGGCAAAATCCCTGGAAAGTCTGAAGGTGCTCCAATGGTTAAAAGCATGAAACTAAGCTTTGTATTAGATTCGCTGAATAAGGAGGTGATTGAAAAAAAGTACTTCACCGCACTTTCCAATGCAGGTTTAAATTTGCCAACTCAATTCACTTATATCACCGCTGGGGTAGATAGTGCCACTGATATGATTTTATCCAATAATATCATCCATACTCCAGGTGGTTCCTTTAAATTGGAGTTTGACAATCTGAATTGGCTGCTTTTAAAAAACATAGCGCCACAAATTTTCTTTTCGATCATATTGAGTTTATTGGTGGTGGGATCATTTGTACTTCTCTATCGGAGCCTTAGGCTTCAACAAAAACTTGTTTTGATCAAAAATGATTTGATCAGCAATATTTCACACGAATTAAAAACACCTATTACAACAGTTGGGGTGGCGTTGGAGGGATTGAAGAAATTTAAAGGTCAAAACGATCCTATCACCTCCAGTGAATATCTTGCTATTGCTGAAAATGAATTGAAGCGACTTACAATACTAACCGATAAAGTACTGAATGATGCATTAGGGGAGCAAAATGCACATAACTATAACTTCCAATCCATCCATTTTTCTGAATTGTTGAAACAAGCCGTTGAGTCTTTCCGACTTATTGCCGAGAAAAACGGTGCGGTGATTACACTAAAGATTGAAACTGGAGAATACGAAATTGATGGTGACAAAGATCACTTGTCCAATATCATTTTCAATCTATTGGATAATGCGGTAAAGTACTGTGAATCAAATGCCAAAATCAACATTCATTTAACTGATATAAATACCCATATTAAATGCTCTATTAAGGACAATGGAATAGGCATATCCAAAGAATTTCATGCAAAGATATTCGAAAAGTTTTTCAGGGTACCCACCGGAGATTTACATACAGTAAAAGGCTATGGTCTTGGACTTAGCTATGTAATGCAAGTTATAAAAAGACATCATGGTACTATAAAAGTAGAAAGCGAACCCAATGCCGGCAGCACATTCATAATAAGCTTGCCAAAAACTTATGCAAAAAAATAAAATACTGTATGTGGAGGATGAGCCCTTTCTAGGAAGGATCGTAAAGGAAAGCCTGGAAACGAAAGCCTTTATTGTAACCATGACAGACAATGGCTCCAGGGCCGTTTCCCTTTTCAAGGAAGTTCAGCCCGACCTTTGTGTATTGGATGTGATGCTACCCGGAAAAGATGGCTACACAATTGCTCGGGAAATCCGTCAATTACGTGCAGATATTCCCATCATTTTTGTTACCGCAAAAACACAGACAACGGATTTACTTCATGGTTTTGATGCTGGTGGAAATGATTACATCAAAAAACCATTTAGCCTCGAGGAGTTATTGGTGAGAATTAATAATTTATTACAACTCACCAGATCAAATCCATCAAACAAGAATTCCATCCTCAGTTTTGGGCAGTGTCAATTTCATCTTTTGCGATATGAATTGCATATCGATAATAATGTTAAAAAGCTTTCACACCGGGAAGCTACATTGTTGCAGACGCTTTTGGAGCATAGCAATACCCCAGTGCTCCGCAAAGATATATTGATGAAAATCTGGGGAGATGATTCATTTTTCAATTCACGTAACCTGGATGTATACATTACCAAATTAAGGGAGTACTTAAAATCAGATTCCTCTGTTGAAATAATTACCATCAAGGGTCATGGTTATCTTTTTTCCGTGAATAAATAGTTTTTGGAATTGCTTTAGGCAAAAAAAAGAGTGCATCATTACTGATGCACTCTTCATAAAACATTTGATCTTATTATTTCTTGCCTCCGCTGATGAAGAAGCCCGCCTTTATTCCAAGGTAGCTGTTCTTTGACTCAGAACTAATTACCGAGGTACCTGAGGTGCCTGAGGAAACGGTGAACTCAGATGTGGTAGAAGGAATGATATTATATTCTACCTGCATGGTAAAGTGGCCAAGATCAAATCCTAAACGAGGATAAAATCCAAACTTGCTCGCATCTGCGCTAGCAGAAGCACTGCTGCCACCACCAGAAACACTCACAGAAGCTGATGCCAAAGAATAAATACCAAGACCCACGCCAGCAAATGGCCTAAAAGTGTTGTTAGAAAAATAATATTGACCATTCACTGTGTAAGATGCATTTGCCTTTACTTCGGCATCAGAAGAAACAGAAGTACTTCCACTTGTGACGGTCACACCTCTTGCTATAATGGCACTTTCTAATCTTAATCCAATGGCAAGCGCATCGTTAACCCGATAGGCTGGTTCTAAGTAAAGAAGTACTCCACCTTTAGCTCCGTCTCCACCCGGTGAGGCATAGCCAAGACCAAGTCCTACTTTTACAGGTTTGTATTCCTGAGCACTTGCAGTCAAAAATGCTGCTCCGATAAAGCCTACAATTAATAGATATTTTTTCATGTTGGTAAAAAGTTGGTTATGTAAAACTAATTACCACAAACTATGCCAAAAAACCTATAACCAACACCACATTTGTATGCATTTCCTTACTGAGATAAGGGAATTATTAAATAATCAACGACAAAAAACCTGTAATCAACCCTTAAAATCAACTTTTTTATGAGACCCATCACAAAAAGGTTTGTTGCCAGAAGCTCCACACCTACAAAATGCCGTTACCTTATTCTTCTTTATGGTCTCTCCACCAATGGTTTTTACTGTAAGATTTCCATACACCATTAAAGGTCCGTCCTTAGAGGGTTCAATTATCGTTTCCGATTCAACATGCTCAACCTCTTCTCCTTCATTATTCATAAAATAACTCAAAGCTCCAGACGGACATTTATTTATCTGATCCACAATTTTCTTAGTGCCGGCACCTTCCACATTTACCCAAGGCCTGTTACTGGGGTCAAACACCTCACTTAGTCCGTTGAAACAGTTTTTTGAATGGATGCACATGTTGGGTTTCCAGACAACCGTTACTTCTCCATTGGAATATTTTTTGGTAATGTCTTTCATGTGTACTGGCTTTTAGAGTTTAAACACACTATGATCGTATGACAATTTAAAAACTTTTGTTCATAACAAACTCCTGCAGCTTCCTCCTTACCCTTGGTGCGCTTTCGCGTTGTTTCAGGTTGGCAGGTAATTGACTGGGGTCGCCAGGATATCCGATGGCCATGATTACACCAATCTCGTATTCGTCTCCCACATTGAAATCGTTTCTCACTTTACTTCCGTCAAACCCGCCCATCTGATGAACATTCAAACCCAACTCAGTAGCTTGTAAGGATAGAAAAGCATTGGCCGCTCCCATATCATAAAGCGCTGTGTGATTGGTTCGGTCATTTCTTTGAAATTTTTTTCTGGCAAGGCTAAGCACCAATAAAGGCGCGTCTTTTGCCCAAATCTGATTTCCTTCATTCAACGCATCAAACAATTTATTCCACATCTCACTTTGCGACTTGGTAGCATAAATATAAGTCCACGGTTGTTCGTTCATGCTTGATGGTGCCCATCTTGCTGCCTCAAAAAGTGAATTTATTTTTTCTTGCTCGATATGCTCATGAGCATACGCCCTGCTGCTTCTTCTCTGTTGAATCAAATCAGTAACAGGATGATCTATTTTTGAACTCTCCATTTTTTATTTCATTACTTCATTTAACAAAACAAAGCGATAAGCTACTTGTTTAAATCATTCTTCAATCAATACACCCATTTTTCCCATTTGGTAATCGCGCATGGCTTCCATGATCTGGGTTTGAGTGTTCATCACAAAAGGTCCATGAGAGACTACTTCCTCGTTCAATGGCTTACCTGTTAAAAACAAAATGCGTGTGTCTTCCTGTGCCTCGAGTGCAATTGTATCACCATCATTTTTAAAGTGAACTATGTGAAGTTCATCTACCAGGCCAAAGCCATCTACTTTTACCTTACCATCCAACAAATAGATCATGGCATTGTGATCCGTGGATGTTGGTATTGATATTTTGCCCCCTTTCTTGAACTGCATGGTGGCTGCATTGACAACTGCTTGCGATGGGATGGGACCTTTCACTCCCAGCACATCGCCAGCAAATATTTTTACATTCACCAAACCATCTTCACTTGTTTTACCCGGTGTCTTTTCAGCACTCAATGGATGGTAAGCTGGCTGATCCATTTTATGCTTAGCTGGAGTATTGATCCACAATTGAATAATCTCCTGTTTACCTCCATGTTCATGGATGTCATCCGGTGGTCGCTCACTATGAATAATGCCCATCCCGGCATTCATCCACTGCGCCCCCCCAGCATAGATTACGCTATTGTTGCCTCGGCTGTCGCGATGGTGCACGCCTCCCTCAAAAATAAAAGTAACAGGAGAAAATCCTCTGTGCGGATGTGGCCCTACACCTGCGTACCTGGGTTCGATGTGCTTAGGCACTTTTACATTGGCATGATGCAACAACAAAAATGGATCAATTTGTTGGACCTGCTGTGTAGGAAGTGGTTGCCTGACGGGTAGACCACCCATATCTACCTGATGAGCATACAATAATCGGGCGACTGACCTTAGTTTCATATTATTTAAATTATATCATTGGTACTTCAATCAACAAAACCTCTGCGCTGTTAGCTGCAGTAATCGAGAAGTTGTTTACTTCCCAAATTCCGAAACCATCCCTTTTATTTATTTTTTGGTCATTGATAATAATATCTCCATCAAGTACAAATAAATAAGCCCCGTTGCCGTTTTGCTTTAGAGTATAGTTGATACTAAATCCGCTTTCCAACTTGCCACGGTGCAACCATGCATCCTGATTGATCGTGACACCCGTTTCATCAGCTTTCGGGCTAACAATTTGCTGTAACTTGTTCTTTCGATCTGCAGGATCAAAAGTTTTTTGATCGTATCGAGGCGAAATGTTTCTTAGTTTTGGAAATATCCAGAGTTGTAGAAAGTTAACTTTTTCTTCTTTGTTTCTGTTGTACTCCGAGTGCTGCACACCTGTACCCGCACTCATTATTTGCACATCGTTTTGTCTGATCACAGTGGTATTGCCCATACTGTCTTTGTGCTCCAATTCTCCCTCTAGAGGTATAGAGATAATTTCCATATTATCGTGTGGGTGCTTTCCAAATCCCATTCCTCCCGCTACCCAATCATCATTCAGCACACGAAGTGCACCAAAGTGCATTCTATCGGGATTATAGTAACCGGCAAAACTGAAGGTGTGATTCGTGTCTAACCAGCCATGGTTGGCATGGCCACGGGTATTCGATTTATGGAGTACGGTTTTCATTTTTTTATGCTGTTTTTCGGACTTTTATGTGTTTAAACGTGAAATCTTATATAAAGATACATACAATTATTGTATATACAATTAATTAAACAGAATAGTTCCTATTGTCTTTAATGGGCTCCTACTTCTTATTAATGTGATTAACTACTGCCTTTAGGCGAGCATAGCTGTGTTCTCCTTCCAATCTGTTGAAAAGGTCTTTAGAGGTGAAATCTTCAGGCATTTCAGCAATAGCCTGAGCAATGAGGTTTACTTCTTTTTCAGGTATAAATTTAAAAATGTCAATTCGGCCTGTCTCTACCGCTTTGGCAAGATGGCCTTCAATTGTACCGGGCACCAGACCGCGTGCTTTGGCAATGGCCTGAATGTCCATCCCTTCATCCCACATCTTCAAGGTGATTTCGTAAGTACTGGGTCCGTCTTTTTTCTTTTTACGACCTCCTTTCTTGGCGGTAGATTTACCTTTTTTGATTCCAGGCAACTGGTTTTCAATTTCCTTCAACAGATCTGCCCGTTCCTGATTGCGATGGTTGGTTAATTCTGAAAAATCAAAGAAGAGTGTTCCGTTCAAAATACCTTCAATCAGCAATGTAGATTTATCTACCTCTTCTAGAGTTTTTGAAAAGTATTGATCCAACTCAATGAGATTATTCAAATAGGTCTTTACCCGCTTTTGCTGTTTCATCTCCATGGTATGAATCAACAGGATTTTAACATTGTCGAGAAGTATATTTTTATAATAATCTCTTCCTTTCCTGATACGCTCTAATAATTTTTCGTGATCGTTGGCCTTAAGGAGGTTAAGCAATTGCCATCGAAACTTTTCTGTATTCTCCTTTTCGCTTTCCAATGTGTGAGCTATTTGCTCCAATACAGGTTTCATCGTTGACTCATTAAAAGTCGGTGCTTCCTTTTTTGACTTGTTGATGTAATTGATTTCTTTCGTAAGCAAACTGAAATCAAAAGTTCTTTCTATGAGCAACGAGACAAATTCGATTTGCTTTTGTTTTATGACTTCTGGTAACTCATCCGGCTTGTTATTGGCCTGACTGAATGAAACGATTTGTTTGTCTGCGGTAATTACTCCCGTATTGATCTTTGAACGCAGCACCAACCCGTCCAGTGAACGTAGCCTTGACAAAGCCACATAAACCTGTCCTCCTGTAAAGGCCTGCCCAACATCTACAATTGCTTTATCAAAAGTGAGTCCCTGACTTTTATGAACCGTAATGGCCCAGGCTAACTTGACCGGATACTGCGAAAAACTTCCCACCACTTCATCGTCCAGATCATTCGACTCAGCATTGATCGTATATTTTTTATTCTCCCATTTTTCTCTTTTCAACTCAAAAACGATATGACTGTCGGCCAACAGCACTTCTATCGTCTCACCGGTTATTTTATTGACAGTCGCCAGCTTTCCGTTGAAGTACAATTGATCCTCACTATCGTTTCGAATAAACATGATTTGCGCCCCTTCTTTCAGCTCCAATTTTTCTGCCACAGGATACATCGATTCGGGAAATTCACCTTCGATTTGCGCCTCAAAAAAATGAGATGGTGATGCCAGTTCGCGTAAGGCTGTCTTGTTCATTTCATCCGCCTTGTAATTGTGGGTGGTAAGTGTAATTACTTCTTCTAGTTCGGCTACTTCCTTTTCAGTTTTGTAATGCTTGTTCAGCTCGTCAATGTCTGTTGTGGTAGGCGTATTGTTTCGAAGGTTATTGAGAATTTGAATAAAAGCACTGTCTTGTTGCCTGAAAATTTTATCCAATTCTATATAAACAAATCCATCCTGCTTAAGTGCAATCGATTCGTAAAACCAGGCGCTTTGATAGTAGCGCTGAAGCATATTTTCTTCACTCCTTTTTACAACTGGTGGTAGTTGATACATATCTCCAATGAGCAACAGCTGTACACCCCCAAAACTTTTATTAAAATCCCCACGGGCAGCTTTTAATCTATAATCAATGGCATCCAACACGTCTGCCCGCAACATGCTTACCTCATCAATTACTAAAAGGTCGATAGACCTTAAAACTTGTTTCCTGACACTATTAAGTGGGTGTTTACGGGCAAGAGTGTTTTGTGTAAAAAAACCATTATCTGCATTAAAATCGGCTGGAATAGAACGATCAGGTAAAAACGTTCCTAATGGAAATAAAAATTGGGAATGAATGGTAACACCACCGGCATTTAAAGCTGCGATGCCTGTAGGTGCCACTACTGCAAATTGTTTGTGTGTATATTTTTCTAAATTTTTAAGAAAGGTAGTCTTTCCAGTTCCTGCCTTCCCGGTAAGAAAAATATGGCTAGAAGTGCTATTGATGAACTGAAGAGCTGTTTCAGCAATGTTGCCCAATTGCACGTCTGGTTCATTTGTCATTCTTAAAAAGACAATTTATGTCTCAGGAAATTGCTATTGACGCAATTTATCCAAAATTCGGTTGAGTTCCTCGGCTTCAGCCTTAGTGATGGACTTTTGAATCGTGAGCCAATGATCAACATCTTTGTCAATTTCGGCCAACAACTTGAGTCCTCTTGAAGTAATAGAAATATCAACTTGTCTTCGATTGGCTTCACACAACTGGCGGTCTACCATTCCTTTTTGCCTAAGCTTTTCTACCAGTCGCGTACAATTGCTGTTTTTTTCAATCATGCGTTCTGCAATATCTGCAAGACGCATCGGCTTAGGATTGCTTCCTCGCAAAATTCTAAGCACATTAAATTGCTCTGGGGATATGTTAAATTTTTTGAAGTAGGCTGCATTTCTGTTACTGATCCAGTTACTGGTAAATAAAATATTCACCATGGCCTTTTGATGTTCGTTGGCAAACTTTGATTGCTTCAAATCTTCTTCTAATCCCATAATGAAGTAAATGTAGATACTATTATTGTTTATACAAATGTAATACGCAACAAGGGATTAGTTTGTTGTAAATTGAATTATGAAATCATTACTTCGAATCGTCATCTTACTGCCAATGGTTTTCCTGTTGGCATGTAATTCTGTAAAGTCAAATCAAGATGACTTTAAAAAAATCAATTGGCTTCTGGGTTCCTGGGATAGAGTGAATGTAAAAGCAGATCGAACGGCCAATGAGCGATGGGAAATAGTTTCAGATCAAGAATTCAAAGGATGGGGAGTTTCGATGACAGGAGTTGATACTACTTTTATAGAGAAACTTTGGATTGTCAGTAAAGAGGGAAGCTTATATTACGTGGCGGATGTACCTGAGAATCCTAATCCAGTCTACTTTAAATTTACTTCAATTAGCGAAAACGGTTTCGTTGGCGAGAACTCAGCACACGATTTCCCAAAAAAAATTGAGTACAAATTGAAACTGGACACGCTTCAGGTCATTACATCGGGAGACGGGAAAGAACTGGCTTTCCCATTTATCCGGTCAAGAATTCCTTAAACTACCCCGATGGCTGTCAGAGGATCTCCTGTGGTGATGGCAAGAGAAGTAACAACATACAATAAAACACCATCTTCCTCCGCTTTGTATTCACCCAACACATTGCCAAAGAAATCCCTGATTTCACCCAGCACTTCTCCTTTCTTAACACGGTCCTCCAATTTCCTGAATGCGTACCAACATCCGTCATGCATCGCATTCATCACAGCCATTTTTTTCAAATAGGTTACTTCAGTTGAATTCACCTTTCCCTCCAGCACCTCCAGAGATCTCAAAACATTGTTTGTAGCAGTAATGTATTGTTCCACCTCTTCATCACTCCACCTTCCGCACTGTCCCAGTTCGGCCAAAAAACCTGGAGTGCCTGCATTGGCAGCAGCACCCATTGACCCATTGTTTGAAACAGAACCAACCACATAAGGAAACCCTAATGCTGCGGATGCTTTTCGCGATTGTTCCACCACCTGATCCCCTCCCAGATTAGAATAAATAACAAAAGGAACGAGTGCCTCATGGATATCGCCACCATGTAAATCAATATAAAAATCTGCAGCCTGCTGTAGTTGATGAACGGTGTAGGCAATTCTTTCGCTTACAGTTCCGGTGGCTTTCCCAGGAAATACCCTGTTGAGATTTTTACCATCATAAGGCCCATAATATTGAAGCTTTGCAAGGAACGCTGGTACATTCACCGGATGAATCACAACAATGGTACCCTTCACATCTTGAGGATCTATTCTTTTTGCCAATTGAATGGCCGTTTCTATGCAAGGATACTCGCCACCATGAATACCTCCGGTAATTAATATTTGCTTGCCCGGTTTAGCTCCCTCGATGTAGGTCGCAGGCATTTTTACCGGTGTACCCGGTACATTGATGTATCCTGTAGATTTCTTTCCTGATTCAGCAACTAAGTCTTGATCCTTAAGTATAGATTTAAAATTCATTCTCTTCAGGTTTGGAAAGAACAATAATGACCATTATTAATTTTAGAGTCAATCTTTTCACTCACAAATGAAATACCGTTTTCCTTCAAACTAGCTTACACTTATCTCAGTGCTCACAACAAATGATTTGATCAAATAATATGGAGTTGAACATAGCGGCTTGTTCCATGTGTGGTAAATGCCCCGCATTCGGAAGTTCGAAGAGTTCAACAGTGGGAATCCTGTTAAATAAATTTACTCGTACCTCATCCAGCTTAACCACTGTATCGTGTTCACCCCATATGGCAAAGACGGGTAAGCTTGATTGCGCAATTTTTCTTTGTTCATTCTCCAAGGAAGAACTGTTTTTTCGGGTTGAGATTAATGCCCTGACGAATCCTTTATACCTCATCATTTCTTCATATTTTTTATCCCAGCCTACAAAAGGTTCAGGATCATAGAAATCCCCCAATTGCCCGGATGCCATAGTTGCATAGGTATCGCTTTGCTTAAAGGACGTTATCTCCTCATCTGAAACCATTACCGGATAATTGGATTCGTTGGTTATGGTTTCAAAACCAGAAGGATCTACATAAATCAAGTTTTTAATCCGGTCGGGATATTGAAATGCAAAGGCACTGATCGTTCTCCCCCCATTTGACAGTCCCAATAAATTTATCTTCTTGCGAACTCCCAATGCGTCCAGAAGTTCCTTGAGTTGGTTAGAAAATAGCGCTACATCATAGACTACATCAGGGTTATCAGAATACCCCCTGCCGTAGGTATCATATCGAAGCGCGGCATACCCCCTGTTAAGGGCGGCATAATAGGTCGAGTCCCATATATAAGATGGCACTGAATACCCATGTACCATAACCAGGACAGTATCTGCCTCTTTATTTTCAAACTCATAATAAGTAAAACCACCGCTTAGTTTGACAAATCCCCCAGTTTTTATGGTCGCCCTAAATGCATCGTCTTTTGTAATTTGTTCTTTATCGACAGGTTGCTTTTTGGAGCAAGAAGAGAGAAAAACGAAAAGGGTAAAGGTCAATAACAACGTCCGTACCATGATTTCACAATTAATGTAAATAAAAGTACCTATAAATTATTTGATTAAAGCCCTTGAGTTGGCCTAAAACAAAGATTGCTGTCGAGATCTAATCCCGGTTAAAGCGGTCTTTGTATTTTCAATACAGGTTTTATGGAATCCGATTGCTCCAAACATCTCCTCTTTTTTCAAGCCTGTTCACAATAAAAAAATGACGAAAATTCACATGAATTTGATCAAATACTGAGGTAAGATTATCCCAACTTTGGTCAGCTATCTAGGCTAAACCCTCCTATTTGGGCCATTATTCAATTAATTGTGTCAAAAACCCGATGTAATAAAACTGTTTTATATAAATGTGTAGAAAAGAAAAAAAAATGCAATTTCATGCCGCAATGTTAAAGACCCTATTTATTAAGTTGAAAGGAAATGGTTTCGTCAGGGAATGCATGCTGTTCAGGTGCAACATCCCCTATTACTGGTTTCTTGGTATTATGGTGTGGTGCTCCATAATTATGTTCGTTTATGCTGGACTTGCCTTGATCCGATTAGGCATATGAGTGATATTCCACTTCGAATAAAGGAGCTCATCAGTACACCTACCCGAGAAGAGATTTTTAAGATGATTGCTAACCAAAAAGATGGATTTACTTTTCTGGATGTCTATCAGGCCCTTGAACGGAATAAGGTGAATGTGAGTATTACCTCGGTCCAAAATCTTCTTAAAGCCCTCAGTTACAGGGGCTACCTCAAAGAATATACGCTAAAAGAAAGTAAGACTCCTGGCAGGTCCACCATCCATTATAAGAGACATCAAAGGTCTTCATCATAGTTTCTTTGCCAATTAGGAATATTTTTTTGCACATTTTGAAATCTGTCCTACATTTGCAGTCCGAAATCGAGGAGTATCTTGCTATCGGAGGTTCGATTCACCGAACTTAGTTGAATATCTTATTGGGAGCTTAGCTCAGCTGGTTCAGAGCATCTGCCTTACAAGCAGAGGGTCGGGGGTTCGAATCCCTCAGCTCCCACAAACCGAATTGATCCCGCCACC